>Ga0209512_1001833_pt1 | contig 24534 bp, 21 predicted proteins | sample frozenSSSSmetaG_FD_184142 | JGI IMG/M metagenome (GOLD analysis project Ga0209512, IMG submission 184142) | Glacier valley bacterial and archeal communities from Borup Fiord, Nunavut, Canada, to study Microbial Dark Matter (Phase II) -... | ecosystem: Environmental > Aquatic > Freshwater > Ice >...
TAGCAGGTGGGGTTGACCCGGTACAAAAGATTTCAATTATTTCGCGTGGTCGGATGGGTGGTTACACTCGTGTAGCTGCCGATGAAGACCGCAACCTGATGACCAAAACCCAGCTTGAGGGCTTTATGGTCTTTGCTCTGGGTGGGCATGCCTCTGAGGAATTAACCTTTGGTGAGGCCAGCACTGGCCCTAGCAACGACATTGAACGGGTTACTCAGATGGCTCGGACGATGGTTACGGACTATGGTATGAGCAAGCTCGGCCCGATTGCCTATGGCGAAAACCAGGGTGGTCGTTCCAAAGCGGTTAACTATAGCAATGCAGTGGCCTATCAGATTGACCAGGAAGTTAGCGGGTTAATTAGTTCGGCTCTCAACCGCTCACGGGCTATTCTGACTAACTACAATCGCCATTTGGTAGCGATTACCAATGTACTGTTAGAGCGTGAAGTGATTAGCGGTACTGAGATGGACGAGATTTTCGAGATGGTGCAAAAGGAAATTCAAACCAACGAGAATGAAAACCTGTTGACCCTGAACCGCCCAACCGAATTTACCGCCCTCCAACCCCTTGACTTCAAAACCGAAGCCCAGGAGCGCAAAACCGACGCAGCGAGCTAAAGGTAGCAGTGACTTTAGTCGCTTCTTGACTTCAAAACTAGAGTCATTATTACTCCAAGGCAACCAGCTAAAGGTAGTAGTGACTTTAGTCGCTTCTTAAATTTTATGCCTTACGAATGGCGCAAAATGACTGATATGGAACGGCAAGAGACTCTAAAGTTTCGCAAAGAGTCATCTGTTCCTTTGCACGCTCCTCCTCATCCCTACAATGAAAGTGGGAATTACCTCATTACTGCTGCTAATTTTGAACATGCTCCAATTATGTCTACGCTACAACGACTTTCTGATTTTGAGTCACGCTTGATTGAAACTTTATTTAACGCAAACGCTCAAGCAAATGCTTGGGTTGTTTTGCCAAATCATTATCATGTTCTGGTTCAAGTTGAAACCCTGGCTGTAGTTCCAAAGGCAATCGGGCAGCTTCACGGCATTACTTCACGCGAGTGGAATCTAATTGACCAACAAACGGGCAAACGACGGGTTTGGTATAATTACAGTGACAGATTTATTAGAGATGAGTCCTACCATTATCGAGCTTTGAACTATATTCATATAAACCCCGTGAAACACAATTATTGTACTAACCCATACGACTGGCCCTAGTCAAGTCTTAATAATCATTTAGAAAACTATGGTAGAGAATGGCTAAGGGAGTATTGGGTTAAATATGAACCGGGAAATTTTGGGAAAGGTTGGGATGAGTAATCAAACTTATACTTTTGGTGGTAAGGACAATTGTTGTTGAGTTCAATGAACACTTGAAGAAGCGACTAAAGTCACTACTACCTCACTACTTGTTACTCGGCACTCGTTACTGGTTCCAGGGTTGGGGTTTGTCGGTGATAGGGCGGAGGGGGTCGGTCTGGCGTAGCTGGCGCACAGCCTCAATCGCTTCTTCTTTGGTAAGGTAGATATTCGAGGGTTGCCCGGATTTAATGGCATGCACCCGAATGCGGTTGCGGGAACTGGCATCCCCACCCCAGCGCACAATACAATAAAGATAATTCGTGGTCATCCAATCCACATAAACCGCTCTTTTTGCCAGCAAAGCCTCGTCAGGTTTGAATTTGACCCCATTTTGCGAAATTACATAGGAGCGTTTGCCCTGCTTTTTCACTACATCAACAATCCCGGTGTAGAGGCGGATTAATAAATCAGCCGATTCTATCACCGAGTCCTTTTCCCAATCCACGAAAATAATATTTTCTACGGGGTCAAAATTCAGCGTAAAATTGTTCATCTTTTCTTAGGTAGTTGGTCAGTGGTCAAACGTCACAGGTCTAAGGTCAAAAGTTTGATGATTTGGCTTTCAACTTTCGACTGATTTTGGATAGATTAACCCATTTTGCAGGAGGTTGGCAAACATTGTGGCGATTTGAGGCTGACTATACTGCCCACCGGGTTTATACCATTGGGAAAGCCAGTTGCACATGCCGAGCAGGCCGAAGGTGACGATTTTAGGGTCAAGGTCGGCCCGGAAATCGCCCGACTTAATTCCTTCTTCCACAATCTGTTCAAAATAATGTTCGTAGACCTTCTTTCGCAGGATAATTTCGCGGGCGAAAGGGCCAGACAGATGGGGTTGTTCGCGGTAGAAAACGGTCATAGCTGGGGAGCGGTCGGCTGCTACCGCCGTGTGATGTTCGATAGCCCGCCGTAACTTTTCAACCGGGGGAATTTCGGCTTCCATAATGCGGCGTAAGGGTTCTTCGCTTACGGTTAAGACTGTCATAAAAATCAGGCGCAGGATTTCCTCTTTGTTCTTAACGTGGTAATACAAAGCCCCTTTAGTTACGCCTAGTTCGCCCGCAATATCTTCCAAGCTCGTTGCGCCAAAACCGTTATGAGCAAAAAGAGTGGCCGCCGCCGCCACAATCGCTTGCTGGGTCAGACGCACCCGTTTGCCAGTAGTGGGTTTTTCGGGGTTTTTAGTATCTATTATTTCCAGATTTTGAGCCAATTCCACCTCCTGTTCAAATTTATGTTAACCTTAAAGTCAGAGATTGTCAAGCTGGTGGATTTTGAATAGAAGTTTTTCAAGCTAAGTTTTGGTACAAAGTTGTTAAAAAGCCTGCTGGGCTATTGACTCGCTGGGATTAATCCTGTAGAATTCTACCAATCGTTCAAATTATTGAGTCGTATAGCTTATAGCTTTTGGCTAATCAGATAAAGAAAAAATAAAGCTGCCCCGCCGCAAGCGACGGGGTATTTAGCCAATTTTTGACCAAACGATACTTTCTCCAATAAGGTTGCGCCGCAAGCGGCGGGGAATGTATCCCTTAGAGATTCAATAATCTTTGTAGGGTCGGGTTTGTAACCCGACCGGGTGGGTTATCCCCCTTAGTACAGGCGGGACAGGTAAACCCACCCCTACCATTAGACCTATACAAAGGAGGGTTTTAATATGACCCAGGCAATTGAAGCTCCCAGCACTGATCGTTATGCTTCCACCCGCGCCAACGGCTATGAGATTAATAGCGAAGGCCCCCTGGTGGAGTATCGCGTTGAGGGCGGGGTGGGCATTATCGAGCTGAACTACGCCCCCGCCAACTGCTATACCCACGAGATGATGCGCGAATTGGACGAAATTATTCTGCAAGCCCGCATGGATAGCGAGGCCCATGTACTGGTGATGCGCGGCAAGGGCGACAAGTTTTTCAGTGCCGGGGCAGATATTAAGATGCTCCAAAGCGTCAACCCACGCTTCAAATATTACTTCTGCCTGCATGCTAACGAAACTCTTAACCGTCTGGAACAAACCCCCAAGCTGATCATTGCCGCGCTGAACGGGCATACTGTCGGTGGGGGGCTGGAGATTGCCCTGGCCTGTGATATTCGGATTGCCAAGCGCGATGCCGGGCGGATGGGGCTACCCGAAGTTGGCCTGGGCGTACTCCCTGGCACAGGCGGCACCCAACGTATGGCCCGCATGCTGGATAAAGCCACCGCTATTGCCCTGATGGTTGAAGGGCGCACCTTCTCCTTTGAGGAAGCCAAAGATATGAAGTTGGTCAACTATATTTTCGAGGGTGACGACTATTGGGAACAGGTGCTCGATTACGCCCGTCAGTTCTGTCCGCCCAACAAAGCCAGCAAAGCGGTTGGAATGATTAAACGCTCGGTACAAAGTGGAGCGGAGGTTGATTTCAATAGCGGGCTGGCGATTGAGCGCGAAATGCAACAGCAGCTTTTCCAGAGCGACGATGCCAAGTTAGGTATTGGAGCTTACCTGAACAAGACTATCGCCAATTTCACCGGGAAATAGACCTAACCTTCTTCAGACCTAACCCCTAGCCCCCTTCCTAAAGCGGGAATAAATCGTAGGGGCGGGGTCTATCCGCCCGGTATTAGCACCCGGACACTGTAGCTAAGAGGGGAACGAGGTAAAAATGAAGGTAGCAATTATCGGGGCGGGGGCGTTGGGTAGTCTGGTAGCGGGGCTGCTGGCAATTTCTCAGGAAGTTTCGGGAAACAAAGATAAAGCCGAAATCTGGCTGATTGGCTCGAAATCGGCAACGGGGCATTTTGAAACTATCCAAACTCAGGGGCTAAAACTCAAGCTGACTCTAAATGTGCTGGAACAAATGCCGGAAGAATTGGCTGAAAAATTTGCCAGCCCCATCCGCAACCTGAATGTTACGCAAAACTCGGCAGAAGCTTTCCCCTGTGAATTGGCTCTGGTGCTAGTTAAAAGTTATAGCACCAGCAAGGCCGCCCAGGATGTATCTAAATTTTTAGCTCTTAATGGTTTGGCACTGAGTTTGCAAAATGGGCTGGGCAACGCTGAAATTCTGGCGGGAGGGCTAGGGCAAGCACGAGTAGCACAAGGTACAACCATGTTAGGGGCAGGGCTGCTAGAGCCGGGGAAAGTGCTTTTTGCTGGATTAAATCAGACCTATGTAGGCGCAGACGCAACCTTTACTACTGAAAAACTGAAATATCTAGATTTTTTCAAAAACCAGCTAGAGCGAGTAAACGCTCCCATCATTCTGACCGAGGATGTGCAAAGTCTGGTATGGGGCAAGCTGGTGGTAAATTGCGCCATTAACCCGGTAGCGGCCTTGCTGGATATAACCAATGGGGAGTTGCTGGAAAAAGCCGCTACCCGCCAGCTTATGAGCGAAATTGCAGCAGAAGTGGTAAAAGTAGCCCAAAGCAAAGGAATAAAACTGCCATTTCCTGCCAGCGAAGCCGCCAACCAGGCAATGCAGGTGGCGCAACAAACCTCCCAAAATTACTGCTCGATGGTGCAGGATTTGCGGCGGGGTCGCCCCACCGAAATCGAGGCCCTGAATGGCGCAATTGTGCGGGAGGCCGAAAAACTTGGCCTAAATGTCCCAGTCAACCGCACCCTGACGGAGCTAATTAGAGCCCGTCAGAATTAAACCAACAACCAATAACTAATAACCAACAACTATAAATGGAGGCGAAAATATATGGGCCGCATAGCCACTTTTGACGATTGGACAGACGTTTTTCAGGGATGGCGCAAGGAAATGGACATTCAGCACCCCGATGTCCTGAACTACAAGTTTGAAACCAAATTTGGGCAGCTTGAAACCGACGAGGTTGAGTTTGGGGCCTATAAAGGTCGCAAGAAGTGGGAACGGCTTTCGCAAGTGCCAGACCAACGCCTGCGGGATGCTTTGCTAAACTATATTGTCTTTCAGGGGGATACCGAGTTTGCCTCAGTTGAGCAGCAACGGTTTCTCTACGCCACCGCCCCTACCGAATGGGACTCGGCGGCTTTGGCCCGTATTATGACCGAAGAAATGCGACACGGCTGGCAGATGAGCTATTTGCTGGTGACATATTTTGGCGATAGCGGCAAACTGGAAGCCCAAAAGTTGCTGGAACGCCGCGCCTTTCAGAAAAACCGCTTGCTGGGTAGTTTTAACGTAGATATTGAAAACTGGATTGATCTTTTCACCTTCACCGAATTTATTGACCGCGATGGTAAATACCAGCTTGGAATGTTTGCCCACAGTGCCTTTGCCCCTCTAGCCCGGAGTATGGGCCCGATGCTCAAGGAGGAAAGTTTTCATCTGGGCACGGGGAATAGCGGGTTGCGCCGGATTATCAAAGCTGGAATAATCCCAACCAGCCTGATTCAGAAATATATCAACAAATGGGTTCCAACCGCCTACGACCTGTTCGGCACTGACCACAGCAGTTCGGCCCATTGGGCCTATACTTGGGGCTTAAAGGGTCGCTTTAACGAGGGCGAGACTACCGAGGAAGTTAATCCCGAATTCATGAATGAGCACGCCCGTAATCTTTTTATCGCCGAGTGTGCAGGTTTGTTGGAGCGTCTTAACAAAAACATCGCAGAAGAACAGCCTAAATTATTCCTGCCCGACATCAAATTTAATCGCCGCATCGGGACTGCCGCCAACCAGCCTTACGATATTCATGGCAACTTGCTGACCGCCGACAAATTCCCGGCGTATCTGGCAGCTAATCTCCCCTCGGCGGAAGATAAAACTATCCTGAGCCAATTGTTCAAACAGGAGTGGATTGCCGCCAAAGAAAGCTAGAAGTTGTTGGTTGCTGGAAATAAATTAACAGGGATGGAGAGGATGAACAGGATATTTTGAGGTTAATTGTAGGAGCAGGCGCTGTCCTGCGATACCCATCGGTAAGGATTTTTGACCCTACTCAATTGTAGCTATGGCTGATTTGATAACTGCTTTAGAAAATCAGTTGGAGAATACACTGGCATAGTTGACGTTGTATAATCACCCAAATTTCGGGTCACAATTGCATCCATTTGTTCGACTTGGGCCGAGGCAATTTGTACAGCGTCTTCAAAATCAGTAAGGGCTGAGGAGTAAGCCGTAAATAATACTCCATCATCTATCCGGCAAATTTGAAAAGCCAGAAGTGACTCTTCCACCGCCTGACGCGCCTCCCTTATGCTTTTTATTTTCCGAATAATATAGAACAGGTTGACAGGAGTTATTCCCGAAATATAGCCCGAAAAACTACCTTGCAGATTGGCATTCCATAAGGCTACTGCCTCGACTGCAAATGGCTGTCGGGCTAGAAACAGATCCAGCAATATATTTGTATCAAGAAGCGCTTTCATTGTTCAGATATTTTTCCAGTAAACCGTTTACCAATATTTCTTTTATTTTTTCGTCATCGGGAATTTCCCCGGCGGGCTTGGCAATACCCAGCAATTTTTCGCCGCTTTGAGCCTTACGCCGAGGCTTACCGATTACATCTTCTCGTAATGAGTGGGTAATTACTTCAAGCAGGCTCAATCGCTCCGCTGGGGGGAGTTGTTTTATCTCAGAAATCAATTGGTTATAAGTCAGCATTTTAATACTTCCTTTATTGTAAAAACAGCCAGATAGAGGCTCTAGCTATTTTAACTCAACCCTGGTAGATTTGGTGATAGCATTCCCAAAAATATTTGTGACCTTGGTTACTATCACATAATCCCCTACTCTAACCCTTGTACGGCCCTAGATTTTCCCATCCCCTATCCCTCAACCCCCATCAGTGTCCCCCGCTCTTAATCAAATCATGCTTATGGGAGCGCATATACAAGACGCTGGCTAAAGCGACCAGAGCCAACACCGCCGAGTAAATCATCAGGCCGTAGAAGCCGCCCGCATCCACAAACACACCGCCTAAAACCGTACCTAGTAATTGCCCCACCCCCAGCAAGACCGAGTAAAGGCCCATCACAGCCCCACGCTTTCCGGGAAGGGTTTCGGAAATAGCACCAAGATGGGTCAGGGAAGCCGGGGTAAAACCCGCTAGTAACACCCCGCCGATAACAATCAAGGGCAACAGTACCAGAATGGTGGTTTGGTTGCCACTGGTAAGGTCTAACGGGTTACTTGCCAGCCCGTTAATGACCGTCAGTACACCAATCATCAAGACTAAACCCACCAAACCAAACATCATTACAGTGGTGCGGCGCAAACGGGCCAAAACAATCGTCCAGAGGCCCATCCCGATTAAGAAAATTACCCCAAAAGCACCCACCATAAGGGTTGCTTGGTTCTGCTTAAAACCGCCATATAACAGTTGATTGGGGTGACGAGCATCAGCATCCTGTCCCGCAATTTCCAGTTTGTAGGCCGAAACAAAATTCGCTACCTGTTGAACGGCGGGGCGAGCCTCCACCGGGAAATCGTTCGGATTCAACTGCGGCCCAGCGTTAGGGGTGGGATAGGCCAACATAATAATAATCAGCGATAGCCAACCGCCAATCAGGGTATTAATCGCTAACCAGGCTGGCACAAAGGTAAAAATTCGCTTGTCTTTGACTACATTCAAGCTCTCGATTACCGAGCCGTGCGCTCCATCCTGTTCCTCTCGCGACAAACTTTCCACCATAAAAAAGTGAATCGTAGCATAAGTTACGGCGTACAGCGCGATTACTATCACAAAACCGCCCGTGCCTAACCACTGACTAACTTGCCCACCAAACGGTATGCCCAGAGCCAAGCCCCCAATCGTAGCTGCCTGAAAAGCTGTGAGGACCTGGGCTCGCAACTTTTCCGAGCCAACAGTGGCATCCGTCAGGTAGCCCAGATTAGCCGGAGCGTTCAGGGCCGTAGCTGCCCCTTCCAGTAACCGCCCAACCATAATAATCAACAATAACGCCCCTAGTTTAAGGTCAAAGACCTCAGCATTAGGGCGAGGGAAAACAAAAGCCCCGGCTGCTAATGCCACCGCCGCTACAATCCCAACCAGTGGGGCATATAACATAAAAGGTTTACGGCCCTTGCGGTCAGAAAGCGACCCCACCACCGGGGCTAACAACAGTTCGCTAATGTAAAACGCCTCAATTACGAACCCAACCAGCACGGCTGACTTGAAATTTTCGCCCAGATAAAAGCCTAGCACCACAAAACTGGTGCGGCTAGCTAGGCGCAGCATAAAGGTCGCCGCAATGCTGGCGATGATTGAACCTTTATTAACTTTAAGCTGCTCTGGGGCTTTTTGGTTTTGATTATCCGAGGTTTCGGGAATTATTTCGACATTTTTGTTCAGTGATTTAAGCTCTTTATCAGTCGTGGACATTTAGTAATAACTCCATATAATATTTAACCACAAACTTCCGCCAGTATGGCATAACAATATTCCGGCTTAATTGCTGTGACATTAATAACTCAACGGTCACATAAGCGAAGATTTGAAGTCTAACCCTTTTATTGCCCCTAATTATAACATCAATGCAAGGTTAGTAGAAGCCTGCTCCTGTAGGAGGCTGCTCCGTCAGCCGATGCTTATCGCAGGACAGAGCCTCCTTCTACATGGTAAAATAAACCCGTTCAACCAGCTAATCTATTTAGACCAATTACCAGGAGGATTGTTTCAAAATGAACTCAGGATTATTAGAAGGCAAAGTGGCTTTGATAACCGGGGCCGGGCGGGGCATTGGGGCCGCTACCGCTAAATTATTCGCAGCTAACGGGGCCAAAGTAGTTATCGGCGAGCTCGACCCCGAACCCGGACAAGCCACCGTTGCGGCGATTGAGGCGGCAGGCGGACAGGCTATCCTTGTTCCGGGCGATGTCACCAAACCTGACTACGCCACCCAGATAGTCGAGGCCGCTTTGGAGCAATATAAAGGGCTGGACATCCTGGTAAATAATGCAGGCTACACCTGGGATGGGGTAATTCAGAAGATGACCGATGAGCAATGGCTGGCGATGCTCGAAATTCACCTGACCGCCCCTTTTCGGCTATTACGGGCCGCAGCTCCTTATCTGCGCGAGACCGCCAAGAAAGAGATTGCTGAGAATGGCAGCGCAAATGCCCGTAAAATCATCAACGTCAGCAGCACCACCGGGACGCGCGGCAACTCCGGGCAGGTCAACTATAGCGCGGGCAAAGCCGGGATTATTGGCGTAACCAAAACGCTGGCAAAAGAGTGGGGTTCGCTTAACATTCAGGTCAACGCCTGTGCTTTTGGTTTTATCGAAACCCGCCTGACCGCTGCAAAGGAAAAAGGCGAAAAGACCGAACGCGAAGGTCAACAAATCTCGCTGGGCATCCCCGACCAGATGCGGAATATGGCGGCGATGCTGATACCAATGGGCCGGGGCGGGACTGCCGAAGAAGCGGCGGGGCCAGTGCTATTTTTCGCCTCACCTTTTTCTAACTATGTTAGTGGGCAGGTGTTGGAAGTAACGGGTGGCTCTTAGTTATGTCAACTTTGAGTCTACGCGAACAGGGCACGATTATCGCTTTGTGTCAGGCGATTGTGCCGCCTGTGCCATCGGGTGAAAACGGGTTGCTGGAAACCGGGCCAGAGGAATTGAACGTCCCGGCCCAGGTATTGTTCAGTCTGGAAAACCTGCCTAACCCTGCCGACCTGGGTAAACTCCGCCTGTTGCTGCGCTTGATTGACCTGACCCCGGTGAATTTTGCCCTTTCGGGTATCGGCAAGCCTTTTGTAAATATGGCTCCTGCCGAAAAAGAAAAATATCTGCTGATTTTGGCTCAAAGCAAAATCCCCGATTTACGAGCAGGTTTCAAAGCCCTAAAAGCCCTTATCGCCACCACTTATTTCAGCACTCCCACCGACCTTCAGGGTCGCCCCAACCCAAGCTGGCAGGTGATGGGCTATCCTGGCCCGTTATTCCCACCGCCAGCCAAACCCAAACCCATTAAACCACTTAAAATTAGTACCAATACCACTCTGAGTTGTGATGCAGTTGTAATCGGGAGTGGGGCGGGCGGCGGCGTAGTCGCGGGAGAATTGGCGGCGGCGGGCAAAGACGTGATTGTGCTGGAAAAAGGCGGCTATTATAACGAGGCCGATTTTACCCAGGTTGAGGCTGATATGTTGAAGCGGCTCTATCTCGATGGTGGGCAGACCGCCACCCGCGACCAGAGTATCGCGATTATGGCGGGGAGTTGCCTGGGTGGAGGGACAGTTGTTAATTACACCACCAGTTTTGCCACGCCCTCAGAGGTACGCCGTGAGTGGGACAGCATGGAGGATTTTCGGGTTTTCGATACGCCCGAATATGAGGCCAGTAGTCAGGCGGTTCACGAGCGGTTAGGAGTATCCACCAAGTACAACCGCTTGAGCCAGCGTGACGAGATTATGACGCGCGGGCTGCAAAAACTGGGCTGGCATCAGGCTCTAATGCCCCGGAACGTGCGCGGCTGTAGTCAGGAAGACGATTGCGGCTATTGTATTTATGGTTGCCACAACGGTGCTAAACAAAGCACCCTTATCACCTGGCTTCAGGATGCCCACGAGCGCGGCACTCGGATGGTAGTTAATTGCAGTGCTGATAAGATTCTGACCGAAGGGGGGCGGGCCAGTGGGATTGCCGCCACCGTGACTAACCCCGAAAATGGCAACGCTTTCAACCTGACCATTAGGGCTAAAGCGGTGGTGGTGGCCTGTGGTTCGCTGCATACTCCGGCGTTGTTGTTACGTTCGGGGTTGGGTGGCCCGGCGGTTGGCAAATATTTGCGCTTGCACCCGGCGACTCCGATTCTGGCTATTATGGAGGAAGAAGTTAATCCCTGGGCCGGGGTAATGCAAGCGGCCTATAGCGACCAGTTCGCCGATTTGGACGGGAAGGGCTATGGAGTGCGCTTTGAGACTATCCCGGCTCATGCGGTGGCCTCGGCCTATTCGATAGGTTGGCAGGGCGGGAAAAAATTCAAAGAGGCGGTAGGCAGTCTGAGCCATATGACTCACATCGGGGCGTTGCTGCGTGATAATGATAGCGGTCAGGTGAAAATCAATCGGCAGGGCAGGCCAGTGGTGGATTATCGCCTCTCTAAATACGATATTGCCCACCTGCGAAAAGGCTTGGAAGGGGCAGCAAAAGTGTTGGAAACAGCCGGAGCAAAACAGTTAATGAGTGCAAATACGGTGGCGGTTACTTACCGTCCGGGCGAGGCGGGTCAATCCCTCCAAAGTTTTATGGGGGAGATAGACCAACGGGGCTGGGGGCCAAACCAGATGAGCTATTTCAGTTTCCATCAGATGGGCAGTTGTCGGATGGGTTCTAACCCGGCGACTTCGGTTGTTAACCAGTTTAACGAGGCCCATAGCACCCTCGGTCTGTTTATCGCGGATGCAAGTGCCTTCCCTACCGCCAGTGGCGTGAACCCGATGATTACCATCGAAACTATCGCCCACCGCGCCGTTCAGTTTATCAAGTCAATGGTTTAAGTAACTTTATGCCAACCCAAGTACAAATATTATTTGATTTTCTCCACACAAACATTCCAGAAAGTCACGGGTGGGAAGTTGTTGATAAAATCAGAAAGTTTGGAATTGAAAGCCTTGAGAGTTCACTCATCTCAGAATTGGAAAGCTCAAATGCCAACATTAGAATGTATTGCACCATATTATTAAGCGGTCAGGGTGGAACAAAAGCTTTCGAGAAAATTTCAGTTTTGCTTCAAGACCCAAATGAGATGGTAAGATTATGTGCTGCCGGGTCAATTGGTAATTACAAAAATGAATTGGCAGTAGAACCACTAATAAAGTTACTTAACGACCCATTTGCTCCTGTGCGAATTAATGCAGCAAACTCTTTAGCTACAATAGGGGATAAACGGGCTGTAAAACCATTAATCAAACTACTCAAGGATAAAGATGCAGACGTGCGTAATGCAGCAATTATGATGTTGGGGGAGTTAGGGGATAGTTCAGCCTTAGAATATCTGGAACAAATAGAACAAAGTGATGAAACAAGAGACCAATTTGAAATGCCCTTAAAGTTGACCGCACAAGATGCGATTAAGGCGATAAAGACTCGAAACTCGCTTTTTTAATAATGAAACTGTTATTACTTTTATAAATCTTGGACGGGATATGTCGCTACAAGAAGGAAGATGCAAGCAACCCTACCAAAATCCAATAAAACGAAGGAACCCCCCAGAACGTTGCTAAAACGCTTTTGGTCAAGCGGGTGTTTGGTAATAATCCTACTGTTGGCGGCATTCTTGCATCTCTACCGTCTGGACGAAGAAGGGCTATCCAACCTCTACTACTCCGCCGCCGTCCAGAGTATGCTAACAAGCTGGCACAACTTCTTTTTCGTCTCGTTCGACCCTAACGGCTTTGTTTCGGTAGATAAACCACCGCTTGGCTTGTGGCTACAGGCGTTAGGCGCGAAAGTATTTGGTTTGAACTGGCTGGGGCTATTACTGCCGGAGGTATTGGCGGGGTTAGGTTCAGTAGCCCTGTTATATCATCTGGTCAAGCGGGTGTTCGGGCCAGTGGCGGGTTTAGTAGCGGCACTCACCCTAACACTGACCCCGATTTTTATAGCCACTAACCGCAACAACACAATGGACGGCCCCTTAGTAGTTGTACTGCTGCTGGCGGCCTGGGCTATCAGCCGCGCCACCGAAAATGAGAAATTAAGCTGGTTATTATTGAGCTACTTCCTGCTGGGGGTCGGCTTTAATATCAAGATGCTACAGGCTTTTATCGTGCTACCCGCTTTTTATCTGGTCTATTGGCTGGGTTCAAAACTGGGCTGGCGGGTCAAAATCTTGAATCTGGCGATGGCAAGCGGCTTGCTGGTAGTAGTATCGCTGGTGTGGGTGCTGGCGGTGGATTTAACCCCACCCGACCAGCGACCATATGTTGGCAGCAGCGAGAATAACACCGTAACCGAGCTAATCACCGGGCATAATGGGCTGGTCAGGTTGTTGCCGGGAGTCAACCCCGAACCGCCCACCAACCAACCTCCCGGTGGCGCGCCCCAACTTGGGCCGGGACGCGGCAATCTGAATATCAGCCTGGAAACTGGCTCCCCCGAAATCTTGCGCCTGATAAACAAACAACTTAGCGGACAAGCCTCCTGGTTGTTATTGTTGGCACTGGCGGGGCTGGTAGCCGCTTCCTGGCAGATGCGCCCGACCCGGCCCCTGTCAAGGCAACATCAGGCATTATTATTCTGGGCGGTCTGGTTAGTCCCGCAACTGCTCTTTTTCAGCGTTGCCAACCTATTCCACCGTTATTACCTCATAATGTTAGCTCCGGCAATCGCGGCATTGGTCGGGGCGGGGGTAGTGGCAATGTGGCGGGATTATCAGGGGAAAAGCTGGCGGGGCTGGCTATTGCCCTTGTCGCTGGTAGGGAGCGCGGCTCTGGCTAACGGCATTCTGGGCTATTACCCGAACTGGAATACCTGGCTACGTCCATTAGTGGCGGGGTTGGGGGTTGGGGCGGCCCTGGTGCTAACCACCGCCCGCACCCTCCAACAAGAGAAAGGCAACTGGTTAGCGGGGTTTGCCGCGATTGGGGTTTTGGCCTTGCTAATTGCCCCGGCGGCCTGGACGCTTACGCCAGTTTTAGGTATTAGCAACCCAACTTTGCCCTTCGCTGGGCCAGAGCTAACCGAGCAACCCAACCGCTTCCAGCCGCCTCCTACAACCGCCTTAACCAACTACCTGACAGCCAATCGCAAAGGTGAGGCTTTCCTGTTAGCCACTACCAACGCGATTGAGGCCGCACCTTTTATTTTAGAAACGGGACAGGCAGTGATGGCGATTGGCGGCTTCTCCGGCACTGACCAGATTTTGACCGCCGAGCAATTGCGAAATCAAGTTAACACGGGTAAAGTGCGCTTTTTCCTATTGCCGCCCCGCGAAGGGCTACTAACCGAGACAACCCGTTGGATACCCACCACCTGCAAACCCGTCCCGCCAGAGGTGTGGCAACCTGCCCGCCCAAACGAAGGCCCACCACCAAATCCAAACTTACAAAATGGCCTTGTTCTTTTCGATTGTCAAAAATAACGCAGAATTCGGGCCAGACCAGGCCGCAAGTTCAATAATACCTGTTTGTCCGACTCCTCAACTGGCTTTAGCAATCTGAAAAATAATAACAAACAGCCCAGATAAACCCCACTGCGGATTATTATTATTAGCAAACCTTCGCTTCCGATAAAAGCCGCCAGTAGCCCCGCCGTTAAAACTGCCCCGCCGATTTTAACCACGTATAGCAGATTTAATCTGGCGAAAAGTTCGCGGACTAGCAGAGCTTGCATCAATTGAGCCAGAGTATTAGCAAAGCTGGTAGCGACTACTGCCCCCAACGCTCCTAACGGCGGAATTAATAATATGTCCAACCCAATATTTAACAGGCTGAAAAAAGCCAGCCAGCGCAACATTATTTTCTGCCGACCCAAAATATTAATAAAAGCGGGGATAACACTCGCCCCCAACAAAGCGGCCAGTATATTTTGCAGGGCAAATAAAGTTAATAACCAGGATACCGGGTGGTAACGTTCCTCGAAAAACAGGGTTACAAGGGGGTCGGAGATAACCGCCAGCCCCACCATCGGGATGAGGTGAAAGGGTAGGCTCAAGCGATAAGAGTAAGTAAAATAACGTTCTAGCCCCTGTTGACCTTTTTCCAGCAAAACCGTTGAGATAATAGCATTAAGTGAGCCCGCCCAGGCTATGACCAGGTTATAGACCCGGCTTATCAGGGTGGAGGCGAGGCTATAAAACGGCACTGCCAGCGAACTACCAGCCAACACCGCCAGCAAAATTACGTCTATTTGACCCTGTAAACCAATATTTATCAGGGTAATTAGCCACAAATCGCGGGAGTATCCGGCAATTTCGCGTAAAGGGGTTTTTAGTTTGACGGGTAAACGGGCAAACAGGCCGGGGCGAGGCAAGAATGCCACCCCTACCCCAAACATATTCAAGTTTGATATTATTAAAGCCACCAGAATTGGTAAAACCATCGGGCCGCTCAACCAAAACCAGAGCCCCACGATTATTATATTACCTAGTTGACCTAGAAAACGGATAAGAACAATTTGCCTGACCCGAAAACAAGCCAGATAAAAAGTAACCAGTGGCTCGAAAATAACATAGGCTAGAAAAAGGGTAACGACTGGCCCAATTTCTTGCGAAATAAAGGGCTGGTTAAACCACTTCGCTAATAAATCCTTACCCAGCCACATCAATCCAGCTAACACTGCACCAGACCCAACCCGAATTATTAACAAACGGCGAAATAACCAGAGCGGGGCCAACGGGTTTTCTTCACGCAAAACTGGGATATAGCGTTGTAAAGCGTCATTAATCCCCAGGTTGGTAAAATAGAGTAGCAAAAGGTGAAAGTTTACTATGGTGGAGTAGGTACTGTAGTTTTCCTGGCTTAACCAGCGCACCACTAACACCGTGAACAAAAAACTGAGGCCAAACTCGCCTATCCGGCCTATTTGACCCCAGAGCATCGCCCCAATGAATTTGTTCGGCATAGAGGGAAGTAGTTAAAAGTCGAAAGTTAAAAGTCGGTATCCATTCCCCCTTCCTTTACAGGGAAGGGGGTTAGGGGGTTAGGTCAGACTAACGCTTGTTAGTGTCAATATTGGCCTCAAACAAGATGACCAATGAGTCGCCCGCCTTAAATTTACCTTTAAGAGAGCTAGAGGCAGACCCTCCCTCAAAGGCTTGAATATCACTATCCTTGAGCGGGCCAAAAATTACTACTCCGGCCCCTTTAGTGTCCTTCTGATAGGCCATCGCGGTAATAGTATTACCCAGCCCTGGAGGGATACTTGGGGCGGTATAACCCTTATCTTTCATCTTGCCATCGTAGAAAGTTTTAAGGTTGGTAGGAGTTTCAGAAGTGGTGTAGAAACCCGTTTTTGAACCTGCCGGGATACTGGCGGTTTTGGTAAACGAGTCTAAATCCGTCCCTGAAAGCTCAATTTTGGTAGCATTATTGGGAGCGGGTAAATCTCCTACTGCCCCAGCACTATCACCCTTGAGCACAAAGGCAAAAAGCACTACCAGAATAGCAGCTAAAGCGACAATACCCACCACTATGCCAATAATCAGGCCCATATTGGACTTTTTAGCGGGGGTAACGGCAACGGGGGCCGCCCCATATTGAGGTTGTTGACCGTAGGCAGCCTGGTTAGGGTCGTAGCCACCAGCAAATTGCTGAGGTTGTTGACCATAACCTGGCTGATTTTGATCGTAGCCACCGGCGGCATACTGATGGGGCTGTTGACCGTAGGCAGCCTGATTTTGGTCGTAGCCACCTGCGGCGTATTGCTGAGGTTGGGCGGGTGCGGAATAGTTACTACCATAGGCGGGCGTTCCGGCAGCAGGAGTCGGGGCACTATAGCTGCCAGAAGGTTGCTGACCGTAGCTGCCCACGCCCGGTACAGTGGCATAGCCCCCGGCATAATCCTGACCCCCCGAAGGCGGGGCGGGCTGTTCATAGCCACTGGCAACCGTGCTGGCCCCACTGTCACTATCCACCAGCTTAAGCACCGTTGTGCCAATTTGCAGAGTATCGCCCGGCTTTAGCATTTGCGAGGAGCTAATGCGCGTGCCGTTTACAAAAGTCCCGTTGGCCGAATTTTTGTCAGTAACCAGCACCCCACTAGGGGTCAGCTCAATCTCCGCGTGCTTGCGGGAAGCTTGCTCGTCACTAACTACAATCTCATTGATTGATTGGCGACCGATTGAGAGCATTTTTCCCGGCTTGACATCGTATGTACGACCCGGCTCTACTCCACTCTGCACCACAAATTGCATTGGCTCGTCCTACCTTTCTAGGATGGTTGAATATGGCGTTGAAAACAGCCAGTTGCGATACCTTAAATAAAATCCCGCAAATCAGGTAATAATTATAAAATTGCTTTCAGAAAGGGTAATTCTGGTGTAAAACGGTCATTACCTTTACATTCTGAGTTATTATACACTCAATTTTCCAGACAATCAATTCCCTCAAAGCGGCTAGTTTAGCCCAATATTAAGAATTGAGGCGGTAGGCGGAGGTGATGCGTTCGTAAGGGCCTACAAAATAAATAACATCCCCGGCGGCTAAAGGCTGGTCGGGACGAGGATGAAAAACTGGAATCAAGGAATTAACCGGAAACTGGGTAACTACCGGGCTAGTTATACCTTTTATGGGCTGTTGGCTAACAATAGCCGGAGCGTGCTGATGAGCCAGCACTAGCACCCCGGCCCTGGTATAAACCTCCCGCACGTGCAAGGTGCTGAGGATACTAGCAGGTTTCACCGTCAGTTTAGCCACAAAGAAGGGGGTGCGCTCCACATAAAAAGAGGTTACTACCTCAAAGTCCAGAGCCGCCGCGATAAAATAGGGGGCCGCCAGAGCCGAGGCACTCCGGGCTATCTGGATGTTAAAGGTCTTTTCCGTGCGCTCGGCCAGATTGCGGTCAAACAGGCGTAACACTACCCGGATGTTTGGGTTGCGTCCCCGCGCATTCAGAGCGGTTTCCAGATTGGCTAAATCGTCGTTGCTCATAATTGTAATGCAACGGGCTTTGGCAATATTCACCAGATCCAGACTCTCGGCTACGCGAGCATCGCCGAGGATTACGGGCACGCCCATATTGCGGGCCAAAGCGATAAAGCGGTTATGCGCATCAATTTCTAGTATCGCCACCTGTTCGCCCCGCGCCACTAGACCCTTTAATACCAGATAGCCCGTTTGCCCTAACCCCACCAGCACTACATGATTTTTCATATTGGTGGCTTTTTGTTTGCCCAGCGCGTCCGCCAGGCGGGCAGTCACAATATAGTTGGTAATATAACCGTAAATTACCCCCAACAAAGCCGTCCCCACAATAATTAGCATTACCGCAAATAGCTTGAATAACCAGGAATCACTTGAAACCGGGGTATAGTTACTCCCGATAGTAATCATGGTGTTATAAAGCGCGTCTATTGGGTCGGAGTTCGGGCCTTTCAGGAAAAAAACAACGATGCCAAATAAAATCAGTAAGGTGCTGGCGATCAGGGTCCGCCGCAGGGGTCTATCGAGATTACCCAGCAACCCCCGGAAAAGCTTAACAAGCGGCAATCGGTCACTTTTTTTCGCGGGCTTGGCTTTCTTTCCACTGCGGGCCGCCGCCACCTGTTGAGCATCCAGGCTGACCTCTTTCAAGTCAATCAGCTCCAGCACCCGTCCCACTAGCGTTACTAAATCACCTTCCAAAAGAGCGGTATTAGCTGGAGGGCACTCCTGCATCTGGCGTTTACCATTTTGGGCGGGTTGGGGGATTTCGCCTTTCTCAGCGGCGTAGCTGTTCAGCAAACCACCCTGCCGCATAATGGGCGTTACCAGACCATATAGCTCCTGTAACGGCCCGTTGCGTCCTACCCGGTCAACCACCACCGCCATCTCCTGACCCGCCAACTCAAACAGATGCAAGACCTGACTAGGCAAAGAAGCGGTGATAAAAGTACCCGCCGCGAGTTGGGCGATAGACAGAGCGCGGGCGTTGGGCAGGCTCTTAATAAGTTGCTCGCCGATTTGCTGGTTATAGAAGCTGGCAACTGCCCGGATATTGGGGGCAAGCTCGCAGGCGGTCAGGATGGTTTCAAGATTATGCAGATCGTTATCACTGACGGCAATTATCGCCGCCGCCTGGGTGACTCTGGCTTCTTGCAAGGTGAACTCGCTGCGGCTATCGCGCTTGAGGATAGTGATGCCCTGGTTGCGGGCCATTTCGATAAAACGGGCATCGGGGTGATTGTCTATTACGATTGTCTGAATTTTAGCCGCAATCAGTTGCTCCAAAATTCGGTAGCCCGCGTTGAATAACCCACAAATAATGACGTGGTTTTTTAACTCGGCTAGTTTTGGCACGCCCGCCTGAATTATATTGGCGGTTGGGTGGTTGACTTCGCTCATTTGGGGTTTTGGTTTATTCCCCCTTCCTGTATCGGGAAGGGGGCTAGGAGTTAGATTATACGCCTGTAATAGTTTTACCCTGTGCCAGAATCGTTTTTACACTTTCGGGCGAGGTAGTTTCGGTGTAAACCCGCATAATCGGCTCAGTGCCACTAAAACGAATTAACAACCAGCTTCCATCCTCACTGTAATACTTAAAACCGTCGTCGGTGCGGGTTTTGATAACCTTCGACCCCGCCAAATCTGTGGGAGTATTAGATTGGATATGTTTGATAATTTCGGCGCGTTTTTCCTGCTCAAAGCTGAAATCTATGCGGTCATAATAATGCGGGCCGATTTTCTCAAACAGCCAATCAATCAAACCGGAGACGGTTTTACCAGTTTTGACCATCATATCCGCCAGGAACAAACCGCAGATAATCCCGTCACGTTCAGGAATATGCCCCCGGAAACCAAAACCGCCCGACTCCTCACCACCCATCATAGCATTTTCCGCCATCATCTTCGGGCCAATATATTTGAAGCCAACGGGAGTCTCGAAAACTGGTACATCGTAAAGCTTGCCCAGCTTTTCCAGCATTGAGGTCGTGGACAACGATTTCACAATCATTCCACGCTCTTTGCGAACTTCCAGCATGTAGAGAGCCAGCAAAGCGTATACCCGCAACTGGTCTACAAAATTGCCCTTTTCGTCGGTCAAACCCACCCGGTCAGCGTCGCCGTCGTTAGAGATACCAATGTCATAACCGCCCGCCGCCATCAGTTTCATTTGCTCGGTCAGATTTCGGGCAATCGGTTCGGGGTTGTGCATGCCAGGGAAAATTGGGTTGCGCTCGTTGTGAATGTTGGTAACGCTGACCGTACCCCCCTCTAGCAAGCGCGGGAAATAACCTTGCCCCGCTCCCCACATCGAATCCACCAGAATTTTGAGGTTGCTTTGCTTGATGCCTTCAATATCCACCATCCGGCCTAGTTGGGCAAAGTAGCCGGTATCAGAATCAAAATATTCCACCAGACCTGCATCAATTGCTTTTTTCAAAGAAAGGCGTTGAACAGGGGTTTCCAGCAATTGCTCAATTGCGCCCACAATTTCGGGGGAGGCACTGCCACCATAATAGGGTTTCATCTTAAAACCGTTATCGGTTGGGGGGTTGTGGCTGGCAGTAATAACCACCCCGCCCCCGGCCTTTTTCTCAATAATAGAATAACTTATTACTGGAGTAGGCACAAAAGTTTTGGTCAGGTAGCTTTTAACCCCGTTAGCCGCCGCCACTTCCACCACCGCCTCGGCGAAATGCTCAGAGCCAAAGCGGGTATCGTAGCCAACCACCAGCCCATCCTTAGCCCGACCTTCTTTTTTCAGGTATTCGATAGTGGCCTGGGTTACTTTACGCACGTTATCAAAGGTATAATCCTCGGCGATAGTGGCCCGCCAACCGTCAGTACCAAATTTTATAACTGCCATTCTGTCTCCTGAAATTAGGACTATTGTAGGTTAAGGTTTGCCTGTCCCGCCTGTATTCCTGGGGATAACCCTGCCGGGTGGGTTAGAAACCCACCACTACCAAAAACATCTGGAACGACCTGTTTCTAATGCCGATTATATCTCTAGCGTCAAACTTGCTCAATTTCCATAATCTGACGCAAGCCTCGGATAGCTTCTTCAACGGTTTGCAGTTTGTTGTAAACCGCTGACCCTGCCACAATTACGGTTGCGCCCGCCGCAATTACGGCCTGAATATTTTTTGCGCCGACCCCACCGTCCACTTCCAGGTCACAACCAGGATTCAGGCGGTCTATCATTTTGCGACAACGCCGAATTTTAGCGGTGGTAGTCTCGATATAAGCCTGTCCACCAAAGCCAGGGTTAACACTCATCAACATCACCTGATCAAGATAAGGCAAGATTTCTTCCAAAAGTGCCACCGGGGTCGCTGGGTTAAGCACAACCCCGGCTTTTGCCCCAGTATCCTTGATTTGCTGGATTACCCGGTGGAGGTGGATGCAGGCCTCATAATGCACCGACATAATAGTTGCCCCGGCTCTGGCAAATTCCTCAATATAGTGTTCTGGCTGAGCCAGCATCAGGTGGGTGTCGAAGGGGATGTCCGTAACTGCCCGCAAGGAGTTCATTACTATCGGCCCTAATGTAATATTCGGGACAAAGTGACCGTCCATAATATCCACATGCAGATAGTCCGCCCCTGCCGCCGCCGCTTCTTCCACCTGCGCCCCTAACCGGGCAAAGTCGGCGGTCAGGATGGAAGGCGATAGCTTGATTTTATTCATAAACACCCTTATCTATGGCTTAAACAATAGCAATCTTCATACCCTTGAACTTTTAAGTCCAATTGGGGTGAGTTTCACAGTAAAAGCGGCTTCAGCATCTCGCTTCAGCCGCTATTCTAGCATAGTCAGGTTTATTTGTTAGAGGTTATAAGAAGGAGTTTGAAGAATCATCAAAGACTCAACACAAAGTTGAAATTACCCTGCTTTGCGCCCGCCGTAATATCCTGCACTTGCATTAATAAACTCTGATGGAAAATCCCATCAGTTTGGTTGCGGGCTTCGCCGGGGAAAAAGAGCTGAGTGGTCAGGATTGGCTGGCTGGGGGCTTGCACCTTAACGTGAATGTGACGGGTGCGTCCAGGATAAAGGCCGGGTATAACCGTTTCCAGATAGAATTTACCTGTATCATCGGTAAATTGATGACCACGCATTTTGAACCCGGTGTTATCGTACTGCCCGTTGGCATCGGCTTGCCAGAAATCCACCAACGCATTTTTGACGGGCTGGCATGAAGTAGAAAGAACATAGCCAGTAACGACCAGCTTTGTACCAGTGATTCCACTTTCCAGCAGGGAAGTACGCAGGGGTGAACTCGGCTTGAAATAAGGGCCTTCGGTTTCGGCAATGGTCGTGGCGGCTTTGCTGCTACATTGGGGGGTTGGGGGTAAGACCTGGGCCACCGTCGTAGCGGCCTGAGTTGTAGTGGCGGGTGCGGTGGTAGCCGCTTGAGTAGTAGTTGCGGGTGCCGCAGTGGTGGTTGTTTTAGCGGCAGTAGTAGCCGTAGCCGTAGTTATTGCACTTGTTGTAGCGGCGGCCTGAGTTGTACTGGCGGCTGTAGTGGTTGTGAGACTTTGCGCGGTTGGGCTTTGCTCGCCACACGCCGCCAACGCGACTACTGGCGGCACCATTAGGGCCAGTCTGACGAATTTACGTCGGGTTTGTTGTTTCATTTCTTTTTCCTTATATATAGAGTAGGGTTTATCTGTCCCTCCTATACTCAGGGGGATAACCTTACCGGGTGGGTTGTAAACTCACCCCTACAATTAAATATTATTCTGTTATTTCTATTTTATCTGATTTTGCTTAACCTGAGCTTAGAGGAAACTGAGACTTTGCTGAAAGATTATTCCACAAACTGGAAGGAGATTGCGCCCAACGGCCCGTAATCTATATGAAAAGTGTCACCAGGGCGGGCGGGCACAGGCCGGGTAAACGAGCCTGACAATACCACCTCACCCGCCTCTAAGGCGACCCCGTGCGGAGCGAGTTTCTTGACTAACCAGGCTATGCCGTTTGCCGGGTGGTTCAGCACGGCGGCGGACACTCCCGACTCCTCAATCACCCCGTTGCGGTAATAAAGAGCCGCTACCCAACGCAAATCTATATCCAACGGCTTTACCGGGCGACCACCCATCACTAATCCGGCGTTAGCGGCATTGTCGGAGATAGTATCGAAAACCTTGCGGGGCTGTTTGGTCTGTGGGTCAAGCTGATGGCAACGAGCATCTATAATTTCAACCGAAGGAATAACATAGTCGGTAGCGTTCAGCACCTCAAAAATGGTACAGTTGGGATTATCCAGCCGCTTCCCCAGCACAAAGGCCAATTCTACCTCCACCCTCGGCACAATAAACCGCTTGAAGGGGATTTCCGAGCCGTCACTGAAAAACATATCGTCCAGCAAAGTGCCGTAATCAGGTTCAGTAATTTGAGAGGAGGCTTGCATAGCTTTGGAGGTCAGCCCGATTTTGTGGCCCTTGATGGTGCGTCCCTCGGCAATTTTGCGGGCTACCCATTCGCTTTGGACAGCGTAGGCATCCTCAATCGTAATTTCGGGGTAGTCAAGCGAAATCTGGCGGATCTGCACCCGGCTGGTTTCGGCTTCCTGCAATCGCTGGGCAATCTGCCGAATGGTTTCCCGGTCTAACATCAAGGTTATCCTCGCATCGGTTACTCGTTGTCAGTCGTCGATTGTCGGTAAAAAGCAACGAGTACATAGTAGGCAGATGTGCTACATAGCAAAGAACTAAACCACCAAGACCCTAAGACACCAAGAAAATTTATTATTCCCCCTTCCTTTATAGGGAAGGGGGTTAGGTCAACCAAGAACCATCAACTTTTCTTAAATCGGGCATGAATATTGTTGTATCTATATTCAGGTTTATCGTTAAGTTCGGTTAGCTCTAGCGAGAGAGCCAGATAACGGTTGCTGAATAGTTCTGCAAAATGAGTCTTTAGCATCTCGAAAAGCTCGTCGCAGACCTTCTTTTTGGTGGCTTCATCCCGTCCTACGGCGATTTTCAAATTTGTATGGACAAAAGCATAATCTTCTTCGCCATCGGCAACATAATATTCGGTCAACTCAATCGCCCGCGCTCGAATGCCGCCTATCGGGAAAACGCCACCCTGGTCAATCAGGGTTTGAGTAGCTTTGTGCAATAACTCCGGGATGTGGGCCTCAGCCTTGATATTAGAACTATATTCCACAATAATATGGGGCATAAAATTTGCTCCTTCACAATCTAAAAAGTTGTCGGTCGTCAGTTGTCAGTTGTCGGTAGAATTCTAAAACAAAACCAAAACTGTCGGCTGGTGGCTTTTTTATCAGCCTTTCCAGCCGTGTGAATAAAGTAATTAGGGCAGGCACGGGGACCTGCCCCTACAATTATTCTTTATAGGGCAGTTCACGAACCGCCCCTGCGGAATTTTCCGACGACCGACAAATGACAACCGCTTAAAGAACCGGGAAAATTGCGTTGATTTGCCCGGTGCCGGAACTGTTGAAATAGTCGGTGATAACTTCGACGGGCTGGCGATAGTCGTCCCAACCCAGCATTCCCAGCAGCATTGCGGTATCGTGCATATTGCCTTCGCCATAACAAAGCGCGGCATATTCCGGCAACATCGCTACAAAAGTCTTGAAATCGCCCGCCTTCCACAAATCAGCCACCCGTAAATCCACTTGCCGGAAGA
>Ga0209512_1001834_pt1 | contig 24529 bp, 22 predicted proteins | sample frozenSSSSmetaG_FD_184142 | JGI IMG/M metagenome (GOLD analysis project Ga0209512, IMG submission 184142) | Glacier valley bacterial and archeal communities from Borup Fiord, Nunavut, Canada, to study Microbial Dark Matter (Phase II) -... | ecosystem: Environmental > Aquatic > Freshwater > Ice >...
ATGCCTTTGTCCATATACTATCTACGTTTGTTTCCTACTCACTCAAGACTAATAAACCTTCCATAAATTTTAGCTTTGATCTATCTCTAGGATATGCCCTTATCCCGAACTGAGGTGTATTCTATATTTTGGCCTGCGTTTGCTTTTAGCTGCTCTTTTCTCCACTTGAAAATGAACTTGGATAAAGGATCGTGTTGAGCTAGTAAAATCAAAATCTTTGAATCTCGAGAGTTGGTATTTGAGGAAATATTTAAGTCACTTGAGATATCGCTTAATTCATCCATATTATTATAATATTGATTCAAACAATATTTAAGACCTATATACCCAAATAAATTCAACCATCTTGGTTTGCTTTTTTTAAGAACTGGTAACGAATTTACTGATAATCCTATAGCTGGATATACAAGCACAGCAAGGTTTAGCATCTTGTAAGATTTACGTTTTATTATACTGATTAATTCTGCGACTATACTTCCACCGGCACTGTCTCCTATCAGCGCTATTTTAGCTGAATTGTCACCTTTAATTATATTATCCATTACCCACAAATAGCTAGCAGCCGCATCTTCAATAGAGCTCGGATATTTAAATTCAGGTGCTTTTCTGTAATCAACTCCAACTATTGTAAATCCTGTTTTGAAACATATAAACTTCAAGATCCTATCATAGGCTTTAACGCTTCCTATTATCCATCCGCCCCCATGAAAATAAAGTGCTACGTCATTCTTAGTTTTTGTGGGAGGCGTATATATTTTAATCTTAAGATTTTCTCTAAGTAGGATTTCTTTTGTTTCAATTTTGCAGTTTTTAGGACCTAATAACGGACCTATAAAATCAAATAACAATCTAAATATAGCAATAATTATTTTATTCATTAAAAACCTTACTCGGTGAATTTTCGGGTTACCATGAAAGATTATGGAGTGCTCACCTAATTGCCGAAATCTTGCACTTTTTGTGCATTCTTACCTTATTAACTTGGAAGCTTGAGCTGTAGAATGCAGCTCAAGCAGTTTGTAGTTGTTTCAGTTTGAAGAAATAATTCTCTTTTTTCTGTAAGCCTTTATCATCAATAATAAAGAGAAGCCAATAATTGCAATTATCATAGAAGCTGGAATTACTGAGATACTGTTTATATATGCCTCTCTACTATAAACGCGTACATTATCAATTGAAATCCCTCCCCATAATCTTGCCATGCTACTGCCGATAAGGGTATGAAAAATTGATCCAAAAGCCATTATTATCATATTAGCAATAGCAGCAGCCATTCCGCTTAAATTTTGTGGCACGAAGCTAGAAATTTTGGCAATTATAACCACTTGATAAGCACTGAATATTCCTATCAATAAGCAAATTATCCTAACGCCGATAATATCACCGTATCCCGCAAGCAAAAACGTAAAGCAGCCTGCCATAATTATAGCAGAGACAAGAGTTACCGAGTAATGGGAATTTGCTTTCTCCGCTACAAAAGGTAAGATCACGCATCCTATACACATGCCGGTAAGAATTGATGCTATAATAGTACCAGAGATTGCTCGGTCAATATCATATACGGCACTTAAAAACCCGCTACCCCAAGCATCGGCAAACCCCTCCAGTGGCCCGATCATTAACCCTGCAAGAATACTTACAAATATCAGTTTATAATTAAAAATAATGGTTTTAATACTTTGCCAGACACTTTCTTCTTGCTCTTTTGTACTCATACTTGGGATTAGAAAAAATGTTAAGATCGCTAAAGCAAAACCACCAAGCATTAAGGCGTTAATTACGGTCTTAATTCCTGCCATATTAATGACCTGGGTTAAGGGCTTATTTGCGTATACTGCTGTCATTAATCCGAAGCAAACCATTATTCCAAGCATTCTTGTGAAATTTTTCTCAAAAATTATCCTGAAAATTTGCAAAGCTCCAACAATTGCTGCAGATGAGCCAAGGCCCACCATCAATCTTCCAATAAGGACAAAATTCCAATTATCACTATAAACCAGTGGCGCAAGACCAGCTGATGTCAATAATATGCAAATAGGTAAAACTAGCTTTCCTCCCCATTTGCTCAAGGCAAGACCAATTGGAATGTGGATTATAATATAGCCAATATAGTAGATACCGGCGAAAGTACCAAATTCTGCGGCACCGACGTTAAATTGACCCATAAGTTCTGGCATAATAGTATTAGGGATCACTCGTAGAATATACTGGTAGCAATAAAACATTGTTATCGATAACCAGATCATAAAAGATATAAAATAATTATTGTTTTGAGACATAGTTTAAACTCTTATCAAAATTCTAGTAAAGGACTTAAGGTAAAAATGAGAAAATGATTAAATGAGGCTTAAGCCTCGAGGATCCAGGTAAGTAGTATTATGCTAGTTGTGTTGAGTTAACATGATTTGTTTATTTAAAAAATACTTTTGGTCAGTGTTGTAGAGTTTAGCAATTATAAACTAAATGTCAAATATAATTCTTTATTGATTTTAACTTAAAAATCGCTAACATTGAGCCCAAATTCTGCTGAAATTTCACGCTGCAGAACAAACTTTTGGCAACTTATCTGCAAGTGAAAAAGTTTCTATTCAATAGTTTTAACTAGTTCTATAATTTTCTTACGTAACGCAATATTTTTAATATCACTAAATGCTTTTATAAGGGAAATAATTTCTCTTTCACTAACTTCGGTGCCTTTTGGTGTTATTAGTCCTTTTACTTTGCTTCCCTTATATTCCTCAGCTTCTTCAGCAAACATGTTATTAAGACCGAGGCCTGCGTCTTCAATATGGTTGAAAAAGTAGCTAACTGGCACTTTCAAGAATTTTGCAAAACTATATAGTTTACCGCTTGAAATACGGTTAGTTGCTTTTTCGTATTTTTGAACTTGCTGGATGCTTACAGCTACTGCCTCGCCAAGTTCTTGTTGACTCAAACCTAAAATCATACGGCGCATTTTCAGTCTTTTGCTTACCAAATGATCTATATGATCAGCTCTACCCTTGGATTCTCCACCATCAATTTTAGATGTTGTTTTACTTTTTTTTACCTCAGCTAGAGTCGTCATAAATTTATCCTACTTCCTATTTCAATGATCATTTGATGTACCAGTTAATGTCAAACATAATGTTTGCACTGATATCAAGCAAGTTTTTTCTTTTTTAATTTTGGTACAGTTTTCTCATAAATGTTATCAGAGGTTGTATTAATAACATTAGCATTCCCAAAATTATGACAATGAATTCTCCCCATAAAGAATATATGGTTGGCTTAGAAATCTTTATAGGCATATATCCGTTTATCACTCCTACCTCGTTTAAAGCTAGTTGTTTGACTATTCTCCCTAATGGATCAATTATAGCTGATATACCGTTATTACCTGTTCTTAAAACCGGCAATCCATTCTCTAGCGCTCTAAGCCGAGTTATATGCAAATGTTGATACGGGCCTGAGGAATTACCGTACCATGCATCATTGGTTATATTAATAATAACGTCTGCAAGTCTGTTGGAAGTTCTCACAATCTCCGGAAATATTGCTTCATAACAAATTAACGGTTTTATTTTAAGATTCAATTGCTTTAAATCCAGTAAACTCAAAGGTCCTGCCGTGTAATCAGTAAAGCCGTGAGTTAATTTCTTTATGGGTAGAATATTTTTGAGAGGCATGTACTCACCAAAAGGCACCAAGTGAGACTTATGATATTCAAGTAATAATTCTCCGCTTGGCGCTATAGCCTGAAAGGTTGTATATAATTCATAATCACTATCACTTTTACCGTTATCTGAGATCCCCCCTGTAATTAAAATGGATTTAGTCCCTGTAAGCATTTTTAATATTTCATTTTTAATAGGCGGGTATTTATAGGGTACCACTAATGCAGCTTCCGACCATATTATCAGATCAGGTTCGGTACCGGCAATAACTGATAAATTGATATGCTTGTCAAGATTATTCCAAAACTCCTGTTCATCCCATTTAGAGACCTGCTGAATGCTTGGCTGAACTAGTCTTACTGATATTGTGGAATAATTAGTCGGATGATTCTCAAGCCTTAGCAAGCCGAACGCAAACATCAAGCAAATGACAGATACAGATACAATTATTGAGCTCCTAAAATATTGCTTTTGTCTTGTAAAAGCATGAAACAAGAACGTCGAGATATAAATTGTAACAAGACTCAAGCCGTAAGTGCCAAAAATGCTAGCTGGTTGAATAAGAGCGTCGGAGAAAGCTAAAGATTGCCCTAGCAGATTCCACGGAAGACCTGTAAATATCCATGACCTTACCCACTCGAAGAACACCCAAGACACGCAAAATATCCAGCGAAAGTGCCTGGAGCTGCGAGCCGTCCAGCTTACAGCGCAAGTAGCAGCAATAAAGAATGCCAAAACTAAAGGAAGGCCAAATAAAGCAAATGGAATTGCCCACCAGAATTCATCAATATAAACACTGACTCCAAGACTAATCCAGTACATGCCTGTTAAAAAATGACCAAATCCGAAAATAAACCCTTTGATGAAAGCATCTTGCGCGCTTGAGGCTTTGTATGTTTGATAGATAAGAACACTCAAAAACAGCAAAGTAGGGAACAAGAATAAAGGAGCAAACGCAAGTCCGCTTGACATCCCCAATATTAGTAAAAGCATCTTGCTTGAAGTGAAAACACTCATTTTATTGGTCTCAAAAACTGTTTAAATCATTTACAAAAATATACAGCATGCTATTGTTTGAGCAAGAATAAGTTTGGAAAATTGAGGTTAATATGATTGAAAATAACGGCTTACTAAAAGGTAAGGTTGGATTAATTACCGGAGTTGCAAATAATATGTCAATATCTTGGGCTATTGCTAAGATGGCAAGAGCTCAAGGTGCAGACCTCGCTTTCACCTATCAAGGTGAAGTTTTAGAGAAAAGAGTAATGCCGCTTGCTGCAGAAGTCGGCTGCGATACTGTCTTGCAATGCGACGTAACTTCTGAAGAGTCAATGGACGCAGTCTTTACAGCTATTGAGAAAAAATGGGGTCGTCTTGACTTTCTAGTTCATTCAATCGGCTTTGCTGATAAGAACGAGCTGCGCGGAAGATATATCGATACTACGCTTGGTAATTTTTCAAATGCTTTAAATATTTCGTGCTACTCATTAACAGCGCTTGCGCGTCGTGCTGAAAAACTGATGACCAGTGGCGGCAATATTATAAGCTTAACTTATCACGGGTCACAAAAAGTTATGCCTAATTACAATGTGATGGGCATCGCAAAAGCCGCTTTAGAGACGAGCGTTAGGTACCTCGCAAATGATATGGGGCCAAATAATATTCGTGTAAATGCCATCTCTGCAGGACCCATTAGAACGCTTGCAGCATCTGGTATCGGAGATTTTAAGGCAATGCTTGCGCAACACCAAGCTACTTCTCCTTTGAAGCGTAATACAAGTTACGCGGATGTGGCAGGTAGTGCGGTATACTTGCTCAGTGATTTAAGTTCTGGAGTAACTGGTGAAATCCATTACGTAGATTGTGGTTACAGTATCATGGGGATGAATTTACCTGCGTCTGCAAACTCTGATCAGTAAATTTAACTTAAGTAAAGCAAAGGGAGGGATGAATTTCCCCTCCTGCTTCCTTAAAGCCTTATTCGACAAGCTTAAATTTTTCAGCTAAATCGCCCGCACTAATCCCTACCTGATATAAATTAAAATCCCACCCTTTTGCTTTTTCTTTAATTTCAGAGAGTGTTGGAATGATCCCTTTCTTTGCTATAATAATTCTGCTATTGCCATTTTTAAGCTCGTAGAAACTCTTGAAATTGTCATGATATAATTTAGATTCGACCTCAGAAAATTTGCTTTGCTCAAAAGTATTTACTGCCACCACTCCATTATCTTTTAAAATCCTTTTAACATTTTCTACAAAATTTTTAGTCAAAAACGGGGCAGGGATGTAATCTCTATCAAAAGCATCAAGAATAATGAGATCATATTTTGAACCTTTTGCATTTAAGACAAACTGGTAGCCATCCCCAACTGTTATTTCGGTATTGCTGTTTGGATTATATAGAAAGAATTTTTCAGCAACCGGTGGGATCAGCGGATTGATCTCAACAACATCAAGTTTTGCCTGGGGGAGCAGGGTATTTAAAGCTTTAGCTGCAGCACCGCCACCAAGCCCTAATAGTAAGATATTTTCCGGCGCTTTATTTAAAAACAAGCTACTGAGTAAAAATCTAATATATTCAAATTGGACGACATCCGGCTGATCAAGTTTTATCAAACTTTGAAAAATACTATTATCGGGTACAAAAGATAACATTCTCGCGTGCCCTTCTTCATGCACCCATAAAGGTCCGAATTCATTTTTTGCATGATAAATGACTTTAGCTGCGGCATTACTGATTGATAAGGTGAAAATCAAGCAACATGAAACGAGTAAAGTGTGCATGCGAGCAGCAGGCTGCATTTGAAGAAATTTTATTTTCATAGAATATTATAAATTTGAAGATTTTATGAAGCAATTATTTTATAGCTACTGCACAAGTTTATTGCAACAATAAATATTTCAACTATTTAAAGTTTCAGTATTGGTATCCACTACTTTTGCTTTGTTGATCATGCCTTCATTCTCTGACCTTTCCCGTGCTAAGTCATCCATTTGTTTTCTAGCCTTAGCAGGCGTTTGTTTTATTTGCTCAAATTCTTGCGTTGTTGCTTGCATATTTTTATTGATTGTTTTTAATTTATTAAACTCCTGCTTTCTACCGGTAACCATTGAATAAAACATTTTAACAATTGACGTACGTGCAAGAGTATATTTTGCGATTTCCTGCTTTAGAATATTTTGAACTTCTGAGTTCCCTTGAATACTCTTTGACAGGCTTTCAAGTTGTGCTGCCGAGCTCTGGATCACGAGAGCATGGATGATAGACTGCACGTAATCGACTATTGTCTGAGGGTTACTATCTTTGATATTTTTCTTTAAATTCAAAGAACTTATACTATTTGGATGATTTTTATTAAACGTCTCAACGAAATTTATCTCATGCAACATTTTCGCGATTACCGCGCGCTCTGCTGCTATTGTTTTGAGCTTCGAGTACGAGCCGGTTAAATTACTGACATGATAATCTTGCGCGAGTTTGCGAACAATCGACTGCTGCAGGAAATTATGACTCCTGGCAACATCACCTTCTAGTAATTGTTTTAAATCATGAAAAAGATTTTCATATTTAGTTTTCAAAGAATTCGTCGCAAATTTATCAAGCTCAGCGTATCTTTTGTAAATATGTGAATCGATGCCTGCTGCAAGCTTATCAGTGATCAACGACAGGGTCGTTGTAGGGCTTTGCTCACTTGAATGTGAGTGCGCAAGTTGCTGCTTTAGCATGGTCATCACACTTTTGACGCTCAGGTCTTTTGCGGCTCCTACAGCTTTGATATTATCAACATGCTTGGAGATAGTATTTACCACCTCCTGCAAACAGGTATTCTTCTTGAGTAGGTAGCTTTCGGAGATCGCAAACTCAGCTATTTCAATCTGATGCGCAATAGCATCATAACTCTGGAAACGCTTAAGCAATTCATATCCAGAATCACTCAAGCGGTTAAATCCATATCTGAACCGCGCCTCACGGTGGAGCTTCTGAAGTAAATTATTTAAAACGACTGTTTGAGGCTCAAAGTTTTTCAAACGATCATAAAGATCAATCAAACGCTCATTGGTCAAATTTTGCAGTGCAAGATGCGTGTCTGTAAATATATTTGCGAGTTGTTCAAAAGACTGATCAGGATCATCAGATGATATTTGCGCGAGTGTCGCGCGCGGATTTAAATTAAAATCATAACTAGGATTATTAACACTTTCCGCAACATAATTTTGAATCTGCCAAAGTTCTTTGACCAAAAGCAATTTATCAAGCAGTTGAAACTGTTGCTTAACCCCGAGCTTTAAATCATTAAAGACGATTGAGCTTGCTTGCAATCTGTCGAGTATGTCCTGATTGTAAGCTTGCTCAGCAAATAAAGACTGACATTTTTGCAAGACGTCTGTTGCAAGATCACGAATCACGTCAAACTCTTGTGCAGTCAAGCTATGATTCTGTGGTTGCTTGCTGTGAGTGCAATGATTTGATAAATTTGTAAGGTTCGTTTGAAAGATCAAAGCAGTTTCTCTACCAACTTCTTGCGCTTCGAACATCTTTAAATATTTTTTACTATGAATTTCAATCGAATCAATTAGATCTTGTTTTGAGCGCAAAGAACCAAAGCCAAGTAAAGGCACATTTTGCAGTAATGTTTTAACAATCCCGTAAGCAAACCAGGCTTCTTTCAAAACACTACTCTGCGTTTGAGCAGAAGTATACTCAGCGTTCAGTTCAGTGAAACAATTACTGATCTTTTGCAAAAGTGATTTATATTCTTTTGTGCTATGCTCTTTTATTTGTACCACCATCTAATAACTCATAAAAATTCATATTGCCTATTGATTCCCATATACTAATATAGTCACTCATCTATTAACATTTAGTAAATATTGTAAGCATTCTCTATAACTTAAAGTGCATCCTTTAAAACTACTGTTAAAAAATATTGTAAAAGCTCTGATTTCAAAAATCTATAGTTATTTATTAAAATTTAAATAAATAGTTAACTGTTGCGTCATGAGTTCATTTTTGAGAAAATATTAAGATTTTTAAGATGTGTGAAAAAAGTCACAACACAAAAAATCCAATAATGTATAATAATTAATACTTGCTATGTAATAACTCGCCCAACTATACTGCGACCATGTTAGATATTCTAGTGGTCTAACTCTAATACTTATGTTAGGCGCTAGAAACACTAAAGAACTCGTGTCCTGATTTATATAATATAAGTTGCGGGCACATTAATTAACAAAAAAGGAAATAAACTATGGTTAAAAATCCAAAATTTCTTAAGAATCTATTAACAACAGCTTCGGCAGTTGCTTTAATTGGTGGTTTTTCAACAAGTGCAATGGCTGGCACAGTAAAAACAATGGATGCAGACGATGCTGCTTTTGCTACAGGAGCTAGCTGGGCCCCTGCTGGGGTAGTTGCAAATGGTGACTCTATAATTCCAACTCTTGTTAATGCAGCTGCTGTAGTAATTAATGGACACATGGTTGGTAATTCTAATACAACTGTGACAATCAATACCAATAACGTCATAGACTCTCGCCTAAGCGTTGGTGCTAACACTGTAGGTATTGCAGGAGTTGTAGGTGGTAAGCAATTAGAATTAAGACTTACTGATGATGCCACAAGAATTATCTTAGGACTTAATGGTTACGCAGGTGCATTTGCAGTACCAGCAGAAGTCGGTAGTTATGTTGGCTTTAATGTAATCGATTTTAGAAACACTGATGGTATTGTAACCGCTGCAACAGATGGCATGACTCTTGGTACTGATATAGTAAGTACAGGTGGGAATAAAGGTCATATAGTTGTTGCTGCAAAGAATGTAAAGTTCACTGGAGCATTTAGTGCTGGTGGCGCAACTAAGCTTCAAGATTTAACTGTAAATGATACTGCAAGCGCTATATTTGATACAGATTTAGTCCTCGCCACAAACTTAATCCTTGGTAGTACTGCAGCAGGAACAGGTACAGCAACAATTAAAACTGGCAAAAACGTTACTCTTGCAGCAATTGTTGGTAGTGCTGATGGTAAAGGTATTTTGAATATTGAAGGTGGTGGTACTATAGTTATTGGTAAAACTGGTACAACTAAGCTTGAAACAATTAACCTTGGTGCCGGTCTTACGCACTTCAAAACCATTGGTGGTGGTGGTGTTAATATTAAAGCAACAAATATTAAATTACTTGCAAATGATACTGTACTTAGAACAAGTACAAATGCTGCAAATATCCAAGGTATAATTACAACTGAAAATGCTAATAAAGGTGTTATTGAAATTGGAGTAGCTACTACAATTGATGGTGCTGGAACCGTAGTAGGAACTGCAGATAAAAGATTGGAAGCTATTAAGTTTGTAGCTGACTTTGCTTTAAATATTGGCGATGGGGTAAATATTTATCTTCGAAATGATGGTCAGGCAAACACCGGTATTTGGACTGGGGTAGGTGGCACTGGTAGTATAGCGTTTAAAGGAAATGCTACCTTAGATGCTGTCTTTACTGCTAAAATCGGTAATATAATCTCAGCAAATGCTGTTGATAAGACTGTAACTTTCACCAATAAAGTAGTAGCTACTGACGTCATAGTTGGTGGTGCAGCTGGCGGTACTATGAAATTTGGTGATGGCCTTGATGTAAATAGTTTAAGAGGCGGCGCTGCTGGCGTTGGTATTGCTGAATTTAATAATACTAAACTTGCTACAGTCACATTAGTTGATGTTACAGGTGATGCATTACAGGTTGCAAAAATTTCAGGCAGTGACTTGACTTTTACGAATCAAATTGTAAAAGCAACTACTTATGCATTTGGTAATCAAGCAGTAACAGTTACTGTTAATAATACTACTGGAGCAAATCCTGACTATAGTGCAAGAGCATTTACAACTGAATCAACCACAGCTAATCAAAACTTTAAGTTTCTTAATGGTGATCTAACATTAGGTGTGGTAGGTGCAAATGATAAGCACTTTGGCACATTCTCAGTTGATGCTGGAAAAAGAATTACTGTACATGCTGCTGCTGGAGCAAACTTCTTTGCAAGTGTTGGAGGACTAAATGCTAAAGCTACATTCAATGCCCCAGCTGGTAGAGTAGATAATATCGGTGCTGCAAATGCAATTATGGATGAAGTAAGCTTTACTGATGATACTGAAGTATTCGGTGATGCTTATGCAAAGAAAATATCAATTACTACTGCAAAAACCGGTGCATTTAATAAAATCGTTGCAGGTGGCGGTACAGTAGAGCTTATTAATGATGCTACAGCTAACTTTAAAGATGGCAGTACTCTTTTAAATACTCTAACAGCTACTATTGATCAGCATGGTATAGCTAACGTTGCAGGTGGTGGATCAATTCAAAATGGTGTTGGTGCAAGCGGTAAGTCACTTGCAGAACTTAACTTTGCTGATAAAGATGGTAAAACTCAAAGCTTAGGCGGTGACTTTTACGTAGATGAGGTTTCTTTCCTAAAAACTATTGCACAAGCTACTAACAAAAAAGTAACATTCTATGGTGTAGTAGATGCGACAGATACTACATTTGATTTGGGGACTGCAGGTATTACACTTGCAAATGGTAAAGATAGTGCAATCAAAGGTGATACAATATTAAAAACTACATTTAATGGAACCACTAATGGTTTATTAACTGTTGATGGTGCTGCTACTAAAGCTACACTTACTGATCTTAAAAGCTTAACAGTGGTATTGAAAGATGCTACTTCAGCCAGAAGAAAAAGTGCTGATCCAATTAGAATTATCAATGCAACAGGTGGCGCAGGTGATGCAAACTTCGTTGACCTTGGTAAAGTAACCCCTAATGGCACAATGGATCCAACAGGTAACAAAAACGTTAATTGGGAATTTGATGAAGATACGCTTACATTCGTCTTTAATGATGTTTCTGATACAAGAGCTAAAGAAGCTGTTGCTGCAAATGGTGGTACTATACAAGCTCAAGCTAATATAGACAAAATCTATAACGCGGTTGCAGGTACAGATGCTTTTGCTCTTGCAGACGAGTGGTCAGTACTTACAACAATCGATCCAAAAGCAGAGGCTGATGCATCAAATAGAATTTCAAGCCCAGTAGCACGTACTGTAAGTTCTGCTGTAAACACTGCACTCGGTCAACTAGGTAGCGTTGTAACAGGAAGAATGCAAACTCTTGCTAATCCAACAGCTATTCGTGTAACTCAAGCTGATGGTGTTTCTGCTGGTGCTGAAGATACTCTAAGATATGGAGCATGGGGTAGCCCGTTCTATAGCCAAGGTGTTCAAAAGATGAGAAAAGGTGTTTCAGGCTACAAGTCTAAAACAGTTGGTGGAACAGTTGGTTTTGATACAATGGCAAACGATACTATGATCGTTGGTGTTGCAGCAACTATTGCGAAAACTGATCTGAAGCACAAAGATATCAATGCTGGGGATAAAACAAAAGCTGATACTTTAATGTTCTCTATCTATGGCTTGCAAGAAATCAATGATGATTGGTTCCTACAAGGTGTAGCAAACTTCGGTTCAACCAAAGTTAAAAATACATCTAAGCGTATCGGTGCTGTAAATGCTCAAACCGCTACTGGTAAGTATGACTCTATGTCATGGGGTGGTGAGCTACTTGGTGGATATAACATGAACATAACAAGTATGGCTGTTATAACTCCAATGCTTGGTCTTGACTATACAAGAACAAACGATGGTGGATTCACTGAGACCGGTACAAGAAACCAAAACTTAAGCGTAAGCAAGAAATCTGTTGATAAGACTCAACTAGTTGCAGGTGTCAGAGCTGTAATGGCAGACATCGAGCAAAGTGGTTTCGTTGTAACTCCTGAAGTTCACGGTTTTGTAAGACAAGCTCTAGGTAGCAAAAACCCTAAACTTACTGTTAAGTTAGACGGTGCTGGTGAACTAGATACATCTAACAATGCAAAACTAGCTAGAACTACAGGTAACTTAGGTCTTGGAATCAATGCTTCTAGCGGTATGATGTCATATGGTTTAACATATGATGCTCACATGGCTCATAAGTATGTTGGTCACCAAGGTACATTTAAAGTTCGTGTAAACTTCTAATTTACGAACAATAACTTTAAGAGGTTTTTTAACTGGAACCTCTTAAAAATCTAAAACAAAAGCCCGTTTAAAGTTTTACTTTTAGGCGGGCTTTTTTCATTATCTATAAGTTTATGTGAAATAATTCTTTAGGGAATCTGGAAGCCCTGACGGTTTTAGATTTAAGCCATCGCAACTGTTATCGCCTGACAGACTTTGCGCCTGCAGCTTTCAATAACTTGCTACAATAATCAAGCGTTGCGCCTGTAGTAACAACATCGTCAATAATCAATATAACCTTTTCTCTAACATCATATTTTGGATTCAATTTTATAGTGTTTCTCAAGTTCTCTTTCCGAGCACGTTTACTTAAATAAACCTGTGATTTTGTCCACTTGGTTTTTATAAGTAAGTCAGGGATCCGCAGCTTGCCGGCACACGGAGCAATCTTTTCGCACAACTCATCTACCTGATTATACATCCACAGCAACCGCTTAATTCGGTGCATAGGTACCGGTATAATATAATCGACATGATCAATCTGATCACGATAGGTTTTATAAAGTAACTGCGAAAAAAATTTAGCAAGTTCTATTTTATCATGATATTTGAAAGCATGAATAAGTTGTTTGCTGTTTTTATCAAACTTGAGCAGGCTTCTTGCAAGATCAAAAGAGCGCGCGCTATACATCTCCCGCAACTCATGTCTGTTTGAAAACTGATCTCAAACTGTATACCGCAAGTCTTACAATAAGGGTTTATAATGAAGTTCAGCTTATTCCAGCAGTTACTGCACAGACTATGGCTTTCAAGAGTAAACTCACCGCAAGCCAAACAGGTCGGTGGAAATACATAATCAATAAAGTGTTTAAAGAAAGTGTATGTATTTTTCATGATGAAATTGAAGGTTTGCTTATTACTTAATATCTAAAAGCGCTTTCCCATAGCGTATTTAATCATGCGAGTCTTTAAAGGAGTAAGCATATCAATAACTTTAAGGCCGGTTGTTCTAACACGCCTTAATATCTTTGATCGATTAGAAAAAATCCGGTTTAGATTATCAGTAATCAAGTACATCGCTTTATTATCTTGCCGCCGCAAATTCTTATACTCAAGTAATACTTGCGAAGAAATCCCGCACTCATTAATTAAAGAAGTAAGAGCCATAATATCCTTGATACCCATATTCAAACCTTGCCCTGCAAGAGGATGAATAATGTGAGCACTATCAGCTACAAGAACAATTCTCTCATAAAAGTATTTATGAGTTAAATATGCTTTCAAAGGGTAGGCAGCGATATTACCATCTAATTTAACTTCTCCTAAAAACTCACCGAAATTTTGTTGCAATAGATATTCAAACTCGTCCTTAGGAAGATTTTTTATTATTTCACTTTGCCTGTGCGGCAGAGTCCATACAATTGAAGAAGAATAGGGATCATGCAAAGGTAAAATTGCAAAAGGCCCTCCAGGCATGAAGTGCTCAACAGCCGTGCCCGCGTGAGGATGCTCGTGATTCACAATGAAAGTTAGAGCAGTTTGGTCATAATATTTCTGCATGTCCTTATTGAAATAGCGCTTCTTGGTCGGCGAGTTATGCCCTTCGCAAATCACAAGCAAGTCATAACGGATCGCAGTCTCACTCACTAAATGTATCTCACCACCTGCAACGTCGCTTTCCACTGAGGTGTGACTACATTTATCTTTAAGAGTAATAAGCGAATTCTTACGCACTCTACTTAGCAATATTTTTTTAAAATCTGAATTTTTTATTATATATCCAAGAGCTTCAGCCTGAACATCTGGGCTTGCAAAATGGAGCATTTCAGGCGCTTTATTATCAACCACGTAAATGTCCGTAATAGGACCTGCGATATTTTTTAATTCTTCCCATAATGAGAGATCATTCAAGAAACCTTTAGAAGCATCAGTTATTGCCGTCGTCCTGATGTCATCAAAGAATAAGGGATTATCAGTTGATTTCGATTCGATTATGGTTGTTTGAATCCCGAGCCTCGCAAAACCAAGAGCAGTTAGCATACCGCTAAAACCGCAACCAAGTATTATGATATTATTTGAATCAGATTTGTCGGTCATATCCATTATATTTTAGGAAGATTTTTATCGATAATATCAATCACTCTTCTGCTAGTTGGAGAAGTAAGGCTTGAGAACCATTCTAAAGGCTTACCTGACGATCCTATCAAAAATTTGTAAAAGTTCCACCTGGGAGCCGCAAACCAACCGTAATTATCACGTACCCATTTAAAGAAAGGATGAGCATCTTTAGAAGTTACTATATTTTTTTCAGTCAAGATAAATGAGATTTTAAAATTTACGGAGCAAAAATTAGCAATCTCAGCATTAGTACTTGGCTCTTGCTTGCCGAAATCGTTGCTTGGCACTCCGATTACCACAAGGCCAAAGTCTTTATATTTTTGCCAAAGTTTTTCAAGTTCGGCATATTGTTCGGTAAACCCGCAAAGAGAAGCGGTATTAACTATCAATATTAATTTACCTTTAAAGCTTGAGAGCTTTATTTTGTCATGACCGTTGATGGTTGTAAATTCAAAGTCGTAAACGCTACCTGCCATGTCATCCTCTGATATTTGTCATTTGTATTTACTCTTGCGCAAAATATTTAAGATAAGCGCCTCCAAGTATAAAGCTTAAAAAAATATAAATCAGTCCTATATCGAAGTATGAATTATTTGCTTTAAAAGAACCTAAGAAAAAAATAAATAGTCCGGTTAAGCTAGTTACTGAATTTAGAAATAATATTTTAGTGAAAGTATTATCTTGCCGTGCGTACCCTATTAAGAGTAAAGCAATAAAACTAAGAACTATAACCAAACATATTGCAATCATATCTATTCCTCTTTTAAGAATAAAGCGCTTGTAAGTCTATTTTTCATCTCACCTTGTTGTAGATCCTTGAAAGCTGCTTTTTTTAATGAATGCACAAGTAACATATTATTTTTAAAATCAAGTGTTACGGTGCCGGGGGTAAGTGTAATTGAGTTCCCATATATAGTTAAAAGAGTCTCATCATTAGAGCGTGCTTCCAGCCATTCTATGTTTTCACTTAAATTCATATCCTTACTCCAGATGATTTTTACAACATCGATTGTCGATTTGAATATTTCCTTAATTAGCCACAGGCAGTACCGGATGAAATTAACTTTAAGCTTCGGTGTACCTGGTAAGATACCCATATATGATGCTAATAAATATGAAAGCATTGGAATTACAATTAAAAGTACAAGCCCGCTAACCTCTGAATTAATACCATTTAAAGAAATCCACAATAAAATCAGCGAAGATAATGTTAAAATTTTAGTGACTAGGTTCATCGCTTGAGGCCTTAACATTAGCAGTGAAAGGAAGAAATATGATGCTACCGATAAATATTAAACTAATTATAATAAAGATTTCATTGATTGCAATCACAAACGCGTCTCTTGCCACCATGTTACTTAACAACATGTAAGCACCCTTTTCAGGATCAAGTACTCTACCCGTAAGCATATCTTGAAAACCTTCAATCTGACTCAGGCCAAGAATTGAGGTGTTTGTTGTACCTTCGTTAATATATTGTGTATAGATTTTAGTTTTAGATATTAGAGTTGTGCTGATTGCAGCAAGGCCGATGGCTCCTCCTAGATTCCTTGTTAGATTATACAGGCCACTTGCACTATGCACTTTTTCTTTTGGTATTGTTCCAAGTGCTACATTATTAGTAGGTATAAAGCAAAACATCAGTGACATTCCTCTAATAATTTGAGGAACAAGAAATTCATAATATCTTGAATCCGGTGTCAGAAAACTGTTAGCATAACACCCAAGGCTAAACATCCCAAGTCCTATAGCAAGCATGAGACGTAGATCCATACCTCTGCCAAATAGTTTTCCGGCAATAGGAGCTGAAATAAATTGAGCAAGTCCTGTCACCATCATCGTTGTACCAATTTGAACTGTGTTAAAACCTGCAACCGAAAATAAGAAAAGTGGAAGCAAATACACAGCCCCGTACAATCCAATACCGACTACGAAAGAATATACACACCCGAAAGTAAAATTCCTGTTGGAAAATGCAGTTAAATCAAGTATCGGATTAATGAACGTAAGTTCTCGAATAATAAGAGAGATGAAGCCTACAACGACAATCACTATGAGCGACACTATTAAACTATCATCCAACCATCCTCTTTTATTGCCTTCTTCTAACGCATACTGCAAAGAGGCTAAAGTAGCAATCATAAATATTACGCCTAAAAAGTCGAAATTATTTAGCAGTTTATAGTTGGGCTTATCAAAATCACCGTATAGAAACACTACGGTACATACAAATATTCCTGGTATCACGTTTAATAAAAACATAAAGTGCCAAGAGATAAGCTCGGTAATATAACCGCCAAGCACAGGACCCAAAGTTGGTGCTACAGTTACTACCAGTCCAATTATTATCGTAACGGTGGGACGCATCTTGGGAGGAAATATAATGAATATTGTACTAAATACCGTCGGTATCATGGCACCACCAAACAAACCTTGTAGCGCTCTAAAGAATATCATTGACTCAATATTCCAGGCAAGGGAACATAACACGCTCATTATGGTAAATCCGAAAGCTGCAATGAAATAAGCAATTCTTGTAGAAAACACCCGGGCGATGTAACCTGATACCGGTATGATAATAACTTCAGCAATCAGGTAAGAAGTTTGCACCCATGATAATTCATCAGATGAAGCAGATAACCCTGCAGCAATTACCGAAAGAGAGCTTGCAACAATTTGAATATCTAAAATTGCCATAAACATTCCAACTACCATGCCAAAGAAAGCCAGTAGCTGATTGCGGGAAAGGGCGGTAGTCTCATTAGAAGACATTGGCTATAGTCTCTATAAAGTTTTTAAGATCAATCTTTAAGAATCAATCAGTTCGTATATCAACTAGAGTAGACATACCAGGCATTAAATTACCATCAAATCCTGCAGGTAACTCAAAATCAATCAAAACCGGTACTCTTTGAACTACTTTAGTGAAATTACCGGTCGCATTATCTGGTGGCAATAAACTGAATTTAGAGCCGGTAGCAGGTGAAATATTGCGAATTTTACCAATTACTCTAACCTTAGGGGCTGAATCAAACTTAAGCTCTGCTGTCATCCCACCTTTAAATTTGGCAACTTGCGTTTCTTTAAAGTTAGCTTTAACATACAAAGTATGCGGTACTACAGCAAAAAGTACCACACCGGATCTTACATAATTCCCTACTTTTAAACTACTATTAGCAAGCATTCCATCAACTGGCGCTCTAACTTTGGTATTTTCTAAAGCGCGAGTCGCAAGATTTTTTGCTTGCACGAGAGACTCAAGAGTTGATTGTTTTGCAAGTTTTTGTTTGGAGTTTGAAAGCAAGTTTTGCTCGTTTACCTGAACATCTAAAGTGCGTTGACTATATTCTGAACGGGCTTTTTCATAAGTAATACGAGCATTATCAAGCAATTTTTTACTCATATAATTATCGCGACTAAGTTCGCTTGAGCGCTTATAGTCGGTTTCGGTGATATCTAAACTGGATTTTGTAAGAGCCTGAAGCTCTTTATTTTTCTCTAAGTTAATTTGCTCAATAAGGATCTGTTGATCAATCACTTCAATTGCATGCGTTGCGGCACTCATGTCAGCTTCAGCTTTAGCTAGATTTGATTGAAAATCTTCATCGTTAATTTCAGCTATTATGTCGCCGCAACTAACTTTTTGATTATCTTTAATTAGAACGTTTTTCACTACACCGTTAATCTCGCAGGCCACGAGCGACACATCTGCATCTAAGTAAGCGTTGTCAGTTGACTGGGTATGACTCCATATATATATTTTATAGGCAAAATATATCAGCAGTAAACTTGCTGACACTAAAAAATGCTTGAAATATTTGTGAGTTTTGTACTTTTGAATGTAAGGCGCTAAAATCATAGTACTCTAATCTTTGTTCATTCTCTTTGCTATTGTAATGCAAAAAGGTATTGATAAAATATAAACTAACCCTAAGAAAGGCAAAGTATACCAAGGATGGATTATTATATTTATAATGATGATAGCAGATAATATTAAAATTAAAGATATATATTCAGGCTTGATAGGAACATTTTTAAATAAAAACGTAGGAAGACGGCTAGCAAGCAACAAAGCAATCAAGGCTATATAGATATCAATCAATATTGTATGAGAGCGAATATTAATACCTAAGTGACTGGTAATCTCAAAATCAAGCATTATCGGAATTAATGAAAGCAGGGCTCCGGAAGGTGCAGGTACTCCTATTGAAAAATATTTAGATAATTTATCTTGCTTACCTTGAATCATACTTGTGTTGAAACGTGCAAGTCTTATAGCCATGCACACCATAAACAGTAAAATAGCCGACCAAGAAATCAATTTATATTCATATTGCTGATAAGACCATAGATAAATAATAATAGCAGGCGACACTCCGAAGTTCGTGAAATCACACAAAGAGTCAAGCTCAGCACCAAAGGGGCTTGTAGCGTTAAGCAGTCTTGCAACACGACCATCTAGTCCGTCTAAGATACCAGCAATCAAAATACAATAAATCGCAGGCTCCCACCGGCTATCTAGAGCAAATCTTATCGAGCTTATTCCAACTACCAGCCCAAGCAGTGTAATTAAGTTAGGTATCAGCTTTGTGAAGGTTAGAGGCGGGCGGATTCTAACCTTTTTAACCTTAGGTGACTTTTCTTGTAACGCCATTGGTATCTCGTAAATAAAATCTATATTTCTTGTTATAAGATAATAGATTTTTTAGCGTAAACCATCAAAATATTCGCTATCATCTTTTTTCAAATTTTGGCTCTAAATTCTTCTTCAAATCAAAATCTGCAATTATTGTTTCTCCGCCGATGGTCGTCTGACCTTTTGAAACTAATATTGCAGTTTTAAGCGGCAGATAAATATCTGCTCTACTACCGAAACGGATAATACCGTATCTTTCGCCGGACTTAACAATATTTTCTTCTTCAAGATCGCAAACAATCCTGCGAGCGATAAGACCTGCAATTTGAATAAAAGCAATCTTATGGCCACTATTAGTCTCCATAAGCACTGATTGACGCTCATTGTAAATACTTGCTTTATCAAGAGAAGCATTAAAAAACTTCCCCGGATTATAATGTAAAGCTAGAATTTTACCGTTAGCAGGGATCCTATTCACGTGAACGTTAAAAACGTTCAAGAAAATGCTAACTCTTAGCATCTCTTCGTTTCCAAGTCCAAGCTCAGCGGGCGGGATAGATTCGATAACATCCTGAACAATACCATCAGCAGGACTTATAATTAGATTATCTTGGATAGGGGTAATTCTATCTGGGTTTCTAAAGAAAAATACACACCATGCAGTAGCTATAAATCCAAGCCAGCCTAATGTTGCACTAAAAGATGCTAGTAAAAACGTAACTGCTGCAAAGCTAATTATGAAAATATAACCTTCTTTATGAATAATTTTTGAAAAATCACTATATTGTTTCATTTCTTTAAAACCTTGAAAAATTTGAATCTGACAATGATAAGTTTTAAATGCATCGTGGTCAAGTTATATCAATAAATTTATATGATTTATAAATGCAATATAGTTAGGTAATAAACCTAATATCAATTGATATATGGCCTTAAATATTAGATAACTTATTGACTATTGTGAACTATAACATTATAATCGCGAAACTTGATAGTTTAAGTTCTGAGGAAATATGAAAATTGCTAGTTCTCTTAAGTCTTTGAAAAAAAGAGATAAGGATTGCCAAATTGTTAGAAGAAATGGAAAAATTCTTGTAATAAACAAGAAAAATAAAAGATATAAAGCTAAACAAGGTTAAAGTAATTATATTGTTAATTCCATTTTAGAGTTAACATAATATTTTACAAATGGTACCCTTGCAAAATGCGTAAGGTTTATAATTTACAGGCGCTGAACTTCTTACAAAATTGTTCGCTAAATATTGGATTATTTGGTGGCTCTTTCAACCCTGCACACCAGGGGCATTTAAGAACTTCTAGCAGTGCTCTAAAATTTTTCGAGTTCGATTATATTATCTGGTTGGTTGCATTACAAAATCCAATGAAACCTGCATATAATTCTGATATTTTTACAAGAGCATTGAACGCAAGTAACCTCAATGACCACCCGAGAATCCTGATTTCAACTGCCGAGCATGACATTGGAACTAGCTATCTATATAAGGTTTTAAGAGTTTTTCGAGAAAAATTTCCTAGCTCAAAGTTTAGTTGGTTGATGGGCGCTGATAACCTTGTAAGTTTTAATAGTTGGGAAGGTTCTGCAGAAATTATCTGTGAGCATGAAATTATAGTTTTTGATAGACCAGGCTCAACAAAATTTTTATCATGTAATAGTAAGTTTACAAGTCTTACAAATTCAAGTGAAAATAAAGAGATAAAATATTATTACGGGCCTAAAGATAATATTTCATCAACCGAGATTCGTAAAAAAACCTAAATAAAAACTAAATGAAGGTATGTGTGATATGATTAATACCACTGAGGAACTAAAAGACTTTATAGTTAAGTGCCTTGAAGATAAGAAGGCTGATGATATTTTAGTAATTGATCTAGAAAAACGGACAGACTTAGCCAGATACATGATATTTGCAAGCGGTAGGTCTACAAAAAACGTTGGAGCAATAGCTGATTACGTAAGTTTAGAGGTGAAATATAACACTGATCTTGCGGTTAATATCGAGGGGCTTGGTAAATCTGAATGGGTGCTACTTGATGCGGGCGATATTATAGTCCATGTTTTTTATCCTGAAACCCGGGCTCATTTCAAATTAGAAGAAATGTGGAACAAGAGACTTAAGTAATATTTTTATTTAAATCTTTAATATTGAAGTTTACACACTCAAAAATATAAGATAACTTTTTAAAAGTTGCTTGAAAGTAAATTATATAAGAAATCAAACTTATAAATTATTTTTTAAGCCTAAATTTTCCATACTAAACTTAAAAACAATTGATATTGTAAGAATTGCTTTATCAGGCAAGATACTTTAAATATATTAAGACTAGTATATTTAACCTTGTAGTTTGATTAAGTTACCGCTTTAATATTTTTCAAACGGCATTAACACCTGGAAATATACTTTAGAACATCAACCCTTAAGGACAATGAACATAAATGGAAGGACACATTCTCGTAAGCGTTATTACTTTAATTGCTTCAGCAGTATTTGTTGTAGCGGTACTCAAACGTTTCAACTTAAGCCCGGTTCTTGGATATTTAATGGCTGGGGCAGTTATCGGGGATCACGGTCTTAAAATTGTTACCTATGAACAAACGGGTTTGCTTGGAGAATTCGGGGTAGTTTTCCTGCTATTTGCTATCGGTCTTGAACTGTCAATTGAACGTCTGAAGGCTATGCGCAAATATGTGTTTGGCTTAGGTACTTTGCAAGTCGCTATAACTGCTATTGTTATTTCAGGTGCTGTTGTACTAATCAGCGGGGAAACTAAAGCGGCTATCATCATCGGCGGGGGTCTTGCACTTTCTTCTACTGCAATCGTTATGCAGGTAATAGATGAGAGCAGAGGTCAAGCATCGCAAGTAGGTAGAATCGCTCTTGCAATATTATTGATGCAGGATTTTGTAGTTGTACCACTGCTTGTGATTGTGCCGCTGCTTGCCGGGAAAGGTGATTCTTCATTAACTATTGCCCTTGGGACTGCATTTATTAAAGCTGTGATTGCGCTCTTCATAATATTCGTCTCTGGAAGACTATTCTTACGGCCCTTATTCAGCTTGATTTCTTCTGAGAAAGGAGAAAACAGCGAACTGCCGATTTCAATGACTTTACTTATAGTATTATCTGCTGCATGGGGTACTGAATATTTCGGGTTGTCTCTTGCTTTAGGGGCTTTTGTTGCAGGAGTGTTAGTTGCAGAGACTGATTTCAGACTACAAGCGGAGGAAAGCATATATCCTTTTAAAAGCTTGCTGCTCGGTCTTTTCTTTATGACTGTGGGCATGAAAATTAATGTGGAAGAAATGTATGCTCAAATTTCACACATCATTACTTTCTCAATTGCTTTGATCGTTATAAAAACGCTTATCATCACAGCACTATGCGTGTTATTTGGGTTTAATAAAGGCGTTGCACTGCACTCAGGGCTACTGCTTTCTCAAGGTGGAGAATTTGCTTTTATCTTGTTTAGTTTGGGCAAAGAAAACGGCGTTTTAGAGCCTACTACTGCTAACATACTTTTACTAGTGGTCACGAGTACCATGGCACTCACTCCGATTCTAGCAATGATTGGCCGGAGGCTCGCTGATGTCCTCGACGGCCGGTCAGATAAAAGTCCACTTAAAACTATTGAACTTGAAGCGTGCGACCTAACCAATCACGTTATTATTGGCGGTTTTGGTAAGGTCGGTAAGATGGTTGCAAATGTCTTAGAGGCTGAAGGCATAAATTATGTAGCCCTTGACGTTAGCGATAAAATCAGCAAGGAAGAATATCAAAATGGTTTCCCAATATTCAAAGGAGATGTGTCGCAAATTGATTTGCTTAAAGCTTTAGGCATCGAGCGTGCGATTAGTGTTATACTAGCTGTTAACAATGAGATAACTGTTAAGAAGTCGTTGAAAGCAATATCTGATGCTTTCCCAGATCTTAATATTATAGTCAGGCTAAAAAACTTGAAAAAATCAGCTGAGTTTTATGAGGCAGGGGCTAGTATAATCATCCCTGAGGATTATGAGCTTGGGTTGCAACTAGGCGGTGCTGCATTAAAGTCTGTAGGAATTAGCGAGTATGAAATAAACCGCATCAAAGAGCAGTTTAGGTCAGGGAATTACGTGATGGCTAAGCGGGAAAATAATTTGCTTGAGACCGAAGAAAATGATTAAAGTTCTAGTTGCTTTATTATTGAGCGTAGTTCATCTAACTTGTTATGCTGATAATAAAAAACTACCGGTCCCGCGATTTGCTTCCATTAAGTCAAATGAAGTTAATGCAAGAGCGGGCCCCTCAATAAAATCACCCATCGAGTGGGTCTTCATCAAAAAAGGAGAGCCAATTGAAATTGTAGCCGAATATGAGCAATGGCGTCAGATCATTGATATGCAAGGTGAAGGGGGCTGGGTTCACTCAAGTGTGCTTTCAGGCAAAAGGTTTGTAGTTGCTAAGGGTAAGGACGAGCTGCAACTTGTAAAAGATCCAAATGAGATAAACTTGAGAGTAACTGCAAAGCTTAAACCAATGGTAAGATGCCAGCTAAATAAATGTAAAGATAAGTGGTGCAAGGTAAAGTGTAAAAATGTTGACGGATGGATTCAAAAGAAATCACTTTGGGGTGTCTACGCGTATGAAGAAAAAATTTGATAGATAAATGGATGATATAATCTGTGTAAAAGGACTTTAAAATTTTGCTATTTTAACTATTTTTCTCTTGCGCTATTTAATATCCGTTTCCTTATTTTCTACCAAGCAAGGCCTAAGTCGAAGCCCAACAAAACTTGAGCCTATAATATCTCTAGAGAGTTAATTTGAGCCTCGTACAAGCTGTCAGAAGTACCAAAAAAAGACTTTTAAAGCTTTTATTTAGAATTAGGATTACCTTATCCTTAAAGGTTTTTTTGGGCATTAATTGTGTTCTTAAGTCCTACACATTGTTAGCTAATTATTGACAAAGAGTGAGAAGGTATTTAGCATATAGTTTTAACATAAGCGATAATCTCCTATGTGCAAACGTATGTACCCAGTATCAAGAGAGTTCTTTGACGAGCAGGT
>Ga0209512_1001836_pt1 | contig 24513 bp, 14 predicted proteins | sample frozenSSSSmetaG_FD_184142 | JGI IMG/M metagenome (GOLD analysis project Ga0209512, IMG submission 184142) | Glacier valley bacterial and archeal communities from Borup Fiord, Nunavut, Canada, to study Microbial Dark Matter (Phase II) -... | ecosystem: Environmental > Aquatic > Freshwater > Ice >...
AATGCCATGACTTGTAAAATCCTTCCAGTTAACGGTAGTGCGTAACCCCACACCCACACCGTTGCCGGATACTGCAGTAAATGTGAGGTAATAAATATCTTCCAGCAACGCCACCCTGCAATCTTCTATTCCGAACGTCTGCAACATACCTTTTCCTATCAATGAATTATACCCTTCCGGTTCATAAAAACGTTCGCCATCATCACTGCAAAGCAGGCGCAGGTGAGACAGTGTGGTTAAATAATCAACACCTTTATAATTGATCACCCTGGCATCTGATGCATCCAGTTCCGGATCATCTTTTTTTATTTCGATGATCTGGGTACTGCCCGTTTCTGTTAGTACGGGAAAAGAAATAATATTCTCTTTTTGCGCCGGTCTTTCCGCTACCCTTACAATCAACCATGTTTTATTTTGAAACCGAAATACACCAGGATTTAACAGGCAGGCAATTTCCAGTCCGTCGGCACTTGCCTTCAAATCTTTGGGCGATAATAGCGGATTTGCAGGGAATCGTTTTGCTATATCATTCATAAAAGAAATTAAAGTGGTGAATGGTCAATTGTCAATCGTGAATAGTCATGACTGATAGTTTTTATTATTACAATTTATACCTGTCCAATGCAGCCTTAACAGTTGGATAATTACTTACCCGTTGCATCGTCAGCAGGGCTTCAATGGTTGATTCTGCACCTGAATTCTTATTGATGTTATTACCAGTATTGATCGCATCATAACAACGACCGGTACTGATTGAAAACATATTGGCACCCGCCGTATTTTTTCCAAGAAACCAGGCCGCTAAATGACCCGCCATATCTGCATATCGTTCATCATTGGTAATTACATAAGCTTCAATAGCAGCAAATACCATTGGCCGTATTCCATAAGCGATCTGTTCAAATTCTTTTGTATTATCCTGCATAAATACACCATTGGCAAAGCTTACATCGAAGGCATTCTTAAATCCATTATTCAGCAACCAGGGATAAAAATTATTTACTTCCAGCATTGCTTTGCTGGTAAAGCTGGTATCATTTAAAAAAATGCCTGCTTTAAAAATGGCAGACGCCTGGTCGCTGCCGTATGCATGCCAGCCATTACCGGAACTTAAAAAACAGGAATAAGGAAAATGAGCAAGGTCTCCAAACTGTGTCATTACAATTCCATCGGCCAGTTTGCGGATATACTTTTGTATTACAACATCAACAGTTGCCTGACAATATGGAATTAAACCGAGGATTAATGTCGCAGCCTGGTCTGCGCCTTCTGGCAACCATTGTGGCACCCCGATGCCGTTTATCTGAACAGTGGTAAGCGGGAGATCTACCAACTCCTTTTTGATTGCCGTGATCAGCTTAACAACTACTGCATCTACCCTGTCTGACAATAAAATATTTTTTTGTTTAATAACAGGCCCTGCTTCTGTAAGCGCCTGTAAAGCACGCCAGCACCACCATTTAGGCTGATTGATACTGGTAATACCCGTCTTGTTGATCACATTTCCCTGTTGCAAAAAATTATAGAAGTAACCATTATCAGATTGCATATTGATAATAAAACTCAATAGGCCATATACTTTATTTTGAATCAATGTATCGGTAGAGAATGTATTGCTCCTCAAATAAAACAATACTTCGCGGGCCACATCATCTACGCAGGTAAAACCTTCACCACCTGCAACTACAGCATTGTAAGAAGGGGCATCTGCATAAATATAAATGCCTTCGGCCTTTTCGCCATTTGGAAAAACAACGGGCACGGCTAATCTTTCAAGATGCGCTGTATTTGAAATAGAAGAAACTGCAACAGGCGCAGGCGTTACAGGAAATATAACAGGCGCTGCAATTGCAGCCTGCTTTTTACAGGCTGATGAGCAAATAACAACAGCAGCTATGACCGCAGTCCAACTCATTTTAATATTTGTACGCATTATAGCAGCACTTTGTTTTTAGTTAATTCTACCAAAGGAAATAGCAGTAAAAAAGGAGTTATTCAAATGTTTGAATCAAACTTCAAATAACTCCATAGTGTTTACCAAATAATTTAATACCCTGTATTCTGGGTGATGGTTCCACCAGACTTATCGATCTCTCCCTGTGGAATTGGATATAGATAATTTTTATCCTGGAAATTTTTACCCAGTTCTGTTAAAAAAATTTTGGCAAGTCCCCAACGCTTTAAGTCGTTGAATCTTTGCGATTCAAAACCCAACTCTACTCTTCTTTCCTGTATCAGCCATGTTTTGATCTGATCTTTACTTACAGAAGTAATATCCCTGTCTGGTAAAGTTCCTGCAGCAGGCATGGTTCCGTCAGCATTAGGACTGGTTCTTGCACGCTGCCTTATGCTATTGATAATTGCAATAGCGGCAGGGTAATTACCGGTTTCATTTAAGGCTTCTGCATTCCATAATTGTACATCTGCCCAGCGGATATATATTTTGTTGCTGGGTGCATCATCATTGCCCTTGTTATTGCTATTCAATTCACCAAATATTTTGTACACGTTTTGTCCTGCTACATCAACCGTTAATCCCAATCTCGGATCGTTGGGTTCAAACGCTGCAATAAAACTGGCCGAAGGAGCTATAAATCCCCAGCCTGCCAATGCACACAGGCCATTGCCTGTTCTTGGTGTTGTTAACGACTTATGATCATAAGCAAGTACCACTTCGTTTTCTGCAAATTCTTTTGCTACGCTGAAGTTATCAAAATAGTTGGGGTTTAAACTATAGTAGTTTAATGATTCCATAGCAGTAACTGCTGTGATAACGTCTGCCCATTTCTGATTGTACAATGCAACCTTTGCCTCCATTGCCATCACTGCCCCTTTGGATACTCTCCATTTTTCATCGGCAGCTGCATATTTACCATCTGGCAACAACAGTTTTGCATCTGCAAGGTCTTTACTTATCTGTACGTATACATTTGCTTTTGTTTCTCTTTTTGCAACGCTGTAAGCATCTGCAAAATTTTTCAATGGCGCAATTAACAGTGGTACATCACCATATAAATTCACCAGGTCGAAATAATAAAAAGCCCTTAAAAAATATACCTGCCCCAACAAACTTTTCCTTAAAGTTTCATCAACACCAAGGCTTGCTGTTAAGGTTGCATCTGTTAAATAACTGATGGCCAAATTGGTTCTTGCAATACCTGCATAATCATAACTCCACTGACCTTTTATACCACTATTGCTGGAGGTAAAACTAAAATCAGCAAACTGGTCCATCCATGCCTGGTCACCATCGGGGTTCCATTTTTTTAGCATGTCTCCTGAGGCAATATCCTGCAAGATAAAATCATTTCGAAGTACGGTACCATCATCCCAGCCCCAGTTTCCGATGACATTCAGCGTGTTGGAAAGGAGTTGGTAAGAAGAGGTTACAGAATAAATAACCGACTCATGCGTAGGTGAAATTCCTTCTGTTATTATTCCAATGGGAGTTTTATGTAACTCTTTTGAACAACCAGCTGTGCAGAAAATGACAAGTGCAGCCAGTATTTTATATATTGATTTCATGTTGTTGATTTTTAGTGTATGAATTATAATTTAACATTGATACCAAATAAAAATGCTTTTGATTGCGGATAAGTTCCCTGGTCAAACATGTTGTATGCTTCTGGATCTAACCCTGTGTATTTGGTTACGGTAAACAGGTTTTGAGCAGAAACAAACAGGCGCAGATCCTGGAAAACAGTTTTTATTTTACCTCCCAAATTTATTGTATAGCCAACCTCAATATTCTTAAGCCTGAAGTAAGAAGCGTCTTCCACAAAAATACTGGATACCTTGCTGCTACCATTATCTGTAAAGGTGGAACGTGGTATAGTGTTGCTTGTTCCTTCGCCATGCCATGCACCCAATGTAGTAGTAGTGTGGTTGAACGGACGGCTATCATAATCAATAATTTTTTTAAGATCATTGTATTTTTCAATCCCACCTACGCCCTGTAATAAAACACTCAGGTCGAAGCCAAGATAACTGGCTGATAAATTGGCGCCATAACTAAGTCTTGGATTTGGATTACCAATGTAAGCACGGTCAGCATCATTGATGATACCATCACCATTGATATCCTGGAATTTAATGTCTCCCGGATGGATATCAGGGTGAGTTGCCCCACTCAGGTAAGTATCTATTTCCTTTTGATTTTGATAGATACCTAACATTTTAAAACCATAAAAAGAATTGAGCGGATGGCCGGCTTCTGTCTTGGAAACCTGTCCATAAATGTTTGGCAAATTTGGATCAAGTTTATTTACATTGTTGGTTACCGTTGCAATGTTTGCATTAACAGCATACCTGAATTTGTGACTATTATTCCTATAGCCAAGCGAAAACTCAAAACCTTTATTAGATACTGCTCCTGCATTTACAATGGTTGGTCTTACATCCCCTACTAAACTTGGCAGTCCCAATGGAAGCAAAAGATCGGAGGTCTTCTTTTGGAAGTACTCAGCAGAAAAACTAATTGTATTTTTAAGTAACCCAACATCTATCCCGATATTATCCTGAGTGGTGGTTTCCCATTTAAGATCTGGGTTACCATAACGCATTAAGGTACCCTGTGAATTATAAATAGATAAAGAGTTGTAATTATTCAATCCGGACTGGTTACCTAATTTACCTGTACTGGCTCTTAATTTAAGGTCAGATAACCAGCTTATATCCTGCATGAATTTTTCCTGTGATATTCTCCAACCTGCAGAAAAAGAGGGGAAAACCGCCTGTTGATTATTGGCAGCAAACTGGCTTGACTTATCCAGCCTTGCACTTGCTGTTGCAAAAAAACGATTATCGTAACTGTAATTAACCGAGCCAAATAAAGAGAACAATGCCCACTGTGATGCACTGCCGCCATTCCATAGATCCAGTGGAAAGGTACCGAAATCTATATACCGAAATGCTGAATCTGTATTGCCATACCTTGCCCTTGAAGCACTGATACCGGAAGCATAATTGGTAATAAATTCACTGCCTGCCAATGCGCTGATTGTATGCTTGTCAATTTTTTTATTATAGCTAAGTGTATTGGTCCAGGTAATGGTGGTTTCCTGTCCTCTTTCTTCATTTAAATTGCTGGGGCGGTTTTGACGTCCGGTTCCCTGGTCGATTGAAGAACCTCCGCCATCATTGTCACCATAGTTTTGATTAAAAGCTTTATTGTGAAGCATGTTCAAATCAACACCCAGGTTACTTTTCAGCTTTAATTCCTTGTTTTGTAAAAAAGCCATTTCAGCATACACATTACCAAAGGTTCTGAAATTGGTGCGTTTATCATTGGTAAAATGAGCAATGGCAATTGGATTGGAGGCAAACTCGTACTTATTTGCGCCGCCATTCCAGTTACCGCCATTTGCCGCAACATTAGCTGAGTAAAAAGGAAGGTCTGTGTATGGGTCCGCAACACTGTAAGTAGGATCAGCCGGACTTTTGAAAACACCAATCACTGGTGGACGTAAAAAAGCATGACGGATAACACCTGGTGCATCACCACTAGAAGATATTTTATCCTGCATGCTGTTGGATATCTGCAGGTTGGTGCCTATTGCCAAACGGTCTGTAATATTTGCATTTACATTTGCCCTGAAACTAAAACGTTTAAATTGGTCATTATCATAAATCACAATTCCGTTTTGTCCGTAATATCCCCCAGAAAGTAGATATTGTACTTTATCAGAACCACCACTGGCAGAAACCTGAAAGTTTTGTGATTTGCCCAATACAAACAATTCTTTCAGCCAATTGGTGTTAGCAAAGTCTGTTCTTGATTTATCTGCTGTGTATGGATTTGTTCCGGAATAGCCTGAATTATTCCAGCTTTCCTCCATTTTGTTCATATACTGTGTAGCATTGAGCATGGTTGGCAAATTGGCCACTTTTTGAATACCGTTATAATAGCTGACATCAAGATTTGATCTTCCTTTTTTGCCTGACTTGGTAACAATAACGATTACGCCGCCAGAAGCCCTGGCGCCATAAATTGCAGCTGCAGCGGCATCTTTCAATACGGTTATCGATTGTATATCTGCAGGATTGATAAAGGAGATACTTGTAGTCGGCTGGCCATCCACAATATAAAGCGGATCGCTGCTGCTGCCAATGGTTCCCACACCACGGATAGTAATATTGATGCCATCTCCGGGCGCACCGGTACTTTGCGTAACCGTTACACCAGCCACCTGGCCCTGTAACAACTGGGCTACATCTGCAACTCTACGCTTATCCGCATCGCCCATGTTTACGGTTGATACAGCGCCTGTGATAGCACCTTTGCGCTGGCTGCTGTAACCAACAACTACCACATCACCCAACGTATTGGCCTCTGTTGCCAGGATTACAGTCAATGCTGTTCTGCCGGATACGGATACTTCCTGCATTTTGTATCCAACATAACTTACCTGTAATATTGCATTGTCCGGTACAGTAATGGAGAAGTTTCCAGCCACATCTGTTGTTGTAGAAGTAGCAGCGTTTTTTACTTTAACTGTTACACCTACCAATGCTTCGCCTGCAGTGGAATTTGTTTTACCGGTAACAGTAACATCTTTTGCCTGTGCAAAGGATGCATAATGGATAAACTGCAAACAGGTAAAGCAAATTGCAAGCTTTAAACCTGTAAGCATTTGTTTTGGAATGGAACGAATAATGTCCGTAAGATTTTTTTTCATACCAGCATCGTTTTAATATTTAAAAAATAAAGTCTTTGAATGTGAACATGTTAGCAGTTTCGTTGGTATTCATTACAGGATCATTTTCTCTGCTCACCTGCTTTGGCTGAATAGCCATTTTGGTATTTTAATTTGTCATGTGAGCCTGATAATTTTTTTATGGTTAGTAATTGGGGTTAACTATCAGCTGATAATGTAAGGCATCATCAGCTGTCATTTATTTTGCTTTCACTTTTTTATAATCTGGATCCATTGCAGGTGTACGTAATCCTGCCACTTCATCCGCCATCAGGATAAATACATTCCAGCACAGGCCCCTGGTAGAAGGCCACCAGCTATCGGTTGTCGTCCATTTTGTTGGTATAAATTCTTTGCTGAATGGCCATTTGGGATTCAGATAAATTTCTGCCCATACCCTGTTTTCCATTAGCGGCAAAGCTTTTTTCCACCCATGTTTTAATCCTACTACATAAGCACAATACTCTGCCCTGAACCAACTGCCTCCGTTGTAATAAAAGCCGTCACTCTTTCCATTGCTGTAATTTTCTTCACCAAATTTTTCAAAAGGCTGATAATCGCCGCTGAGATAAGCATAGCCTTTTACATCTTTCGTTAGCCTTACGCAAATGGGTGCGGTGGTGCCAAGCTCCGGATGTGGAGAGTAGTCTACTTTATTTAAAACAGGAATCAGATCCAATTGATTTTTGACCATTACATCTGTCAGCATTGGCCTGTTGAATAACCATAAGGAAAAAAATTCAGGCTCCAGGTCTGTAAGCGTAATGATGTCTGGAAAATTTTTGTCAAACAATAAGTGCTTTCTTTTTACATCATAAAAATTGCGGTATTCTTTCTCTGCCATTTGTATATATGCTTCCGAAATATCAAAACCCAGTTCTTTGATCGTTCTCAATGCAATGGCCAGCATACCCTGGTTCACCCCCAGCCGGTCTGTTTTGGGATTGAAATCAACAATATCAACCTGGCTCAAAGAAAAATGCGCTTTGCATATTCCGTCCCTGTTGCTGTCTAATTCATTCAGTACATAATCAACTGCTTTTTTTATTTTATCCTGCGGAAGCGTAACACCAAAGCGGCGTTTGTTCATCATCGCCCATATCAGCCATTCAATGGTAGCTTCATTATCTTTTGCCTCCACCGATCCCATCAATGGTGTGATGATGGTACCAATACCACCTTTGGTAGTTTGTGTTTTGCCCCATTGTTCCCAGATAGAAAGATTTAATTCCTCGTTGTAAGATGCTACCGTAGAAAAATAAGAATCCCTATTGTACATGTCCGGCGCATAATTCATGTTGGGCACGTTGAAGGGAGTAAAATCATTTAAATCGGTAATCCAGGTAAGCATATTAAAATTGGCATACAGCATTTTTTCAATCTGCGATCCTTTAAATCCTTTAGCTTCGGCTAATCGTGACTGTGAAGCAATCATAAATTGCTGGTGCGATTTCCAAGGTTCTACAAAAATGTAATTGGTCTTTGTTACTTTTTCGCCGATTGGAAGAATATTATAAGGTTCCCTTTGAGGTTGTTGTTCTGCAAACTGCAGGTCTTTAATTTGCAGTGAACATTCTTTGCCTGATTGTGTACCAATGAACATGGCTACGCTGTCATTTTCAATATAGGGAACCAATATGCTGCCTTTGAAAATTGTCCATTCGTTTTCTACTGCCGGAAAATTATCGATGTACTTCACGCCGTCTTCCAGTTCAATCGTTTTTACTCCGTTCTTAAGCCTGAAAAGTTTTAATGCCAGTGGCGTATTGCCTTTGCACAAAAATGAAATGGTATAAATTTTCTGGTCTTTTAAAGGTGCAATAAATTCTATACCAGCCCTGCCACCAGCGTGACCGGTAATTGAAATAAGTCCGTTTTGGTTTTGTATTTCGGCGTTGCCCTCTTTGCTATAATCTGCAGGCGATTTTAAAATAGTTGCTGAACCTGCATCTAAATTGTACAGTTCACCAAATGTTTGTTTGATATAATTATTATTGGCGGCCCGCTCGGTTAAATTGGCAACAGAAAATAAATTCACATCGGGCAAGCGGCGCATACCAACAAATCCGCCCCCTCGTCCGCTAAACCTTCGGCGGGTATTCCGGGTGTACTGATTTTTATACCCTGCATCTGTCAAAAATCCAACTACCAAGTTACCGGGAGTAACAAAACCTGCTGAAGGAAACATTTCATGTACAAAGCCGCCGGGAAAACTATCGTACTCAAATGTTGTATACCGTTTGGGTGTTTCTGCAGGGCGTGCTGTTTGCTGTAATATATATAGCATGCCGGGCATGGATGGCTGAATCAACTCAATTGTCTTTTTGATGATCGTATCATTCAACACCTGGTAGATTACTGATACGGACAGATTGGCATCAAATTCTTTTATATAAGCATCTCTTGATAGAGTGATTTGTTTTGCGGTACCCTTCCAGCTTTGCCCTTTCCATTGAGGAAAATTAGCTGTTGTGCTGAGGTCATTATTAAATAATTGTAAGGAGAATTCTTCTGTATTGGTAACCAATAGATGCCCAACATTGTATATATCGACATGATATCCTGCACGTTCATCACCGGCAACCCTCAGACTCAGATGCTGACAAACGGCCACGGAGTGAATAAGCACTATAAAAAGGCAAACTAAGAAAAACGCAGGCTTGGTTTTATTTCTTGACATACAGACAGCAATTGAAAGTCAAAACTATTTTTAATGCCTGCCTCCCTTATGCACTATGCTAACATTTTACTGTACTATACTTACATTTTAGGTGTAAAACAGCAATATGTGTTGAAAAAAATAAAAGAAATCTGTAAGGATAAAGATGAAACGGAATTATCAAAGAAAAAGGAATGGAAATTATTTCCCCTCAAACCTGATTTGCCGTGCTGGTTTAATCAATTTTTCAAGGCAAATCAGGTTCATCAAAAAATTTATTTTCCAAATAACCACAATTCAACTGACATTTTGCTGTTTTCATTTTTACAGGATTTAAAAATGAATGCAAAAATAATCTAGCCCATTCCCTTCACCGATTGCTGCCCCCTGTATTCATTGGGTGCATAGTTATACCGCTTCCTAAATTCCCTGAAGAAGTAAGATTGATTATTGAAACCGGTTCGGTAAAAAATTTCTGTAACATTTAATTGAGTAGTTGCCAGTAAATGTGCAGCCTCCTTTAAGCGGATGTTTCTTATAAATTCACCCGGCGTCATGCCGGTAAGCGTTTTCAATTTTCGGTACAGTTGCATTTTGCTCATATTGAAAGTCTTTTCAAGAAACACGGCATTCAGTTCTGTTTCACCTAGGTTTTCATCGATTACTTTTACCATTTTGGTCAAAAACTCTTTATCACCCACTATTAAATCAGATTCTACCAGCATTTCAGTTCCTTTATCATTGCTGAACAGATCCAGTAATTTTTGGCGGTATTCCAGCAGTTTCCTGATACGTAATCTTAAATAGGCAGTTTGAAAAGGTTTGGTGATGTATGCGTCAGCGCCCACTTCATAACCTTCCATATGATGATCTTCGCTACCACGGGACGATAAGATGATAAAAGGTACCTGGCAGGTGGCAGGTGCATTCTTCATTTTATTGCATAACTCAAGCCCACTCATATTGGGCATCATTACATCGCAGATCACAATATCCGGCATTACCTTTTCAATCAGCTCCAACGCTTTCCGCCCATCTGCTGCTTCATATACAATGTATTCGTCTTTCAAAATATCATTTAATAAAAAACGGATGTCTGCATCGTCTTCCACTACAAGAATATTTTTTCTTTTTGTATTCTGCAGATTTTCAATGATGGCCTGCTTGTTTTTATCAGCCGTTGAAACAGGTTGCATGGTTTCGGCATAAGCAGTAATGGTACGATATAAATAAGAAGGCTGATCGCTGACGGTAGTTAGATGCTCTGCAGGAAGGTCTGCTGGTTTTTCTTTTACCATGGGAAGGCAAACTTTAAAACTGATTCTGTCATTTTCACTGTGGGCACCGATACGGCCTTTGAGCATAGTAACCAGTTGCCTTGTAAACGCAAGGCCAATACCTGTTCCAAATTTCCCGGTATCGGCTGTTGTATTGGGATTGACCACATAAAATTGTTCAAACAACTGGTCAAGTTTTCCTGCTGGTAATTGTGTTCCGGAATTGACCACTATTATTTCCAGTTCTTTATTTTCATTTTCCCTGGCAGAAAATATCACCTGTTCATTTTTTTCTGAATATTTAAAAGCATTGGATAACAAATTGAAAATAATTTTCTCGATCTTATCCTTATCTGCCAACCCGATCATTCCCGGCGCAATATTAATTTCATACTCCATTTTATTCTGTTCACTTAATGGAATAAAAGGTTCTCCAAGGTTTAGCAGTAATTCTGAAATATTTAAGAAACTAAACTGGTTCTTAAAAAAACCGGCTTCCACTTTCCTGAACTCCAGTAACTGGTGAACGAGGTAAGTAAGCCTTGATGCCTGCTGATGGATCAGAGATAAAAAATAAGGTTTATCCTTCTGATCTTTATCCGTGGTTGTTTTATGTAAAAAGCGTTCTGAGCTTCCCATGATCAGCGTAAGCGGTGTTTGCAGCTCATGGGCAATATTGGTAAAAAATCCAAGGCGGTTCTGGTGGATCTCTTCTTCTTTTTCACGGAGCACATGCTCTACCGCAAGTTGATGTTTTATCTCCAGCTTATTTTTACGGTAGCGGTAAAAAACAAATATGATGACTGATAACGCTGCGGTATAGCCCAAATAAGCCCAGGCGGTCAACCACAGATACTGTTTCACTTCCAGCGACATCAACGATATTTCTTTAGACCATAATCCCTCACCATTGCTCCATTTTATTTTTAAAGTATAATTGCCGGGCAACATATTGCTGTACACAATTTTTCCATTGGTGCCTGCATAGTGCCATACTTTATCATAGCTTTCCAGGTAGTAAGCATACTCACATTTTTCTGCATTTAAAAAACTTACTGCTTTAATATCGAGTTCAAAAAAATTATCTCTCCTGCTTACAGTGAAATCAAGTCGTTTATTTACTGAGGCATCCATCACAGCAAAACCATTTTCGCTAACTGCTTTTCCACCAATGGAAATACCTGACAGCAACAGGTTAGGTTGCCAAACTGATTTACGGATGTTTTGCGGAAGAAAATGATTGAAGCCATAAGTGCCGCCAAAGAAAATTTTTCCGGCATTGTCTTTCCAGACCGCCCCATCACAAAACTCGTTGCTCTGCAATCCATCCAGTTGCTGGTAATAAGAAATTTTCTGATCAGCCTGGTTCACTTTTGCCAATCCTTTGTTCGTACTTACCCATATATGGCCGGTGCCATCTTCTTCAATTGCATGAATGGTATTATTGGGTAAGCCTTCGGCGGTGGTTAATTTTTGAAATACTGGTTCTTCCTTACTGGCATCTGCATTGTTGATCCAGTTTAGCCCATAACTGGTACCGATCCATATCCTGTTGTGGCTGTCTTTAAACAGCGATAACACATCGTTATTAGAAAGGCTTCCTTCGTAAGTAAATGCTTTAAAAGTTCTGAATACCCGGGTGGTTTTATCCAGTAAACTCAATCCGCCATACCTGCAGCCGATCCATAAATGATTATCATCTGCATCAGCCAGTGCATAAATAATATCGTTGGCGGGGCCAGCGTTATTATTGTTATAAGTAAAGTGTTCCTGGAAAGCCACAGATAATTTTCCGGCTTTATCCCTGTTTATCTTCAGGTGTATCAAACCATAACCACTGGTGCCCAGCCACAATGAATTATCTGCATCCTGTTTAATTGCATACACAGAACCAAACTCAGGATACATGTCGTGGCCGTTGATGGATGTCCATTTATTAAATTGTTTTGTTTTAAGATCATATACACCAATGCCTTTTCCATCGGTACCAATATAGATCAGTTCATCATTGCCTTTCTTTAAAACATACACTGAATTATTATCCAGTTCTGAAGTTGATAAAAAATATTTTTTATTAAATGATGCAACTGTATCTGACCAGAAATTTTCAATATTGATGATGCCACTGCCTTTTGTACCCACCCATAAATTTCCATTGGCTTCACAAAATGCCCTTACCGATTTATTATAAGGCATGCCATTATCCGAAGTGGCAACCGTACCAAATGATTTTGTTTTTGGATAAACTTTTATGATCCCGTTGCCATCGGTACCATACCACAAAATATCTTCACTGCCCAATGCCCAGGAAGTTACTTTAATGTCCTGCATCTGCTGTGTTTCTTCTTTTAAAAAAGAGGAGGATTGAAAATTGGCATCATACACATCATACCCTTTGGAAGCCCATGCAAGGAGATAATGTTCTCTATAAAAAATAATGGCGGTAAGTATATGCTTCAACTGCATCACTTGTTTTTGATTCAGCGTGCCGCCGTGAATACTGAATAACTGGTCTGCTCCATTACTAAAAAAAAGCTGGTGATTTACGTTGAAAAAATTAATGATGCCTTTTGCATCCCGGTAAGTCCGTACACTTTTAAATTGGCTGGAATTTCCGGCATATACATCCAACTCACCTTTTGCGCTTAATAACCACAAGCGGTTGGCTTCATCAAAGGCAAGTTTTGTAATGATGGAATGTTGCTTTGGTAAATTACAAACACGAAAAGTGTCCGTACTTTCATCATAATAACTAAGCCCGGTTTTTTGATATAGGCAAAATACTTTTCCAGCGGTATCAATCGCGAGTGCGTATTCCTGTTCACTTACCCTGCTCCGTTGATATTGATTGAAAAAATAATTATAGAATTTACCTGTTTGTTTTTCATACCTCGATATACCTTCAATTGTAGTGATCCAGATATTGCCCCGTTTATTTTCCGTTACCTGCTGGATAACATTGCTGCCAATGCTCTTAAAATCATTTTCCTTACTGTAATTGAATACATGAAAAACATTTCCGTCATACATATTCAGTCCATCCCATGTAGCAACCCACAACAAATTGCCGGCATCTTTAAAAATGTAATTGATCGAACTGTTGGAAAGACCATTCCGATTATCATAATGCTGAATGAAAAAAGGATCATCCCGACCGGCAATTGCATCCAATCTGAAAAACGTCAAAATTAAAAGAATATAAAAAAGCTGAAGCGAACGCTTCATTATTTTCTTCATCATTAAAAAATTTATTAAAATTTCAGCAAGTTCAAAATCAGTTTCATTATAAATAAAATGGCATATTGAAATAGGCTGGTACAATAAGATACTATTTATTTAAAGAACTTTTGCAAGGTAAGCTTAATAAAAAATAGTAGCCTTGTTGGTATATTGCATCAATCGGCAAATATCTGAAGCCAGCTAGCCGCCAATTGTAAGATACACGTAAGGTAGAATTTTCGGGTAAACACTTCATTTCCCCCTAAACTGTCAACAAAAAAGACCTTTAAGATCAAGGGCCAATTTAGAAGCGGAGACGCAGCGAGTTGTCTCCGTAAAGAAAAATATTGTTATTGAACGTTTTATGAAGAAGAAGCTAAGATGGCTCCTTTTACGCACTGGCTATTTTTTACAATTCCGAATAAAATTATTAATTTTATTAAAGTTAAATAAGATTTATTGTGTACATCATGTTCAGAATCAAAATGCCCGATGCCTTCCTCCCGTAAACAATCCGTTTTCTTATATAGACTTGCCCGGGTTTTTCCTTCACTGAAAAAAACTGTAATTTATAGTTTGTTCATTGACATGTAAATTGTGTACCATGATAATTTTAATCTCCGCAAAGAGCATATTTTTATAGTGGTACTCAAACATTCCTTTGTCATCGTAGGTTTCCCTTTGGCACCTTACAAATAATTCAAAGCCATACAGGCTACCGATTTTCATCGTATCACTTTCCTCATGCCCCGGCTTCCATGTTGCACAAATTTGAATTAAATACTTCCCGATTATTTCGGGATCTGCTGAACTGACGTCATTTAATAAAACGGGATTGGCTTTTGCACCTTCTTTATCAAATTGTAATTGGCTTTTGTAAGCGGTTTCATCAAGGGTTAGTTTATTAATCGTATTTAGTGTACTTTCTTTATCCGCTTGCATACTCTCTAAGTGAAATCTGGAACGAATCACTTCTTTATGGTGTGCAACTTTCAGGCTTTCCAATACAGCAATCTTCTTTTCCATTTTTGATTTTTCCAATAAAGTAGTATCCCCGTAAAGAATGGCGATGTACTCTGAAAAATTCATTCCACTTTTTTCATCAATGGAACCCTCATCAATTGTTCTAACATTCAGCCCACAATTTTTCATCTGGCTGATAAATGTTTGCTTATTTTTCAGCAGGTTAAATTTGTAATTATCCAATGATTGTTCCACAGCATAAATGTAATTGTTCACTTTATTTCCATAAGCCTCCTTCGCCAAAATATTGCCCTGTCTTGCACCCCGGCCATTGCGTTGCTCCAGTTCTGACGGTTTCCAGGGAATGTCCAAATGGTGCATTGCAATCACTTTCTTTTGAACATTGAGGCCGGTTCCGGCTTTTTCAGTACTGCCAAACAATATCCTTATTTCACCACTATTCATTTTGCGAAACAGTTCAGGCTTTTGCCTGTCCGTCCAGTCATGTATGAAAGTGATATGATTGGCAGGTATTGAAAAATCAGTTATCAAATTATTTTTCAACGCATCATAAATATTGAACGCATCCGGTTTAGGTGTACCAATATCACTGAAGATAATCTGCGTACCTTTTTGCTCATTACTTAGGTGGTATAACTCCGAAACTTTTCTTGCACAAACATTTACTTTATGATTAGGATGGTCTTCATAAATAAGCGGATTAATCAGCCGCATATCTGCCGCCATCTTTTTGGCATAGTTGGTTGCAATCAACATCCTCCCTTTATCTTCCTCTTTAGTTAGCGGAAGCCGGCCAATTAATGCTGCATCGCCGGTTTTAGCAAATGCCATTAGCTTTTTAGTAAACTCCTGTTGATCTGGTGTGGGTGGAATATTTACCAATTACTCGTGCAATTCGGGTTTATCTAAGTTAATATGTCGGGCAGTTTTATAATCGGTGATTTCATTGTAAAACAATGCAAGCTCTGGTACTTTAATAAAATGGCGGAACCTTTCTTTTGCAATAATTTCATTGGTAACAGAAAATTCAAAGTCAAACGTTTTTCTTGCAAACACTGCCGCCCAGGCATCAAAGTTTTCGATCTGCTGCCTTCGCATTTCATTAGGTCGAAGATATTTAAACAGCAAATACATTTCAGTAAGGCTATTGGATATTGGTGTGCCTGATAAAAAAGTAACACATAAGTCGCTATCGAATTTTTCCTGCAAGGTTCTTACCGCAAAAAGCATGTTCAATGCTTTTTGGCTGCCCTCCATATTCCCTAAACCGGCAACCCTATCATGCCTTGTAGTGAAAGTGAGGTTCTTAAATTTGTGGGACTCATCAACCAACAAATGGTCAATGCCTAAATCTTTAAAGTTGAAACCTGCATCTTTCTTTTCATCAATGTCTTTTAGTATGCTCTGCAGTTTTATGCCTAAATTATTTTTCCTTATCTCCAATCCTTTCAACATACGGCGGGATATTTCTCCACCCATATCTTTTAGCGTATAAAGGTCTCTTTCAACGTTGTCTAATTCGGCCTGGAATATCTCTCTTTGAATTTCCGGGGATTGAGGGATTTTGCCAAACTGGTCGTGTGTTAAGATGATACATTCCCAATTATTATTTTTTATTTCATGGAATAATCTTAATCGTTTGGCTGGCGTAAAATCATTTTCTCCCGGAGCAAGTATTTTAGCATTCGGATAAGCCTTTCGATAGGTTTCAGCAATTTGATTTACATTGGCTTTTAATGCCAGGATCATTGGTTTATTAACCATTCCCAAACGTTTCATTTCATGGGCTGCCACAACCATTGTTAATGTCTTTCCTAAACCAACCTCATGATCAATTAATGCTCCTCTATTTTGTATGATCCGCCACGCCGAATTCTTTTGTGAACTGTATAAATCCTCAATGCCTAACCTTTTTAAATCTAACCCCGGAAACTGCAAATGGCCTCCATCATACTCCCTCAGTACATAACAATTAAAAGTATCATTGTAGAGTTTTTCCAAATGATTTTTATCCTCCGCTGGTAATTCTTTTAGCCACACAGTAAAATGATTGCGGATAGATTCAATCTTTTGATGTGCCAATTGGATAGCATCGTTATCCGGAACCCTTATTTTCTTATCGCCTAAATCAATTTCATAAGTATAGAATGGTGTGGTATTTTCTAATGCATTTTCCAAAATGGTATGACCATAAGTTGTACTACCACTCTTTGTGGTAACAGCATATTCCTGGTTGGTCTTCGCATTACTACTTTCAACTTTTACCTTGAAGGTATCCAATGAAGAAAAGTAATTTATTGCTGTATTTAATTCAAATAAGGAAGTAGCAAAACGATTGTAGTAGTCCTTTGGTATCCATCTTTCACCCAAATTAAAATCCAATAGTTCATAAGGAATTTTCTCAGGTTGTATTTTTTCTAATGCTTCAAAGCTTCGTTGAAATTGAGCATTTTCCGGATGTTGTTCTGCTTGATCTTTTGCAATACTTAATTTGACAATTACATTGCCGCTTAATAACTGGTCAGCAGTTTCCCATCTTTCATTTGCAGGGTTTAAATAAATATGATTGCCTAATGCCTTTATTGCATCTGGTTCAGTATAGCCAGTAGCAGCGGCAATAAAGTCCATATCTACAAAGCCCTTATCATTCAGGCTTCTTGCTAAAGCCTCCACAGGATTATCAGTGTGAAATGATTCCTGCCTTTGAATTAGTGATTGAGTAAGGATATCGGCTTTTAGATATTGCTCACCATCCTTTCTTTCCAACGATGCCAATATGAGGAAACCAAACGCTTCATCTTTTAATATTCTTTGCCGGTTAATGCTTGTGTTTAAAATCCCATAACCTTTTACTAAAGCATCATAAGATTCATTGAGTTGTTTTCTTATTTCCGGATATTCAATCTTTTCAGTGGCTTCTTTATCAGCCAGCATTAAATATTCATCTCTTACTGCTGTGTATTGCTGATAAAAGCCTGCATCTTTTTTCTCGTAAAGGCTTGGTAAGAAAACAGATTTATTATTTTCACCAGCGATATAAGAAACAAAGCCAACCCGGCCATTGTGAACCACCAATGTTCCCTCTTTATGATATGGGCTGAGGTTCGTTAACTCCTCTAATTGCCCATCAATTTTATTAAACGGGATATGAAAAGTTGATTCCCCTTCGTTATGAAATTGATGATTATATTCTTGTAGTTTGTTGGATAAGCCATTCAGCTCATTATGAATTGCCGGGGCATTCATCCAGTTTGCAGGAAATTGTATTTCATCAACATTGGAGTACAGCTTGTAAACATATTGTTTAAGGGCTAATGATTTGGCAGTAATTAAAACAAATGCTTCATGCTCTGGCTTATCAGTCGTTTTGATAAGGTTGGCTATCCCGGCTGATTTCCTATCAATAACAGTTGCGTCTAATCTGTTGATATAAGCTGATGCCCGGTTGATGTTTGCCGCCGGGGAAATATCAAATAAGCCCAATTGAACAGCACTGTTATCGGGATTATTTTCGGGCATTGGTAGATAAGTTAATTGCTTACCGGTTGCAATAGTTTCCTGCGTAACTTTTAATTCAAACGCTTCCTTGTTAAAGTGTTGATTAATACCATCGGTTATAGTTGCAGCTAACTTTTTTTTGATGTCGTTTATATCACCATTCTGCCATACAGTTTGTGTGGCTTTTCCATATTGATTCTTACCTGCTTTTATTTCATCGCCAAGAATAATTTCGGGATGCTGTTGTATAAATTGATTGATGGGATACTTACCAAACCCATTCTCAGCCTCAATTGTATTGACTAATAATCCTTCATTATCTGAAAGAGATTGTTTGCTGATATTCTTTTGTACAATCAATAAATGACAGGGTGCTTCTGTATTGCCGGTATCCTTCATTAAATTGTCGGGCAACACATTCAAACTGATAAAATTGGCATGATTAAAAACAAACTCTCTTGCCTCTCTATTTGATGGGCTGCTTAAAAAAGCATCGGTTGTTATAAATGCCAGTAAGCCGCCTTCTTTAATTTTATCTAATCCCTTTGCAAAAAAGTAATTATGAATTTTACCGGTTAGATATTCATCATTAATAGCTTCATCAAATACCCCAAAGCTGCCAAATGGGATATTGCTTACAATTAAATCAAACTTTCCATTTTCTGCATTGGAAGTGCCTTCAAAACCTTTCACTTGCACAGAAATAGGGACGGGTATCGAACTACTCAAAGCAGTCAATACCCGTCCCGTCAGCATATCTTTTTCTACAGCAGTAATGTTTTGCAATGAAGGGAAAGTATTTGCAGCTTCTTTTACAAATACACCGGCACCAGCACTTGGTTCATAGATGTTTTTAGGTTCAATCCCCTGTTCTGTTAAAACAGCAAATACAATTTTAGGAATAATTTCAGGAGTATAAAAAGCAGTAAGGATGCTATTCTTTATAGAATCAATGGCCTGCTTATAATCTGCTTCATTTAGATGCCGGTGTAATAACTTGTGCAGTTCAATAATGCCTGGGTAGAGATTTAAATCTTCTTTGGATGCTTTTAGCTTCATCCATTCTTCCTTTGGTGCATTTGGATACAGTACCGCTTTTAAGCCACCAAAGCCTGCATAACGTTTTAATGCTTCTACCTGCTCAGGTAAAAGCATTTGACCTTTCTGCCATTCCAAAGCAATACGGATAGCTTCAATATTATCCCTCAGTTTTTGTTGAATGTTGTAACCCATCTTTCACATTTTCATTCTCACTTGTTACACCTTCTAAATACTCACTTATGGTTCCAAGAATAGCATAGCGAAGAAATTGATTGTCCTCATTTTCACTTGAAAATTTCAGATCATCGAATACCGATTGGCATTGGTCAATAAGGTTTATAACCTCAAACTTCAATGTTCCGGATTCTTGTAATTGATTATAAGTAGATTCAAATTCTTCTTGCAGGAGTTTGCTTATATAATTAAACTTAGATGGCCGAAGGTCTTGTGTCAATACATCCATACAGGCATCCTCTATAATGTATGCAGGCTTGCCGTTTTCCGTCTGTTTGATTAAAGCACTTACTGTACTTATTTTATCAGACAGGTATTCAGTGACTTTTCCATCTTCCTCTAATTGAAACAATAAATCAGGGTTATTTTCCCTGATATATTCATGAAGTTTAGTGATAAGGGCTTGTTGCATAATCTTGAATTTTATACTCCAAAGAATGACTTGATAACTGTTGCTACTATTACCAGGAATACGCAACTGCCAAACCAGGCCGCTGCCACCTTACCGGTGTCCTGATCGCCGCTATTCCATTTTTGATACACTTTAACTGCACCAATCAAGCCCACAATTGCACCTACCGCATACATTAGGTTTGTGCCGGCAGCGAAGTAACTCCGCACTTGTGTATTAGCAGCATTAATACCGGCGTTACCATCCTGAGCTGATACATAAAAAGAAATCAGCAGTAAAAAAGTTGTTGTTGATAAAGCAATCACTTGCTTTGTTTTTGGGTTTCTTTCTCTCACATTTTTCATAACTCACTTTATTTTTTGATGATGAAGAATTTTAAAATGCTCCATTGTACCATTCTACCGCACTTGTTTTTCCTGCACTCAGGATACAATGAAGCATAAGTTTTTCAAATTAATTCCATAAATTTTTGAAATCATTTTGTTGGAACAAGGCTGGGTATTTTAAATTGATTTCCTTTAGCACATCAACTTCCAAATCCTTCCTGCAATCGGCATTTTTTATAGCCGGATATTTTGTACAGATTGCTTGCAGGGAATTGATAATTTCTTCTTTTGTTATTTCAGCTTCATCAGCTCCCTGTACAAAAGCGGTTACCTCATCAGTAAAAGATTGAACCAATGGCGAAATGTCAATTTCCAACGAAGGTTTAGGTAGGTAATCCTCACGATTTTCTGAAGCAGCAAATTCTTTTAAATTTGATAACGCCGCTGTTGTATTAAGTGAATCATCATCTACTTTTCTGATTCCTATAATACTCAGGACTTCCCATTTGTAAAACCAAAACCCGATTAGGATATAATAAATAATGAGTAAAAGTATAATGGAAGAAAAATACTGCCCCCAGGCAATTGAATTAAACATAGCTTTTATTTTTTCTTGTTCACAAATCAGTTTCTCTTATAAAATCCTTGTTTAAAATAAGCTGCAAAAACACTTCCAAATGCCAATAATGAAGGGGTAAACGAGGTAGGACAACCCCGTTAAGTGAGTTGAAAATGAAAGGAGTAGTGTTGAGAAATTAATCGAATTCTGTTTGAAGCAATTCTGATGGATTAACTTCTAAGGCCTTGGCTAATTGAAGAATGGTGGTGAAGGTGATATTGATCTGGCCTTTTTCAATTTTGGAGATCTTGCTATTGTCAATATCACAGGCATAAGATAGCTCCCGAAAGCTTAATCCCTTCGCTTCCCGGAGTTTTTTAATATTTAAACCCAATTTTTTTAGGTTGGTTTTGTCGCTTTGCCTAATCATTATGTTTGATTAAGCAGCAATATGATTGAACTGTGCAGAAATAGTGCGGCCTAATAAGACCGCAGTCCAAAAGTTCTCTTTAATTTTGAGGTAAATCTGTATAAAATGCAACCTTCCCCACTATTACAACAACCAATAAATGAACTTGAACTATCGGAAGGGTTTAAAGAAATGGCGATCCAACATGATTTTAGGAATTTACAGGATATAGTTAATTGGCCAGCAGAAGTGCTTTTATTGCACAATGATTTTAGGTATCATATTTACCAGGAGTTGAGGGATTTTTTGCAAAAGAATGAATTGCTCTATCATTTGAAGACGGGGAAGTCACAACTTGCCTAAAATATTAATCCACTTAAACAGCATATCCTTCACTGCATTAATAGTAGCCTTATCCGGTGCATGATATTTAGTTTCCAGGCTGCCAAATGAAATATCGTCTTTTTGCAGGGTAGTAAAAATTTTGGCTGCAACCCTAAGCATTGATGCTACAGTCCGGTTAATAATTATTTTATCAATAACCAATAAGCGCAATAGAACGGCCAGCTTTGCTACAGATAATGACGTATGGATTTTATCCTCATTTTCATTCAGTTTGTCTGCAACCTTTTCAGGTAATTGTACATTCTCCAAAAATTTTACTTCCTCATCTATCCAGCCATTTATTTGTTCCCTTAAGGTAGGCATGTTTGGATTATAAAAGCAGTTTGGTTTTAATGGAAGCTGATTTATTTTTTTCTGTTCAAATCGCAATGCAGCTATCTTTTCCTGATTGGTGGGTAGTTCTGCCGTTAATTCTTTCAGCCATTCATACTCATAAGTAATAAAATTATCCTCATTATAATTTAAGTAGTACAAGGCTTCTATAATGCTATGCGGTGATTGTATTACCTTTTGAGAAAGCAATTCATTTACTAACATTTTATGGTATGATAACCGGCTGTAGGTAATTACTATTGATTCATCCAGCAGTAAGTGTTGAATGCTATCCAAAACAAGGCTGGTTAAAAAGGTATCAGTACCATCTTGCTTTGAAACAATATGTTTCAGATGCTTTACTTGCTTCTTTATATTTTCTTTAGCAAAGCTGATATAAGGTTCAGGCACTTTTTCGTTACGGTCGAAGTAGTTACTAAAAAAATCTTCTATAAAATCAAGAGTGCTTTGCAGATGTTGACTAATGGTATTATATAACAGCAATATATTTTCATTTAATGGCCTGGTTTGACTGTATGCAAAAAGTTTATCTAAGATTCGGATCAGTAAGGTTTGGTTAACTTTTACATATTGTTCCTTATCCATCACATTGGGTTTCTCAATCAAATCTTCTATCAGCATTGACCTTATAGTTTGCTGATCGTCCTCAGATTCATTTATCACCAATTGTACTGCTTCAGCGGCCAACAAATCATCATTGGTATTTAAGGGATTCAGCCTGCCATTTATGATTGTATTCCACTTATCGAGAATCAAAGAAGGCGAACTGGTTTTTAAGCCTTTACCCCTATTTACCCGCCACTGGCTAAAAAGCAGGGGTAGTTGTTTTGTGTCGTTGTTATTCATTTTCAAAGGGCATCCATTTGGTTACCTATACCAAACAAAGTTTAAGCCCATATTATTGAAAAGGTATAAGCAAAGGATACTATTTTTATACGTAGAAATGAGTATTTAGACTGAAAAATGCCGAAATGAAGGCTTTTAAGATTAGCAACAGCGGAATTGAGACAATATTAAGTTACGCTAATTCCAGCTTATTTATAAGCTCAATTTTATTTGATACCTGTGTCTTCTCAAAGATATTTTGGGCGTGTTTGGTTACCGTTCTTTCTGCAATAAAAAGGGTTTCACCTATGTCTTTATATTTTTGTCCCTGGCATATTAATTTGGCAATATCTTTTTCTCTTGTTGTAAGATGGTACAATTCGCAATTTTGCTCAAATGCATCGGAGGAGGTACCGTTTTTAGGAGGGTTATTATTTGAATTTACGATACTGAATGCCTTGTTCCATATTGCTCTTTTTTGTTTTCCTGCATACAATAATATGGAATCAATTTTTTGAAGTAATTCAGCAATTGAAAAGGGTTTTGGGACATAATCAATTGCACCTAATTTTAACCCATGTAATTTATCAGTGAAGGCAGCCTTTGCAGAAAGAAAAATAAATGGGATGTGTGAATAGGAGGAGCTTTTTGAAATAATTTTTGCGAAATCATACCCATCTACCTTATCCATCATTATATCTGTAATAATTAAATCCGGTAATATTTTTAGTTCCTTCAATTTTTTAAGTGCATCGTTTCCATTTAAGGCAGCATAGGTATTATATTTTTCACTAAGCTTTTTAAAGAGATAATTAAGCATTGTTATATTATCTTCTACAATAAGAATAGTTTGCTTTTCTTCATCAAAAATTCCTTCCTCAATTTTTAATTCCTCTTTAGTAATTGCAACTGTTTTGGGAACCACCTTTGAAATAATAGTTTCATTTTTAACTAAAGTGTATTGATTTAATGTAATCAACATTTCTGTTCCTGAAGAAATTTTAGGATTGCTAATTACTTTGATATTTCCATTTAGATCATCAATTACTTTCTTAACAATGGGCAGCCCAAGCCCCATTCCTTGAGTGTTCGTTTTTGGATTAGTAATTTGGTAATAAGGTTCAAATACTTTTGCCTGCATGTCAACAGGAATGCCAGTGCCATAATCTTTAACAGAAAACTGAAAAATATCACCGGCCTTTTTAAGTGTTACTTCAATAATACTATGGGCATTTGAAAATTTGATACCATTCTCTAAAAGGTTATTTATAATCCGGTTAATGGATAATGGATCTGCCTGTATAAAAATATTATCTGCAATATTTGTCTTTATTTCAATGCTGCTTCCGGTGGCATACTGTTTAAATAACATTACACTTTCTTTTAGTATCTCACTAAAGTTGCAAACCAGGTTATGATTATAAAAGGCAAACCCCTTATTGAATTTTTCTAAATCGAACAAATTAACAATATCGGAAGATAATTTATCAAGATTTCTCTTTACTATATCCAATTCTTCGGATGGGCTATTGTTAGTGATGTATTCTTCTAAATAGTTATTGATAAGTGTAAGAGGTGTCTTTGTTTCATGTGCCAGATTTACAAACGTGTTTGTTCTTTGCTCATTTATTATTTCC
>Ga0209512_1001837_pt1 | contig 24483 bp, 24 predicted proteins | sample frozenSSSSmetaG_FD_184142 | JGI IMG/M metagenome (GOLD analysis project Ga0209512, IMG submission 184142) | Glacier valley bacterial and archeal communities from Borup Fiord, Nunavut, Canada, to study Microbial Dark Matter (Phase II) -... | ecosystem: Environmental > Aquatic > Freshwater > Ice >...
GGATGGAACGGATACCAACAAGAGAAGAGAAGTGAAACCACGTCCTCACCCAAAGCCCCTTCTTCATCCGTGATGGTCGTGAAATCCGTGGTCGAACTCTTCAAGATTTTCAACCACGGATGGAACAGATGGGCACGGATTTTGAAGACTCCTCAACCATGACCTTTCTCCTATCCGTGCTGCTCGTGAAATCCGTGGTTTGACTCCCCTTCTGTTTTCGACCACAAATTTAACAGATGAACGGCGACAAGATGATCTACCGGGAGCAGTCGGAATCCATTATCGGCGCAGCCATGCAGGTCCTCAACACCCTCAAGCCCGGTCTGAACGAAAAGGCTTATGAAAACGCGCTCGTGATCGAACTCAAAAAGCGGGGACACACTATCGAACAACAGCGGCGTTTCGACATCCTCTACGACGGCCAGTGGGTTGACACGCTGGTGCCTGACTTGCTCATCGACGGCATCATCATCGTCGATCCCAAGGTTGTAACCAGCTTCACCGACACCCACCTGGCCCAAATGATGGGCTACCTCACCATCACGAATTTCCGGTTAGCCCTGCTCATCAACTTCAAACACGCGGACCTTCGTTGGAAACGGGTGGTCCGATAACTGCAAACCGAACTGAAAATCCATTCTTCATCCGTGCTGGTCGTGTAATCCGTGGTTCAACTCTTGAAGAATTTCCGACCACTGATGGAACGGATGGGCACGGATAAGAGACAAAATATAGCTATTTGCAGTCTTTTTCTCTGTAATGAAATTCAAAACAACCAAATTCAACCACACTTCTGAGTCTTCATCCGTGTAAATCGGTGTCATCCGTGGTCCGACTTCTGCATTATTCCCACCACAGCAGGAAACATCCGGATCAGCCCCAAAATCCCTCTGATCTGATCTATTTCCGTGCGCTGCCAGAGATTCTCAGCAAATTTCCAAAGTCTTTCCTAAATTATGGGAGCGGAACACCAGGTGGCGGCGGATGGATTCGTGATCGCGATGCTCGTGATGATGGGGCTGAGCCTTGGCGTGGTGGCGCTGCTTTTCATCTGCATGCGCCGGAATGCGGTCCGCCGGGACCATCACGTGGACGAACTGTTGGATGAGATGGCCGAATCGGAGCGAAAAGCCAAACAGGCAGCGACCGGCGAGGCCCCGAAACCGGAACCTTGGGAACGCGACGGCGACTGGTGGAAACACTGAACGCCATTCTGCTCACCTGCATAGCTCCGGCAGAAGGAACCGCGGAAAGCGATCAGCGCGCCAACCGCTCCGCGCCATAATCACCGAAGGGAACAAGGAGGTCTCCATCAGCAGCGAAGCTCACCTGGGCCAGCGAGAGATACCAACTGTTGAAATCCCAGCTCTTCACCTTGCTTGCGCCGTCATCCGTCACAAAAAGGGAATCGCCGTCCGAGCCGATCAGCCTGCCTTGGGTCCAGCGGAGGGAATAGGGCTGCCAACCGGTGACCAGGGGAGGCTCACTGGCGAAATTGCCGTCCTCGCCCAGCAAATAACGATCAACACCACGTGGGTTGGCAACGAACAGACGCCGCCCGCCCGCAGTGACGGCACCCCATGCGGGACCGACCACGTTGGCGATTTGGAACGCAGTGTAGCCATCGCAGGCGCTGACATCGAGACTCGTCTTTTGATCCTGGTTATAAGCCCGGGTAAAGGCGAGGAAGCCCTTTGAATCGAGTTCCGTGATGGCGAAAAGAGTGCCCGGTAGATCGATGAGCGGACGCACGATAGGGGTGCCGGAGGTTTCCGACTCGATGACGCGCACGCCTTGGTATTCATCCGGATCCAGCCGGGATCTGCTGTCCACCCGGGGTTTCGTATAAGAAACTCCCAGCACGGTCAGGCCATCCGCAGCCTCGCCGATGCCAGTGAAATAGGTTCCATCAGGGCCGAGCGCCACCGAGTCTGCGACGGCTGGAGCTTGCGGAAGGGTGGTGTCGAAAAACACCACATTCGGCGCCTTCTGTGGGGTCCGGTTGATCCATGGCTTCAGGATGACAGACGAAGCGGCAACCTTCGGCATGGCGGCAGCGATGAGATTGGGGCTGGAATCCAGCAGGATGGGGCCGCCCCAGCCGTACCAATAGTAGTTCCGGTAATCGACGACCACGGCGGGGCAGTTCGGCTGCGGCCAGAGCAGGTGATCCAAGACGGTCCGGCCGTTGGAGCCGACGTTCATCGAGCAGGATCCCAGCAAGGAAAGCGCGGGCGCAGCGGTGGCATCATAGATATCGAGCGAGACCGAGTTTGCCGGAGATTTCTGCGCCGAAATCGAATCCGCTTTCAGGTAATAATAGAGAGGTTGTGCGGGGGAGATCTCCCGCAGGATGAAAAGTTTCCCATCGCGCAGTTCGGCCGCTTTTACGGTTCCTTCGCCGAGATCGGTTTCTGCCAGAATTTCCTCGGTGGCATCCGCCGGAGAGATGCGGGCGGTGGCAGTGCCGCCGCCGTAGCTGTTTCCATCCTCGATCTGGACGAGGAATCTCCCGGCTTCCAGCACCCGGTCCACCGGCCAGGCGAGGGAGACCTCCGAAAGCACCGACGGAGCATCCCGGTCGGAAATATCCGCCGCGACGAGCGTGCGCTGTGAGATGGAGACCACGGCATCACCGATCAGATCGGCACGCCGCGCCTCGAAGGCGTGGGCGATGGTGCCGCGCAATTTCAGGTCGCGGCCTGCCTCATCGATGTCCAACAACTGCACCACCGAACGGGAAGCGCCGGAACCGTAATTTGTCAGCGGAATCATGGCCAATCCCGCGTCAGGCAGCACTTTGAGGGCTTTTTCATCCCACATGGCTTCGCTGTAAGTGCCGGAATCCCCCAGCGGGATGCGGCGCAGAAGCTGGGGACTCGCAGGATCCGCGACATCAAACAGCGATGCCGCCACGGTACCTGACTCCCAACCGATGGCCAGGAGAAGGTCTCCAACAGGCTCCAGGTGCGAGCTCCATCCGGGCACTTCAAGCTGCCCGGCGATGGTGGGCTTGTACGGATCGGAAAGATCGACAACCCACAGCGGATCGGTCCGCAGGAAGGTGACCACGTAGGCCTTGTTGTTCGCGAACCGAGTCGCGAACAGGCTCTCACCCTTGGCGAGCTCAAGGGAACCCAATTTATCTTCGAGCACCATCGGATGGATGACTTCCGGTGCCCAGACGCGGAAATTTTCAAGAATCGTCGTGGGCGACCATGGCTCGTCGCTCCAGTTTTTTTCAGAAACCGTGGTGAAAACATTGCCACTCCAGTTCATGGCGAATTTGTCGGAAATCGCGCCCGTCGTGCGAAACGGGGCTGACATGCGGACGAGGCCGCCGGGCCGGACGGCGAACACGGAAACTTCGGAAACATTCCACTTTCCATTCGGATAGACGGCCACCGCCAGCCAGTCCGGGCCGGAGGAGATGAGCGGGCTGTTGCCTTCAATGAAGGTCTCCGCCGCTTTCTGCGGGGCCTTATCTGCGGAGAGCAGCCACTCCGAGAGGCGGCTGCGGGACGTCCAGGCGATCGAGGACGAGGAATCGGTGGTCGAGCTATTCCATTCCGTGGAGGCGAGGATCAGACGGTTGCCGACGAGGCGGCTGTCCGCCAGACTGCCGGGGACGTCGCGGGTTTGAATGATTTTCGCCTTACCGCCGGAAACCTTGACGATATTGATGCGGGTCCATTGGCCGCTTTTGTTCGACCAGCCTTCGGTGAGCAGCGCGAGACAGCGGTCGCCGGTGCCGGGAAGCAGATAGAGATGCTGCCCCACGGCTGGCAGACGCAGGGACGCTGTGAGATGCGGATCAGCGGGGTTTTTCAAATCCAGCACCTGGAGTCCGCGGAGTTGATTGAAGAAGTAGACCGTGCTTCCATCGATTTTCCAGATGTCCGCCTCTTCCGGGACGAGACTCTTGCCACCACCCACCAATGCGTCGCCTGCGATATTCGCCATCGGGCCCGACACATTTCCGGAAGTGGACTTGGAGGGGGCGAACTCACTGACACCTTTGTAAAATGCGGCGGGAAATTTGTCGTGAGGGACGGTGGCCACGTCATACCGGCCAATGGCCCGCCAGCGGACATCCTTGCCGGTAGCAGGCAGCTTGAATCTCATCACGCCGGCTTTTGCGTTTTTCGTGGCGAATTTCTGCCAGCCACCCTCGCGGCGGAAACGCTGCACCATTACGAGATCCACTCCGTCCGGCACCGTCACCTTCGCGGTCAGCCGGTCAGCGGAAAGCTCCAGGCCGAGGCTTCGGCGAGCGCCCGGCGCAGCGGAAAGAATGGAACTCCCACCTGCGAAAATCAGGGCGAGCAGGAACAGGCAGAGACGGCGTGAAAAATGGGCGCGGGGGTTCATGAGAGATGGGCTTGAGGGGCTTGGCGAAGGCGGTGTTCCACCTTGCTTTTGTCGATCCGGCATTTCGGTGGTGGTTGGATCAACTTTTGAGGAAAAATTTCATCCAGAACCGCGGATCAAGTTAGATAACGGTCGACTGCTACGTCAGGTTGACAAGCCCAGCTCGGGCTTTCAGGCTCCGCAGCGTGACTTCCGAATTGAAAAGTTCCCCCCTCGAAAGCGCCCACGTGGCCCTCGGGGCCAAGCTCGTCTCCTTCGCCGGCTGGAACATGCCGATCCAATACACCTCGATCATCGACGAGCACACCGCAGTCCGCACGCATGCCGGGATTTTCGACATCTCCCACATGGGCCAGTTCATCGTCAGCGGCCCGACCGCCGCTGCCTGGCTGAACCGGATGCTCACCAACAACATCGCCCACCTCGCCATCGGCCACGGCCAATACACATTGATGCTGAATGAAAAGGGCGGCGTGATCGATGACCTGATCGCCTACCGGACGGGAGAAAACGAGTTTTTCCTCGTCGTGAACGCCTCGATGATTGACGAGGATTTCGCCTGGATGAGCCGCCATTTGGACGCGGATGTCAGCCTCCGCAACGAGAGCGACGAGTGGGCTGGCATGGCCGTGCAGGGGCCGCATGCACCGGAAATTTTCGCCAAAGTCTGCTCCGGAGAAACCCTGCCGCCGCGCAACGGCCTTGCCACCCTGGCGTCCGGCGCGATCGTCTGCCGCACTGGCTATACGGGCGAGGACGGCTTCGAATTCTTCACCCCGGCCGGCGAGGGCATCGCAGCATGGGAGAAATTCATCGCGGCCGGGGCCAAACCCTGCGCCCTCGGTGCCCGCGACACGCTGCGACTCGAAATGGGCTATCCGCTCAATGGCAATGATCTCTCCCCCGAGCGCACGCCGATCGAAGCCGGGCTCGGGTTTTTCTGCGATCTCGAAAAAGGCGACTTCATCGGCCGCGAGGTGCTCGCCCAACAAAAAGCCGACGGCCCCGCCGTGAAGCTCACCGCCATCCAGTATTTGGAAAAAGGTGCCCCACCCCGCGCCCACTATCCGGTCCACTCCGCCGACGGACGGGTCATCGGCGAACTGGCCAGCGGCGTGCTTTCCCCATCCCTGATGAACGGCATCGGCATGGCCTACCTGCCCGCGGAATTCTCGAAACCCGGCACTCCCCTCCGCATCGAAGTGCGCGGCCGCTTGTTCCTCGCGAAAGTCGTGAAAAAGCCGTTCTACCGGAAAAATCTCTAACTCCGCTTCCCTGAAAACCGAAAACCGCAACCTAGCAACCTCACCATGAGCACCCCAGCCGACCTCCGCTACGCCACTTCCCACGAATGGGTCCGCCTCGAAGGCGACATCGCCACCGTGGGCATTTCCGATCACGCCCAGGAAGAACTCACCGACGTTGTTTTCGTCGAGCTACCCGCCGTCGGCCGCGCCGTTGATGGGGGAGATCCGACCGCCGTGGTGGAATCCGTGAAAGCCGCCAGCGACATCTACGCCCCCGTCGGCGGCGAGGTGGTGGAGGTGAATCCGGACGTCGAGGCCGATCCCTCGCTGGTGAACTCCGATCCCTACGGCAAGGGCTGGATCTTCAAGCTCAAAGTGAAAGACGTGGCTCACGTTTCCAAACTGATGGACGCGGCGGCCTACGAGGAGCTGATCAGCTGACCCCACCGGGAGCGCGGACTTCAGTCCGCCCGTGTCGAAACAAATGCCACTGGCGGACTGAAGTCCGCGCTCCAGTTAGAACTGCGCCAGCCCTTTCAAAACCTGCCGGCGGAGTTCCACCACTTCGATCTCGTCGGTGTGCCGCCAGAGGACTTTTCCGCCGGGGCCGATGAGCACGGTGTGGGGCAGCGCGCCGGTCCATTCGGGGTCGATCGCCTTCGCCATGGCGTCGGGATTTCCGCCGGTCCACAGGTAGTTGTTCGAGGTGCGGCCCTCCTCCGCCAGCGACGGCGCGGTTTGATCGGATAGAGCGGCGTGGCGGGATTCGAGAAATTTCAGAACGGTCGGCCGTTGGGCGAGGTCATCGACGCTGATGGAAATGAACTCCATCGGACGGTTCTGGAAACGCCGGTAGGTATCGACCAGCGCGGGAAACTCCTTCACGCAGGGGCCGCAGGTGGTGGACCAGAAATTGATGAGGCGGAGCTTCTTCGTGTCGTTGGCGGCGAGCTTCTGGCAGAGCGCCGCGTCGAGATCGGATAGAGTGACCGGCTTTTTCTCCCAGGCCGCCTGATCCTTGGCGACGTTGGGTTTCTTGTATAGCCACTTGGTCGAGCAGCCGAACGAGCGGGTGACCGGCTCCTTCACTTCGGTCCCGGCGAGCATGGCGTCGAGCGCGTCGCGGAGGTAGCTTTTCCCGACGGCGGCGGGATTGCGCCCGGCATCGTCGATGCGGCCGGTGTAGCGGAGCTTCCGCGCGGCATCGAAAAGGAAAACATGCGGGGTCGATTGCGCGCCACAGGCCGTGGTGAAGGCCTGCGTCTCGCCGTCGTAAAGGTAGGGAAAGGTCCAGCCGTAGTCCTTGGCGAACGGTGTCATTTCCTCCAAGGAATCGCCGAATGGCGAGTAGCCGAGCTCGTCCGGCGTGAGCGCGCCGCCGTTGTTGCCGTTCACCGCGACGACTGCCACGCCCTTGTCCTTGTAGTCCAGATGGATCTGCTGCATCCGTGCGGAAGCGGCGACGGAATCCGGGCAGTGGTTGCAGGTGAAAATCACGCAGAGCAGCTTGGCCGCCTTGAAGTCCGCAGAAGCGTGGGTTTTCCCGTCGATGCCGGGGAGCGAGAAATCCGGCAGATCGGAGCCGATGGGCAGGACTTTCGGAATTTGTTGGGCCATCACCGGCAGCACACAGGCGAGCGCCAGCCCGAGGATCGTCGTGAGTTTCATCATGTCGGTAAATACCCGCCGCCCCGGGGTTTTCATGCAAAAAAAGTGCGCGGTCCGAGGGACGATCCGCGGTTACCAGTTCGTCACTTCGCGGAAGGTCTGGAGGCGGGCTTCGATGTCGGCTTCGGTGAGGCCTTCGAGCTTGCGGGTGGAGAAGGCCTCGCAGGTGAAGGAAGCGAGGATGGAGCCTTTGATGATGGCCTCGCGGAGGTGCGCATCCGAGTAGGGCGGGTGGCCTTTCGAGGCGAGGTAGCCGGCCATGCCGCCGAGGAAGGTGTCGCCGGCGCCGGTGGGATCGGCGACCTGTTCGAGCGGATAGGCGCTGCAGCGGAAGATGCTGCCGTCCTTGGAGAAAAGCATGGCGCCGAATTCGCCGAGTTTCACGACGACGTATGAGGGGCCTTTTTCCAACAGGAGACGGCCGGCTTTGACGAGATTGGAGGTGCCTGCCAGATCGCGGGCCTCGCCTTCGTTGAGGACGAAGAGGTCGAGGTGCGGAAGGACTTCGTGGAGGCGGTCGTTGGCGATTTCAATCCACAGGTCCATCGTGTCGGCGATGATGAAACGTCCGTTGCCGTTGACGCCGTCCTTGAGCGCGCCGCACTGGGTGAGCATTTCGAGCTGGTTGTCGGGCGACATGTTAGCGCAGACGACGATTTCGGAACCTGCGGACTCGGCGGGCACTTTCACCTGCCAGCTTTCGAGCACGTTGAGGCCGACGCGGTGGGTCGTGCGGTCGTTCATGTTCGTGTGATACTCGCCGGACCAGGTGAACGACTCGCTTTCGGAGCGCTCGACGCCGCCTAACGAGACGCCCTGGTTTTCCAACATTTCAAGATGCTCCTTCGGGAAATCGTGGCCGATGATGCCGATGAGATTCACCGGGCGGCTGAAGAACGACGAGGCGAGCGCGGCGTAGGCGGCCGATCCGCCGAGCAGATTCTGGGCTTCCGCTTCAGGAGTTTTGACGTGATCGATGGCGATGGTGCCGCCGATGACAATGCTGGGAGTGGGGGTGGGGGTGGACATGATGGCGCGGTGAGGCTGAATCCGCGGGAGCGTCCTGCAAAGCGAAAATTGAACATCGAACGACGCGGTGGCCACGTTTTCTGGCATCCGCTCATCATTCCACCGCTTTCGCGTTTTTTCCTCACTTGTCTTCCGGCACGAGCACGGACTTTGCACCCGAGCCGTTCAGCCAGGATTTCGCGGCAGCGTCGCCCTTGAGCTGGGCATCCCAAAAAGCGCTTGTTAGTGCGAGGGTGGCGCGGTGGTAGCGGTTTTCGTTCTGGGATTTTCCCAACAGATCGCGGTCACCGAAGCTCATGTGGGTGCCCTTGTCGAAGACCACCTGCCAGGCGGGCGCGGCTTGCAGGCAGGGGAAAACCTTCTGGCGGTCGGCGGCGGTGGTGGTGCCGATGGGACTGTCGTCGTTGGTTCCGGTCATGAGCAGGCAGGGAATTTTGATAGAAGCAAACGCCTCCGCAGGATCGCCGCCGGCGGGCGCGCTGGGACTCATCATGACGGCTGCGGAGATTCGGGGTTCGAGAAACGAAACACGCGCCCTGGCAAACACTTCGCCGGCGACGGCCTGAGTCGTATTCGCGCCGAACGAATGGCCGGACATGCAGATGTGGTCGGGATCCAAACGATTGTGCAACGCGTGTTCCTTCGCACCGTTCCAGCGGACAAGCGCGTCGATCACCGGCGGTATGTCCTTGTTCCGGGCGAAGAAATTTTCCACGGACGCCGCCTGTTTCATCGCCAGCATGCCCTTCCCCGGCCCCGAACCTTTCCAGACGCTCTCGTCGCTTCCGGCGTGCTGCACGAAAACGACGACGTAGCCGCGGGCGCACCAATGGTTGCAGGCAGGTTTGCGGACAAAAAATCCCGGGTGGCGCGCGGCGCAAATCCTGCTTTGTTTCGAAGCGATGATTTTCCGCTCCGCCGCTTTTTTCCTGCTCCTGGCTTCACTGGCGCAAGGCGTGGGCTTCCGGCTGGCCACCTTCAACATCGGCGCGCACCTGGTGATCCCCACCGATGGCAGCCCAACCTATTTCGACTACGGCATCGGCGCACCCGGCCAGCCGGACTTCGACAAAGTCCGCGACGTGCTCGCCCGCATCAACGCTGATGTGGTGGCGCTTCAGGAAATCCACACGGCGGACGTGAATGCAAACAACGTCAGCGCCCTCGCCGCGAGCCTCGGTTACGGATACAGCTACGTTTCCTCCACCAGCAACGCCTTCGACACCAGCCTGCGGGTGATCTTCCTCTCGCGCTATCCGTTCATCTCCACCACGGCAGTCGGCTCCCCCGCCGGGGCCAAGGAAATCACCCGGCTTTTTCCCACGGTGAAAGTCGATCTCCCCGGCACCACCAAGGATCCCACCATCCTTGCCGTCCACTTGAAATCCGGCACCACCTCTGATGAACGGTTCCGCCGGGCGGTGGAAATGAAACGCGTCGTCGGCTACATCGCCGCGCAGGGGCTCACCGCCGATGACAATTTCATCATTCTCGGCGACTTCAATCCATCGTCCACCAATAAGACATTCACCACCCTGCCCAGCGGCCTGCCCAGCACTTTCACCCTCGGGGCCGACCTCGCATTTCCCATCACCTACTCCACCAATCCCCTCAACTACTTCACCAGCCCGGTCCCGGTGAAACTCGATCCGCGCCAGCTCAACAATTCCGCCAGCACCTTCGACACCACCACCACCACCGGTCCCGTGCTTGATCTTTTCCTCGTTTCCCCCGCCATCGCCGGACGCCCGCACACCCAGGAAATCTACAACTCCACCCAGGACACTTCCAACAGCACCGGCCTGCCGAAAACCGGATCTCCGCCTGCCACGGACACCAGCGTGACCGCGTCCGATCACTACGCCGTTTTCGCCAATCTGGAAATGGACCAGGACTATCCGAATCTATCCGCGTCGGTCTCCGCTCCCGGCGTTACGGAAGGAGCGGCGTCCGGCAACGTCTCGCTCAACGTCACCCTGCCCGCCGTCCGTGCCACCGATCTGACGGTTTCCATTTCATCGGACGACCCGGGAATATCGACCACTGCCGCCACGCTGGTGATTCCGGCTGGCTCTATCAGCGGATCGGTTCCCATCATCACGCCACGTGATTTTGTGGCGGACAACAGCCGCTCCGTCGCCTTCACCGCCAGTGCCAACGGCTATGATCCGGCGAGCGCCGTGCTACAGGTGACCGACGCGGACGCCCCCTACGCCTTCACCGCCACTGGTCAGACGATTACGGAAAATTTCACCACCTTCGCCGGCGATCACGACGCCGGCACCTGGCTCACCACCGGCGGCACCTGGCGCGGCACGGATGACGGCAGTTCCACCACCGCGGGTTTCCGCTCGTATGGCAGCGCGGGCGACGGTTCCGTCGGATTCGTGGCCAACGGCACGCCCGCCACGGCCACCGCCAGCTTCACCAACCTGACTAACAAGCCGCTGACATCGCTCCAGATCGCATTCACCGCAGAGCAGTGGAGATCGTTGTCCGGCGGAACCGCCGACTCGCTAACCGCCGATCTCATCATCAACGGCGTGCCCCAGCCGCTGCCGGCGCTCACCTTCACCGCCGCTACCAATCTCCCGACAGGAGCCATCGCCGGGGGAACCACAGTCGCGAAAACCACCATCATCAGCGGGCTTTCCGTCGCGCAGGGAAGCTCGTTCGACCTGCGCTTCACCTTCACCCCGGGCAGCGGCGGAGGCGCGTTGCCAAGCGATGTTTTCGTCAACGAGTTCCACTATGACAATGCGGGTACGGATGCCAACGAGTTCGTGGAAGTGGTGGTGGGTCCGGGATACACCGGAACGTTGTCGGATATCAGCCTTGTTCTTTTCAATGGAAGCGGCGGAGCCAGCTACGGCACCCATCTTCTATCCACTTTCACTGCCGGGACGGTCACCGCATCCGGGCACCGGATTTTTTCAAAGCTCATCCCGAGCATTCAGAACGGCGATCCCGACGGACTTGCAATCTCCATCGGCGGAGTGTTGAAACAATTCATTTCCTAGGGCGGCAGTTTCGCAGGATCATCCGCACCTGCAGTCGGGATCACCTCCACCGACATCGGTGTCAAACAAACGACCAGTGAAATCGCTGGCCAGGCATCGCTCGGACTGACCGGCACCGGCAGCTCGCCGGGCGCGTTCACGTGGACCAAGTTCACCGGTCTTACCTATACCATGGGCCTGCCGAACAACATCCAGACTTTCACCGTCCCCTCCCAGCCGCAGGGCATCGCGTTCGACAACGTCAGCGTCACCTTCCTCACCGACACCGACCTCGACGGCATTCCCGACATTCTCGATCCGGACGACGACAACGACGGCATCACCGACGCCAGCGAAGCCATCTTCGGCAGCAATCCGCTCGACGCGAACTCGGTCTATCGCCCGACGATTTCCCAATCATCCCCCACCACCGTCACGCTTTCCTTCACTACCCTAACCGGCCGCAAATACACGGTGGAAAGCAGCACGAATCTCAGCAACTGGACGCCCGTTTCCACCCAAAGCGGCACCGGCGCACCGGTCTCGATTCCATTCAGCAATTCCGGCCCCCGCGCTTTCTATCGGGTGGCGGTGGGGTATGAGTGAGGCGTGGTCCGCACAGTCCTCTGGGCGGCTCTTCCGTCTAAGCAGGACCGTCCTGCGAACCAAGATTCCGCACAGGGACTGTGCGGACCACTTTTCTAATAGGACCACTTTCAGTCGGGCCGCTGCCACAAAATGTATTCGCCCTCCTTCAGATTGCCTTTGACCGGGTTCGCCGCGATGTAGCGGCGGAATTTTTGGAAAGCGGTTTCACTCCTAACCAGGTGATCGAAGCTCTCATCCTGCCAGAGCCGACCTTTTCCACCCGTGGCCTTGTTGATCTGGATGGCGGTCCATTTTTTCCATGAAGTCACCTGGGAAGTCATCTTGCCACGGGGCAGGCCGCCGACAAGCAAATGCAGATGGTTTGGCATGATCACGAAATCTCCCAGAATATATCGCTCACCCTCCCAGAAGTTCAGCGCGTCCACGATGATCCCAGCCAAATCCGGATTCCGCAACAAACAGGCTCCGTGACCTGAATCCAGTTCGTCTTCCAATGCCGTGGCAAACCGCCGGAAGTCCTGCCTCGCCCCGTCAGGTAGATTTTCCAATTGATACCTCCAGTCCGGATCTGCGGGATCGATGCGATGCATTCGCAGCCAAGCCGAGCGGCTTTCCCACCACGATTCCCATGTCTACTTCGGGATCGAATCCGCCAAACGCCAGGTGATAAAATAGGTGGCTCCTTCCTGTTCCCAATGCGGGAGATGGCCGTGGGTGTGGCTGACGGGAAGGGCGGGATCGTAGAAGTGAAAAGTGGTGGTCCGCACGATCCTTTGAGCGGGGTCTTGATTTTCAGAATGGTCCTGCTGCGACGGAAGTGTCGCACAGGGGACTGTGCGGGCCACTGTTATTTCTTCTTATCCAGGTTCGCCTGCATTTCCTCTTCGGTCGGGGTCTTGGAGGTGACGCCGGCGGCGGGGACTTCGAGGTTGGCGATCCAGGCGATGGAGTTGAGGATGAGGCGGCGCTGGCTGTCGTTCTGCCAGCCTTGGTGGAAATGACCGCCGCAGAAGCCGAACGAACGGCCGGTGCCAAACTTGTCCGGGCGCTCGTAAACCCACATCACGTGCTGCGGTTCCTTACGCTCGAGAACGGCCGCGCGGACGGTGGGATTTCCTTCGTGTGCACCGTCCGGGCGCTTGAGGCTTTCTGCGGGTGGCAGGTCGGTGAGGATCGGGGTGACGCCATCCATGTTCTCGCGGAAACGCATGTGGTAATACCATTCGTCGGTGGTGTCGAAATCAGCGATGCCACGGGTGACGGCGTGTTTTGGCAGCTTGAAAGTGGCGTGCCAGTGCGGGTTTACGGACCAATCGGTTTCGAAATAACCGCCGATCAGATCGAGAAAGGTGTTGCCTGCATCGCCCTTGGGGATTTCCACGGCGTAGTGGATGCAGCCGATGCCGACGCCGTCTTTGGCGAGGGCCTTGAGCTTGTCGAGGTGGCTGTTCGCCGGATGCAAGGGGCCGCCATCAGCGTAGATGACGATGGCGGATGCGCCGTTGAAAACGGATTCGTCCGCGGGCCAGCCGTTGGTGACGACTGTGGTTTCCAGCGGCAGGCCGCTCTTGTCGAGTTGGTCCGCCAGCAGCATGCAGCCGGCGCGGTGTTCGTGCTGGCCGGGTCCGTGGCTGGGGCGGCCGGCGATGAAGACGATCTTTTTCTTCGCGGCGGGTTCGGGTTCGGCGTGGACGATGGCGGTGCCGAGAAGGCAGGCGGCGGAGATCAGCAGGGTACGTGGAATTTTCATGGAGGTAGGTTGGGGCAGAGGTTACGGCGGCAGGGCGGGTTTGTTTTCAGGCTTACTGGGCGCGCAGGGTTTCCAGATAGGCGTCGAGGGCGGTGAAGGCGAGACGCCGGATTTCGGGGTCGCGGGTAGCTTGCGCGGTGACAGAAAATCCCACGAATGCGGCAACAATGAGTGCCGCCTCGTTCGCAGGCTGGATGGACGGATGGATCCAGCCTGAGGATTTCCCGCGTTCGAGCAGTCCGGCGACGGCCGCGCGCCACGTGGTGAAAACGTCTTCGAGCGCTTCGCCCAGCACTTCATCGCGAGCAGCGAGCTCGGCAGTGACCGCGCTCAGGGCGGAAACCGCGTCGTCCGGCTGGAGTCCGGTGAAGCGCTCGCGGCAGAAATTCCGGAAGAAATCGAGCGAGTCCATGACGTCCAGCGGAGTGATCCAGAGCGCGTCGATGGCGGGAGCGAGGCGTTCTTCGATCCAGCCTTTCGCAAGAGCGCGCTTATCTGGAAAATGATGGAAAAGCGCGCCCTTGGTGAGTCCGGCACGGGAAATGATGCCGTTCAAACCGCTGCCGGAGTAGCCTTGGAGGGAGAATTCGTAGTCTGCGGCGTCGAGAATGACCTTGCGGGTTTGCTCCGGCTGCTTCTTGCGCTGATTCATGGAGAATCCAATACCAACCAAATGGTATGATGGCAAGTTTCTCTTTGGCATAAACGGTGGCGGACTTTGATCCGCCTGGTCATGGGGAGGCAAGGTGAAGTGGATGGCCGCACCTCATTGGCTGTCCATGGGCACGGCGGACGGATTCCGCCGCTCCTTAGGATCAATAGCCGTTGGCGAGACGGGAAACGAGGGCTTCTCCGGCGCGTTCGAGCGCTTCGGGGAGGGCGTTGTTTCTCGCGGTCTGGAGGTTCGCTCCGGCGAAGAGCTGGCTGGAGCCGGACGAGCTGCCGGAGGCGAGGATCTTGATCGGGTTTCTCGCATCGCGGAGTTTCCATTCGAGAACGACGGTGTTTCTCAGCTCTTCGGGCAGCATGGTGTCGAGCCGGGTGCCGCGGATGGAGGAGTATTTGATGCTGCGGAGGTCTCCTTCGAGAATCGCATCGGCGTGATCCACTTTTGCGAGTTTGTAGGTGCCGTCCTGAACAAAGGCGCTGGCGACGGCGGAGGTGGCGAGCGCCTCGGCCCGCGGGTGCAGGGTGGAGTTTGAAAACATCGGCACAGCGATGGTTTTCACCTGCGTCATGGCAGCGGGCTTGATGCCGCCGAGCTGGTAGCCCGCGCATGAAACGAGGAAGAGTGCGGGAGCGAGGAGGGCGAGGAGTTTCATGGTCCGGTGGCGGGTTGGCTCACTCGCCGAGTTGTTTCAGGCGGGAGCGGGCATCGTCGTGGAGTTTTCCGGAGCCGGTGCGTTTGACCACGTCGCGGTAGTAAACCTTGGCGGATTCGGTCTTGCCGGTTTTCAGATAGAACTCGGCGATGTCGAAGGAGCGTTGAAGGTCACGGCTGCCAAGACCGGCGATGAGCTTATGGGCTTCGGCGTTGCGGGAGTGGTTCGGATACTGGATGAGGTAGTCATTGAACGCCTCGCGGGAGAGGTCGAGGTTGGCCTGGTTCTGGTTGCCGCGGTCCGCTTCCTTCATGAAAATGAGGCCGACTCGGAACAAAGCCTCGGGAGCTTCCGGACTGTCCGGCTGGTCGCGGACGAGCTGGCGGTAGGCGGCGATGGCTTCCTTCGCCTTGCCCTTTGCCTGATAGAGTTCGCCAATGGTGAACTGGGCCTTCGAAGCGGTGCGGGACTTCGGCGCGTTGTCGCGGACCTTGCCGAGCATTTCGACGGTTTTTTCGAGCGAGAGCTTGCTTTTCAGGCCGAGGAAACTGGTTTTCACATCGCCCTCGGCGGCGGACTGGGCCATCGAAGCCTGGCGGCTGAGGGCGGTGGTGTACAGACCGGCGCCGTTGTAGCGGGTGAGGAACTGCTGGTAGGCGGTGAAGGCTTCCTCGATATCGCCTTTTTTCTCAAGCAGTTCCGCCTGACGGAAACGGGCCTGCGGGGCGGATGGGGCGAATGGATACTTGGTGGCGGTCTCGTCGTAGAGCTTGATTGCGCGGCCGACTTTCCCGGCGTCATCGGCCTGCTTCGCCTTTACATAGAGCGCTTCGCCCTGCCCGGAGGCAGCCTGCGTGTTGCCCGCCATGACCGGCAAATCATCGTCATTGCCACAGGAGGTGAAGGACAAGGCGGCAGCAGACAACAACGCGCAGGAAATCAACCGATGGGTCATGGCGCGGAGCATAGGAGGACAATGCGCCGGGGGAAGTCCAAAATCGCTGGCTGGGAGCATCTCCGGCGCCTTGAATTCTATCAAATATTTCTCGCCAAGCCCCTCCTCGGTCTGAAAAATCCCGGGACAATGATTATTTGGGGAGGATTCGGATTTCTGGTGGGTGTCGTCGCTTTCGCAGGCTTGTTGGTTGGAATGCTGATCGCCAGTGTCGCGGGATTCCCTGAAATGGGGATCTGTCTAGGCCTGATGTTCGCCGCAATAGGTAACTGGGGTTTGTGGAAATTGATTTATCCGAAGAATCCAAGGGTGCTTTGGGACCCCGCGAATGGCGAGTATGTCACTCTGAAGCCAAGGCACAGCTTGTTTTTCATCCCAGCCCGCTTCTGGACCTGGATCTTCCTTTTTCTCGCGATTCCGGCGACCATCATGGGGGTCTTGGGTGAGTATGCCAATGCTCAGGATATGAAACTACCCGGCTCCCACTCATTCAAGTCGGCCGACGCCCTCCTGTCCAAAGTAGCGAATGGTCCTCACCACGGAAATAGCGTGGAATCGGACGCAGCGGCAGCCCAATTCAGCACAGCGCTCAAAGGGATTCTGGACTTGGCATTCACCGTCGGAGAAAATCAATCAAGAGGTGCGGGTGAGGACTGCCAGACCTTTTGCCAGGATTCACCTGATACGATCGTCTTCCTTTGCCGGATCGCGGACATGAACAAATTCAAAAGCTACAAATCAAGAGAAGCGCTCATCAAAATGGCTTGGGCCATGGCGAAAGGTAATTTGGAAAAACTGGATCCTGAAAAGAAGAAGGCTTTAATCGTAGGACTGCGTGATTACGGCCCTTACGACATTGTCCTCCAAGGAAAAGCCAGTGAAGTGGTGCCGCCGGTTCCCAGTCAGGAACAGCGGGTAAACCGCCTGTTTTTTCCCGCCTTTGTTTCGCACTGACAATTGCTCACTTCCCGAGTTCGGTCGCGCGGCGGGTGGCGGCACCGACGGCTTCGATGAGAGCGGAGCGCAGGCCGTGGCGTTCGAGTTCGGCAAGGCCGGCGATGGTGGTGCCGCCGGGCGAGGTGACCATGTCTTTCAAAACGGCCGGATGCTCGCCGGTTTCGAGCACCATCGCGGCGGCACCGAGCACGGTCTGGGCGGCGAGTTTCACCGCATCAGCGCGGGGGATGCCGGCGCGGACTCCGCCGTCGGCGAGGGCGTCGATGACGACATAAATATAGGCGGGACCGCTGCCGGACAGGCCGGTGACGGCGTCCAACAATCGTTCCGGGACCTGTACGGCGAGGCCGACTGCGGCGAGGAGCGATTGCGCGCTTTCGCCATCCGCAGCGGTGGCGCGGGTGCCGAGGCAGAATCCGGCAGCGCCTTTTCCGACGAGCGCCGGGGTGTTCGGCATGGTCCGGATGATGCGGAAATTTTCCGGGACGGCGGATTCGAGCGCGGCAAGTGTGAGTCCGGCGGCGATGGAAATGACGAGCCGCTCTTTCCCGGCAGCGGCGCGCGCGGCATCAGCGAGAGCGGAAAGGGCGTCGTGGGGCTTGGTGCAGAGGAGGAGGACATCGCTGGCGGCGGCCACTTCGGCGATATCGGTGGTGACTTTCGCTCCGGTAGATTTCGCAAACGCCTCGCGCGATTCGGCGAACGGATCGCAGCCGGTCACATTTTCCGATTTCACCACTCCCGCACGGATCGCACCCTGCACGAGGGCGGTGCCCATTTTCCCACAACCAATGACGCCAAGCTTCATGGCCGGAGACTAATGGGATTCCGGCGGGGCACGCCAGCGTCATTTTGCTTGGACGGCGGTGGGAGCGCGGCCATCCTGCGCGCATGAAACTACGGATGATCGCGGCGATGATGGCCACCTGCGCGCTTGCTGCGGCGGAGAAAACTCCGGCGACGGAAAAAGCTCCGGTTGAGGAAAAGGCGGCGGCCAAGGAGGAAATGCCGGACGTGGAGGCGGCCATCCCCGCTTCCGTGAAAGCGCTGGGCGAACCAGCGATGATGAATTTCCCGTCAGGCATCCGGATGGCGGTTTCCACCACTTCGGAAAAAGCCCAGGCGCACGTGATCCAAGGCCTGAACCACCTGCACGGCGGATGGGAATTCGAGGCCAGCCGCCACTTCGCAGCCGCCATGCGGGAGGACCCGGATTGTCTGCTCGCGCACTGGGGGATGGTGATGTGCCTGCTTTCCCCGTCGCCCGAAACCGGCCCGGCCCGCAATGCGGCGTCGGATCGGCTGCTCGCTCTCGTCGATCAGGGAAAAGGCACCGAGCTCGAGCGCGGCTACGCTTACGGCCTGATCAAATACATGGAGGACGGCCCGGCAGGCGCAGCCACCGCTTTCCGCAAGGTGGCGGAGAAATTTCCCAACGAAATGCAGGCCGCCATCTTCGCCGCGCTTTTCCGCCGGTCCGGCTACGATGAACTCGGATCCGCCACGCCCGATCAGGACGCCGCCGAGCAAATCCTCCTCGATCTGGTCGAAAAAAACCCGCAGAGTCCCCTCCCCCTCAACGCCCTCCTGACCATCCGCGCCGAGGGCCCGGACCTCAGCAAATCCCTGCCGCTCGCCCGCAAGCTCTGCCAGATGGCACCGGACTATCCACCGTATTTCCACCTGCTAGGCCACTATGAATGGCGCTGCGGCGAGCATGGCAAGGCGGCCTCCGCGTTCGGCCGCGCCTCGGGCTATTTCGAGGGCTGGATGAAGGATAACAAGGCGACTGTCGCCGATTGCCCGGAGTGGGTGAAAGCGGAGTGTTACCGGATTGTCTCGCTCGTTTCCAAAGGCGATTTTGACACCGCTTACGCCGCGTCCCGCCAGATCGCGGCCACGCCGTTTCCAGCGGATCGTGCCTCTTCGCCGGGTGCGCGCTTCCTCCTGTGGGACGCCAAAACCCTACCCGCCCGCATCCTCCTCCACCGCGGCCTGAGGGGAAATGCCCGCGAAGCCATGGACTCACTGCCGAAGCCCGAGGAGTTGAAAAAATCCCATCAGAACTCGCTCGCCTACTGGTGGATCGACGGCCTGCGCTTCGCCCTCGAAGCCCAGCGCATGATCGACGCCGAGGATCTCGACGAAGCCAAACTGGTTTCGGACGCCCTCACCCATCACGGCGAGGCAATGTCAAAAACCCAGGCCGCCGCCAACGCCAGCGGCGAACGGTCATCGTGGAACCGCTCGTTCCGCGCGCTCGAAGTCCTCGCCAGCGACCTCCGCGGACGCCTCGCCCTCGCCGGTCCCAAAGCATCCATCGGCTCCGCATACAACTGGTTCAGCTCCGCCGCCGACCGCCAGCACGCGGCACCGATGATGCTGCCTCCCATGCTGCTCACCCCGATGGCCCTCCGCATCGGCGATTACTACCTTGCCGTCGAAAAACCGACCGAAGCAATCGAAGCCTATCAGCGCGCCCTCACCGATTTCCCGAACGACATGAACGCCCTCACCGGCCTCAAACGCGCCTACGTACAAGGGAAGCTTCCGCAAAAAGCCGACGAGACCGAGAAGCGCATGCAGGCACTCCGCGACCAGTAAGATGCCACAGGCGTTCCCGGCTGTTATCCCGTCGCCCGGCAGACCCTGACATTTCATTTCGCACGAACGGGCGGGCGTTTTGCCCTTTTCGAGAAAGTTGCTGGAAATCCTGCACGATTGTGCAAATCTGACACCTGATCGCGGCCTGATAGTAACCGCGGTTTCCCTAACTAACCCCAACACACCATGAAACTGCCATTGATGATGTCGCTCTGCCTGTTCCCGTTATTCGCTTCCGTTTCCTCCTGCAGGGAAAAAGGTCCCGCCGAAAAAGCGGGTGAGGGCGTGGACAAGGCCATCGAAAACGTGAAGGACGCCGTTGATCCGAAAGGCCCTGTCGAAAAGGCCGGTGAGAAGGTGGACAAGGCGCTCGGCAAATGACAACCGCGCGTCATGGGTTGCGCCGACGGATTCCACGCTTATCGGGCGGACATGGATCTGATGAAAGCTGCCCATGACGGCGCGCTCGCCGCGGACGCCTTGGCAATGCCGGTGCACTGGTATTACGACCGCGTGGCACTGCGCCGGGATTACGGCATGGTCGATCGTTTCACGGCCCCACGGAATCCCCATCCGGGCAGCATCCTCTGGCGGTCAAGCTACACCCCGCCGAACGAGCGCGGCGACATCCTCCGCGAACAGGCGCAATATTGGGGCCAGCGGGACGTACACTATCACCAGTTTCTCAAGGCCGGGGAAAATACGCTGAATTTCAAACTCGCATCCGAGCTCTATTCACTCGTGCGCGAACGCGGCGGCTACGATGCGGATGCCTGGCTGGAGCGCTACATTTCACGCATGCTGGAACCGGGCTGGCATGGCGATACCTATGTGGAGGAATACCACCGCGCGTTTTTCACCCGCTACGCGCAGGGCAAACCTCCCCGCAAGTGTGGCATCAGTGATGAACACATCGGCGGACTCGCCACCGTGCCCGCTTTGGTCGCCGCGCTCGGAGAAACCCCGCGCGACGAGGTTCGGCGGATCGTGAAGGAACACGTCGGCCTTACCCATGCCCACGCAAACGTCCTCCGCGCGGCGGACACGTTGGTCCGCCTGCTTTTCGCGCTGAATCAAGGCGAGCCCCTGCGCGATGCGATCCGGCGGGAGGCAGGCGATTGGATCTCCGGCAACAAGGCGGAGTCATGGCGTGAGCAGCCGGACGAGCAGGTGGTCGGCAGCCGTTTCAGTCCCGCCTGTTATATCGCCGAAGCCATGCCCGCAGCACTCTACCTCGCATGGAAATACCACGAGGATTTTGCCGCCGGCATCACCGCCAACGCCATGGTCGGCGGCGACAACTGCCACCGCGGCGCGGTCACCGGGAGCCTGCTAGGCGCGGCGTGCGGAGTGCCGGAGAAGTTCCAAGTCATGCCGGTGTGAGATCCGGGCAAAAAAACGGCCGCCAAGGAGTCCCTTCCTTGGCGGCCTAAATCGTCTTACCCCACCCACACCCGTAGGATCGGCAGACAACTGTGCTGTTACACCCTTACATGAAAACGCGATTACTCGTCGCTTTCATAGGGATAAGACCTTCAGGATATCCAAACGTTCAAAGGTTTCTGAAATTTTTCCAAAATCCCCTTCCGAACGTTGTTCCCTAACGAACGCGGCCCCTCGGGCACAAAAAAAGGCCGCCGGGGAGTCCCTTCCCCGGCGGCTTAAACTGTCTTCCTCACCCACACCCGTGGAATTGTCAGACAACTATGCTGTTGCACCCTTACGTGCGAAAGAGCGATTGCTCGCTGCTTTCATAGGGATAAGACCCTTAACCTTTCCCGACGTTCAAAGTATTTGAAAAAAGTTTCCCGGCCTTGTCATTCATCGCACTTGGCACTTGGAAAACCCCCGCCGTTTCCCGAGTCTCCGCCCATGTCGCACAGCCACATCGATGTCCGCTACGTCGCCAATCTCGCCCGCCTCGAACTCTCCGATGCGGAGGTCGCGGAATTCCAGCCCCAGCTCGAAGCGATCCTCGGCTTTGTGGAAACGCTCTCAAAACTCGATGTTTCCGGCATCGACCCCACCGCCCACTCCACCAACGTCTTCGGCCGCATGCGCGATGACACGCCGTACGAAAGCCTGACTCCGGAAGCCGTCCTTCAGAACGCTCCCGACCAAGCCCAAGGCCAGATCCGCGTCCCGAAAGTCGTCACCGACGCCTGAGGATCTCAAATATCAGATCTCAAATTTCAAATTCTCCCATGACCATCACCCAACTCCGCCAGCAGCTCATCGCCGGAGAAACCACGCCCACCGCCATCCTTGAAAAACTCACCGGCGAAATCTCCGCCCGTGATGGAGCCACCGGTGCCTACCTTTCCCACGATCTCGAAGCAGCCCTCGCCGAAGCCGCGAACGCCGACCTATCCCTGCCCCTCGGCGGCATCCCGATCGCCATCAAGGACAACATGAATGTGCTCGGCCAGCCCTGCACCTGCGGCTCGAAATTCCTCGAAAACTACATCGCACCCTACGACGCCACCGTGATCAAAAAACTCCGCGCTGCCGGGGCGATTCCCTACGGCCGCATGAACCAGGACGAATTCGCGATGGGCTCGTCCACGGAAAACTCCGCCCTCGGAAAAACCCGCAATCCCCACGACCACTCCCGCATCGCCGGTGGATCGTCCGGTGGTTCCGCCGCCGCCGTCGCCGACCACACCGCCGTCGCAGCTCTCGGTTCCGACACCGGTGGCTCGATCCGCCAGCCCGCCTCGCATTGCGGCGTCGTCGGCCTTAAACCTTCCTACGGCCGCGTTTCCCGCTACGGCCTTGTCGCCTTCGCCTCGTCGCTCGACCAGATCGGCCCGCTCACGCAATCGGTCGAAGACGCCGCTCTCATTCTCCAAGCCATCGCCGGCTTCGATCCTGCGGATTCCACCAGCCTCGACGTCCCGGTCCCCGACTACCTCGCCACCCTCAACGACGGCGTGAAAGGCCTCAAACTCGGCATCCCGAAGGAATACTTCGGCGACGGCATCGACCCCGGCGTCCGTTCCCACGTCGAAAAAACCATCCAATCCCTCGCCGCCCAAGGAGCCGAGCTCGTGGAAATTTCCCTGCCCCACACCCAATACGCCGTCGCCACCTACTACGTCATCGCCCCGGCCGAAGCGTCATCCAACCTCTCCCGCTTCGACGGCATCCGCTACGGCCACCGCGCCGCCAACCCCGCCGATATCCTCGATCTCTACAAAAAATCCCGCGAGGAAGGATTCGGCCCCGAAGTGAAACGCCGCATCATTCTCGGCACCTACGTGCTCTCCTCCGGCTACTATGACGCCTACTACAGCCGCGCCCAAAAAGTCCGCACGCTCATCCGCCGCGATTTCGAGGACGCTTTCCAAAAAGTGGACGCCATCCTCTCCCCCGTCGTCCCCAGCCCCGCCCGTAAAATCGGTGCCGCCGGTGCCGACCCGCTCCAGGAATACCTCTCCGACATTTTCACCATCGCCGCCAACCTCGCCGGCATCCCCGGCATCTCCGTCCCCTGCGGCACCGTCGATTCCGGCGATGGAAAACGACTCCCCGTCGGCATCCAGATCCTCGGCCCGCATCTCGGCGAAGCGAAGCTCCTCCAGATCGCCAAGGCCGCAGAGGCGTGACACAGGCATTCCCGCCTGCAATTCAGGTTAACAGGGAAATCACGCACCGTGCAGGCACTGCGGTCTGTGTATGGATACGGTTCGGAATTCTAGCGGCGGAAAGGAGTTAAAAAACCTATCCAACCCATGCGCATCCTCCATTCCTCTCTCGGTGCGATTGGCCTCGCCTCCACCACCGGTGTATTCGCCCAAGACAACCACCCGTTTTCCGTCAAAATCAGCGTCGATGCATCGAAACCCCTTACGAAAAACCCGCTCGCCGACAATGCCGCGACGGTAAATTTCAGCCTGCCGCGTCAGGGAGTCTCGCTGCTCGTCATTGAGTGCGAGTGATTGGGAAGTTTTTCGCGCTAATGACGAAATGGGACGGGAACAGGCTTTCCGCCTAAGAAGGCCTCTTGCTTGATCAATCTTCCATCAAGAGAAAAGGTCCTCTGGATCGTGACCCTGCCGCCGGGCGTTTCCACATATTCCAAGGGGAGCAAGCCTTTGGTATCCTTATGCCCGATACGGGCGGCTCGGTGATCCGGCGTGATCTCCCGCACTGGCTCATCCGCTCCACCGACCCGGATGAGATCCGTGTACGGGGGCTCTTTCTCCGGATGCCTCAGCAATGCACGGTTTTGGGACCAAACCAAGACCACCATCAGGACCACCACGCCTGCCGTCAGGTAGAGCGAAAGACGACTTGCCGGGAAAGTGCCCATCATTTCCAACCGATCCGGACAAAACCATTTCCATTGTCCGTTACCGGAATCGCGGCATCCACCGTTTCCACGGATACTCCGTCCACTATTTGGGTTGAAATGATTGTTTCTGTAACCGCGGGAATATTTGCCCACGCCAGCATGTCATTACTGAACTCGAAACCGTATGCGGGCCGAGTTACACCCACACGTCGGGGAAACGAGAGGTGCATTACTGCATTTCCATCAATTTTCGCCATCGATAGGGACAATGGATTACGCGAGGGAGCCATTGGCATCGTGCCAAACAGGTACTCGAGCCTATCAGGTATGCCGTCGCCATCGGAATCGCCCGATGGAACAACCTGAGATCCAAAATAAAGACCTGAATAGTTACAAAATATCGTAACTATTCAGGTCTTTAAGAAAGCTTGAGTAATTTCCTGCGTATTGATGACGACTCAATGTTGAGCGACCGAGCCAAAGCCCTGCGTCCCGTAATCCAAGCCGCCTTCGATGCGGGTGGGCTGGATGCCATTTGTGAACTCTTCGCCAAGCTCGAGGCCCGCATCGCAGAACTCGAAAAGCGCCTCAACATGAACAGTTCCAACAGCAGCAAACCGCCCTCCAGCGACGGCCTGAAACGCAAAACCAAATCCCTACGTCGCAAAAACACCG
>Ga0209512_1001842_pt1 | contig 24444 bp, 12 predicted proteins | sample frozenSSSSmetaG_FD_184142 | JGI IMG/M metagenome (GOLD analysis project Ga0209512, IMG submission 184142) | Glacier valley bacterial and archeal communities from Borup Fiord, Nunavut, Canada, to study Microbial Dark Matter (Phase II) -... | ecosystem: Environmental > Aquatic > Freshwater > Ice >...
AACGATTACTTCTTCTAACCTTTCTTGGAATTTTTTCCTGGTCGGTCTCTATTGGAAAAATCACACCAACCAAACTTACCTGCGAATACTTGAAGAACCCGACTGTGGTTGATGTTACTCAACCCCGGCTGGCATGGGTAAACATTGCAGAAAAAGAGGAACGCGGACAAATGCAAACGGCCTGGCAAATCAGGGTGGCGTCTTCAAAAAAGAAGCTTGAGAAACCCGATTTATGGGATAGCCAAAAAACTGTCAGCGAATTAAGTAACCGGATTGTCTATGCCGGCCAACCAATGACTTCAAGGATGGAATGCTGGTGGCAGGTGCGCGTTTGGGACAAAAACGGAACTGCTTCAGGATGGAGCGAACCTGCACAGTGGCGCATGGGCTTGTTAAACCCTTCGGACTGGAAAGCCAAATGGATCGGAGCACCATGGCAAGGCGAAGAGGCGTTGCCCAAACCTTCAAATCCCAATGTTCTTTTACCTGAAAATTTACCACCTCCGGCTCCGATGTTCAGGAAAGAATTCAATATCGAAAAAAAAGTAGCCAAAGCGGTCGCGTTTGTTACTGGTCTGGGATATTTTGAACTGTACCTGAACGGTGAAAAAGTAGGTGATGATGTGCTTGTTCCGAATCAAACCAATTACGGAAAACGTCCCGGGTTAATCAATGAGTATATCCCTGTGGAAGATAATTTCAGGGAATACAAGGTGATGTACCTCGCTTATGACATTAAAGATCAGTTGAAAAAAGGGAGCAATGCGTTGGGAAGTATTCTCGGCAACGGCTTTTATAACCCTGCCAAACATTGGACTGCCGCATACGGGGCTCCCCGTTTTTTGGCACAGGTATATATCACTTACGAAGATGGGAGTGAAGAAATCGTTGTAAGCGACGAAAGCTGGAAAGTTTCCAAAAGTCCTATACTGATGGACATGGTTTATTACGGAGAGCATTACGATGCCCGGAAAGAACAAACTGGATGGAATCTACCCGGGTTTAATGATGCAACCTGGGAACCTGCCGTGATTCGGAAAACCCCTGAAGGAAAACTGGTTGCCCATACGGCAAATACCGACAAGGTTATGGAAAGGTTGAAGCCGATCAAAATTGAAAAGTTGGCCAATGGAAACTACCTTGTCGATTTTGGAGTTGAAGTTTCAGGATGGGTTCGGCTGAATCAGGTAAAAGGACCTGCAGGACATAAAATTGATATCAAGTATCTCTGCAATACTTATTCGGGCGACAATTCCTATATTTTCAAGGGTGAAGGGACTGAATCATATGCAGCGCGATTCAATTGGTTTGCCTTTAGTGGCGTCGAGATTAGCAACTGGCCGGGGGAACTCAAACCCGATCAGATTACCGCGGAGGTGGTGCATACCTATGTCGAAGAATCGTCCACTTTCGAAACATCCAATCCACTCTTTAACGACCTTAACAAAATATGGCGAAGAAGCCAAACCGACAATATGCACGGAGGCATTGCCAGCGATTGTCCGCACCGCGAGCGCTCACCCTACACCGGCGACGGACAAGTTTCAAGTGTTATGGTGATGCACAATTACGATGCCCGGAATTTCTATCACAAATGGATTCAGGATATGCTTGGGGCTCAGAATTTGACTACTGGTTATGTTCCGAATGGCGCACCGTGGCAACCGGGTTGCGGAGGTGGTGTGGCATGGGGTGCGGCAATCTGTATTATGCCGTGGGAGTTTTATCTTCACTATGGCGACAAGGATATGCTTGAAGATAATTACGTGGGAATGAAGGAATACGTCCGGTACATGCAAAGCTGGGTAGATAAAGATGGAATCATGTTTTCGAAACGCACCGGGAAAGATGGCAAAATACTCCAATGGTTCAACCTTGGCGATTGGGTTGCACCCGGAAATTTGCCGCCTGATGAAATGGTCCATACATTTTACTTCTGGCGTTGTGCCGATCTAACTGCCCAGGCAGCAAAGGCACTTAATAATCCGGGAGATGTCACCAAATATGCTGCATTGGCTGAACAGACCAGACAAGCATTTTTCAAACGTTTTTACGATGAAAAGAATGGTACCTACGGAAATGCCGGCGGAAATATTTTTGCACTGAAGATGGGTGTTCCTGCAAATCAATACAGCATGGTAATCAAAGCTTTGAAGGAAAATATCAAAACAAACAAGGGGCATCTCGATACCGGTATTTTTGGTACCCAGTTCTTTTTCGAAGTACTTTCGGAGAATGGGATGCACGATCTGGCTTACGAAGCTATAAATAAGAAAGATGAGCCTGGTTATGGCCATTGGCTGGAGTTGGGTTCAACCACTACCAGGGAACAATGGAGCGAGGAAGGTTCGCACAACCACCCGATGTTTGGCGGCGGACTGGTTTGGTTTTACAGAAAGCTTGCAGGAATGAATGCCGATCCGGAGGCACCAGGCTACAAGCACATCATTTTCCATCCGCAGCCGGTTGATGATATCAGGTTTGCAAAGTATTTTAGCCAGACACCGAATGGCGAGGCAGGTATATACTGGAAAAATGAAGATTCGCAATTTTCGGCAGAGGTAATTGTTCCGGTTGGCAGCGAGGCCACCGTTTATGTGCCGTTAAGAAAGGGGAAACAAATTCTGGAAAGTGGCCTTCCGATTTCTAATTCCGGTGATTTAAAATCAATGGGAGAAGAAGATGGTTACCAAATATTTGTAGTTAAAAGCGGTCAATATCATTTTGTATCGAAATAATAACCAATAATATGCAACTAAAAAGTCTTTTGGGATTAGGCCTCCTGGGGTTAGGCTTTCAAAATGTTTCGGGAATTTTACCAGTGGATTCCAAACCACGGCCAAATATCATCTGGATATCGACAGAAGATTTAAGTCCGCACTTTGGATGTTATGGCGATAAGGTGGCTCAGACACCCAACATCGACAAACTGGCTTCCCAAGGGGTTCGATTTACGAATGTTTATACGACTGCAGCCATTTGTGCACCTTGTCGGGCCGGAATCATTACCGGAATGTACCAAACCTCGATCGGCTGCATGCATATGCGAACCACAAGTTATCGGCGGTCGGTTGAGAATCCGGTTGAATTTACAGCCGTCCCACCACATTATGTGAAAGCATTTACAGAATACTTGCGGGTTGCAGGTTACTATTGTACAAACAATGAAAAAACAGATTATCAATTTGCGAAAGATCCTGTCCCGGCAAGCATTTGGGACGAATGCGGTAAATCAGCTCATTATAAAAACAGACCCGACAAAAACCAGCCTTTCTTTGCGGTTTTTAATTACCTCGGGACGCACGAAAGCCAGAACTGGGACATCAGCAACGTAAAAACGGATCCCAAAAGCGTAATAGTTCCTCCCTACTATCCCGATACAGAGATTGTCCGGCGAAATCTTGCAAAAGCATACGACAACATTGCCCGTCTCGATTCAGTGGTTGCCGCTTTACTCGCAGAACTTGAAAAAGAAGGTTTGGCTGAAAATACAATCATATTTTTATGGGGCGATCATGGCGACGGACTACCGCGTGCCAAACGATGGCTATACGATTCGGGATTAAATATCCCGTTGACTATCAAATGGCCAAACAATATTAAACCTGGAACAATCAATAATCAGCTGATCAGCTCCATCGACTTCGGACCAACAGTGCTATCAATGGCTGGGGTGAAAGTTCCGGTTCATATGCAGGGTCGGCCATTTCTTGGAGAACAATCTGCAGAACCACGTCAATACGTATTTGGGGCGCGCGATCGGGTGGACGAATCGTACGACATGATCCGATCTGTTCGTTCTAAAGATTTCCTCTACATCCGGAATTTCTATCCGAACGAGCCGTTCAATATTTGGGTGCCTTACCTGAATAAAATGCCGATTATGCAGGAAATGATGCGACTCGACGCCGAAGGAAAACTCAATTCTGATCAGAAAAAATGGATGGCAGACACACGACCTGCCGAAGAATTGTATGATGTAAAGGCCGATCCTTTTCAGCTAAATAATCTGGCTGAAAATCAGAAATACAAAAAAGAATTGGATGAACTTCGCAAGCAGCAGGATAACTGGACGATGACAACACACGATTTGGGTCATATGAATGAACCTGAAATGATTGAGCAAATGTGGCCTGGAGGAAAACAACCGGTAACCGATAAGCCCTATTTTATTGTGAATGCTCCCGAGGATCGGGGTTCAAGGAATTATCAGACCGGAGGAACCTATTCTTTTCCAACGAAGCTCTCATTTTATTGCCCGACTCATGGAAATTCCATCGTATATACTTCAGATGAAGGGAAAAAGCCTCACTGGAAATTGTACAGTGGCGCTTTGAACCTGGCAAAGGGAACAACTACCATCCGGTTGAAAGCAGTGCGATATGGATACAAGGATAGTGAAGAGGTCATAGGAATTTTTGAAATCAGATAATTCAATGTGTTGCATTTCGCACAAAAGGGAATCTAAAAAAGATAGGCGAGTGCAAATCGCGATCTTTCCCTAAATATTAAACCATGTCTCAAATTTATTTTACGACTTAACGTCCATTTATTCAACTAAATTTTGTACGTTCGATCTTCGATTAAAACTACTACCAATGAGCACATTTACCCGACGAAATTTCATCAAAACTTCAGTAATCGGATCAATTGCAGTATCCGGAATATCAACGTTGTCTGCTTTTACCGGCTCACAGGAACTTGTTAAAAAAGAGGCTTCTGTTGCGCTGACGACCGGCGATAACCGTGCCGATCTGGCATTTCGTGCTTTGGAGCCATTTGCAAAAGAGATCCGGCAAGCTATCGGAAATCGTCGGGTAGTGCTCAAACCCAACAATGTACTCACAAATGTTCCGTTGACTTCAACTCATGTAGATACGCTGGAAGGGGTACTGGAATTTCTGAAGTCGATTAAAAAGCTTGACAATGTGATTATTGCCGAATCGGCAGCAAACGGACCAACTTTCGATGGTTTCGATAATTACGGCTATTTTCGACTGGTGAATAAATATCCGGTTAAACTTGTCGACCTCGATCAGCAACCTTATGATCTGTTGCATGTCTTTGATGAAAAAGACTTCCGGCCACATGCCATGCGGATGTCGCACGTATTGCTTGATCCTGATTCCTACATAGTTTCAGTTGCAAGAATGAAAACGCACGACCGTGTGCTGGCTACGCTTTCGCTAAAGAATATTGTCTTTGGCGCTCCTATTAAAGATGCCGGATTCAGTTGGACTTCAAATCGTAAACCAGGAGCTCAGAGTGACAAGGCAATTGGTCATGGCAGCGGATTTCGGGCAATCAACTTCAATCTTTACGCGCTTTCCAAACAGTTGCATCCCCATCTTGCACTGATTGACGGTTTTGAGGGAATGGAAGGAAACGGTCCGAACAGTGGAACGCCTGTTGATCATAGGGTTTGCGTTGCAAGTACCGACTGGCTGGCTGCCGACCGAGTTGCAATTGAATTGATGGGAATTGATTTTGCCAAGGTGGGTTACCTTAATTTCTGTAACCAGACAGGCATGGGAATTGGAGATCTAAGCAAGATTGAGATTATCGGCGAAACCCTTTCAAACCATATAAAACACTATAAACTAAGTGATAATATTGACAAGCAATTGATCTGGATGAATCCCGTGGTATGATGATAAATCATTTCAGAATAAGACAAACAGTATTTCTGTCATTCTTCCTAATCTTTCAATTCTTTTGTGACGGCTGTAGTTTGAACGCACAACCCTTTCAGGACGTCACGCATTACAGTCAGGTTTTTGGCAAACAGAAAACATACAGACTCTATCTGCCAGATAATTATAAGCTTTCCGGTAAAAAATATCCCGTTATTTATTTTTTTCATGGCTGGGGAGGACGGTATTACAAAGATGACAGTGCCAAACTTGCATACGATAAACTTGGCGAACTGGTAAATAAATATCAGGTCATCCTGGTGATGTGGGATGGAAATATGGATGAGTCGGAACCTCGGCCCTATAACATCGGCAATCATAACGATGTAAAGTTCAATATCCAGATGAAGGACTATTTTCCGGAACTGGTTACCTGCATCGACTCGACTTACCGGACTTTAACAGATCGAAATCACCGTGGAATCATAGGATTCAGTATGGGTGGGATCATGTCATTCTACATTACCGGGAAATATCCTGACAGGATATCAGCAGCTGTTAACATGGTAGGTAGTCCTGAATTTTTTATTGGTCTTCCAGAAAATCATACACTTTACCAGGTCCGATATACATTTGATAACCTGCGTGATGTCGGGCTCCTTTTTCATAACCGCGATTCATGTCAGATGACCGGACTCAATGACGAAGTGAATCAGGGAGCGATCTGGAGCGGGTTGAAAAATTACGAGTACCATCAATTAAAAGGTGGTCACAAAGTTGATGATCCGGGTGAAACGAAAGTTTTTGAATCGGACATCCGATTTGTAACCAACCAGTTTGATAAACCTGCACCTTTAAATCCTACATGGTCGCATTATGACCTTTGCCCTGATTTCTCACTTTGGGGTTATTCCGTAAAGAGCAATAAGATCGAACCAGGTTTTTTGTTCCTTCGAAATGTAGATGCGAATGGCTTCGGATTTCATTCTAAAAAATGGCTTCCTGATGGTCCTGCAATTAAAAATATTACGGCTGATATCACAACGGCACCGATCTATGTACCAAATGTTGTTTACCAGATACGCATTTACAATCAAAAAGAGAAGAAGTTTACTTCACTCGAAACATCTGCGGATCAGAGCGGAAGCTTGCATATTCAGGTGACCGGTAATGGTTCTGAAGTCGGAATTTCAAAAAAAGGACAGCAAGTCAGTTTTGTTGCGCTCGGTTTTCAGCTTCCAAGAAATCAAAAATTTCTTAGGGTTAATGAACAAAGTGAATTATCTCTTAACATTTTCAAACAGGGTGAAACGACGGATATTAAAACAAAATTAAGTGTAACACTTTCCTGTGCAGACAGTTCAGTGACTATTTCAACTCCGAAACAGGAAATCATTCTAAAAGAAGATGATAATATATTACAAACCAAACCTTTTAAAATTTACACTTCAAAAACTCCCCCTTCCGATAGTTCGCCTGAAATGCTCCGGATTCAGGTTAGGATGGATTATAACTCACAACATTTCAATGATTTTTTTCTGCTTCCTGTTTTCTATGACGTACCGTATTTTACAAATATTCAGGTTGATGATGGCCGCCAGATTGCCAAAAAGGGAAGTAAAAAAGAGGCTAACCGAACCGCTACCGATTTTATTCATGGTATAGGAAATGGCGATGGAATTGTCACTGCCGGGGAACAAATCATGCTTTATGAAAACGGTCATCGTCTTCGTTTATATACAGATGATCCATATGTCATTGCCGGTGATGAAAAGCTGGTTGATGAAGTTTTACCGGCTGTCTGGCCCGACGGTTACACCCTCAGTTCGGTTGTGAAAATTGCTGACAATTGTCCGGCAGGCCATGAGATCGAGTTTCTGGCTCATTACGAGACCAAAACACACATGCCGATTCACCGGATTGTAAAATGGGGGAAAGTGAAAATAAAGGTCACGCCCCGATAAAATCCTGTTTTGCTTTATTCTTTGCTTATTTTGTCGAATGCATTCGACAAAAACAGTCATAAATTGACAGATGCATCTGACAATTTATGACTTTCAAATTTTCTCCGGACACCTTACCAGGTCTGTCTGTGACGTTCTCCTATTCTAATCTATTAATCAAACCTCTATTTTCAACCAAAATATTTTAATGCCCTGATATATTGCATTTAAATATTTACTATTATTGCATAGTACTACCCAGAGGTTTGCAAATGCGAAAAACAATTGATATTCAGTTTGAAGACAATCTTCCGATTCCCAAATACCGGCAGATTATTGATGCGATTCAGCAAAAGATCCAGGCGGGCGACTTGAAAAAGGGGGATAAAATCCCGTCACTGAACCAACTTTGCAAACAATATGGGCTTTCGCAGGACACAGTTTTGATGGCTTACAACGAATTGAAATCCAAAGGAATCATTACTTCACAGGTTGGGAAAGGATACTATATTCAAAATGAAAATACTGATTTCAAGCACAAGGTTTTGCTTGTTTTCGACCGGTTAACTGCCTACAAGGAAGAATTGTACGATTCGTTTAAGGAAGCGTTGAAAAAGGATGGCAATGAACAAATCTTTTTTCACCACAATAACCTGAAAATGTTTCAGACCATTATCGAAGGTGCGACTGGTGAGTATTCCGAATATGTGATCATGCCCATCGATCATCCTGATGTGGTTGGTATTATTGACAAACTGCCATCAAACAAGGTTTTCATCCTCGACCAGGGACGAAAGCAGTACAAAGATCTTTATCCTTATGTCTGTCAGTATTTTGAGCGCGATATTTATCGGATTTTGAAAATAAATTCTTTGTTGGTCAATAAATATCAAAGGATGGTACTTGTCATCCGCCACCTGAAATCTCACTATAAAGATATTGCCACCGGATTCCGTGATTTCTGCAAACAGCATCCCATTGACTCTGAAGTAGTCACCGATATTAAATCATTCGACATAAAACCGGGCGATGCATTTGTGGTGGTCGACGATCGCGATCTGGAATTTCTGGTCCGCTATTCAATTGAAAAGCAACTGGTTTTGGGGACTGAAATGGCAATTGTTTCCTATAACGAAGCGACGCTGAAAGGAATTGTTGCTTCTGGAATTACGACCATTTCTACCGATTTTGCCCAAATGGGAAAAAGTATGGCCGAAATGATCCTCAACCATCAGAAATTGAAAATTGATAATCCCTTCGTAATAAATAAAAGAGCCTCATTCTAAAACGATTAAACTATGAAAAAAATCTTATTGTTTTTGATTGTATTAATTCCATTTCTGGCAAATTCTGCCAACGATGGGGACCGTACAGTGATCAATTTAAACGGTATCTGGCAATTTGATCAGACAATCAACGCTTTTCCTCCGGTGAAATTTACGCGAACTATTCCGGTTCCGGGACTTGTACATATGGCCGTCCCTAAAATTGAGGATTACGACAAGTTTTTTAAACGTGCCGATAAAGTTGAAGCCAAAGAACAACACAACCTCTACAACATCGATTATACACCACGATACAGCTGGTACCGGAAGTCAATTCTTATTTCCAAAAATCTGGATGGCAAAGAGGCGATGATCACCATCAAAAAAAGCCAGTATGTGACGCAGGTTTATGTGAATGGAATTGATATGGGAACTTCAATGGCTTGCTATACGCCGGTTGAATTCCCAATTACGAATGCATTAAAGTTTGGTGCAGAAAACGAAATCCTGATAAAAGTTGGCGACCGCGTCTGGCTGCCGAGTGAAGCTGCCGGTGGAACAGACAAGGAGAAAGAACACTATCTTCCGGGAATTTGGGACGATGTTTTGATCTCATTCACGGGGAAAGTGCGCGTAAATCGCTTGTTGGTTTTGCCTTCCGTTGCCGGGAAAAAAGTTACAGTTAAGGCACAGCTCAGAAACTTAAGTCCGGCCCAGATTTTTTACGGCGACGCAATGAATGATTCAGTGACGCTGGATATTTCGATTGCTGAAAAACTGACCGGCAAAGTGGTTGCCAGTAAAAATGGTCGGTTTGCAGCCAAACGTGATAATTTATCGGAGGCAATTCTGGAAATTCCAGTTAAAGAGTTTACCAATTGGTCGCCAGATAAACCTTTCCTTTATATGGCCAAGGCAACGTTGAAAAACGATAAAGGCGTTTCAGACGAATTAAGCAAACAGTTTGGAATGCGCGATTTTACCCGGAAAGGGAAATTCTTTTACCTGAATGGCGAAAAAATTATCTTACGGGGAACCAATGTTACGCTGCAGCGATTTTTCGAAGATCCCGATTGCGGCAACCTGGCTTGGGATAAAGAATGGGTAAAGAAATTGCTTGTCGATTATCCTAAAAAGCTCAACTGGAATATGATGCGTATCTGTGTGGGAATTGCACCCGATTTTTGGTACGATATTGCCGATGAATATGGGTTGATGTTTCAGAACGAATGGCTTTACTGGCAGAACCATGGCTGGGACGATCAGATTAGAAAGGAATATACCGACTGGGTCTGGACAGACGGAAATCATCCGAGTATTGCCATTTGGGATGCCATCAACGAAAACTGGGATGATTACATTGGCAACACCCTGATTCCTGAATTAAAAAAGCTGGACCCCACACGCGTATGGGATGCAGGCTATATGTCTGGCGATCAAATGAGTCAGGATGAAATGGACGAACCGCACCCCTATCAGGGCGTAGTGAATTGGATTCAGCCCGGAGCAAACCGTGATGTTTATCCATTGGGCGACCTCAATTACAATCCAAAGATTAATCAGGATATGAATAATGCAAGCTCTGCACAGCTGGTCAATGAATACGGCTGGATCTGGCTTTGGAGAAATGGTTCGCCGAGCAAACTGACGGTCGAAACCTACGAACATTATCTGGGTAAAAATTCCACTCCGGAACAGAACTGGGAATTGCAGGCTTACTGGATGCAGCTCGAAACCGAGTGGCTGCGGAGCAATCCGAACATTGCAGGCGTGCTCGCTTTCTGCTATCTGGCCAACAACTACGGTTACACCGGCGACTGGTTTGCCGGAAACATCAAAGACCTGAAACCGACGGCCACTTTAGATTGGTTTCAGCATGCTTTTGCGCCCGCCGGGACTTTCATTAACCTGGCCGATGAGCGATATGTAAAAATGAAAGAGCCGCATGTTCCCGGATCAACCCTGCTTTTTAACCTGGCTGGAATTAATAATAATCCTGCAACTTCTTCAGGAACAATCAAAGTTAAGTTGCTTGACTACAAAGGAAAAGCTATTTCAGAACAAACAAGTTCGGTGAAATTACAGTCTTATTTACGAACCGATTTGCCTGTTTCCTTCGTATTGCCAACACAAGCAGGCGGTTACGTGCTGGTTGCAGAATTTACTCCAGAAAATGGATTGCCTGTTCTCAGTCGCCGGTTCCTCAAAGTTGGAAAACTGGCTGATTATTCATACTACAATTTAAATCCAAATACAAAATGAAGCATCTTAAAATACTGAAATCTCCGGTAGATCTTAATCTTGGGAATTTCGCCATGATTGGTGAACCGATCATCAATCAGGTAAGGAAAATAAAAGATATTCCTGGAATATTTGGAGATGAAAAAGCATATCAGAAAATGGATCAGGAACAACTCGCTTACACTGTTCAGTCATGGTTGCCGGTTGCGGATGGTACTCCGGGCGGACTGTTTTTCGGAGTATCAACCATTTATCCGGGCAAAGTGGGCAACGAATATTTCATGACAAAAGGCCATTTTCATGCAAAGTCCGATCGGACTGAATTTTATTGGGGTGTTCAGGGAAAAGGGATGCTGATTCTGATGGATCGGGAACGGAATACCTGGGCAGAAGAAGTATATCCCGGAAGTCTTCATTACATTGGAGGTGAAATTGCGCACCGCTTGGCAAATACCGGTTCTGAAAGCCTCGTAGTTGGCGCTTGCTGGCCTTCGGATGCAGGGCATGATTATCAGGAGATTGCCGTGAAAGGATTCTCAGCGCGATTAATTGAAGTTGATGGTAAACCAGAATTGGTGTAGAGACGCAGATGAATCTTGTAGAGACGCACGGTAGTGCGTCTCTACAAACGGACCATTTCTATTTACCATAAAGCTAATAATAAACGAATATGACCCTTAAAAACAAATTAATAACCAATGAGAAACAAACGATTTAATTATCTGGCTATTATCATCATTGCAGCAATGTGTCTGATGACATCTGTTTCTGTGGCCCAAAAGCCATCAAATCAAAAACTTGAAATTACCGGAATTAAGGCTTTGCCATTTCTTTTGGAGAAAAACAGTGCGGAATTCCAGCCGGTTCTCGTAAAAGCGAATTATTCAGGAGATTCATGCCTTGCTGTCGCATCTATTGATGGGAACGAACCTTTTACAATTAACCTTAAAAAAGGGGAAAACAGTATTGAGATTCCTGTTAAAGCGGTTGCCACTGAACAGAATGTTACGTTGAAAATTGAATCCAAAGGATTACCTGCCTATCAAACTAAGGTTATTTTACGACCAGTGAAAAAACTGGTATGCTATCTTCTGAATCATTCGCATACCGATATTGGCTACACCGAAATTCAAACAGCGATAGAAGACAAGCAGGTGCAAAATCTTGTGAAAGGGATGGAAATTGCCAAAAGAACCGCTCAATATCCAGTGGGATCGCGATTTGTCTGGAACGTGGAAGTTGGCTGGGCTGCTGATTTATACCTTAAACGAATGAGCGAAACTCAGAAAAAAGAGTTTCTGGATGCTGTAACTCGCGGTGAAGTTGCTTTAAACGGCATGTATCTGAATGTTTTAACGGGACTGTGTCGACCTGAGGAACTTTCAAGGTTGTTTAAATTCTCAACTGAATTGGCAAAAAAATGTAAAGTACCGATCACTGCTGCGATGACAAGCGATATTCCAGGTCAAACCTGGGGAACGGTAACTGCCATGTCACAAGCCGGCATCAAATATTTTTCAACGGCACCCAACTATTTCGATCGTATCGGCGATATCCTGGTCAAATGGGAAAACAAACCGTTCTATTGGGTTTCACCATCTGGAGATGAAAAAGTATTGGTATGGGTACCACTAAAAGGATACGCATTATCGCATATGATAAAAAAACTTTCACCCGAATTTGTGGAAAAATTTGCAAATCAACTGGATAGCACCAATTATCCGTACGAGATTGCTCACCTTCGCTGGAGCGGTCATGGCGATAATGCAGAACCCGATCCAGCAATACCTGAGTTTGTAAAAGGCTGGAATTCAAAATACACCTATCCTAAGTTTATTATCTCCTCAACGAGTGAAGCATTTGAAGCATTTGAAAATAAGTTTGGAAGTCAGTTACAAAGTGTAAAAGGCGATTGGACACCTTATTGGGAAGATGGTGCCGGCTCTTCTGCACTCGAAACAAGCATGAACAGGGCAAGCTCCGACCGTTTGTCGCAAGCTGAAGCGTTGTGGGCAATGAAAGATCAGTTAAGCTATCCTGTTGTGGAATTTGAGGAAGCGTGGAAAAAAGTGCTGCTCTACTCTGAACATACATGGGGAGCATGGTGCAGTCTCACCGACCCTGAAAACAAAATGACCAAAGAACAATGGGACATCAAACAATCGTATGCGCTTGATGCCGACAAACAATCGCATCTCTTACTCGATAAAGCATTGTTTTTAAATGATAAAGCCAACTTAATCACGACCATCGATGTGTACAATACAAGTTCATGGCCCCGCACAGAAATTGTGTTGATTCCTGTCACTTTATCGACTACCGGCGATCGCGTAATGAATTCTGATAAAAAGCCGGTACCATCTCAACGACTGTCGACAGGTGAATTGGCGATTCTGGTAAAATCACTCCCTCCTTATTCCACCAAAAGGTTTGTGATTTCCAATGGAAAGGCATTTGCCGAAGGCGCTGTAAAAATTCAGGGTACAACAATCGATAATGGTCTTGTTTCGCTGCGTATCGATCCCCAAACAGGCGCTATTGCCGAATTAAAATCTGTAGCCACCAATAACATTAACTTTGTAAATACCTCATCTGGCTATGGTTTGAACGACTATGCTTTTCTTGAATCGGATAAAATAAATGACATTCAGAGAATAAATAAAGTTCAGATATCGGTCAAAGAAAAAGGGCCACTTGTTGCTTCACTTTTGATTGAATCAGAAGCACCGGCTTGCTATAAGCTTGTCCGTGAAGTGCGTTTAATGGCAGGCCAGGAACAAGTGGAACTGGTAAACATTCTAGATAAAAAACGGGCCCAGATCAACCCAAAACCAGGTGACTGGAAATTTGCCCAAACGGGAGGAAAAGAAAGTGTGAACTTCGCTTTCCCGTTCCAGGTACCCAATGGTATTGTGAAACTGGATGTTCCATATGGTGTGATGCAACCTGAAAAAGATCAGATACCGAGTGCCTGCAAAAACTGGCTGACTGCAAATCGTTGGGCCGACGTTTCCAACCAGGAAAATGGCGTCGCGCTGATTACTTTGGATGCTCCTCTTTTCGAAGTGGGAGGAATCACAGCGGTCATGCTTGGTTCACAAACAAATCCTGACATTTGGAGAAAGCACATCGATCCAACGCAGACATTGTTTTCATGGGCACTTAATAATCATTGGGGAACCAACTACCGGGCTTACCAGGAAGGATCAATTACATTCCGCTATGCGCTTTGGCCTCACAAACAGTTCAGCGCCAGCGAAAACTCGCAGTATGCCATTGGATTTACTCAGCCATTACTTGTAAAACTTGCCACAGAAAATATCCCGGTAACTTCGGGCATTTATCCCGATCAGTCACAGGTAATTGTAACCGCTTTCAAACCTTGTGATAATCATAAAGGACGTATGTTAACCCTCTTCAATTCATCCGAATCACCGGTTAAAACCAAACTTATTTCGGAAATAAAACCAATTCAACACGTTTGGCTGACGAACTCTGGTGAAGATAAAACCGAGGAAATAAATAGTGATATTGAGATCCCAGCATGGGGAGTTGTAATGATCAGGGTAGAATAATACAAAAACAGGATTAAATGAAAGGATACGTTATTTTAATTTCGATCGTTGCTGCTTTAGGTGGACTCTTATTCGGCTTCGATACTGCAGTTATTTCAGGGACCATCAATTTTATTCAGCCTTACTTTGGTTTATCCGAAACAGGCCTGGGCTGGACAGTGAGCAGCTTGCTGTTTGGATGTATTGCGGGGGTTTTCCTGGCGGGAAAAATGGGAGACCTATACGGCCGCAAAAGGGTGTTGATGCTGGCAGCATTGCTCTTTTTTATTTCAGCAGCCGGAAGCGCTTCCTCCCAGTTTCTTGCATTTTTTATTGTTGCACGAATTTTGGGAGGTTTAGCAGTTGGCATTGCATCAATCCTTTCGCCCATGTATATTGCGGAACTCGCACCTGCAAAATACCGCGGGTCGCTGGTTTCATTGAATCAACTGGCCATCGTAATCGGTATTCTTGTGGCATTTTTCAGCAATTACCTTTTAGTCGGTTCCGGTGAAAATAATTGGCGATGGATGTTGCTGGTGATGGCGGCTCCCGCGGTATTATTGTTTTTCAGCTTGTTTCTGGTTCCTGAAAGTCCACGATGGCTGGTTGCCCGTAACCGGAATGAGGAAGCATTGAAAGTGCTGATTAAAACTTCAGGCCCGGAATTGGCTCGATCGGAATTGAAAGAAATTCAGCAAACCCTGAAGAATCAAGACGAATCGACTTTCAGTGATTTGCTGGCTCCTAAAATCAAACCTCTGCTTTGTATTGGGATCATTTTGGCTGTATTTCAACAAATTACGGGTATCAATACAATAATGTATTATGCACCGAAAATATTTGCCAATGTTGGTCAGAGCAACGATTCAGCTTTGCTGCAAACCATTTTAATCGGAGGAACCAATCTCGTTTTTACTTTGGTGGCTATGGTTTTAATCGACCGTTTTGGACGGAAACTCTTAATCGTGGTTGGCTCAACAGGAATGATGCTGATGCTGGCCGGATTATCTGCTTTGTTTTTCACCAATCATACTTCGGGAGTTTTGGTGTTGGTATTTATTCTTGGATACATTGCTTTTTTTGCCGCTTCACTAGGGCCTGCACTTTGGGTTATATCAGCAGAGTTGTTTCCGAACCGCTTACGCAGCAAGGGAATGTCGATTGCCATTGTTTCGCTCTGGATTGCCTGCACCATCGTAACAATCGCATTCCCAATCATGCTCGAAAAACTGAGCGGAGGTTTGACCTTCCTGATTTTTGCGCTGATTTGTCTGGCCAATTTGGTGTATGTACTGAAATATGTTCCTGAAACCAAGGGCAAAACACTGGAAGAACTGGAAAAAGAATTTACCATGTAGAGACGCATGGCCGTGCGTCTCTACATAAAAAAACATATAAAATGAAACATACAATTGCAATCGATTTAGGTGGAACTGTCATAAAAATAGGTTTGTTGAATAACGGTGAATTGATCGACCGGACAGAAATCAAAGCACAATCGGCTTCCGGATTGAAACCACAGCTTCCGGAGCTTGAAAAGACGATTGATAAAATGCTTCAAACCAATCAACTGTCGGTATCGGAGGTGCTGGGTATCGGATTTTCTTTTGCCGGATTGGTCGACTCATCGAAGAACCGAATTCTCTCGACCAATCAAAAATACGATGATGGTCCAGATACCGATCTGGTTGGCTGGGCATTAGAGAAATGGAACTGGCCGCTTTTTGCTGAAAATGATGCCCGGATGGCATTGTTAGGTGAATGGAAACATGGTGCAGGTAAAGATTGTGAAAACATTGTGATGGTCACCCTTGGGACGGGCATTGGATCTGCCGTACTCATTGAAGGAAAAATGCTGAAAGGAAAACATTTTCAGGCCGGAAACCTGGGTGGACATTTTACAGTGAATCATCGTGGAACTATTTGTACCTGCGGAAACATAGGCTGTATGGAGTCAGAGGCATCAACCTGGCGTTTGCCAGACTTAATAAGAAGTAATCCGGGTTTTGAATCGAGTTTGCTGAATAAGGAAAACATTCTTGATTATGAAGCTCTTTTCAGGAATGCTAACAGTGGAGACAACCTTTCAAACGAAATTCTCAATCACTGTTTTTCAGTTTGGTCTGCTGGAATTATTACAATGATTCATGCTTTCGATCCTGAACTGATCATTTTGAGTGGCGGAATTATGAAAAGTTCTTCTATCATTCTACCTGCCCTTCAGGAGAAAGTAAACCAACTGGCTTGGACGCCATGGGGTAAAGTTAAACTGGTTGAGGCCAAATATCCTGATTCGGCAGCTTTGTACGGTGCTGATTATCTGGTAAAATCATCTATTTCAAAAAATACATGAAATGAGCATGATTGATAATCACAATCCAGAATGAATATCTTCTTCATGCGAATTCCATACGACTCATAAAAAATAAATTATATATGTATGAAACTTTAAAGAACCTGTCATGAGGAAAATTTTCATTGTCACTTTAGTTTTGGCATTATCTTTAAATATTTTTGCACAAATACAACCGTCGCAAAATAAATCCAACCGGGTTGTAATTTCACTCAATGGATTCTGGCATATTGCTGAAGGCACCATGGATAAAATACCTGAAACGTTCAACCATAGTATTGTTGTTCCTGGCCTGGTTGATATGGCAGAACCATCATTTACTGAAGCAGGTCCAAAAGTGCCAAATCGGAGTAGTTTCCCCCAAAAAGATAAACGTCGCGATGCTTTCTGGTATCGGCGCACTTTCAAGGTCTCTGGTCCGATTTTACCTGTGGCCCAACTCCGGATTGGAAAGGCAACCTATGGTACACGAGTATTTCTTAACGGGCAGCTCATTGGCGATCATTCTCCTTGTTTTACAGCTGGATTATTTTCAGTGAAAGATGCATTAAAACCTGGCGAAAACGAACTGATAATTCGTGTTGGTGCCGATCGGGATGCAGTTGCCGGCCTTGTTGAGTCGGGTTACGATGGCGAAAAGAACCGCTACATCCCAGGTATCTATGATAATGTCGAACTGATCATGACTGGCTCGCCTCATATCATAAACGTTCAGGCAGTCCCTAATATTGAAGCCAAAACTGTTACGATCCATTCCTGGATAAAATGTTTGCCTGAACCAGTTCCGGCAAATTTGCATATTGTTGTCCGTGAGACAAAATCAAGGAAAGTGGTCGGAGAAGGTGATTGTCCAATTTCCGTCGGAACTTCCAATGCGGAACAGACTGGAAGTATAACCATATCATTGAAGAATTGCAGTTTATGGTCCCCCAAAGACCCTTTTCTTTATACGGTTGAAGTTTCAAGCACTGCCGATAATTTTAGTACACAATTTGGTATGCGGTCATTTCGTCTCGACCCTGATTCCCGGCGTGCTGTGCTTAATGGGAATCCTTATTTTCTGCGCGGCACCAATGTTACCTTACTTCGTTTTTTTGAAGACCCACAGCGGGGAGATAAACCATGGAATGAAAAGTGGATCAGGAATTTATTTGCAAAATTTCGTGATATGCACTGGAATTCTTTACGTCTTTGTATTGGGTTTGCTCCCGAGTTGTGGTACAAAATCGCCGACGAAGAAGGATTTTTAATACAGGATGAATACCCAATCTGGTATTCAGGCTCTTTTAAATCCGTAAGCTTAAAGGCAGATGTACTGGCAGTTGAGTTTCGCGAATGGATGCAGGAACGTTGGAATCATCCAAGTGTTGTAATTTGGGATGCCTGTAATGAAACCTATTCACCCGAAACGGGAAAAGCCATTCAGAAAGTTCGTGCTCTTGACTTTTCAAACCGGCCATGGGACAACGGTTGGGGAGAACCAGTCGACAAAGGTGATGTTGATGAATGCCATCCATACCATTTTATCTTTGGACCCAATCAGCCATTTCGCATGTGTGATCTGGCCAATGATTCTGGTAGTAAAGCTGGTTTACTTATCGCACAGCCTTATGAAAAAGAAAAATTAATTCGAAAAAACGCACTAATCATCAACGAGTATGGAGGATTATGGCTAAACAGAGATGGCTCTCCAACCACACTTTCTCAGAATGTATATGATTACCTCATGGAACCCTCTTCAACTGTTGAACAACGCCGAGAGTTATATGCCCGAAATTCAGCAGCTATTACCGGGTTTTTCAGAGCACACAGGCAGGCCGCGGGTATCATGCATTTTTGCGGCTTGGGTTATTCTCGCAGCGATGGGCAAACAAGTGATGATTGGGCTGATTTGGAAGAGCTTATCTGGGATCCTACTTTTTATAAGTATATGAGAGATGCATTTGCCCCGGTTGGAGTAATGATCGATGTTTGGGCAGAGGTGATGCCGGCCGGCTCTGTTCAGGAATTCCCGATTTTTATTATTAATGATCTTGATAAAACCTGGAAGGGTGAAGTGCTTCTTAAATTAACTTCAGATGGTAAAATTCTCAGGGAAAAACGCCTTCAAACCGAAGTTGCAGCCTATGGTACAAAGCGTATTTCTGTAAAAGAATTTATCCCCCAACTTGCAGGCAATTATCAGCTTCAAGCCACTTTATTAAAGACGGAAGCCGGACCGGTAAGCAGTTATCGCAATTTTTCAGTATTGTCGCCACAGCAAAAGGAAACACGAAGAAACCTTGCCTTAGGCAAGACTGCAACAGCATCATCGGTTTCATCTGCTGGAAATATAACATTTGATGCGAAACTTGCCTTTGATGGAGATCGCAGTTCCAAATGGGTTTCGGCAAGTGGCGAACAACAATGGCTTGCAGTGGACCTGGGTGAAATACAGTCTGTTTCCAGAACTGAATTAGCTGGTGAATGGGGATTTTTGCCCAATGGAACCAGTATTCAGACTTCTACAGACGGTTTGAATTGGGAACAGGTTTATGTAAAGAAAAGCAGTGTAGATGGTGTTGGTAATATTGAAATTTTCCGATTTGAACCTACCTTGACTCGCTGGGTCTGTATTTTATTACCTGAAAAGGAAAAAGACAAAGTGTTTGCCATCAGTGAATTTGTTATTTGTCATTAAACGAAAAAAAATAAATACTGTTTACGCCATGACAAACAGATCTCTAAATAAATATAAAAATAAGCTTTAAATTATGAAGAAATTACTTGTCTATCTATCCTTGGTGCTCAGTCTTATAGGATGCAGGCATTCGCAGAACCATCGTAAGGAAATCAGTTTGAATGGTATCTGGAAGATTGCCAAAACTGATTCAATCACTAAGATTCCAACTGATTTTCATTCAGAAATCGCAGTTCCGGGATTGGTTGATATGGCGATTCCGAAAATCGACAATCAGGACACTGCTTTTAACAATACTTTATACTGGTATAAAAAGACGTTTAGTGTAGAAAATAGCGAAGTAGTTCAATTGAAAATAAATAAAGCAGCCTATCATACAAGGGTTTATGTAAACGGGAAATTTATAGGTGAAAACACTCATAACTTCACACCTTCGATTTTCGATCTGAAACCATTTATCAATATGGATAATTCAGCAAATGAACTGGTTATATCAGTAGGATGCCGTAATAATTTGCCCGACTCTGTTGCTAATGGTCACGACTTCGAAAAAACAAAATATACGCCCGGTATATATGACGATGTGAAAATTATCTCAGCGGGTTATCCATATATCTCAAATGTTCAAACAATTCCGGACATCGTTAACATGCAGGTTAGGATTGTGGCTGAAATTTTATCGAAAGACAATAAGGAAATTTCGGAATTGACTTATACTATTCGTGAGGTAAAATCTTCGACCATTGTTGCTAAAGGATCGGTTACCAGTAAAAATAATTTGGCCGATTTTTCGGTAAAGATTCAAAATTGTCAGTTGTGGTCGCCCGAAAACCCTTTTCTATACGATTTGGAGTTAACATCTTCCGGCGATCAAAATACAACCCGCTTTGGAATGCGTAGCTTCTCCGGAAGCAAAAATGGTGTGTTTTTATTGAATGGGAAACCGTACTATATGAACGGAACAAACGTTTGTATTTTTCGTTTTTTTGAAGATCCCGATAGGAATGGTTTACCCTGGGATTCGAAATGGATTACAAAATTACATGCTCAATTTAAAGATATGAACTGGAAAAGCATCCGTTATTGTATCGGATTTCCACCCGAAAAATGGTACGATGTGGCCGACAGTTTAGGGATATTAATTCAGGACGAATTTCCGGTCTGGACAGGCGGGAAAGGCGGTTTTAGCCAATTTCAGCCAGGTTTTACTTCGAAACAACTTGCTTCTGAATACCGCGATTGGATGCGCGAACGATGGAATCACCCTTGTGTAGTTGTCTGGGATGCTCAAAACGAATCGGTTAACGATACAACAGGGAAAGCAATTCAGTTGGTTAGTAATCTCGATCTTTCTAACCGTCCTTGGGATAACGGCTATGCTCCACCTCTCAATGAAACTGATGCCATCGAATCGCATCCATATCTTTTTGTGAAATATTTCACCGGCCAGAATCCATCGAAGGCTGGTTACTTAAAAGACTTGCTTTCAACGGTTAGGTTGCCCGATAACGACCCCAATGAGCACAGTCCGAATCCCAATGGAAAACGATACTCAAATCCGGTGATCAACAACGAATATTCATGGCTTTGGCTTAATCGCGATGGAACGCCCACCACCCTGACTGACCGGGTTTATAAGGTAGCATTCCCCGATGCGGTTACCAAAGAACAGAAATATGAGGCATGTGCCAAAAATACAGCCATACTCACAGAGTATTGGAGGGCATCTGGAAAATGTGCGGGTGTTATGCATTTCTGTGGATTAGGTTATTCGCGATCGGCCAAACCACGAGGTCAAACGAGCGATAACTTTATCGATATAAGAAACTTAACCTATGAACCACAGTTTTATAAATATGTTAAATCTTCATTTAATCCGGTTGGTTTGATGGTAGAATTTTGGGAGAAAACAGTTACCTCAAATCAGAAAATCGTCGTTCCGGTTCATCTGATTAACGATACCTACGAAGTTTTCTCTGATTCGGTAAAACTGGTTTTGTGGAAAGATCAGCAACTGATCAGTCAGCAATCGTTAGCCCTTGAATTGATAGGCTTAAAGAAAAAAATAATAGCGTTTTCGCTTTCAGCGCCTACCAAAAAAGGAAACTACCGTATGGAAGCAGTGATCAAATACAACAATGAACCGGTTTTCAGTACCCGGGAATTTAGTGTCAATTAACATTTTAACATGAAAAAGTACTTAAACAAACCCTCAAAATTCAATAATCTCCCGTTTATTGAAGTCAAAAACGATCACTTCAAGGTCGTAAATGGTTGGGAAGCCATTTGTACCCGATTAAACAAGGAGATATCTTCACTTGGCGGAAAGAAAAAAATCGTGGTTATTGAAACATATCAGGGAGTGATTCACGAAGAATTGATTACCAATCTGAAGAATGGATTACATCATACCAGATTTATTCTGGCAGAAGATTTTATGCTGCCCGAAGAAGATATCAAAAAGCTAGTATTTCAGGATGTAACCAACGATCGCATTTTTGGTTTCCTAACCAGATTGACAATGGATCCCTACTTTGATTCGGATAAGGTTTCTGCGATTCAGTCAGAAATTGAATCTCAGGAAGAAGGAGTAATTGTGATTTATGGTTCCGGAGCGACACTGCTTTGTCCAAAACCTGATTTGCTCGTATATGCTGACATGGCCCGCTGGGAAATTCAATTGCGGATGCGTCAACACTTGGTGGACAACCTGGGTGTAAAAAACCGTGATACCACGGATTGGATGCTGCTGTATAAACAAGGATATTTTGTGGACTGGCGTATTTGCGACCGACTCAAGAAAACCTTATTCGACAAATGGGATTTTCTGCTCGACACAAATAAGATTGGTCAGCCTAAAATGGTTGAAGGAAAGGCGATCCTTGAAGGGATGGAAATCGCAATCAATCGTCCATTCAGCGTGGTTCCGTTTTTCGATCCGGGGCCTTGGGGTGGTCAGTGGATGAAAGAGGTTTGCAATCTTGATGCATCGGCTCCCAATTACGCATGGTGTTTCAACTGCGTTCCCGAAGAAAACAGTCTTTTGCTGAAATTTGGTGAAGACATTATCGAAATTCCTTCAATCAACCTGGTATTCAGCCATCCGAGCGAATTGCTGGGTGATCCTGTTCACGGACGTTTTGGCGATGAATTCCCGATCCGGTTCGATTTTCTGGACACAATGGAAGGTGGCCATTTGAGTTTGCAGGTTCATCCGCTCACCGAATATATCCAGGAGAAATTTGGGATGCATTACACGCAGGATGAAAGCTATTACATGATGGATACCGAAGCGGATGCGATTGTTTACATTGGTTTGCGCGAAGATGTAAATCCGGAAGCAATGCTGGCTGATCTGGAAGAAGCGCAGGCGGGAGGAAAACCATTCGACGCCGAAAAACATGTACAGACCTGGCCAATGAAAAAGCATGATCATGTGTTGATTCCTGCAGGAACAATACACTGCTCCGGGAAAAACAGTATGGTCCTCGAAATCAGTGCCACACCCTTTATTTTCACCTTTAAACTCTGGGATTGGGGTCGTTTGGGAATGGATGGCAAACCACGACCTATCAATATCAAGCACGGAAAACCTAATATTCAATGGGATCGCAAGACTAAATGGACGAAAGAGAACCTGATAAACCATGTTCAGGTTGTTGCTGAAGGCGATGGTTGGGTGGAGGAAAGCACCGGGTTGCACGAACGCGAGTTTATTGAAACACGCCGCCATTGGTTCACAAAAAAGGTCGAGCATCATACGAATGGTGGTGTTCATGTGATTTGTTTGGTTGAAGGTGATGAAGTGATCGTCGAAAGTCCGTTGAATGCTTTTGAACCATTTGTGGTCAATTATGCCGAAGTATTTATTGTTCCCGCCAAGATTGGAGCATATACCATTCGCCCATTCGGGTCCAGCGAAGGCAAAAAGTGCGGTACATTAAAAGGATATGTGAGGTTTTAAAAAATTGAATTAATAAATCTCACCTCCTGTTTACTTTCAAGGCAGATTCAAACTCTTGAAAAGGAATTTCTAAATGAAGGAGGTTTGCGTGAAAGGATGTCACAAGCAAGAATTGACGTAAGGAAAAAACAGAAATAAAAAGTTGAGCAAAAAAAATATACATCAGACAATTAAGGAGATATGAAATTTAATCCCGGATTTGATATAAAACCAACTACCCGACCAATGGGCTTCAAATACGGACCAAATGTTTTTGGTCCGAAAGTAGAGAACCGAACACTCGATTCGATTCGTAAAAGTTTGCGCGACCCACAATGTGCAGGTCCTGATCCGGTTTATGCCATTGCGATGGATGTTGGCAAATCTGAGCATCTTCCCATTCTCAAAAAACTTCGTTTATTATATGGAACGGTAACCTATGCTGCTGGCAGGTTGGGTGATGACCCAGTTCGGAGTCAGGGGCATATTCACAAAGTATCACCATTTTCAGGCTGGTCGACGCCCGAAGTTTACGAAATCTGGTCTGGGAAGGCTATCATTTACATGCAGGAAACCGCAGACGATCAGCCGGGGCGGTGTTTTGCTGTTATTGCCCAACCAGGTGATGTGGTGATCGTTCCTCCCAACTGGGCACACGCCACGATAAGCGCTGATCCGGAGCAGCCACTGACTTTTGGAGCATGGTGCGACCGCGAATATGGTTTTGAATATGACGCAGTTCGTAGACACAAAGGCTTGGCATGGTTTCCGGTTATTTCGAAGAATGGGGATATTGAATGGCATAAGAACCTGAATTATCTTGATTGTG
>Ga0209512_1001848_pt1 | contig 24394 bp, 27 predicted proteins | sample frozenSSSSmetaG_FD_184142 | JGI IMG/M metagenome (GOLD analysis project Ga0209512, IMG submission 184142) | Glacier valley bacterial and archeal communities from Borup Fiord, Nunavut, Canada, to study Microbial Dark Matter (Phase II) -... | ecosystem: Environmental > Aquatic > Freshwater > Ice >...
GGGGCCAGCTCTGAGGGCCAGCTCGCGGACACGGCTTTCCATCTGCAGGCGGACCCGAAGTGCCCAGATGTCTTTGAGCTTGAAAGGCGCCTTCTTGCGTAATAGTCCGACGAGCACCGTAGACGGGGCCTTCTCGGATCAGACATCGCCAAGGTGCAGGAATAACTGGGGCACGCCAACATCGCGACGACACGGATCTACGACCACCGGAAAACCAGGGCTGAGGACAGCCCGACGTTCAAGGTGGCGTATTGACTGGACACGCGGGAACTGCGGCGAGTTGGCACCCAGGCCCAGTTCAGGGAGTCAGCGGGATCGACTCAACTTTGTAACCCGTCTCGGACATCAGGCTCGGCAGCCCGAGAGGGCCGACCATGTGCAGGGAGCCAACTGCTGCAAACACTTTGCTCCCAGAGCTATGCAGGACATCAATGCCCGTGGCCATGCTGCGGTTTCGGTCGTCGAGTACCTGTGACGACAGGGAGCGTCCGGTCTCCGAGCGAGAGTCGCTCGCGGCTTGGGCGTACCGCTGAAGCTGAACCAGATCTCCTTCGGCCCAGGTGGTCGCCAAGCGAGCCAAGTTGGCCGCGGCGCGTCCCGACTCCAGTTCATCCAAAGCCTTCTCTAGCGGCGCCACGCTTCCTCCTTCCGTTGCGGCATGGCCCGCTCTCAACTGCGTTTCAGTGGTTTCCAGCGATACGACTTTTTTCTTGGCGCCGCGCCCGATGCCGGCCAGCACCGCGTCGATCCCATAGGCCGGTTCCAGCCCCTCACGCCGGCCCGCCAGGAAGCCGAGAGCCAGCACTTGCAACATCGGCGTGAGCTTGTAGAAAGTTTCGGGTGGTAGGCACTCAAACGCCATGCGGCGTTCGATGCGCTCCTTCAGAGCGGCTGGGAGCTCGAGCTTGGCGGGCGAGCCTGGCAACCCCGAACGAAGTTCTTGCCGAATCTGCGGGTCAAGGGGATCGATTTCGGGCGCTACCGTGTCGATCTCGCGCAAAGCCTGGAGGATCTTGGGACCCGGAAACGCCCAATCGCGCTTGGCCATGTGGATGGTGCCGTACAAGTACGAGCTGTGGTCGCCTTTGGTCAGCCGCCACAGGAAGCCCCGGTCGCGCGCCTGGGTCATGCCCTCTTGCACCTGCAGTGCAGTGAGCGGGGCAGGCACCGGCGGAGGGCAGGTCTCGGTGTGCTGCCCGAGGGCTGGACTCACCGCAGCCCGCAATACGAGCAAGCAAACGATGAGGGTGCGGGGCAGGTGCTTCGGCAAATGCATCGGCGCAGACTAGCTCAGGACTGGACGCTCGCGGGTATCAGGAAGACCAGGGCTGAGAACGTCCATCATTTGCTCGCGGGCTCGTATCGCGAGCAACGCGCGGCGCTCAACCTGCTCAAGTACCTGGCCAACGACCTGAAAATCAGCATCGTGCTCGTCGGTACCGACGATGCCATGCTGGCGCTCGGTACGGACGCCCAGACCCGCAGCCGGTTCACGCCGTTCGAGATTCCGCGCTGGCGTGAGAGCGAGGGGTTCCGCCGACTGCTCAGCGCGTTCGAGAAGGTGTTGCCGCTTCGACGCCCATCGCATCTGTCCGAGCGGTCAATGGTCAAGCTCATCCTGGGCTGCAGCGAGGGCCTAACAGGCGCAGTCTCGAAGCTACTCAACGAAGCGGCCGAGATGGCCATCCGCGACGGCAGCGAGCAGATCTCCGGGAGACATATCGAACAGGCGATCGGCGTTGTTGCCCACCCCTAAATCTGGTGCTCGCTGGCCAGTGGCACCAAGGCCATTTCCCGACGAGCCGTTCGGCGGGTGGTTTGCTCGAGTGGCCGGGCGCTACAAGATGTCGGTCGAGCAGCTGTGGCTCGACAGCGGTATGGATCGGCCGGCGGCGTCCCTCAATCCGGTCTGGCTGCTGTGGGCGGGCGTTGGCGATGCGAACGTCGATCGCCTCAGCTGGCTTGCAAGAGTCGAGGCCAGATCCCTGAGTGCCATCATGTCGACCGTCGGCTGGTCGCTCCCAGCTCAAGCGCCCTACTGCTATGTCTGCCTGGTCCACAACCGCGCTGACGTCACCGCGCCTCGCTGGAAGCTTGCGTGGCTCGCTCCCGATGTCTCACCCTGCCAAGAACATGACGCCTGGTTGACGGTCGAGACGACGTTCGCAACGCCGAGCAGGAACTTCGAGCGCCTGCTCACTTTGATCAGACGGCGCTATTCGCGTGCGCAGCTGCTCGGTCACTAGATAGCGTCATCGAAGAGCCGCGCCGGCCACATTAGCGGAATAAATGTGCCCATTCTCAGAATTAGCTGACTTCAACAGCTGGTGCGACACCCAGGTCGGCCAGCACCTGCGATCGAGCCCGGCGGCGCAGCGCGCTGCCAAGGTCATCGGCATCGGCGAGCTCGGCGCCTCGGCGTTCACCGCCGGCGTCGGCGACTTCCATCAGTTCAAGGGCGGCCATCAGCTCGGCGCCTGGCTCGGCCTGGTGCCACGGCAGAACTCGACCGGCGGCAAGGCCAGTCTGGGGCGGATCACCAAGCGCGGCGACGACTACCTCCGCACGCTCCTCATCCAGGGTGCCAAGGCCGCCGTCATGAGCGCCGGCAAACGAGACGACCCGATCTCGCGCTGGCTCGTGCAGCTCGTCGCCCGTGTCAGCTGGCAAAAGGCCTGCATCGCCATGGCCAACAAGAACGCTCGCATCCTGTGGGCCGTCATGACCCGCGACGAAGGATTCGACGCTCGCTACGTGAGCGAAAAACCTCAGGCCAAAAAGTCTGCCAATGAACGACTCGCCGCGTCGATGCCGAACGTGACACTCTGCCCGGCCTGAGGCCGACGCTTCAACCGATCAATCCACCAACAACCTTCCACCCAAGACGTGCTCTCGAAGATGCATTGACAGGTCAGACCGGCAGCCGGTGAACTCGACTAACCCTGCGTGAAGGCGCTTGCGCCCAAGCACAGCGATGGAATGGAGCCCGGCTGAGCGGTTCGTATCTGGGTCCGCACCCGACAGGGTGCAACAAGGCCGTTTGTAGATGTGCAGTCTGTTCTCTGTCGCACTGCAACTTCACTGTCGCACGTCTTCTAATTGTGAAAGAACTGCTAATTAACCAAAGCCGATGTTGACAAGACGGGAAGTCTTTGTAGAAGGGTTAGATTCCTGCGGGTGGCGCATAGATTGCGGATTGACAGCCGGAGCCCTCACGCGCCACTCATGCGGACGCAATTACGGCGTGTGAAATCACTAGACGACGTGAGCCAATGGGTCACTTTTGCGCTTCATTGGGCACGTCGGGTGAGCGAGCGGGCTTGTCGTTGCCCTGCCGCCTCTTTATCTCCTGCTGTTCCTGTTCCACGTATTGCGCCTTGGTTATGGCGGTGGGACTGCGTGTTTTCGAACTGCTTTCTGGGCCAGGGATCGCGTGAAGCAACGCGAAGGTGATGGCGGCAAGCGCAATCGCACCGCTGAACGCCAGAGCCAATTTCGCAAAAGCCGGCAGTGGCCCGCGGCCCCGCGCTTGACGCGCCGCTAGGTATCCTCGCCGCAGGAAAGCTAGACCGGTACATAAGGACACCACACCGAAAATCCCCATCACCCAAGAACCGAGCGCCGACGACCCGGTCGTGACGTTCATGTCTGGGGGAGAAACGGCGGCGACGATGAGCGCCACGCCGAAGGAAATGAGAACCAGGATCAATTTCGCAGATCGCATTGCGCAGTTCCTTATTGGGCGCCGAGAGTGTTCAGGGATCTAACGTTCGACATGAGCGGCGGCCTTCAGACGGCGAAGCCGGCTGGAGGACGTCCGCTCGATGGAGTGGTTAGGTGCCCGTGGCGGGCAAGCCACCAAGCTGCTAGGAGCCCCAGAGGAAAAGCCGACAGCGCGATCACGGTGAGACCGTACGTCGTGAGTGCCGACCAGCGAAAAAGGATTTCTAGTGAGCCCATGAGCCAGTTGAAGGCGACGTACGGCAAGACGGCCGCGACCAACGCAATTGCGCTTGAACCGACTATTCGGAATAGCGCGTAGCCAGCTACACCCACGGCGAAAAACATGGGCAAGAAGTGAACCGTTACCTGCCAGAAATACAACGCTTGAAGCTTGTTGCTCTTGCTGAGTGCCACAACGAATTCGGGCCACGACTGCGCGGACAAGAAGCCACTCAGATATACGCCAAGCCACCAAAGAACGCAGCCGGCGATGAGCGGAAGCAACGCGGAGAGGAGCAGCTTCATAGGGTACCTAACGTTCGACATGAGCGGCGGACCAAAGGGCGCGAAGCGGCCTTTGGGACGTCCGCTCGATGGGAGGGTTAGGTGCCGGTGCATTCGTTCGGGCGAGAGCGATGGATGTGCCCGTGGCGACGACTTGCTCTGCATCGGAGGCTGAAGAAGACACGGACTCACCACCAGAGTTTGCGCGAGGCATAGGGCATCACGCAACACCGTGATGCGATGCTGGCAACTGCCCCGACAAGAAAGTGAAGACAGCCGAAGTTCAAAGGCACAGCGCCAACGACTGCACGTTCGATGAGCAGCCCGACGACCTTGCAGCGCTCTTACAGCGTGACGAGTGGCACCGGCAGTGAGCCGACCGCCAACGGACGGGTGGGCTATGTAACGCCGCATTTCTGACGACGCTCGCAGAGCCGACTGCCTCAGCCTGCACGGCCTCTTGCTGGCGTTCACGGCGCTCGAGGATTGCACCCGTGCTACTCGAACGATTCCAACGCGGCATTTACGGGGACGCGAAAACCGGGACCTAACGTCGGCTCGGTCTCGGCCAGGTGGTCCAATAGCGCAGTCCAAGCCTGCGGCGTGAAGGCCTTGCTCTCGCTCGAGCGACCCGCAAAACCTGCCGCCCCTGCCCTCCCCTCATCGCCGAGCTTTCGGTTGACCAAAGCCCAAGGGTTGACGCTAAGGTGTCGGGCATTGACGAGCCACTCGAAAAGCGAGGGCAGCAGCTTGACCGTCAGCTGTCGGCTTGCCGCCGTCAGCTGGCCCGCAAAAGGTGCCCAACTAGGCGTAAGCGGCTTGACCTTTTTGCGCGAGATCCACGCCGGCAGAAATGTTGGCCAAGAAGTCCATGTAGGCGCGGCAGTCCTCGGTCGACGCATCGGAAAGCGCCCTGCTCCGCTCGATGAGGCACCACAGCAAGAACCGCTCAGCCTGGCGCGTGTACTGCTTGGTCGTCAGTGGCGAGCCGCTTCGCGCCGCGACCCACGATGCAATGGCGGCTCGGTCGTTGGCGGCGTCAATCGCCGCCGGCACCACGAGCTGTCGGTTCGTGCCGCCGCGGCCGTCCAGCATGCCCGGGTCTTGCGCCGGCCGCCAGACCACCACGTGAGGAGTCGTGCCAACCAGGCGCTCGATGCGATTGGCAAGCGCTTTCGCCTTCAGCGGCTCGATGGCTGGTACACCGGTCCACCAGCGGCGGCCTGACGCGATCCAGGCCTGCATGTCGCCGAGGGTCGCCGCGCCGGCTTCAGACAGGATGTTGGCGATGCGCGGATCAAGCCACCCCACAAGACGGTCGCTCAGAAGCGGCGGTTGAACTGCGGCTTGCTCCAGCTCTTTTAGCAGCTCGAGACGGCGCGTGCGCAACCGTGTGTTGCGCGCACGCCGGCGGCGCTCCATCGCGCTTGTTCCGGGCTCGCGTTGGCTGACGCGTGCGTCCTCTTCATGACGCTCCGCGTACAGCACAACGAGGTCTGCGCTCAACCAATCTTGCAATCCTTCGGATTCGGCCGATTGGTCGATCGACACGGGCGCGGCGCGTGTGACCGCGCCACCCTGCTTGCGCTGCCTTTGCTCAAAAAGACCGACGCCGATGAGGCGCCAGGCTGGATTGCCGCGGGACGTCGACAAGTTTGTTTAGGTCGGCATCACGCTCGAGTTCGACATCGCCCTGTTCGCCGAACAGGTGAAGGGCTACATACCGGCCAACCGCAACAGCATCGTATTGATCATCTCGGGAAACAACTCGCACGATCTGCTGGCACGCGCCGGCAAGGAAGAGCTGGCCGTGGAAATCGTGCGCGAGGCGGTGCGGTCGATGGGCATTGATATCCCGGCGCCGCAGCCGATCAATCGCGCGCGCGATGCCAGCGATGCCGCAGTCGAGCCGGAAGTGAACAGCACAAGGCGACACTGAAGCCGAAGCTGAACGCAAAAGGTGAAATTGTAAAGTCGCGCCCTATACTAAGTGCCCGTCAAACACATCCATCTCCGTGAAGTTTCAAGGCTCGAAAAACTACGTTCCCACGCCCGACCTGATGGTCGCGGTGAACGATGCAGTGCCGCCGCTGATCGACGCGCTGCTCATGAACGAGCAGGACGTGTCGCTGTTCGAGAAGCTCGTGTTCATGCGGCGCCATAACCGCTAAAGAGCCCGAGATCACGATGTTTCGTCAACCGTTCGTATCGGTTGCACCCACTTCCACTATGGCGTCCAGAGTTTTGTTGCTACGAGCCATTGCCGCCCTTTTGACGTGCGCAGCCGTCGTCGGCCTGTCGCTGACTGCGCAGGCGGGGGAAGACAATAGCGATCATCCGCTGCTGTCGCGCGTCACAGGCACGGTCATTGGTGCGAAGACGGTCGAGCAGTTCGGCGTGGTCAAGCCCTATGTCGCCGGCAACCCCATGGGTGACCTGAGCTTCGAAGGCAAGGTTACGAAGATCGACTACAACGCGGCCGAGGGATCTCCGCCGCCCGGCGAGGTCAAGATCTACCGCAACTTCCTAGCGGCCATCACGAAGGTTGGGGGTCGGCAACTCAACAAGGGTTTCGATTCCAACGACAAGGTGTCGCTCGTGACGGGAGCGCACGTGTTCACGCTGAGCGCCGACAAGAAGCCTCCCGTCGCGATCCTTAACATCACCAATGCCTACAACTACCAGCTGACGATCGTCGAACCGGAAGCCATCGAACAGGGCGTCGAGGCCGGCAGACTCGCCGCCGACATCAAGGTCAAGGGCTTTGCGACGCTGCACATCGGTTTCGACACAAACAAGTCCGAGCTCAAGGCCGATGGCGAGCAAGCGGTCGACGAGGTCGCCAAGCTGCTACGGGCGGACCCGTCGCTGCGGCTCTCGATCGAAGGTCACACCGACAGTGTCGGTTCGCCCCCTGCGAACCAGAAGCTTTCGGAAGGGCGGGCCCGCGCGGTGGCTTTCGGCATTCAGGCGCGTGGCATCGATGCCAAGCGGCTGGCGTCCAAAGGTTTTGGTTCGAGCAAGCCTGTGGCCGACAACGCTACCGAGGCGGGTCGGGGCGAGAACCGCCGGGTCGAGCTCGTCAAGGCACGCTAATTGACGTCGTCGCAGCGCACGGCGCGAGGATCAAGCCACTCTTGACCGACAACGGCTTGGCCTTCTCGACGACTACAACGCTGACACCACTTGGCCATTGCCTGTAGGCCTCCCGCTTCAAAGTTGGTCGGGACAACCTATCGACCATCGACCCGGGCGCGTGCGCCTAACGGATGATCCTGAACAGGTTGTTGTACTGGTCGGTCCAGAGCTCTAGACCGGGTACCGGTGCAATCGGTGAGCGCCTGCGGCGGACGTCGTCGCGGCCGATGAAATCGGCGTTGCAGGTCACAAGCACCCAGATCGACGTTTGTAGCCCGGGCGCCTCAGTGCGGTCGTAGATCTCGACTGCCGTAAGGTGCGCATCGTCGGCCAGCTGGCCCACTACCGGTGACAAATCCAGATACCGGTTCGAGACGTGGAAGGCGACGATGCCGTCTGGCTTCAAATGCCGCATAAACACCTTGAGCGCCTCGCGGGTGATCAGGTGGATGGGGATTGAATCGCCCGAGAACGCGTCAACAGCGATCACGTCGAACGGCCGCGCCGAGCCTTCAGCCAGCTCGCGCTCCATGGCCAGGCGGGCGTCGCCCAATACGACCTCGGTGCTCGCCCGGCTGTCGGCCAGGAAGGTGAAGTCACGGCGGGCAATGCCGACGACTGCCGGGTTGAGTTCGTAGATGCGGTAGCGATCGCCGGGCTTGCCCCAGGCGGCCAAGGTACCGGTTCCGAGCCCGACCATCGCCACGTCGATGGGCGTGCCGGGCGGCCGCAAAGCCTGCAACGCCAGGCCGATGCCAGAACTCGGCCCGTAGTACGTGGTCGGCTCACGGCGGCGGCCTTCTGCGCGATGCTGCACACCGTGCAGGATGAGGCCGTGCATCAGGAAGCGATCGCCACCTTCATAGTCCTTCACGCGCAGCGCGCCGTAGAAGTTGCGTGAGGCGTGCAGCGTGTCCTGCACCAGGAAGCGGTGGTACCTGATGCTGTAGAAGCCGGTGCAGACCACCACCGTGACGGCGATGGCGAGCGACCAGCGCTTCCACGTCGCGACGGCGACGATGAGCGCTGCGATTCCGAGCATCGACGCCTTCTCGAGGGCCATGCCGGCGCCGTCCGCGCTCGCCGGCGGCAGGGTAAGCGTCCAGCCCCCGACCATGAGGACACAGGCCGTGACGAGGATGCCAAGGAGCACGCCCGCAATGCGGTCGAAGCGGTTGCCCTTGCGACAGGCAAAGGCGACGAGCAGGCCAACGCCGACGAGCGCGATCGGGGTCTCCCAGTAGTGGTCAAACCAACCGGGCGCGACGACGGCGACAAAGAGGCCACCAAGCGCACCGCCGGCCGACAGGCAGAGGTAGAACTGGGTCAGGTACTGCGGCGCCGGCTTGGTCCGCGCCAGCTCGCCATGGCAGACCACACAGGCGACGAAGAGGCCCAGGCAGAGGGCTGGCACTGCGGCGACGGGAAGCAGGCCGTTGTTCGCGGTAAGGGCCCAGGCCATGGCGATCAAGGCCGCGGCGGCCACCGGCAGCCACCAACGGCGCATGTACCAGCCTTGCCCACCGCGCCCTTCGAAGACCACCACAAACGAGAGCAGGTAAAGCGTGAGCGGCAGCACCCAGAGGAAGGGGATCGGCGCGATGTTCTGCGACATGTGCGTAGTGAGCGCGAGCAGCAGCATTGAGCCGAGGGCGGCGCAGACGAGCCAGAAGGCATAGCGCCCAGGCGACGGCGCGACGGCGGCTGCGTCATGCCCTTTGGCAGCCACCGGTAGCGGTATGGCGCTCGTTTGCACCCGCCAGGCGCAGGCGGCGCACACGACCACGAAGGCGGCGTAGGCGCCGCTCCAGGCCCACGACTGCACCCGCAGGCTCGCGTAGGGCTCGACGACGAAGGGGTAAACCAGCAAGCCGACCAGCGAGCCCAGGTTGGAAAGCGCGAACAGCCGATAGACGCTAGCTCGGCGCGCCGCCAACGCCGCATCGCTGCTGAACCACTTTTGGATCAACGGACCGGTCGACGATAGTAGAAAGTAGGGCAGCCCAATTGTCGCCACCAGCAGGCCAGCGATCCGCCACGTGGGGTCGGCGTCTCCGCCCGGCTTCCAGCCTGAGGCAGCCACGATTGGCAGGCTGGCCAGGCTGAGCACCAGCAGCACCAGGTGGACGGTGAACTGCAGGCGCGGCCGCAGCCGCGTGAGCCCGTGGGCGTACGCGTAGCCGGCCAGGAGGACGGCTTGGAAGAACATGAGGCAGACCGTCCACACCGCGGCGCTCCCACCGAACCACGGCAGGATCTGCTTGGCGATGATCGGTTGCACAAGAAACAGTAGGAACGCCGACGACACGATCGTCGCGCCGTAAAGAAGCAGCGGTGGAATCATCGATGCCGACCGAATGCGGTCGCCTCGGTAAAGGAACGACATGAGGCCAAGACAAGACGGCGCGAGCGCGGCGGATCAAGTGCGGCTGCGACGCCGCGGGCACCTGTGAGGCCGGCGATTCCAGAGAGCGGCCGTCGAGGTCCGCGCCGCGGTCAACGCGTCGCCAGCAGTTCGCGACGGATTGCGAGCACGTCTTCCCTGGCCCGGGACATTGCGGCCACGTCGCCAGCTGCCAGCTGCAGGCGCGCAACTTCGGCCTCGGCGCGTGCCAGCTCTTGTGCGAGGATTTGCTTCCGCTCATCGTCGCGTACGCGCTGGATGGCAGCGCCCACAGTGGCATCGAGCGAATGCTTGGCGCGGCCTTCGCCTGGCGGCATAGGATTGGAGCCCGAGCCCTGGCCCGATCGGGTGCAGGTTCGCTCCAGAACCGCGCCGATGCCGCCGATGATCGTCTCTACCTGTCGGGCATGACACACCGACGATGCCGACACAAAGACGCCTTGGGCCAAGCCCACCGCCGGCCACGACACGCCGATTAGCAAGAAGACCAGCAGGAAGCGTAGGTTTGCGGGCCGTGCGCGCGGCCGACGCAGGTCAGGTCGTGCCGACAACATTGCTGATCGGCACGGAAAGCACCCGCCCCATATCGTCCTCGACGTTGATTGGGATCTGATCCAAGCAGCCTCCGGAAAACGTGACGACGAACCCGTCGCCACTGTTGGCGAGGACCGTCTTGTCCAGCGTCATAGCCCTCGGGGCGGAATTCGACAGCCGGTAGGGTGGCTGGCCACCATAGATGAAGACCGTCGGACCGACGCCGGTGGCGCAGCGGCCCAACGGACCGGTGACGACGAGCATGGCCGGCGCCGCGAGCAGCGTGGTCGGCGGTCCGGACTCGTTGCCGCCGCCGCCGCATGAGGCGAGGGCCAAAGATACGACGGGTGCCGCAAAGCGCAGGATTCGATACGTCATCGATGACATGGATTTCTTCATGGTTTTTCGGCCCGGGACTGCATTTCCACGATGGCGTAACTCTCGATCGGGACCCGACCGTTGTTGTAGTAAAGAAGGCATTGGCGGCTTGCCGGCTGGATGGCGTCGAGCAGGCCCACGTTGCCCCAGCCGGCTACGCCGATGGTGCCGCTGCACATGACACGCCTCAGCACGCCGGCGATCAGTGGGACCTTCATTTCGTAGCCGTACACCACGTGCAGCTTGAGCAGGTTCGCATCACGAATGTTCTGGCGTGAGGCGCCGCCGACGATGCCCATGTTGCGCCACTCAAGGTTGTCGTTCGGGATGTAGGTGACCCGCGCGACGTTGTCGCGGAGGCCAAAGTCTCGGAATGTCTCGGCCGAGGGATTGAGCGTTGTCATGCTCAGGTTCCATGGCTGCAGACCTAATTGCACCACTGCTCCATTGGGCCCGCCATAAGCAAGGGCCAAGCGCTGCAGATCATTCGTACGCGTGCTGTCTTGGTAGAAAGGGCTGAGACCTCTCAGCATTGCCTCGCGCATCTTGCCGGCGTTCGCGTGGTGCAACGACCCTTCGCGCGCCGCCATGAAGGTCGCATGGTTCAGCGTGAGCTTGGCCATGTAGAGGAAGCCGAGCTGGATGAGCCCCAGCACGAACAGCGTCGCAATCGGAAAAACGATCACGAATTCGACCATGCTGGCCCCGCGCTGGCGAAGCCCGCGTCGACGGCTGGAGATGAAGCGTGCAGTCATGTGGTCTTCCCAAGTAATGCCCCCGTAAGGCGGGCGGGTCGCGGCAGGAATCCGAAGCCGAGCACGGCCAGGATCCACAGCAGGATTGGGCCGAAGGCGATCACGCGCCAAGCTTTGGCGTAGGGCGTCTCGCCTTCGCGCGGCGACACCGCAAACCGCACCAGCTCGCGACCGGTGCCATGCGCCGTTTGCAACACGCGGCCGAGGTGATCGACGAGCATCGAGCGGCTGCCGCTGGCCACGCGGAGCACGGGCTTGGCGACTTCCAGCGCGCGCAGGCGTGCGGTCGCGCGCATCTGCTGGCGGTACGCGGAGGCATCGATCCAGTCGTCGTCGGACAAGTTCGCAATCAGTCCGGCGCCGTGAGCGCGCTCGAGCATGGTGTACGCGAAGGCCTGCTCGTAGCAGATCGACATGCCGACCTCGGTAGAGCCCAGGAACATGGGCCGCACCATCTCCGGGGAGGCTGGGGTCTGACTGCGAAAGCGTCCGCTGAAGGCGCTGCGGTACACGAACTCGAAGACCGACGGCCATGGCAGGAACTCGGCGCCGGGTACGAGCCGCTCCTTTGCGTAGACAGCCCGCCGCCCCGGCGACAGCTGCACGACGCTGTTCATGAGCTGCGGCCCATCGGCGCCGCGCACGAGCGTGGGCATGCCGAGCAAAACATGCACGCCGTTCGCCGCCGCGTGCTGCAGCAGCTCGCCGAAGCGCCCCTCCGGTACGTCGGGCGGCACCTCGCCGATGAAGCCTTCCGGGGTCGCGATCACGGTGCCGGGGGCCGCGACCTCGATCACGGCCTCGACCCGGTCGAGCGCCTCGTCACGGCGTGCGAGCGTCCACTCGACGCCTCGTGCGGCACCGGTCTGAACCGCGACCACATCGAGCAAGGCGCCGGTATCACGCGTCCATGGCTCGGACGACAGTCTGGGCAGCAACACCATCGACAGGCATCCGGCCGTGAAGACGCCGAGGGATCGGCCGCTCTGCCTGAACGTCATGGCTGGCCCCGGCTTCGGCAGCCATTGCAAACTCAGGGCCAACGACACCGCAAGGCCCATCAGCGCGATGTCGACACCTTGCGCGCCGATGAGCGGAAACAAAGCCGCGAGGCCGGGCAGGTCAAGCGTGGCACTGGAAAGGCTTGCGTAACCGACGCCGGCCCAGGTCAGCTGGCGCAGTGTCGTGCCGACGGCGAAGGCGAGCAGCCAGCAAAGGCCCGCCGCAAGCGGGCCGGGTGCCGCACCCGACCAGCGCCGCCACGACCGGTCGAGCGCCACAGTAGCGACCACCCAGCAGGCGGTCTGCGACACGACCAGTACGCCGATCAAAAGCCCGCCCCACATGAGCCGCCAGGCCAAAGAATCGGCATCGACCGCCAGCACTACCCACCAGCAGGCAGCGGTCTGCCAGGACGCGATGCCGGCCGCCACCACGCCGGCAGCAAAGCGCGCGCCTTGGCGGGCCGACACCATCACAGCCCACGATAAAGCCACGCAGCCAGCTACAGCGAACCATCCAAAATGTTCCAAATTGCAAGCAAAGCCGACCGCCAGTCCACTTACAACCGAGAGCGTAAGAACTTGTAACTTCGTACTCAAACTCATGACGAATATGCTATTCGCACAGCGCGCATTTATTACTACGTCGTGACAAGGACGATATTGCACCGTAAACATTCGGTGAATGCGGCGATATAAACAAGGCATGCCCCAATTTGGTGCAAAGAGCCCGTTTGCATCATTCTAGCTTCGGATTCGTGTGATCGGGCACGGCTTGCGACACGCGGCAAGGCATGGCAGACTGTCGGTGCCGCGCGGGTGTCGGCGGTTTGTATTGCCACATACTGTTAATCAAACTTATTGGAGCTGACATGGGAAAAATGATTTCTTCGCGTTTGCGGATTCGAGGTCAGGGCATGACCGAATATATTATTATCGTGGCACTTATCGCGATCGCTGCGATTGGCGTCTATAACTATTTCGGCCGTACCGTCCGCAATCAAACGGGTGCCATGGCAGCCGGGCTGGCGGGCCAGCAGGCCGAGGCTACCGCCGCCACCACGCAGGCGACGCAAGCGGGCAAGGCTGCCAAGAACGATGCCGCTACTGCGCGCGGTCTCAGCAAGTTTGGCGACAACGTCGGGGAACATTGAGCGACGTGTAAAGACGCACGCACGGTGGCTGCCACCGTCGTGCGCCGACATTTGCCGGACTCGTCATTCGAACGGAATTGCGATGGTCATTAAATCTCCAGCCTCGAGCGCTTTGCGCAGGCCCATGACTCGGCCCAGGCAGCGCGGTCAGGCGGTGATCTGGTTGCTCGGGACGATGGCTGCGAGCGCCGCGGTGCTTTATGCGGTTTTCAATGTGGGCCAAATCACAACGGCGAAGGCCAAGACCGTGAACGCAGCTGACGCGGCAGCGCTCGCCGGTGCGACGGTCGAGGCGCGAATGTTGAATCTCGTCGCGTACAACAACCGCTCGATGATCGCGAACGAAGTGTTGCTGATCCAGATGCTCAGCCTCGAGTCGTGGCTGGGCTATTTCTACGAGACGGCGCAAAACATCGGCATCGTGCTCGACATCACCGTCGTGCTGGCCGAGGTCGGCGCCTTTCTAGAGGAGACCTCGACGGTCGCGCAGCAGTTGCGTGACGACGTGGTTAAGCCGCTCAACGACGTTCTCATCGCAGCGCTCGAGGTGGTCAAAACCGGGATGGCGGTTGAACACGCAGCCGTGCTGACGGCGGGTGGCGCGCTGGCGGAAAACGCGGCCTCCAACGTCGTGGCCGCGAACCGCAGTGCCTTCGGCGTCCATGCCGATGCGGGGGTGCAGTTGGACAATCGGGGGCCAGTCCGGGCTTTGACCTTTGTCGCGAACAACGCGCGGTGGAACGCCTTCACGCGCCGCTACACCGGCAATAACCGCACTGATGCGCGCCAGATCCTGCTCGATTCACGCGATGACTTCTCGACCAATCGACCCGGGCAGGGTCCGTTCAACCTGAATCTTGGGCTCGTCGGATTAACTAAGCTCGGCGGCTCCACCCTGCAGGGCTTTAACCGCTGGGAGACCGAGGACACTTGGGAACTCTGGGAGTGGACGGGGAAAAGGCACTACCAGCCGGTCGGCTGGGGTCGTGCCAATGCTGACCAGAGGGGCAATTCGGGATCGACCTGGAGCCCCAACCGCACGGCGCAAACGCTAGCCCGAGCGGACGGCACCAACCATTCGCACCGCGGCTGGTCCGGCGTCCCGTCGGTCTACGACATCGCCGACAAGAGGGCCGCGAGCCGCGCTGCGCTGGGCGTCGATTTCGTGGTCGCAGTGCGCCGCCCGCAGGCCAACACCATGACCTCGACCAGTATGGGCATGGGCCTCGCCCAAAATCAGCCATTCGGGTCGTCGGAAATGCCCGAACGGCTGCAAGCCAACGAGTTGAGCGCCGTCGCAAAGGCCCGGGTCTCGTTTGAGCGGCCGCAACGAAATAACGCCGACCGCACAGCGAACACCCTCTTCCGTGCCGACAGCGCGAAGGAGTACGGCTCGCTTTTCAGCCCGTACTGGCAGGCCCGCCTGGTCGACATGACCGTCGTCGAAAAGGCCGCGATGCTGACCGCCATGGGCATCAACCCGCTGATCGAGCCATTCACTCCAGGCGGTCAGCCATGAGCCTGGCGCGTCGCAGCAGGCCGTCGCGCGGCACCGCGCGCTTGCGTACCGTCAATGCCTGCGTCGCCGTCGCGTTAGCGGCGCTCGGAAGTGCAGCGCAGGCCGAACCCGCGACCGGGCCGGCCCTTCGCGTGGTCCGCGCCGGCTACGGCAACGTGCCGGTCATGAAGGAGGGCGTCGCGCGATCGGTCGAGGCGTGCCGGATCGTCAAGCACCTGCCGCCGATAACCGCAGCGTTGCCCAACGACACGCAACTCGCACAGCTCGCTGTCCTCGAGCAGGAGGAGCTATTCGATGGTTCGCGCTGGGCACTCTATGAAGTGCAGCGCCAGTTTGGCGCCGACCCGGCGAACGGCTGCCAGGTGGCGCTTTTTTCGTATCGCACAGGCACCGTCGAGAAGGCCTGCGAGTTGCGCACGACGGCCACCAGCGCGCCGCTCGGTGAGCTCATGTCGTTGGACACGCATGCCGCGAGCCGACCAGTGGTTGTCGATTCGGCCCTGTCCGCGAACAACTGCAAGCGCAAGCAGCGTGACGTGGACCTGGCCGGACTGCCCAGGCAGGAGGCAGGTGCTGCACGCTGCATCTGGAGCTCGGCAATTGTGGGTCGCCAGCTGGCCGCCATTCGGGTCCCCGGCGCTGTTGCGCCTGCCTCGGGCACCAGCAATACGGCAACCACCGGCTTCGACACGTGCCTCTACGAGTTGCGCCCGACCTACTACTTCGAAGGTTCGGGGCATCCGGTCGTGCTGATGACGCGGACCGTGCCGAGACCTGGCACCGTCGACGCCATCTCGCAGGTGTTTGGAGAGGTGCCGGCGTTCGGCAACGTGAAGCTGCTGTCGTTCACCGCGTCGCCTTCAATTCCCGAGAGCCGCTTCAGTAGGTCGGCGATTGATGCGCACGTCAACCAACCAACAAAGTCCGCAGTGGGGAGCCAGTCATGATCGCCAGCCGACGCCGTCACTGTCGTGGGCAATCGATGACCGAGTTCCTGGTTGCGCTTGCGGTGTTGGTCCCGCTCTTTCTTGCCGTCACCTATGCCGGCCGCTACGGCGACATCATGCAGTCGACGGTCCAGGCCAGCCGTTACGCCGCCTTTCAGCGCGCCCGGCAACCGGTCGCGCAACTGTCCGATGCCACTCTCGAAGACCAGATGCGGGCCCGCTTTTTCGTGCGCGGCGACTTCGCGCACGCCGGCAAGATCCAGTCGGACGACACTGCGCGCAATCTGCGCGGCGACATCGTCCCACCGGTCTGGCGCGACCTGTCAATGCGGCCCCTGATGACGAACCCGCAGTCGGCGCGCCTCACTATGGGTAGCACGACGCTCAATTCGGGCATCGCCGAACGGGGCCTATCGTTCATGGCAATCAGCGCTGGAAAGACGTACGGCAATGCGCTGACCGCGCAGGTCGAGGTGGGCCTCGTGAACAAGCTCGACCTGTCCGACCACGCGCAGAGGATTTGGTCGGTCGGCGCCACCACGGCCGCGGCCGGCGACAACCTGAGCAGTTCCGGATCCCAGGCCACGCGCGATGCGGCCGCGACGATCGTGCCGAGCGCCATGGTGCCGGCTGCGGTCAGCACCTTCCTCAACCTCGCGATGCAGCTCTTCGAGCCCTCGGGCCCAGAGTTCGGCTGCATCAAACCGGACGTCGTCGCCAACACCGGTCCGACCACCCGACTGCAGGGGTTCGCCCCCGCCGGGGGCTGCAGGTGATGCGCCTCGCGGGCCGTCGGGATGGCCCGCACCTCGGCCACGCGCTCGCTGCGACGGCAGTGATGGCCGCGGCTTGCGGCGCGCGTGCCCAAACGGGGTGGCCCGAGCTCCCCGACCCGCCGCGCTCGACGGTCGAATGGGTTGCGCGCGACCTCGTCGTCGACGGCTTGCCGTCGCGCATCGAGCACTTCGATTCGGAGCTCTCGGCCGACGAGGTGCTGACCTACTACCGTGCGCGCTGGGCGAGGTCAGCGCGCGGCGAGGCGCGGGCTGTCTCGGCGGGCGGCTGGCGCGGGCTGTCGACACTCGACGGTCGCTTCCAGCTGGTGGTGCAGGTTCGCGACAAGACGCCGCACGGCAGCGAGGGCATGCTGAGCGTGGCCAACCTGAGCGCCTTCCGCAAGTCGCCGCTGCCCGCGAACTGGCCGCGTTGGTCCGACGTGAAGACCACGCAGGTCACCGAGTCAAGCGACGGCCCTAAACGCAGTCTGCTGGTCGCGATGGTGAGCACGCAGGGGCTCGACCTCAACGTCCGTCGCTGGCGCGACGAGTGGATTCGGCGCGGCTACGGGCTGGCCCACGAGATCGCGCCGCAAGGCGAAGCCGGCGTGCGCAGTTGGGTCGGCAGCTTCGACAAGTCGCTGCAGACGGTCGACGTAGCCGTGGCCTACCGCGAGAAAGACCGGCGCACCTACATCTCGGTCAACCTGATCGGGCCCGTCGGCACCGGTATGGCGCCGTGAGCGTCCGTCCCCTGGACGCGGCGTGCCGGCAGCGCGGCCAGGCGATGATCGAGTACATCGTGATCGGCGGCGCCCTGGCGGTCGCGATGTTTGTGTTCCGCTGGAACAACGGACTCACCGGTGCGCAATTTCTGGCAGAAGCGGTCCGCATGTTCTTCCGCAATCTCACATACTTTCTTTCCCTTCCCTAGGTCGACATGGCGTTCACGAAACCCAAGATCAACACCAACTGGTTGCTGTTCGGCTTGGCCATCGCGCTCGGACTCGGCGCGGTCTATCTCAGCAACTCGATGCTGAAGTCGCGCATGTCCGAACTCGAAGAGGATGCCAAGCGCGGTCAAACGACGGTAGACGTGGTGGTCGCCAAGCGCGACCTGGAGCGTGGCGACAGCATCGATAGCGAGGCGGTGGCCGTGCGCTCGATGCCCAAGCAGTACGTGCACGAGTCGGCCCTGCGCCCCGAACAGTTCTCCACCATTGAGAACCAGCGGCTTGCAGTGCCGCTCAAGCGGGGCGAGGCGCTGCTCACGTCGCTCGTCGAAGGCAACGGCAGCGCTGTGTTCTCGGCCACCTTGCGCAAGGGCCTGCGGGCGCTTACCTTTGAGGTTGACATGGTCAACTCGATCTCCGGGATGCTCCGTCCCGGCGACCGGATCGACCTGATCTACAGCAGCCGTGGCCTGGACGGCGCGCGTGAAATGACCCTGCCGCTGCTCTCCAACGTGACGGTGCTCGCGACCGACCAGACCCTTACCAAGCGCGAAGACGCGACGGGCAAGCTGCGCTCGTTCTCGACCATCACGCTCGAGCTGTCGCCAGTCGACGCTGATCGGGTGATCGTCGCGAAGGCGTCGGGGCAGCTTACCGCCGTGCTGCGCCATCCGGAGGATGTGGCGGCAAACACGACCGGGCCCCTCACCGCGGCCCAGTTGATGAGCGGGTCGGCGGCCATGTCGTCCGACGGCCGCACCATCGAATACATCGTGGGAGGCGGCGGCGGCATAGCGCAGGTCCAGATCAATCCGTTGCTTCCTTCCACGAATGCGCGCGCCAAGGCGCTCTGACCTCGCGTCTTTTGCGTGAGATCCCCAGGAGATTTCCTTGTCACTCGCTAGCCGCCGCCTCTGCGGCGCCTGCACCGCCCTCGCGGTCACGGCCTTCTTCATCGCGTCAACGCATGCCCAGTCGACGGCGCGACCGGTCCCATCCGTCACGACGGAGATGCCGTCTCGGGTGGCGCCGCAGGCGCCTAGGCCCACCAGTGGACCGGTGCCGCGTGCGACTGGTGTTGCCGCGTCTGCCCCGGCGCCGGCGGTGAACGTGCCTGTGGTCGAGGTGAACGGCGGCTCCAGCGCGATGATCGAAACCCAGCGCGTCGTCATTCCAGCAGCCGTCAAGACGCGCCGCTCGGCGGTCGAAACGACACCGACACGTATCATGACTGTCGGCGAGGTCTCGACGATCAATCTGCCAGCCGTGACAAGAATCGCGATCGGCAATGGCAAACTCGTCAAGGCCACGGTGGTCGACGAAACGCAGATCGTTCTCCTCGCCGAGTCGGTCGGCGACACGACGATGCACGTGTGGTTGAGGGGCGGTCGCGAGATCCAGTACACCTTCCACGTGCTGGCACAGCGGCACGAACAGCTCCTTTCGGACTTGAACAAGTACGTGCGGGACTTTCCGAGCCTGAAGGTCCGCATGCTCGGCGAGCGCATCGTGCTGGAAGGTCGCTATCCCGACAGCGAGACCGCTAACCGATTCAAATTGCTGACGGGAAATTTTCCGCAAGTACTCAACCTGGTCGCAGAACGCCCGGCCGATGCGGACCCGCTGCGCCTTGAGCGCATGGTGCAGCTCAATCTGCGGGTGATCGAGGTCAAAAAGACTGCGCTCGACCAGCTCGGCATCAAGTGGGCCAACACCTCTAACGGCCCGACCTTCGCGACAAATGCACTCGGCTACGCTAATACGCCGTGGCGCCCTGACGCCTCGCTCGGGTTCCCGCCGGTGACGACGAAGTACCCGATCGCGAGCTATCTCGGCATCGCAACCATGATCACCTCGGCCCTCACCTTCCTCGAGCAGCGCGGCGATGCCTGGACGCTGGCCGAGCCGCAGCTGAGCTGCCGAAGCGGTGGCGAGTCGAAGTTCATCGCGGGCGGCGAGATCCCGATTCCGGTCGGCAACGGCCTTGGCTCAACCACCGTTGTGTACAAGCAGTACGGTGTGCTAGTCGAGTTCAAGCCGGTGGCCGACGGCAATGGCAACATCGACTCTCACATCCTGATTGAAGTGAGCGAGCCCGATAGCCGCAATTCGAACCAGGGTTTCGTCGCCTTCACCACCAATCGGGCCGAGTCGCAGGTGGCGCTGCGCGAAGGCGAGCCGCTTGTCATCGCCGGTCTTTTGCGCAAGAAGACCGAGAAGTCGTCCGATTCAATCCCCGGTCTAGGTCGGATTCCGTTCCTGAGCTATCTGTTCGGCGCACGCGAGGTGCGCACCGAACAAACCGAGCTGTTTCTTATCGTAGTGCCCCATGTAGTGGTCCCAAACTCGTTCGAGACCATGGCCCAGATGGAGCGCGCGCAGTCGCTCGCCAAGGATGCGATCTCGAGCGCCAACGAGAAGATCCCCGATAGCGCACCGCCGCTGCCGGGGGCCGCGACGACGCGACCTGGTGGCTGGCTGCCGAAGGGCTCAGCGACGCCGTCGGCGGCACTCGGCGGCGCGCCGCTGACGCCATCAGCGCCTACCGGGCCGACTGATGCGCCAGCTGCACCGGCCGCGCCCTCGTCCACCCTGGAGACCGCACCGGCGCTGCTCCCGCGGCCGGCGCTCCCGGCGACGTTCTGAGACACGCACCATGCTGACCATCCACATCGAAGACTCCGAGCACGGCGGGCGCGAGCAGGTGGTGGAAGGCGCACGTGCCGTGATCGGCCGCGACAACGGTTGCGACGTCGCGTTCGGCGGCTGGCGTGTCAGTCGGCGGCATGTCGAGGTATTCGTCTCTAACGACAAGGTCTTTGTCCGCGACCTCGACTCCACCTTCGGCACCACCGTCAACGATGTCAAGCTGACGCAGGCGCGCGCGGTCACGGCCGACGACTTGATCCGGGTCGGCAACCACGCGTTTGGCGTGCGCTGGGAGAAGGTTAGCGCCGAGGACAATAACGTAGTCACGCTGCCGGGGCCGCTCGACGAGCCCCGCGCGTCGTCCCGCCACACGGCGCCTTCGCCGCTCGACGCGCTCGCGGCCTTGCGCCCGTTTGCGAAGAAACCGAGGCCGGAAGCCGCGGTGCGGGCCGCATCCACGGTGGAGGCCTCGCTGGCACCGCTCAGTCCTTCCGACGAAGACGCGCTCTTCTTGCGCTATCGGCGGATGGTCCACGAGAGTTTGCTTGGCGCCTTCGACATGCGTCGGACCGACACCCACCGCATGGCCGACGACGACCTGCGCCAGCTCACCGAGCGCCTGGTGCGCGAGCTGATCGAGAAGATCCCAAACCTGCCGGCGCACGTCGACCGGCAGCGGCTGCTTGAGGAAGTGCGCGACGAGGCGATCGGCCTCGGCCCACTCGAGCCCATGCTGGCCGACCCCACGATCACCGAGATCATGGTAAACCGCGCAGACGAGGTGTTCGTAGAGCGTTCCGGCAAGCTCGAGCGTTGGCCCGTGGTATTCACGAGCGACAAGGCGGTGCAGGGCATCATCGAGCGCATCGTGGCGCCGATCGGTCGCCGCATCGACGAGAGTTCGCCGATGGTCGATGCGCGTCTGAAAGACGGCTCGCGCGTCAATGCGGTCATTGCGCCGCTCGCGCTGAAGGGTCCGTCGATCACGATCCGGAAGTTCTCAAAACGCAAGCTCGAATCGGATGACCTGCGCAAGTTCGGCTCGGCCAGCGTTGCCATGATCGATTTCATGCGCATCTGCGTCGAGCACAAGAAGAACGTCCTGATCTCGGGCGGCACCGGCTCCGGCAAGACGACGCTGCTCAACATCCTCTCGAACTTCATCCCGCTAGATGAACGCATTGTCACCATCGAAGATGCCGCCGAGCTGCAGCTGCACCACCCGAACTTGGTCTCGCTTGAGGCCCGGCCCGCGAACATCGAGGGTAAGGGCCAGATCGCGATCCGCGACCTGGTCAGGAATTCGCTGCGCATGCGACCCGACCGCATCGTCGTCGGCGAGTGCCGGGGCGGCGAAGCGCTCGACATGCTGCAAGCGATGAACACCGGCCACGACGGCTCGCTCACAACCGCCCACGCGAACAGCCCGCGCGACATGCTGGCCCGCCTCGAGGTGATGGTGCTCATGGCCGGAATGGACTTGCCTGTCACCGCAATCCGCGAGCAGGTGGCGTCGGCCATCGACATCATCATCCAGCAAACCCGCTTCGCCTGCGGCACGCGCAAGGTCACGCACATCGTCGAGGTCACTGGGGTCGAGAGCGGCAAGATCCAGCTGCAGGAGGTGTTCGCCTTCGTGCAGACCGGCATCGACGCCAACCACAAGACCGCCGGCTACTTCTGCGGCCGCGGCTTTGTGCCCGAGTTCTACGAAAAACTCGCGAGCATCGGCATTCCGCTCGACCTCGCCATCTTCGACGACGGCGCCGCCGCATCGGGCCTGAACGTCCAGCGAAGCCGCGCATGACCGGCGGACTGCTACTCGTCGCGTCAATGGTTTTCATCGCCATATGCGCGCTCGCCTGGTCGGCACGCGCAGGTTATCTCCAGTGGCAATCGACCTTCACGCACAACGCTCAAGTCTCGCTCGACACGCTGTTCGTGTTCGTCGATCCGCAGTCCCTGTTCCGCGTCAACGTGGGCCTCTTCCTGTTGCTGCCGGCGGTCGTCTGGCTCCTTACGGGCGTTCCGTTTATGGCACTGCTCGCCGCGCTGGCCGGCGCGTTCGTGCCGAGGGTGGCGTGGATCGTGATGAAGAGGCGGCGCCTCGACAAGTTGCTCGTACAGCTGCCGGACGGCCTTACGATGATGGCGGGCGCATTACGTGCTGGCGCTAGCCTGCAAAATTCGATCGAGCTTGTCGTCGAGGAGACGCCGGCTCCGCTGGCCCAGGAGTTCTCGCTGCTGCTGCGCGAACAGCGCCTCGGTCTAGCCCTCGAAGACTCGCTGCGCGGCATGGCACAGCGGCTGAATACCGAAGACTTTGACCTCTTCGTGTCGGCACTCACCATCGCCCGCGAGGTCGGCGGCAACCTTTCGGAAACGTTGGACCGACTGGCCAGCTCGCTGCGGGCGAAGGCGGTGATGGAGGGCAAAATCCGCTCGCTGACCGCGCAAGGCAAGATGCAGGGCGTCATCGTCGGCTGCCTGCCGCTGTTACTCGCAGGCATTCTTTACGTGATGGATCCAGCGGCCATGCTGCCGCTCTTCACCACCCTTTACGGCTGGGGCGTCATGGCGGTGATCTTTGTGATGCTTATTCTCGGCGGCGTCTTCATCAAAAAGATCGTAACCATCGATGTTTAGGCCAGGCCAGCGGGCCTTCCGCATGAGGGCCGCTCCATGATTCAGTTCTTTGTTGTGGGCATGATCGGCGCGGCGCTCGCCCTGGCGCTTGTGGCCGTGGCGAATCTGTTGCGGCAGCTCGGCCGTGCTGAGGCCGAGTACCGCGACCGACCGCCGCGCGTCTTCCGCTGGTTTTGGCCGCTGGTGAACGTTTTTGGCAACACCTTCGGCGTGCTGCTGCGGCCAGCCCGTATTGAGGCCCTGCAGGTCAAGCTGCGGCGGGCCGGCCAGGAGTACGCCCTGACCGTACATCAGTTTTGGGGCGGAAAGCTGGTCGCAATGCTGTTGGGCTTCGCCATCGGTGCGGCGCTTGGCGGCGCCGATCATTTTTGGGGCGCCTCCGCCTTTGGCGCGTGCTTCGGTTTCATGTACCCAAATTTCTGGCTCAAGGACCATACCAAGGCGCGCAACCTCGCCATCCTCAAAGCCCTGCCGTTCTTTCTTGATATCGTGACGTTGTCGATCGAAAGTGGCCTAAACCTGACCGGCGCGCTGCAAAAGGCGGTCGACAAGTGCCACAGCGGCCCGCTGATGATCGAGATCAACCGAGTGCTGCGCGACGTGCGGGCAGGTAAGCAGCGCGTCGAATCGCTTCGCGACATGGCCGAGCGGCTCGACTACGCGCCCGTCTCGAGCCTCGTCAGTGCGCTCGTGCAGGGCGAGCTGATGGGCTCGAGTCTCGGGCCCATCCTGCGCGCGCAATCCGACCAGCGTCGTACTGAGCGTTTCCAGCGTGCGGAGAAGCTCGCCATGGAGGCGCCGGTCAAGATGCTGGGCCCGCTGATCCTCTTCATTTTCCCGTGCACCTTCGTCGTGATCGGCTTTCCGATCGTCTCGAAGTTCCTGTCCTCGGGGCTCTAGGGCTTGCGCAGCGGCCACCTGCAGCGCAACGGCGCCGAGCTCGACGGCTGGCGCTGCATGCTCACCACGACCTGGTACGAGCGAGCGCGCGGCCTGCTGTTTCGGAAGCCGCTCGAAGCGACCGAAGCGATTCAGATAGCGCCCTGCAACTCCGTGCACACCCTGGCCATGGGCCGCGCGATCGACGTGGTGTTTGTGGACCGCGCGGGGAGCGTGCTGAAGCTGTGCCGCGAGGTGGCACCCTGGCGCGGCGCCGCGTGCCTCGCGGCCGCCGCCACCTTCGAGTTCGCGCCGGGCGCGATCGACCGCCTCGCGTTGCAGCGCGGCGACCGGCTAACGGCCGTCAGCTGAGCGGACGTAGCGCGAGTCGAATCACGAGGTTGCGTGATAACGTTCATGGTTGCTGTCGGGTC
>Ga0209512_1001849_pt1 | contig 24391 bp, 25 predicted proteins | sample frozenSSSSmetaG_FD_184142 | JGI IMG/M metagenome (GOLD analysis project Ga0209512, IMG submission 184142) | Glacier valley bacterial and archeal communities from Borup Fiord, Nunavut, Canada, to study Microbial Dark Matter (Phase II) -... | ecosystem: Environmental > Aquatic > Freshwater > Ice >...
GCCTAATTAGGCTGCTTTTAACATTATAGAATAATATACTTAGGCTGCTATAGCCTTTAAATACTTATAGGTTATTATCTTTCCGGTGGTTGATTTTTGTATTAAATTAAGGACAACGGGCTTTAGCATTGAACGCCTGTTTGTCCTAAAACAATACTGGTCAAGGTAACTTTGCAAATGCTTATCGCTACACTTATGATGGATGCCTCTCAATGCACTTTTTATGTTCATGATCTGCTGATGCATCTCTAAAAAATTAGCCCCTTTCATTGATTTTATTTGTTTGGCATTGGTAAATGTTTCTTTCACTTTATCATAGGTCGGATATTCATCTGTTACAATCTTTGCATCTAATTTGATAGTACTTTTTAGTATTGGATAAATAGTTGCTTTTTTATAATTGGTAATCCGTTTAGCATAGACCCTACCTATTTTATTGTTGGCCCGTACTTCAATCATCATCAGTACCGGCTTCTTTTTCCCTAAGCTCCTGCCGGGTTTCTTATCCTCCTTTCCGCCTATAACACATTCATCTACACGCACTTCGCCACCTAATAAGTGCAAACCACTACTCTGCATTGTAGTCCTGATTTTAGCACAGAATATCCAAGCTGTCTTTTGTGTTATGCCCACCTCCTTTGCAATTTCATAAGTACTCATCCCTTTTTTAGTACTCATCCTGTAACAAATCAAAAACGCTTTTAGGATCGGAAATTTTACTCCATGAAATATGGTGTTGGCCGTAACACTTTCATTATACTTACAATTTTTACAACGCCTATCCAGGTAAGTGTTGCCCTTTGTGAAATCCTTGCATTTACATTTAGGACAGCTATAAATATTGCCCCATTTCAAATCAGCAAGATGTTTCAGGCAACTCTGCCTTGTACCAAATTTTCCGTAAAAATCAATAATGGTCATAACTAATATATTTGGTACAAAAATACTAAATATATTAGTATAAACCAAGCCGCAATCCAGCTATTTTAAATACCTTGCAACTATTGTATATTATTCTTTGTTTTTTAATTAAAAAACAAAGGTATGAGCCCCAGTCCTGCACGGTTTGGGGCTTTTGCGTTTTATTTTAAACGATTTTAATTGCGGGGGCTTTCGGCTATACGACTAAATGTTGGGTAATGATAGTGCCATTGATTGTGCTTCTCTCAACTCTGCCCAGGCACTGCCGTTGTTACTGTTTGCATTAGCCGAACCAAAAGTGGAAAGCTGCACAAATAAAAATGGAAAATTATCCTGGTGCCAATGCTGCCGCCAGTCGGTTATCATTAAAGGAAATGCTTTGCGGTAATGGTAAGCTCTGTCAGTATTGGCTTAGCCTTGGTACCAGATAGCGCCACGGATAGTATATTGGATTAATGGATTAATCATGGCATTAAATAAAGCCCCGGGATATTCATTTGGTCCCATTTCGATAATAGCACTAATTAAAGATTCAATTTTAAAAGACCAATTGCCTGCGAGAGGGTAAACCCTATCCTCAATTATTAATTGCATGGCAGCAGCAGCATCGCCATAAATACCACCACCGCCTCCACCATCTTCCACCCTTACACTAATTATATTTTTTCCTGCTTTTAAAATACCGGCGGGTATAGTATATATCCGTGGCTCATCCCATTTATTGGTGCTGCCCACTTTTACACCATTACAATAAGTCAGGTCGTTATCATCAATTTTTGCCAAATGCAGCATGGCCTGTTTTCCTGCGTCTGCTTCGCTCAGCGTAATTATTTTTCTAAACCATACCACACCGTCCACGCCTTCAAAGCCCTGTTCCTCTCACCTGCCGGGCAGTTTCATCAAAGGCCATTTGCTATCGTCAAAATCAATGTCCTTCCAGCTATCAGTTATCACATTTTTATCTAAGGTGCCTTATTCTTTTTCTATATTTTTTAAAATGACCAGTTGCCGGTTTTTTAAGGATAGTTTCCGGTTTCTTATTATCGTTTCTATTTCGCCACTCTGCATAGCCTCCGCTACAACGTTAAAATCATTGCTTTGTGCAAAACCGTTTTGGCTCGTCCATGCTTCTGATTGCGTACCGCCCCAGGAAGTATTTATTAAACCGATGGGTACTTTTAAATAGTTGTATAATTCCCTTGCAAAAAAATAAGCCGTAGCTGAAAAATCACCGGCGTTTGTTGGGTTACAAATTTTCCAATCCCCCCACCTGTAATATCTTCTTCTAATTTTGTACTAAGGGTATTGGGCACCTGTAGCTGGCGTATCATAGCATAATCGGCTGCTGCAATTTCCTGCTCAAACTTATTTATTTTACCCCAGCCTGCAATTTGCATTTGCATATTGGACTGTCCGCTGCAAATCCATACCTCGCCCACTAAAATATTTTTAATGCTGACTAAATTTTTTCCTTTTACAATTAATTTATAAGACCCGCCGGCATCTTCTGCAGACAGGATTACCTGCCATTTACCTGCCTTATTTGTTTTGGTAAATTTTGTTTGCCCGTGAAACCGGACAGTAAATTTTCATTGGGGATAACCCAGCCCCAAATGCTGATGGGCTTATTGCGCTGCAGCACCATATTATCATCAAATATTTTTGGCAGTGTTACGCTGGCAAACACAACAACAGAAAAAATGAGAGTTGATAAGGAAGCAATAATTTTTTTCATAATTTATTTTAAAAGCACCGTCGATTTATTGTATTAAAACAAGTAATAAAAATAGATGATGTGCTGTAAACTATCTGCTGTGTTTTAAAACAGCACAGGCATTCATCTTTATAATTCCTCAATGAATTGTTTCAGAGAAAAATCCTCCTTCAGGTTTATCATTTTTTCTTTCACCTTGTTTCCATCAGTCACCTGAAGCTTTAGCATGAAGGTTTCTTCATTCAACTCACTTTTTATTGTAAGGGCTTTACCATGCAATTCCCAATTATAAAAATTGCGCCACGCTTCCAGGTTGCAGTGCTCTGCCGGTTCTTGTATTACAAAAGGCCCCTGGTTGGTAAAAGACCCAAAAATATTTTTGTCGGTATAATTATCCGGCGATGGCAACAGGATGGCTTTGCCAGAATTGGCAAGTATATTGCCCAATACGATATGCTTGCGGCCAGTTACAATGCTACCAAGCACAAAGCGTTCCCGGTCGCCCCTGTCAAGGCAAATAGCAGCCCCCGCAGCCTGCGACACAAAATTGTTTTTGATGGTTAGCGAGTCGCAGTTGTGCTCGTAAATCCCATGCCCTCCCCCTTCATTATCGGGGAGGCCTGTAGCTCTAACACCCCAAACCACGTTGCCATCAATTAAATTTTTATTCAAAGAGGCTTCAAAAAAAATACCTCCGTTCATAGTTTCCCCGGTATTCATAATGACGTTGTTGCAGACTCTTGTATTGCTATTATCGTAATCCAGCCAAATGCCTGCACCATGCAGTGTACTGCGAATGATATTGTGGCGTAAAAGGCAATTAATGGCCATGTGCATTTTTATAGCTGCATTTTCACCAAGCAATTCCGTGTTTTGCCAGCAATTATTTTCAAACAGGTTATCTTCAATCAGCGTATTGTAAAGATGCCATCCTACCACGAGGCCGCAGACCCCTGTGGTTCCGCAATCGGTGATGATATTTCTCCTGATGATATGGTTGCCCGCTGCCTGTTCGCCATAATTTTGAAAACTGACATTCCCTACGTCTATGCCTATGGAATTAGCCCAGTGTACCTGGTTGTCTTCTATAATCCAATGGTTTCCGCAATTGGTAGATAAAGCTCCCCGCTGCTCACCCGGAAACCCGTTGCCTGCTTTTTCAAAGCGGAGGCCCTTAATTCTTATAAAAGCAGTGTAAGGAACGGCTGGGGAGAAGACCTGTTCACGGGCGGTAAATTCTAACAGGTGTGCCAAAGGCGCATCATCATCTTTCAATCGGAAATGTATATTCAACCCGTCATCTTCTACCCAGTAAGTGCCGGGCTTTGTCCACAATTCCTTGTGCAAAAAAACTTGTTCCAAAGGTTGGCCATCTGCAAATAAAAGCCCCCTGCGCAGCTGCCAGGTTTTGTTTGGGATTTTTGTTATCAATCCGCCCCAGTGATTGTTGGGCATGTTTACCATGGCAAAGGGATTGGTACCATCAAATGCTTTTCGGGGAAATTCTCCCTGCCATACGCTTGCTTTCCTGTCAATGCTGTCCCCACCCGATAACCCTTTTGAATGCCCCCAGTTGGTTGTCCAAATTTCGGTACCATCAATAATAACTTTTGCACCGGGTGCGGCTTCATAGCTTATCATTTTATCAACACCTGCGCCACCACGGGCAGGGCGCACAAACTCCCGGTAAATACCTTCACCTATTAAAACACGTTCGCCTGGCTGAAGTATTGTTGCTGCCTTTCCGACTGTTAAAAAAGGGAGGCTTTCCGTTCCCGGGTTAGCATCAGATGCACGGGGATTTGTTTGAGCTACATAATAGGTTTTAATGAAAGACGTTTTGCAATCCCAGCCTGCAAAAGCATTGCCATCAGGCAGTATGTTTTTGTCAGCTTCACTTAAAAGGGTTTGCTTTTTTTTGTTATCCTTCGACTGGCCAAAAATATTTATTGACAGGCCACTTATCATAAAGAAAATTGCTGTTGTTCTTAAAATTTTGTACTCCATGTATGACTAAGTTTAAATTAAATTTCAGGGTTCAGTAACATAAGTACAATGTCTTTTTTACTACCACGTAAAAAGTATTTGATTGTATTCATGTCATTTATTTTTGAGTTTATAATAAAGGTAACTATATACAACATGGGACAAGGGGGAAATAAAAAAAATTAATTACAGTTCCAGTAAGCACCAACCAAATTTCCCTCAAAAATCATAGCGGTCCCCTTAAATAAATCATTGCTCCCATCATTCCATGTTAACAAATAAGTATTTACATTCTTAATAATAGTAAGTTTAAACTCTGGTTGGCCATTTGGTTTTTCTTCAAGCCAACAAGTTCTAAAATCGCCTACGAAAACATCGGGATTATTTTTCTCAGTGATTATTTTTTTACATGCCTCAGTAAAACATTCATCTGTATGATGATATTTAGATGTAAAGCATCCATCACCCTCATCCCTTAATGTAAATGATCCTATTATTTCCTTTGCTTCCATAATTATTATTTTTTAGTTTCAGATTTCTTCTTTACTCCCGCACCAGTAGTTGATATGGCTACCATATCTTCAAATATACCGGCAAACTTTACCGGCTGTTCGTATGTTGCTGCACGCTTCTTTGGTGCTTTCTTTTTAACTGCTTTTGCCATGATATAAGTTTAAATCTGCCAAGTTTTGACAGCCAATTCCGCTAACACTCTTTGCCTATTTTCAATTGCTTTAATATCCCAAACTTTTATTTCGCTAATTTGATTTGTAAGTAAAAAAGAAGACTCTTTATAAATCTTCGATTTTTCTTGAAATCCTAAATTACCAATTTTACTATTCCTATCAGCTTGCATTAATATTAAATTCCCAATACGATTTAAATGCGTCTCTGTGTCTTCTGCATCTATATGATTCCAATATTCATTTAAAGTCTGAGGCATTATGTGTTCGAGATTTATCACCGCATTATCATTAGGAATTAATTCAGGACTAGGCTCATTTCTTGCTGTATTTTCAAGTGACCGCAGATAATATCTGGCTAATTTTGCAACACTCACGGTGGCAGTTTCAAAAGCAGACTTAAATTCAGCATCACTTATAACAATTTTTTCTGAGGCTTTTTTTAATTCTGTTGAATTATGAATCTCTTTTAGATAAATATTGTTTGCAAGTTTTGCATACCCTTCATCTAATCTACCTCCTCTTATTCCTAGTACCATAAACCTTACAGACCAAGCAACTAATTTCTTAAAAGCTGTTGCCGTATCTTTTTTATTGAAATACTTAGAAACAGACAGCATTAGTGGCCTAATTTGCGTTACTCCTAAAAGATTCATTGCAACAATAGATTCCCTAACATCATGTGAATAATCATTCCATTTATGATGATCTGGATTTAATATTGCTGCATATTCTCTACTTAATTCTTCCAAAATTGATAGTACATGTATTGAATCGGATTTTGTTGTTGACTTTTCTTGTATCTTTTTTAATACGTCCCTTTTTGTTGTCTGTCCAGAAATAACACAACAGGCATTTCTTAAGAATTCCATAGTTATATCGTCATCCATATCAGATATAGTTTCAATAGCACCCTTCATTGATGACCATAATCTTTGCGCTTCGGAGAGGCGGTTATCAGCTAATTTAAAAACATGATTTTTAACTAAATCAGCTTGGGAAGTTTTTAATCCTCTATCGTTAAGTGTTTCAAATAAAGTAAAGGCTGTTTCTTCATTAGCTACAACTAATTTTACAATCCTAGTTTTTTCCTTTAAATATTCAATCATTTCATTAAGCTGCTGCTTTGCATTAATTTCCCCACTTTGCTTTTCTATGCCTTTAATATGTTCTTTAATTTCGTTATAAGCATTTAATATTAATTTATGCGATCTACGCTGCGGATTAGATAGTTTTCGATGCTGCTTTCTAAAAACTACGTTATTTACAAAAAAATCATTATCATCAATATTTAACGTTAATCGAGATATATCTTCCCCTTTTATTCTATCGTAAGTAGAAAGAAATTCGTTTTCAATTGACTGCATTGTTCTGGCATCCCCTTTTTCAGCAAAATAATCTCTTATTGCTGCTAATATCATAGTTGTAGTTGCCAACCTTTGTTGTCCATCTGCAATTTCAAGAACTTTATTTTTATTCTTTGTTAACACTATTGTGCCAAGGAAATAAGACTGATTTCTATTCCTCATTGCATGAGTTATGTCTTGCAAAAAACTTTTGACCTGGATATCTCTTAACCAAGAATATTCCCTTTGATTAGAAGGGACTACTAAAATATCTCTCTTTAACATTTCCGCAATACCTAAAACATCAAATTCTATATCATTGTCCATATTTATTTTTTAATTAGTGATACAGGCTCTAAAAATATTATTTTTTCACCAGCATTTTGAAGTTCTTTTATTGCTGCACTTCTCAACCTTTCACGAGCCCATGATGATAATCTTATTCCTGCTATTTCAGCAGCCCTTTCAAATCCCTCTTTCTCTAATACATTTGTTCTTATTAGTATTTGCGTTTCTTTTTTCATTTTTTTATCTTTTGTATATCACAAAGATATACTTATCTATTTAAAATATAAAATGTATATTAAAAAGGTATACAAATATTAGGTAGTTATTGGGACAAGTTGTATATTTATGAAACAACCTCCAAAAATGAGTACTTTCAAAAATTTAGCCGAACTATACCACTTCTTTAAAACAGAAGATATCTGCAAAGCTTACTATGAGCAAAAGCGTTGGGGTGATAATACAGCCTGCCCTCATTGTGGTAGCTTAAAAGTTTACCGAACAAACAGGGGCTTCAAATTTGGCGAAAAACTTTGATTTAAAAAGTTTTCAGTTATCAGCGATACAATTTTCGAGAATACTAAAATTGGTTTGCGTACTTTGTTTGCAGCTATGTATTTAATTTCTACTTCTAAAAAAGGCGTTTCATCGTTACAATTAGCAAAGCAATTGGGTATCACTCATAAAACTGCATGGTTTTTAAATCATCGTATTCGTGAAATGTTAAAAGATGCTGTATCAAACTAACTGGTACTGTTGAGGTAGATGAATCGTTCATTGGTGGAAAAAATAAAAACAGACATAAGGATAAGAAAGTTGAAAATTCACAGGGGAGAAGTTTTAAAGATAAAACACCTGTTGTTGGCTTACTACAAAGAGCGAAATATGAAATTGTATAAAGGCCCCACAAAGTTATACAAGGTAGAATTGTAAAAGAAAAAGTGATATTGACTGATAGCATAGTAAAGTTGAAGGTTGCCACCGATACTCAGCAAAAAACAGTGGAGCCAATTGTTGATGCGAATGTAGGTAATGGTGTAATTGTTTATTCAGATGAATGGCACGCATACAATAATTTGAAATTTAACTACGATCACTCAATAGTAAATCACAGCGTTAAAGAATATGTAAACGGCATAATACATACAAATGGTATAGAAAGCTTTTGGAGCATCTTAAAACGAGGCTACATTGGTGTATATCACTACATGAGCAAAGAACACCTGCATAGGTATTGTGTTGAATTTGCCGATACATATAACAATAAACAAATGTCTGGCGTTGAAAAATTTGATATTGCTTTAAGGCAAGTTTCATCCGCCCGTATTACCTACGATACGCTAACAAACAAAAAGTGAACCTTCATCAGTATAAATTATTAGGGCTGCATTAATTCAGCCTTTTTTATTACTTTTACTACATGAAATTATTAATTACTTTTTTATTACTTTTTTTCCTAAGTAATAATTCAATTTCTCAAATCAAAAATAATTCTCAAAAAAATATTCCAGATAGCGTTAATATGGCTGCTATTTTATTAATAGAGGATTGGGGTTTTTTAGCCCTTGTTCCTAATGGACAGTGGGGCCAGTCATGATTGGAACAGAGTGATTGATAGACCGGTCCCTAGCCTCCTGCAATGGTGCAATTTTCAATAGTAATGTTTGTATCGTCGGCCTCGAAGTCGATCGCCACACCATCGCAGTTGTTACTTGGCCTCAGGGTGTTGAGAATTTGACAATTGCTAACGACACATTCTTTGCAGCGGGTAAACTGCAGCGCTGCAGAACCAAATGGAAGGTTTGATCCGATACCCCAGGAATGATGATTTACCATACTGTTTGTCATGGCGAAATAGGCCGTGCCATTAATATATACCGATGTGCAATCATAGGTATGATCCATGGAACAACTATCTACGGTTATGTTGGAGAAATCATCGTCTTTAACGCCCCACTCATATCTTACGTGCTTATAATCACCGGTCGAGGTATAGTAGCTGTCAGTGAATCCATGTGGAATGGTGAGAATGTCATTGTCGCAATAATTAAAGGTTCAGTTCTTTACGGTTATGTTTTTTACCATGACCGATTGTGTCTGATCAGCGTCTACGCCTGCTATGGAAATCCCCGAACAGAACAGGATATCCTCGGCAGGATCGAACAAGTCTTTTCCTGAGTAATGATCCATAATGTTGTCATTATGGATATCGTGGAAAAAGCAGTTTTCAATCCAGATAAAATCGTTATTGAACGTGTTCAGGTAGAGTACGCTGATTCCGACCCCTCATCTTTGAATTCAATGTCTTTGATCTTGTATCCCGCAACATTTACCAATTTGATACCATACCAGCCTTTGTGATAGTCGGGCACTTCGACGTGGTTGTACCCGACCGCGATGACCGGCCTGTTTCCTGTGCCATACGATGCAATGGTGATCGGATTGACGGCAGTGCCCGACCCTTACGGGTAAAAGCCGTCGGTGAAAGTATCTCCGCACTTAAGAAGGACCTGGTCGCCCGGCCCCAGCGCAAGGGTTGAAATTTTGGTTAATGTTTTGAACGGCTTAGAAGAACTTGTTCCGTTATTCGTAGCGTCATTCCCGCCTGCACTCACATAGTAGGTAGTTGCTGCCATGACAAGCGACGGAAATGCCAGGATTAAACACAAGAATATCATTGCGGCAACAACCGATTTTGGATTCGCTTTACTTCGGAAAGAAAACGGGTGTCTGTATTGAGCGGTTTGCATTTCGCTACGCCGTTTTATTCCAGCCCCCGTTCGATTATTTAATCCAAAGCATTTATTCATAATTATAATTTTAAAAACTTTTAAACTCCTGAGACTGAAGACAACTTCACATAGCGTAATCGCTATATCGAACAGTGGTTTAATCACATCAAAAATTGAACTTTCACCATAATTGAAAAAATATTACTGCTTTCGAATAGTTGTGCTTTTTAATTTGTAATAAAGATATAAAGGCCACGAATGCGCATGTGAGCAATATGCTGGAAATTTAATGCAAGGACTAAACTGATTGTCGTCTGGCAGACCTGGATATTTTGCAAGGGACGAATTAGTACAATCAGGGTTAGTCCATTGGCCCGACCAATAATTTGGATAATTGATTGCAGCATTATTGAACGTTTTCATTTTTAACATTTTCAACGCTTTTGATTCATCAACCTCTGCAAAACCCAGAGTCATAATAGCACCGGTAAAACACCATACTCCGGCATTTTCACGGGTACCCTTCAAAAAATTTTTATCTTTTTCAATCGGTATGTCACTTAACCTGGGGCCTAGCAACTCCCCGTTTAACAGCCGTTTTTCAGCTTCTTCCATAAGTTTTGTTTTTCTTTCTTTACCTAATTCGGGAATTAATAAAGTGATACCAACGGTTTCGCTGTGCATAAAATCGTTTCCCATCACTATGTCATTATTAATGTATACCCTGCGGGGGAAAATTCTCTCACCCATATCTTGCATAAAAGCTTTTAGCTGTTGTGTCCTAAAAAGTTGAATATCTTTTGTAAGTTTTTCAATCCTCAACTTTTGATTAGCATTAAAATTTTGAGGTAATAATGAAAATGCATTAAGTAACTCGTTTAATGAATACAATGCCAGCGCAGAATTATAATGGCTTTCTGCGACCCAGTAATGAATACTTAAACTATAATTAGACCAAATCTGGTCATTCCAATCGGAATTGAGTAACCTGATAATGCCATGCGAACCAACATTAATTTCATCACGCAGGTAAACAAATGCTTTTTCAAGTTTTGATATCAAGTCTGGTTCACTGCTTCCTTTGGGATAGTAAGAGGATGTTTCATTTAAAATGCTGAAATCAGCAGTTACCTTGAGATAGTTGGCTACAGCCCAAAAAAAATCAAGCTGAAAATCGCTGGGTGAAAAGCCTTCGTTTGTATTTAAGGCAAAGCCTTTCAAAGCATAAGGAAGCTCTCCAGATGGCAGCATATTTTTAGAAACAAGCCTTATAATTGATTTGGCCAAAGCAGGATTATAATATGAAACCGGGAGCGAAAAAAACAATAAATCACGGGTTGCCCCGGTCATACCCCATTGAAAGTCGTACGCCATACCCTGGGAGATAAAAGTTTCATCGAAATACGAATTATACTTCGCCATAGCTTCCAGGTTGTAAGCATTCCATGCCATCTCACGCCTGAGGACACTATCTTTTTCATCTTTAAAAACAGGTAATATCCCCGCCCATTTTTCTCTAAAGCCAGGGTCGCCTGCACTATTTAGTAACAGCCGATTAGTAGTGAGTAAATTATTTTGAAAGTTTGTATCATACTCCCAGCCAGTAACCAAACGGATATTTGTTTTTTCATTCGACTTCAGGGTTCTTCTAAAAATAACAGCACTGGTAATTTCCATGCTGTCAACAATATGCTGAATTATTTTGCATGGCTAGTCGGAAAACTGATAGAGTACCGGCGAATATACATCAACCAATGAAGGTTCATCTATTGCAGGTAAAATACCATAAGTTGCATTGGCTGAAAAACTAATTTTCGATAAACCCTGCTGCGGCATGGTGCCCCTGGCGGGATATGAAATCCACGGCCTTTGAGAAATTTGGTTGTACCTGCCATTAACCTGCTCGGCATATTCAATTTCTATATTTTTCTTACCCTTGTTTTTTATATAAATATTAAAAAAAAGCGCTCCTTGTCCTGAATTAATTTTTTCGGAGGGAGCTACGGAAATAACCCTTGTTACTTCAATATCTTCCGGTAAATCGTAAACAAATTTTGCAAATCCGGTTCCGAATTCCTTTTTGGCATTACAGGCATATTTAGAATTAATACCGGTAATGTCATATTTCTTTTTATTAACTGTAATAAATGCCTTCGTTTTTTGGGCATCATTTAATTTTCCCCAGACACGTTCATTACAGTACAAATCATAAATCCCTGAAGTATAAATAAAACTTGTGAGTTTGTAATTACCCAGCAAAAACCAGGGGTCGGACGGCAAATTTATTTTTTGCCCATCGGGGGCTATGTAATTGTAAGGAATTTTACCAGTATAGGTAAACACAGGCAGCGCCATTTCATCCCAACTCCAGTGCCCGATTTCACTTATTTGAGCATGTCCAGGATAATTAAGTCCTGCAATTAATAATACGAATAATAGTTTCTTTAGCATAATTGATTTTCTATTCTTCATCCATTTAAAATTCTTCCACTACCGGTTTACCATCGAGCCATGCGGCCATGTTGAGCACTAAAAAATTCCAGTTTTGAAATCCTTTGTTCAATACAGGCTCACCGTTTTCGGGCTGGTAATATTCATGCAGCGCTCCATTGCGTTCATAATCGTAACCGAGTACTACAATTGTTTTTTTTGCCAGCTCTTTTGCCTCCTCATTAAACCCGTATTTAACCAATCCCTTCCAGGTAAGGTAATTGGCATTAATCCATACAGGCCCAAGCCAGCAGGAAGGGTTACCCGAAGCTTTGATCGTGTACATTTTTTCGAGCTTTGACAATGATCGTACCCCCGCAGGCGAATTAAACGTTTTCGCATTTTTATAATTTTCTTCCACCATTCGTTTTGCCTGTTCCGGCTCTGCAATGCCTGCCCACATTGCCAGGAAACCCGACCATACATCGATACGCTGAATAAGGCAATCCCACGAAAGCGGGCCACCGGTGTGCAACCAACCGATAGTTTCAGGTTTATGAGGTCTTAGATTTAGATCTACGCTATAATAAAACCCATTGCGCTCGTCCCAGCAGTTTTTTTGAATGGATGCTTTAAACTCTTCGGCATACTTTTGATAGTTGCCAGCTATTTCCTGAAGGTTAAGTTGATTTGCCACATACACCATCGCCAGCATTTCTTTATACATAAGACAATTGAGAAAAATGGAGCCGGAACTTTTATAGGGGCGGCCAAAGGTGCAGGGGTCATTGTCAACCCCAATGCCCCCATCGGTTGCCCAAAAAAGCAGGCCTGTTGGCTGGTTACGGTAATGGCTTATATAATTATTTTCAAAAGCCTGCAGGTTAAAAAAAGACTCCCGTAACCATGCTGCATCACCTCCATTATTTTTTATGATAAAAGCCGCATGCTGGGCCAGCACCGGTTTATGCATGTTCCAATCGGTATAATTAGCCGGCCTGCGTTCGCTTCCCGTCTTATCTTCCCGAACCATATATTCAGGTATATAACCTTCCAGGCTGCCAAAACTTAAAAAATTAAGCACACAACCCTGCTCATACGCAAACGCTTCCTGGCGGTCTTTGGAATTACCATTCTCCAGTAGTATTTGACGAAGGGCAACATCACTTAACCAGGAGTCCCAATCCCAAATCATATCATTGTACGCCTGGCTGCCCGGTGCCAGAAAAGGGTATTGCATGGCTTTACCTTTTTCCCGGTACATGCCTTTCATTTCCTTATAAATATTTTCGCGGCATATTTTCGTGTACTTAGCAACGTTAGCATCGCTAAGTTCGGGCATTGGTTGAACCTGTGCTACGGTACTGTTGCAAATGCCCAGTAATAACAATAAGTAGATTTTCATTTTTTAAATATTTATTTATACCCTTTTTTTTTAAAATACTTTTTAAGAATATGCAATTTCATCTACCTGTATTGTTAACCAATACCAATGTTACACATCACATATCAGCACACCTTTTTTCAACGATTCCAGTTTATTCTCCTGCGCCGGAAGAAATTCCTGGGCAACATACCCTTTGAACCCGGTTTGCACAATCGTCTTCATTACGAGTGGGTAATTGAGTTCCTGTGTATCATCAATTTCATGACGGCCTGGAACCCCGCCAGTATGATAATGCCCGATATGTTTTTGATATTTTTTTATGGTATCAACAATATTCCCCTCCATTATCTGCATGTGGTAGATGTCATATAGAATTTTGAGCCTTTCAGAGGCTACCATTTCACAAAGTGCATAAGCCCAGGAGGTTTTGGAGCACTGGTAATCTTTATGGTCATTGGTGTTCAGGAGTTCTATGACTAATGTAATGCCATATTTTTCGGCAACTGGCATAAGTTTTCGCAGGCCCACTGCACAATTTATTAATCCATCATTGTCGGTTTGTCCATCGCTGTTTCCTGAAAAACAAATTAAAGTAGGTACACCGGCTGCAGCAGCTTTGGGAATGATGTCAGTATAATCGGCAATGAGTTTGTCGTGGTATTCCAAGCGGTTAAAGCCCTTTGTTATTCCATAATCAGTGGCGTTTCCCAAAGCACATTTCAAGCCGTATTTATTTAAACCGGCCCATTCATTTTCGCCTAAAAGTTCAATGGACTGAATACCCATATCGGCACATGCCTTTGCAAATTCATTCATTGGGATGCTTCCGTAGCACCATCTGCAAACTGAGTGTCCGATGTTGCCTTTGAGTTTTGAATTGGTTGAAATGTTCCCTTGGGCATTACTGTTTGAAACTCCCAAAGCCGTTAAGGCAATAGTCCCTCCCACGTTTTTAATCATATTTCTTCGGTTCATGATGTTTAATTTATTTGGTTTAGAAAATAATTCTCTTCAATCGGTTTTAAGCACAAGGCACATTGAACAAATACAGCTTCAATAGTCAACACTACACTACTTTGAATTTCCTGGTACTTGTTATGGTATCTTTTTTAAAAATAATTTTTGCTTCCATTTTATAATAACCTGTTTTTTTTGGTATGTTAATTTTGCAATTTTTTACTATCCTACCACTGGATTCAATGCTCAACTTTTCAGTGTAAGATTTTATTTGATGAGAAGAATCACTGACAGATAATGTCAATAGCCCTTCCAGCTATGTTGTAAATCATTAATGATACATACCGGTACATCTAATTCGCCTGCGGCATATTGTTTATCCCATTTGTTAATCATGATGCACAATGGCGCAAATTTATTTCTGACAATTTTGTAAAACCATGGGTCAAGTTCCAGCGTTTTAACGTCTATAAAATTATCGCTGGTTTGCCCCGCAGGCGCAGTATTACTTGAATACCCTAAGCCACAAAAGTGCATGACAGCAGCAGCCTGCCGGTTGCATCTCCAGTATTCTGTAAGCACTTATTCCCTTCTGCAGATTTGGTTCCTGATTTATTTTCCTGAACAAAATAATTTAAACTAAAGCCAAGCAAATCCTTATCACTTTCTATTTCAGCAACAACCCTTAGTTGCTTATGTATTATATCGGGCACTACCTGAACATTCTGGATGAATGGGTAACCGGAAAAAATAATTTCAACGTTATCATACACCCCGGCTATGTATTTAACTTTTTCAAAATCGGCACCATTGGGAATGGAGTCTGGAATATTATCAAGATAAGCGCCTGTCTGGAGTGTGATGTCATTTGTTTTTCCCGGCAATAAAAATTTTCTAATGTCGAATAAAGTTGGAGTAAAGCAATACGGGTTGTAACCAACTTCTTTACCGTTAATAAAAACCCTGGTTCCATAGGTAGCTTTATATACTTTTAACAGCACCACCGAAGGCAAATTTTGTGGTATCTCAAATGCCCGATGGTAGTTATAATAATTCCGTTTGGGGCATTTTACACCCACACTGTCGAATGGCTGTTTTGCCATGTCAACTAATCCAGGAACAGGGATGGTATTGTTGTAATTGAAAGGCAGCTCAGTGGTAATACTTTCAGCAATATCCCATTGCCCGTTTAAACTGATGACTTCCCTTGTTTCGTTATTTTTATTTGCTGAAGACCCCATTAAAAAAGGAACCAACAAAATATAAAATAGTTTTTTCATGAAATTTAATAATTGTGTTGTTATCTGCTGAGCATTAATCACTGTGCGAAGCAGCGTATATAAAAAATTTACTTTACAAAATTTTCATACTTTCTTTTATAAGTGTTTGATGAAAATTGTAAATATCAACAAACACTTTTTTTATTTTATTTATTTACAATTACCAACACAAGCCCTGGGTCGGAAGTATCCCCGGCAGTCTTTTCGCCTCTGCCAATTTCAGTAATTACTTTGCCGGGAATAACCAGCCTGCTGCCTTCTATTGTAACCTTAGATGTGATATCAATTACTTTAACCCCCGCTAAATCCTGGGCCTTAATAATAACCTTACCTAAATTGATATTTGTATTTATCGTAAGACTTTTATAGTACCCGAAAATTCCGAAAGTTTTTGCATCCCCCGAACTAATAGATATATCACAGTTTGGTGTCCAGTATTTTCTATCTCTTGTTCGTGCTGCTACTGTAACTGACACAGCACCCTTTGGATTTTTTGAAGCAACAACAAACGGCAAATCATCATTTTCATCAGGCACAACTATTGGTAGGGGCATGCCACGGCTAATTGCAGCGGGTGCAGTTTCAGCAATAACATTTCCGTTTTTTTTAAATCCTGTCCATGGGTCAAACCACCACGATTCAATTTCTTCATCCATATTTTGAATTTGCCAGGAATCAGTAAGTTGTACAGAATCAATATAAGTTTGGGCAGCATTTACACCAAAGGCAGGAGCTATCTTATGCCATCTTATTGCACGGGTAACTTCATCTATTTTTGTTTTTAAATTGCGGTGAATTGCAGGGAATGACGGGTCGGGTTTTCCATTAGGAAGATTGCCTGCCATTGGGTGGCGCATGATGCCCATGGTACAACCCAACCCGGCGGCTATGTATGCTTCGTCTTCGGCACAAATAAGCCCTTTGTAATTAGTTTCACTTGTATATGGTGTAAGTGTATTTTTTAACCTTTTCATGGTCATCGGGATAGAAAGAATGGCAGGCACGTCGTAAGTCCTGAACACATCGCTTACCGGAATAATACTATCATTCTGGGCATGTTCAACAATCAGGTTGGGGGCATATTGGTGAGCAATATCTGTCAGCAATTTCCGAAAATTGTAATCGTAAATATGTTTTCCCCAATCAACTTTCCAATAGGTAAAACCAGCATTGTTTGCCCATTTTGCCCGTTCTGTCCAATATTCTTTTTGCGTTTTTCCATTTATAAAACTATCTGCCTCCTGTGCACAAACCCAGCCGCCTAATGCTTTCCAGCCCTTACGTTTTACAGCCTGGGTCAAACGTTTTAATGCCTGCTGATTTGAAACACCTTTTTTAGCATAACCCGGAAACCTTTGTTTGTTGAGAATAAGGCTTCCAAAATATTTTTTTGTCTCGCCGCTTAAAGGGATATCCCAACTATCATCCATTACAAAAATCAAATCTTTCCGCGCCTTAGGATAAAAATTTACCCATCCCCGGTACTTGCCGTTTCCTAAAATATTTGCTTCAATAAGATTTATCCGTTGAAGTGCGGAGCCACCATCACTTGTAAAATATTGCTGGGTTTGCCAGGTGCAATAATAATCAGGCGAAGGATTTGGAACATCAGGTATTAGCCCTATAAATTTTTTACTCACGGCTTGTGAAAAACATGAAATGCCCGTTGTACCATAAAGCACGATAGAAATTATATTCTTTAAAATAAATTTTCTGTATTTCATTATATCAATGCTTAATTGGTTTTAATATCAACCGATGAAGGGATAAATGAACCGCTTTCAACCTTCAGGTTAATATTTCCTACTTTTTTAAAAGGTCTTAATATAATGATTGCTTTCCCCTGGTAGAGATTGCATTTAGGTTGCCTGAAACTGACCATCTGGTTTGGGCTGCTGTTGCCAACTGCTGCTAATTCGCCATCGCCACTTATGGTAAGATTGACGGGTATATTGGCATTAGGAATGATATTGCCATTTTCATCAGCCACTTCAACTGTTACATAAGCCAGGTCATTTCGGTCGGCTTTAATGAGCATACGGTCAGCAGTTAGCACAAGCTTGTTGGGCGCCCCTGCAGTCTTAAGGATTTTTGTAACTACCTCTTTTCCATTTATCAAACCGATTGCCTTTAATTCGCCTTGTGTGTATGGGATATCAAACCGGGCGGTGAGCTGGGTTTTAGGGATAAATTTCATGTTGTAATCCGCCGTTCTTTTATCTTCATTAAAGTTTACAGAAACCTTTTTCTCGCCAATTACTTTTCCATTTAACTCAAGCCGTACAGAAGTGCATTTGGTATATACATCAACTGTAATTGTTTTGCCTTCGTATCCTGGCCATGTCCAGCAGGGGATTTCATCATACCAGCCCCATAGGCTTATTACCTGCTTCCTCTGTAATGAGTCGGGAAGCTGTACCAGAATTTCCATTTGGCTTCGGTTCCACACAATATCCCTGTAATAAGATTGGGCTTTCTTAAAACCATTGATATCAATATCTCCGGAACCAGACACAAAATAGGGCCAGCCTCTTCCAAAATTGCCTGCCGCATAATTTACATTTTCATTTTCCATGGAAACATGCCCAATGCCTGACTCACCCAAATAGTCCATTCCCGTCCAAACAAAATCGCCCAAAATCCAGGGATATTTATTTGTCTGTTCCCACACATCAAACATATCTACAGGAAAAGATTCTGTTGTCATCATCAACCGGTTAGGAAAAAGTTTATGGTCCCCTTCCATAAAACGCCAGGGGTAATTGTAACCGCCAATATCTACCAGTTTAAAAGCGGGGATGGTATAACTCCAGGGATGCACATCTCCAACCGATGTCAAAAATTCATGAATGGCTTCTGTAGTGGGGCGGCTATTATCATACTCATGAATTACGTCTGTTATTTTTTTTGTCATCGCCAAACCATCTGGGTAAGCCCTCTCCTTAATTTCATTGCCAACGCTCCATATTATTATACTTGGATGGTTGCGGTCACGCAGCATCATAGATTGTAAATCTTTTTGCCACCAATCCTTAAAATAAAGATGATAATCCTGCGGCTCCTTCGGCAATGTCCAGGTATCGAAACATTCATCAATCACCAGCATGCCCAGTCTGTCGCAAGCATCTAAAAATTTGGGCGAGGGTAGGTTGTGGCTACAGCGAATGGCATTAAATCCATTTGCCTTCATCATTTCCACCCGCCGTTCTTCTGCCCTGTCTATTGCAGCAGCACCAAGTATCCCGTTATCCTGGTGCATGCAGCCACCTTTCAATTTAGTAGTTTCACCATTTATTTGAAGGCCTTTTTCAGTACTGTATGTAATCTTTCTTATTCCAAACCGTAAATTATATTCATCAATAATTTGATTTGCCTTTTTAATTTTTATCTCCGCCCTGTACATTGCCGGTGATGCCGGCGACCAAAGTTGCGGCGACTTCACCAATAATTCCTGAAAAACTTCTGCTATTGAATTGGCATTAATAAATGTATTTTTTGTAACCTGCCCTGCAGATAATCCGTTTGCATCAACCAGGTTGGTAATTATTTCAATTGGTTCTTTTTTACCAGAGGTATTATTTATAGAAATGCTCAATTTCACAATGGCGGATTTTTTTGTTATTACCGGGGTAGTTGCACAAACTCCCCATGTAGCTATATGTACCGGGTTTGTTACCGAAAGCTTCACATGCCTGTAAATGCCCGAACCGCTATACCATCGGCTGGTTCTGCCAACATTTTTCACCCTCACCGCTAAAACATTGGGCTGGCCAGCAGCATTTAAAAACGGAGTAAGGTCGTAAGCGAACGATGTATATCCATTCGGATGATAACCCACATGCTTACCATTGACCCAAACATCAGCTTGATTAAAAACACCTTCAAATAAAATATTTACAAGTTTTCCATTATCAGTTTCATTAAGCGTGAAATGTTTACGATACCATCCAACACCACCTATGGTGTGGCCGGTAGCAAATTGTCCCGGGCTTTTTCTTGAAAATGGCCCCACCTGATTTTCATTTGAACCGCCGGGCAAATCTTCAATGCTCCAGTCGTGCGGAAGGTCAAGGGTTCGCCATTTTGAATCATTGAAAGCGGATTGTTCCGGGCCTGCAATACTATCAAGCAGGAATTTCCAATCTTCATCAAAAAGCCGGTCACGGTTATTTATGGTTTGCGTTTTTTGAGTGGCTGCTGTTAAAAAAATGACTGATATTCCAATCAGCAGCAAACAAGGAATTACTAATAATTTTTTCATCTCATTAAGTTTTTTGTAACTATTCAGTTCCAAAAGTAGCGATAAGATGTAAAGTATTCAAAACGTTATTACCATTTTTGATAGTAGTATCAATAACAGACCTAAGAATGGCGAATACGTTTGCACTTTCAAGTGTTTTAAATTGACCTGATATTTTTTGTTTTACCTTAATATTTCTGATGGCCCTTTCTGAGCCATTGTCCCACCCAATCGAAGCCCAAATACACTGCATCTTTAGTCGGTAAAGTCCAGGGTGTAGCACTGGGTGAAAAACTTCCACTAATGTTGCCGATATAAACATTTAAAAATCTTGCTGGATCAACTATTACACTTTTATTATAAAGCTTTGAACCGTTATTATTTTTATTAATTCTTATAATTCCCGGTTCCCCATTTGGTTGGAGAATAGTGTCAGCCAGATAAAAATCTATTTTTGCATTACCAATAATGCTTTTAAAATAGGGATTTACCTGTGCAGTATCAGTGTTTAACAAAAGAAAATCTTTATGTAAATCTTCCAACTCTGCCAGCAGTTTTTCTTTTCATAAATTTTAAGACATGTTTCCTCCATCCGTTCTTCCTTCATGCTGTGTGGCTGAGTAAATGACATGAAAAATTACGGGCACTTTTATAACCCTTCCATTATCCTGAGATTGGGAAAAACCAAAAAAAGGCAGCAATGTAATCAGTGATAATTTTACAGTTTTTTTCATAAAGAATATTTTTTGTAATAATTAGAAGAACAAAATACTTTTTTAATATCTAATGTCATATAACTATTCAATTAAAAAGTTAGCTACCAGTTTTTAAAGATTTGCATATTTTCTTTCTTTATAACCTGCTTTATACATTTTATGAACTTCAATATTGTACACACCAAAATCTGAAACAACCTTACCTGTAACTTTATAAAATCCTCTGCCTTTTAATGGATAGTTTCGTAAAGATTCAGGAAAGTGAACGGTATCAATCCAGTCTAAATTCACATCAAGGAAAGTCCCAAAACTCATCCTTTCGTTTCTCACTGTTGTCACCACTTTATAATCAATAAAATAAATTAGTACCGTAACGATTTTATTGAGGTTTGCAGCCAGGTCTTTAGCCCGTGAATATTTGTAAGGATCATCATTTACGAGATCAAAAGGGTTGCCTAATGTAAAGTCCAATGTTTCGAGTTCTTCATATAATACCAAATATAATTATTAATTAGTCCAATTTAATTCTGAGAATATATATGCAAAGCCGCAAGTGGTTTTTATTTTACAGCACATAATGAATTTGTGGCTTCTGTTATAAATTCACTGACCTCATCCAAGGTTTTAAAAAGTTTGTTGGTAAATTTTCTTTTAAGAATCGCCCAGATATTTTCTGCAAGGTTTAGTTCAGGGCTATAGGGCGGCAAAAATATTAGCCCAATATTATCCGGAATCTCTAAAGTTTCTGCTTTGTGAAATGCACCATTATCCAATACGATTATTTTAAATTCGTCAGGATTTTGAGCGGAAAAGCCATCCAGGAAAATCTGGAAATTTGCAGCATTGCAGTTGGGCATTTCTAAAAGAAATTTATCCCCGTTTATAGGTGAGAATGCGCCAAACAAGTAAAGTGTTTTAAATACCTGGTGGAAAGGGCAAATTGGTTTTATACCCTTTGCAGTTAATACTTTGCCATTGCGTGTAAACAATCCAAACCTGCTTTCATCCTGAAAGAATAAATTTATTTTGGTGAATTTTGTATCTGACTCAAATATTACTTCCTGACATTTTTGACTGAAGTTTTTTTAAAAGTAGTGCCTGCTTCTTCATCCTTTTTTACATGGCTTTTTCTTGCAACTTTAATTTTGCTCCCAAAATGGCGTTGCGTATATTTTACCAATGTAATGTACTTCATGTCTTTAAAGAGTTCTTTATTCACCCATTCCAAAAGTTCAGTATAACCTCGTATGCCATTTTTGGGGTCATTTAATATCATCTCTATTTTGTTGTGTTCTTCTTTGGTTACAACACTTTTTTTAAACCCTCCAACACGGCCATGTTTTAACAAAGGCTCAATGCCTGAAAGCTTATAAAGTTTACGCCACTTTACTATACTGTTATGATTGATGCCTGTTATACGGGATAGTTCTCTTTTAGAAATACCCGTTTTTTCATGTTTTTTAATCTCTATTAACATCAATAATCGTTTGCCTATTAAATCCCCACTGGTGCGTTGAAGTTTACGAAGCTCCGGGATTGTTTGTTTTACGATAATCTGAAAAGGTAGCGCCATAGTATAATTATTATATAGTCCAAATATAAAGCAAAAAAATCCAATAACCAAATATTGGACTATTTATTATTTATATTTGGTATAAATCATCCAACGGATAATCCACTAACTCAGGCAGTTTAAAATTGACAGGCGCTTCCTCAAACATTGACTTTGCAGCCGGAAAATGAGATATATTTTTCTTTTGCAAAAAATTAGCTTCCCATAACAGTTGCTTTTTCTTTTTTCCGGTAAAGCGAAAAGCGCCGATGCTTACCAGCATATTCAAAAGTTCCCTGGTAATATTTGTTCGTTCAATAAAATCCTGCAGGTGAAGAAACAAACCATTTTTATTTCTTTCATCCAATATCACCTCCACCATATCCTGCTGAAAAGATTTGATATGGATAAAACCTGTGTACACATCATTGCCCCTGATAGTCGTATAATATTCACTTTCATTTACACAAGGCGCATGTACAATAGCACCTGTTTTTCGCAGTTCTAAAAAATATAATTCCCGGCTGTAAAAGCCACCAAAATTATTGATTACCGCCACCATAAATTCTTTGGGGTAGTATGTTTTTAAAAACAAGCTTTGGTAACTCTCCACCGCAAAAGAAGCAGAGTGTGCTTTGGAAAAACTATAACCTCCAAAACTTTCAATCTGCCGCCATACTTCAGCGGTAATGGCATCGGGGTAATCTCTTTCTTTGCAATTCAAAAACCATTTCTCTTTAATCCGCAGCATCTCCTGGTTGCCACGGTATTTACCACTCATGGCCCGGCGTAAAATATCTGCCTCACCCATATCCAATCCGGCAAAATGATGCGCTACTTTTATCACATCTTCCTGAAACACCATTACCCCAAAAGTTTCCTGCAACAGTTCTTTCATTATGGGGTGGATGTAATCAATATTTTCAGGGTCATGATATCTTTCAATGTATGCCTTCATCATGCCACTGCTGGCCACTCCGGGGCGTATGATGGAACTGGCAGCCACAAGGGTTATATAATCATCACATTCCAGTTTTTTTAGTAGTTGCCGCATTGCAGGCGATTCTATATAAAAACATCCAATGGTTTGTACATGCTTAATCTGTTCGCTTACCCGTTTATCTTTCTTGAATTTCTTGAAATCGTGGATGTTTACATCAACACCCTGGTTTTCCTTTATCAGGCGTAAACTTTCTTTAATGTGCCCAAGCCCACGCTGGCTTAAAATATCCAGTTTATACAAGCCCACATTCTCTGCAACAAACATATCCATCTGCACCGTGGCAAAGCCCTTCGGCGGCATAAACACCGTTGCATATTGATAAATGCTTTCTTCTGAAATCAACATGCCGCCAGGATGAATAGACAAATGATTCGGAAAATTTTCTATCAGCTTTCCATAGCGTAAAATCTGCTGTTGTATTTTATCATCGGGGTTGCCGCCTGTAGCCAATTGGTCTATTTCTTCTTTTGGCAAACCAAAAACCTTTCCCCAATTCTCTTACTACTGCCCGGTATTGAAAAGTAGAATACATGCCTAATAAAGCCACCTGCTTTTTACCATAGCGTTTAAAAACATAATCAATTACTTCATCCCTTTCGAGCCAGCTAAAATCAATATCAAAGTCGGATGGCGAAGTGCGGTGTGGATATAAAAACCGTTCAAAATACAAATCCAGTTCTATCGGGTCCACATCTGTTATTTGCAAGCAATACGCCACAATGGAGTTGGCACCACTGCCACGACCAACATGATAAAATCCTCTCGACTGTGCATAACGAATAATATCCCAGGTAATAAGGCATTGAAGTAATGAGGCATTTTGAAGATGACGGCTACTCTGCTAAGACTTTTAACAGGCCGCAATTCAATAGACTACTTGATTACATTAAAAAGAACAAGGGTATTGTAAAAAAGTTATTGATAGTGAAATACGACAGGTTTTCACGGAATACAGAGGCTTCTTTTGCAATGATTACTAAATTGTTTAAACTTGGTATTGAAGTAGAAGCCATTGAGCAAAAACTGGATAATAGTGTGCCTGAAAATTTAATTATGAAGGCCTTGTACCTGGCAATACCAGAGGTAGAGAATTTAAGACGTTCTCTAAATACAACCGCTGGTATGCGTAGGGCTAAGAGAGAAGGCAGGTATGTAAGCA
>Ga0209512_1001852_pt1 | contig 24376 bp, 4 predicted proteins | sample frozenSSSSmetaG_FD_184142 | JGI IMG/M metagenome (GOLD analysis project Ga0209512, IMG submission 184142) | Glacier valley bacterial and archeal communities from Borup Fiord, Nunavut, Canada, to study Microbial Dark Matter (Phase II) -... | ecosystem: Environmental > Aquatic > Freshwater > Ice >...
AAGCGATCCGAGGCTCCGAGAGTGAGCGTGCCGCCGTTGATGTTCACGGTGGCGGCGGCTGATGTGCCGTTGAGCGTGGTGGTGTTGGAAAGCTGGGTAAGGATGCCGGCTCCGAGGTTGCCGTTCAGGGTTCCACCGTTCAGGCTGTAGGTGGCGGCGGTGAGGGTGCCGCTGCCGTCGAGGATGCCGCCGTTGAGGGTAAAGGTGCCGACGGTGTCGTTGAAGGTGCCGAGATCGAGGGTTCCCAGGCTGGCGATGGTGACTGTTGCTGTGTCGAGCAAGCGATCCGAGGCTCCGAGAGTGAGCGTGCCGCCGTTGATGTTCACGGTGGCGGCGGCTGATGTGCCGTTGAGCGTGGTGGTGTTGGAAAGCTGGGTAAGGATGCCGGCTCCGAGGTTGCCGTTCAAGGTGCCGCCGTTCAGGCTGTAGGTGGCGGCGGTGAGGGTGCCGCTGCCGTCGAGGATGCCGCTGTTGAGGGTAAAGGTGCCGACGGTGTCGCTGAAGCCCGCGAGGTTGAGCGTGCCCGTGTTGATGGTGAGGGCCGCGGTGTCGAGCAGACGATTTGCCGCACCGAGGGCGAGTGTGCCGCCGTTGATGTTCACGGTGGCGGCGGCTGAAGTGCCGTTGAGCGTGGTGGTGTTGGAAACCTGGTTGAGGATGCCAGCTCCGAGGTTGCCGTTCAAGGTGCCGCCGTTCAGGTCATAGGTGGCGGCGGTGAGGGTGCCGCTGCCGTCGAGGATGCCGCCGTTGAGGGTAAAGGTGCCGACGGTGTCGTTGAAAGTGGCGAGATTTAAAATTCCGGAGTTGATGGTGACTGCGGCGTTGTTTGCGAGGCGGTCTGAAGCACCGAGAGCGAGCGTGCCACCATTCACGTTGATGGTCGCGGCGGCTGAGGTGCCGTTGAGCGTGGTGGTGTTGGTGAGCTGGTTGAGGATGCCAGCTCCGAGGTTGGCGTTCACCGTGCCGCCATTGAGATCGTAGGTGGCGGCCGTGAGCGTGCCAGTGCCGTTGAGGGAGCCGCCGTGGAGGCTGAAGCTGCCGACGGTGTCGTTGAAGTTGCCGAGATTCAACGTGCTATTCATGGCGATGCTGACCGCGGCGGTGTCGAGCAGGCGGTCTGAAGCCCCGAGGGTGAGGGTGCCGCCATTGATGTTCACAGTCGCGGCGGCTGAGGTGCCGTTGAGGGTGGTGATGTTAGTGAGCTGGGTGAGGATGCCGGCTCCGAGGTTCGCATTTACCGTGCCACCGTTGAGGTCATAGGTCGTGGCGGTGAGCGTGCCAGTGCCATTGAGGATGCCACCATTGATGGTGAAGGTTCCGACGGTGTCGTTGAAAGCTCCGAGATCCAGGGTTCCCAAGCTGGCGATGGTAACTGCCGCGGTATTTAACAAACGGTCAGAGGCACCGAGAGTGAGCGTGCCGCCGTTGATGTTCACGGTGGCGGCGGCTGAAGTGCCGTTAAGCGTGGTGGTGTTAGTGAGTTGGGTGAGGATGCCAGCTCCGAGGTTGGCATTGATGGTGCCGCCGTTAAGGTCATAGGTAGTGGCGGTGAGCGTCCCAGTGCCGTTGAAGATACCGCTGTTGATCGTGAAAGTTCCGACGGTGTCGTTGAAGGATCCGAGATTCAGGGTTCCCAAGCTGGCGATGGTGACTGCTGCTGAATTTAACAAACGATCTGAAGCACCTAGGGTGAGGGTGCCGCCGTTCACATTCACGGTGGCGGCAGCCGAGGTGCCGTTGAGCGTGGTGGTGTTGGAGAGTTGATTGAGTATGCCGGCTCCGAGGTTGGCGTTCACGGTGCCGCCGTTGAGGCTGTAGGTGGTGGCGGTGAGCGTGCCAGTGCCGTTGAGGATGCCGCCGTTGATCGTGAAGGTGCCAACGGTGTCGTTGAAAGCTCCAAGATTCAGGGTTCCCATGCTGGCGATGGTGACTGCTGCGGTATTTAACAAACGATCCGAAGCACCCAAGGTGAGGGTGCCGCCGTTGACGTTGACGGTGGCGGCAGTCGAGGTGCCGTTGAGCGTGGTGGTGTTAGTGAGTTGATTGAGGATGCCAGCTCCAAGGTTGGCGTTGATGGTGCCGCCGTTGAGATCATAGGTGGCGGCGGTGAGCGTGCCAGTGCCATTGAGGATGCCGCCGGTGATCGTGAAAGTGCCAACGGTGTCGCTGAAGGTGGCGAGATTGAGCGTGCCGGAGTTGATCGCGAGAGCAGCGGTGTCGGATAGGCGGTTTGCAGCACCGAGAGTGAGCGTGCCGCCGTTGACGTTGACATTTGCGGCGTCCGAGGTGCCGTTGAGGAGAGTGGCGTTAGAAAGCTGGCTGAGGACGCCAGCTCCAAGGTTACCGTTTACGGTGCCGCCGTTGAGGCTGTAAGTGGCGGCGGTGAGGGTGCCGGTGCCTTCGAGCGTGCCGCCGTTGAGGGTGAAGGCACCGACGGTGTCATTAAAACTGCCGAGATTTAACGAAGCTCCGGTGGCGATGGTGACTGCCGCTGAATCGAGCAAGCGGTTTGCAGCACCGAGTGCAAGTGTGCCGCCGTTGACGTTCACGGTGGCGGCGGCCGAGGTGCCGTTGAGGGTCGTGGTGTTGGTAAGCTGCGTGAGGATTCCCGCTCCGAGGTTGGCATTTACCGTGCCGCCGTTGAGCGCGTAGGTGGCGGCGGTTAGGGTGCCGGTGCCGTTGAGAGAACCTCCGGTTAGGGTAAAGCTGCCGACGGTGTCGTTGAAGGTTCCGAGATTCAGGATGCCGGAGTTGATGGAAACGGCAGCGGTGTTATCGAGGCGATCCGCAGCACCGAGAGTGAGCGTGCCGCCATTGACGTTTACGGTGGCGGCGGCTGAGGTGCCGTTGAGCGTGGTGGTGTTGGTGAGTTGGTTGAGAATGCCTGCTCCGAGGTTGGCGTTGATGGTGCCGCCGTTGAGATCGTAGGTGGCGGCGGCGAGTGTGCCGGTGCCATTCAGAGAACCTCCGGTGAGCGTGAACGTACCCACGGTTTCATTGAAATTGCCCAGGTTTAAGATCCCGGAGTTGATCGAGAGTGCGGCGGTATTTGCCAGACGTTCCGCAGCACCAAGAGTAAGAGTGCCGCCGTTGATATTCACGGTGGTGGCGGCTGATGTGCCATTGAGCGTGGTGGTGTTTCCGATCTGAGTTAGCGTCCCAGCTCCGAGGTTCGCGTTTACTGTGCCGCCGTTGAGCGTGTAGGTGGTGGCGGTGAGCGTGCCGCTGCCGTCGAGGGTGCCGGTATTCAACAAGAAGGAGCCGACGGTGTCGGAAAATGTCCCGAGATTGAGCGTGCCAACGTTGACTGTCACAGCCGCGCTGTCGAACAGGCGGTTTGCTGCGCCGAGGGTCAGGGTGCCGCCGTTGACGTTGACCAAGGATGCCGCGGAGGTGCCGTTGAGCGTGGTGGTGTTAGAAACTTGGCTGAGTGTGCCACTGCCGAGGTTGGCATTTACCGTGCCACCATTGAGATTGTAGGTGGTGGCGGTGAGCGTGCCAGTGCCGTTGAGTGAGCCGCCGGTGAGGGTGAAGATGCCGACGGTGTCGCTGAAGGTGCCTAAATTGAAGATGGCCGCCACATTGACGGCGGCCGTGTCTGAGAGGCGATCTGCCGCGCCGAGGGCGAGGGTGCCGCCGGTGACGTTGACGATGGATGCGGCTGAGGTGCCGTTGAGGGTGGTGGTGTTAGTGAGCTGGTTAACTGTGCCAATTCCGAGGTTGGCATTCACCGTGCCGCCGTTGAGATCGTAGGTGGTGGCGGTGAGTGTGCCGGTGCCGTTGAGGGTGCCAGCGTTCAGGGTGAAGGTGCCAACGGTGTCGTTGAAAACGCCGAGATTGAGAATGGCGGAACTGACGGTGACTGCCGCGCTGTCGGCGAGTCGGTCTGAGGAGCCGAGCGTGAGGGTGCCGCCAGTGACGTTGACGGTGGCGGCAGCGGAAGTGCCGTTCAGGACGGTGATGTTGGAAAGCTGACTGAGCGTCCCTGCGCCGAGGTTGCCGTTGATGTTGCCGCCGTTGAGACTGTAGGTGGCGGCGGTCAGAGTGCCGGTGCCGTTGAGCGTGCCGCCGTTCAGCGTGAAGCTACCGACGGTGTCGTTGAAGGTGGCGAGGTTGAGAATTCCCACTCCGGAAACGGTGACTGCCGAACTGTCCAGCAGGCGTTGATCGGCTCCGAGGGAAAGGGTGCCGCCAGTGACGTTGACGGTCGCGGCAGCCGAGGTGCCGTTGAGAAGGGTGGTGTTGACGATCTGGGTCAGGACTCCGGCCCCGAGGTTGGCATTGATGGCTCCGCCGCTCAGGCCGTATGTGACGGCGGTCAGGGTGCCGGTGCCATCAAGCGTGCCGGTGTTGATGGTGAAGGTGCTAACGGTTTCGTTGAAACCCGCGAGATTCAGGCTGCCGCCAGCGATTTTGAGAGCGGCGGAGTTGTTCAATCGCTCGGCTGCTCCGAGGGCGAGCGAGCCGCCGTTGATGTTCACGTCGACCGACAAGGAGGTGCCGTTGAGGGTGGTGGTGTTGCTGAGTTGGGTGAGAATGCCTGCGCCGAGATTCGCGTTGATCGTGCCCCCGTTCAGGCCGTAGGTGGCGGCCGTTAGGGTTCCCGTGCCATTGAGCATGCCGCCGTTGAGGATGAGGCTGGCGACGGTGTCGTTGAACGCGGCGAGAGTGAGGGTGCCGTTGTTCAGGGTGAGCGCGGCTCCATTTGCCAATCGGTCTGAAGCACCGAGCTGCAGAGTGCCGCCGTTCACGTTCACGGTTAGAGCAGAGGCGGTGCCGTTGAGCAGAGTGGTGCCGCCGGTTTGGTTGATGATGCCGAGGCCGAGGTTGGCGTTCACGGTGCCGCCGTTGAGCCCGTAAGTGGCGGCGGTGAGTGTGCCGGCGCCGTCGAGCGTGCCGGTGTTGATCGCGAAGGTGCCGACGGTGTCGCTGAAGTTTTGTAAATTCAGACGCCCGCCGTTGATAGTTACTGCTGCGGTATCGGCCAGGCGATTGGAGGAGCCCAGCGCGAGGGTGCCGACGTTCACGTTCACTGCGGATGCGGCGGAAGTGCCGTTGAGGAAAGTCGTGGTGTTACCGATTTGGTTGAGCGTGCCGGTGCCGAGGTTAGCGTTCACATTTCCACCGCTGAGGTTGTAAGAGGTGGCGGTGAGCGTGCCGGTGCCGTTGAGATTGGCCGCGCCGGTCTGGCTGTAGGTGCCGACGGTGTTGTTGAAGGTGCCGAGATTGAGGGTGGCACCGGAGAGCAGCGAGAGGCCGCCGGAAATGACGAGCTGGTTGTTCGCAGAAAGGGTGATCGAGCCTTGTTGGATTTCAGCCGAGGTGGCGGTGATGGTGGAACCGAGGGCGAGCAATCCGGTCCCGTTGGTATTCCAGATGAAATTCCCCGCGGTGTTAGCACCGGAGATGGAAGTGCCGGAAAGCAGGTTGAACGACGCGGTGCCGGTGGTGTTGAAATTCAAAGAACCCACCGTGGCCGTGCCGACTCCGCCGCCGAGGTTGATGGAGGTGCCGTTGAGGGTGGCTGCACCGGTGACGGCGACGTTGCCGGAGTTCGTGATCGCGCCGCCGGAGGTGACGTTGAGGGTGGTCGCGGTGACCGTGCTCAGATCGGTGTCACCCTGTTCGCTGAGCGCGACGGTGGTGCCGTTGAGGCTGACGCTGCCGAAGTTGTTAGCAGCGTTGGTGAGAGTGATGGCATTCGTTCCCGCATTGAAACTCGCCGCACCTGCGACCTGGGCGGAACCTGTTTGGGTGATCGCTCCGTTGGAAATCAAGTTGAACGAAGCCACATTGACGGCAGCGAGGAGCGAGGAGCTCGCTTCAGTGATAGAAACCGTATTTCCGGTGAGATTGAGGCTGCCGAAGTTGTTATCCGGGCCGTTCAACGTGATGTTTGAAGACGCCGCGTTGAAGGTGGCGAGTCCGGTCGCTTTCAGGATGTGTGAGTTGTCCTGAGTGATTCCCGCAGTGGCATTTACCTTGAGGGCATTGGAAATTTCCACGACTCCGTTGAGAGCGACCCCGCCGTTGTTCGCAAAGAGGTTGAGCGTTCCGTTACCGACGATGTTGGTGATGTTCGCGGAAACGGTCAGAGAGGTGGCGGCATTCACCGTGAAGGTGTTTGCATTCAGCCATGAAACCGGGCTGATGACGTTGATGGCTCCACCGCCGAGATTGCTAACGGATACAACGGGGTTCGCAGCGAGCGCGTTGACGATGTCGGCTTCGAGAACGCTTGAATTGTTAGCGACGATCAGCGGCGTGAAGGACGGCCCGCCAGAGATGTTGCTGCTGCCCCCGCCGATCGTCAGGATGCCGGATGCGTGAGCGGACGAAGCCCCCATGCAGAGGAAAATGACGGAGCTGAGGAATTTGTGGGACGGTTTCATGGTGGGTGTAAGGTGGGTGACAGCAGGGACGCTGGCGGGTGTTGAGATTAAGGGACGTTTGAAACTTTGGCATCGCCAGCGAGCGGGCTGACTGGATAGCGAATTTTGATAGATGAAATGAAATCCGCTTCGACGGATTCGCGCATCCGGCGGCGCTCGGATTGCTCCAGCTCGGCGGATACGGATTCAAAAGGACGGGTGAAGGCGGGTTTCTCGGCCATGAAACGGACGAGAAAAACGCCTTCCTGGCGGGAAATGACGTCACTGACATCGCCGGGTTTTTCGAGCGAGTAGGCGATTTCCGCAGCGGCTTTGGCGAGTGGATCCGCTCCTCCTTTTTGATCGAGCCAGCCGAGAACGCCCTGCTTGAAACGAGTGGGCGCGTGTTCGGAATAGTCCACACCGAGGACGGAGAAACCTTGATCTGGATTTTTCCTGAGATCGTCGTTGGCCTGGAACCAGGTCTTGGCTTGGGAGAGTTTTTCCTGATAGGCGGCGAGTCGCTCGGGATCTTGGCCGGGATCGAGCCAGAGCAGCGCGACTTGGCGCTTCTGTGCGGACTGGAACTGCTCTTTGCGGGATTCGTAAATCTCGCGCAGTCGGGAATCGGGAATTGGCTCGGTGGCGATGGCTTGGAGCTTTGGAGTCAGCTCGGTCTCCCGCAGCCGGGAAATGAGGATGCGGGCGATTTCGGCACGGGCGATGGGGTCATTTTCCAACCCTGCATCATGCGCAGCTTGGGTGAGGCTGGCCCGCTCGGCTAACTCATCCAGCGCGGTTTTGCGGGTCTCCGCGTCGGTCCTGCTGGCATGCCTTTCCCTCAATTGAAGGTCCAAATCCTCCTGAGTGATCGTGACTGATCCGATCCGCAGCAATCCCCGCTCCGCCACGGCAGGCGAAGGATTTGCAGCTTGCTGCCGCGTTTCCCGGTTGCAGGAGACGAGGGCCAACAGGCAGCCAAATGCCAGGGTGTGGATGCTCGGTTGGATCATGGTGCCAGATTGCGGATCACGGCGTTGCCGGTGACGCGTTTGAATTCCCACATGATGACGTGGCTGCCGGTCAGCTCGCGCTGGACGCGGACGGTCGGCCCGGAGGTTTCGGAAATATTCACGCCGTCGATGTAGAAGGTGAGCAAATCGCCCGAGCTGCCGCCGGTGATTTGCAGCTCGAAATCGAGGTTCGCGCCGTCGGTGATTTCCGAGATGATGCGCCCGGATTCGCCGGAGCTGGTGAGAGCGCCGGTGCTTTGGTTGGTTTTCCAAACGGACTTGCCGCTGATCCCGAATGGGGCGGTTCCGACCAATTTCCCGATGGTGTTGGTGGCAAGCACGCCGGGTTCGAGATTCATGCCCAAGCGGTAAAAGCGGCTCGTCGCTTGGGCGGGGAGCGTCTGGCCGACGAGTTTCACGCCAGTGGGGTCCGCGGATTCGGTGAAGGTGGAGGAAGCGTCCGACCACTGGCCAAGGCCCGGCGAGGATTCCACATTCCAGCGGACATCGGCGGCGTTCAGCGGGCTTTTCGTCAGGATCTCGGGCTTGCCGTTGGCGACGCGGAAGGAGATTTGGTGCGAGGCAAGATCATCGACGGAGTTGAGTCGGAACGCATACGCCTGGAGGTATTTTGAAACGGCTTCTGGCGGCAAATTCGAGAGATCGGATAGATTTCGCATGGCACCGCCGGTGGAAGCTTGAAGCCAGCGGTCGAAGCCAGCGCCATTCGCCTCGGTGGCGGATGCGGCGGCGTAAATGACCGCTTCGTTCGGATTTCCTGTCTGATAGAGATCGCCGGGAAGGAGTTTGAAATGAACGACTTTCGGCCCCTTCGCGAGACCCGCGGCCAGGGGCTGGATGGAAATTTGCACGAAGCTCTGACCTGCGGAAATCACCAGAGATTCTGGCACGTCCTGGATGTGAGTGCCTTCGATGGCGGTGCCGCCGAGGCTGAGTGGGATCGTGAGCGAGCTGGCGAGTGAGCCGTCACGATGGACTCGGACAACGGCGGGCTGGGAGAGACTGGAAATGGCGGACGGTTGGACGACTTCGAGCCAGACCATCGGGCGATCCGTGATGGTGCGGGTCAGGGCAGCGCCGCCGACGGTGAATTTGTATTGCGGCAGGACGGCGAGCTGGACGGTTTTCGATCCCGCAGTCTTGAGATCCGGCACGGGGCGGACGGTGACGGTTTTGCTCGTTACGCCGCGAGGGAAGTGGATCACGGCGCGGTGGCTTTCATTTTCCACAGCGGAGTCGATGACGAATTTCCCGCCGAGCGCTTCCTCGAAGAATCCGACCGGCACATCGAGTGCGGCAGCCGTGCCCGCACCGCTGCGGGTGATGACGATGCTGAATGGCTCACTGATCGACTCGCTGGTCGGGCCTGCCGGGCTGCCGGGAGCGAGGGCGATCTGGACGGTGGATGGAATGCTCAGGCCACCCATGCGGATGCGACCTTCGGCAATGAGTTGGATCAGCTGGCTGCCGCCCACAACCTTGTTTTCCAAAGTGATTTCCTGAGTGGTGGCGTCCGGGCGTCTCACGATCAGCACCGAGTTGAGGGTGGGCGTGGGGGTGGAGAAATCCGCATCCAGCCGGACGGAGATGGACTGGCGGGCATCGCCGGTCCGGCCCCAGAAGAGGGCGGAAAGATCGAGGATGTCATTTTCGAGATCAAAGTCGGTGATGCGGTCGGCACCGGTATCGAGTCCGCCGAAAACGAAGCGGTCGTCCCCTGCCCCGCCGGTCAGAATGTCCGCGCCGGGACCGCCGGAAAGCGTGTCGCCAAGTGCGCCGCCGCCGATGCGGTCGTCACCATGGCCGCCGCGGATCGTCTGCGGATGAGATGAAGAAGCGGCGGAGAGATTGACGGCTTTCAGCTCGGTGCTGAGATCCCAGATGACCGAACCGCCCCATTTGGAGTCGAGGTAGTCGTTCACGTCGCGGAGTTTTTGCTCGGCGAGAGCGGTGGGGAAAACGAGGAGTTCGTTGAGTTGGCCAGCGAAGGATTCGTCGATTGGGCTGCTGGTGTTAGGGATCGCGGAGCGACGGCCACCGAGCGTGGGCAGGACGGGATCGACGGTTGCCGCCGAGATGTTTTGGCCATCGTAGGACAGGCCATAGACGTTCTGGAGGAGCGTGCCTTCGCGGCGGAAAATGGAGGTCGCTTGCTGGCCGGCGACGTTGACGTAGCCTTGGGCGGAGAGGCCGTCCATTTGGTAAGTTGGCGAGCCGGGATAGGAAATCGCTTGGCTGGTCGGAGCGATTTTCATGAACCCGCGATTGGTCGAAAGCAAGGTCTGCGGCGCGTCCGAGGTGCTGGCGGATTTGTAGGCGGCGAGCACGGTGTGGTTCGCGGTGGAAATGGCGAGGTCTTGGAAGAACAAGTGCGCTGAGGAGGAAATCGAGAAATCCGCAGAGCCATCTTTCACGGCGGGCTGGTAGGCAGCGAGCGGTTGCGAGGCGTTGCGGGAATTTCCAGAACGATCTAACCATGTGCTGATGCGGGTGCCGGTGAGATCCATGCCGTCGAGCCAGAGAGCGGAGTCATTTCCATCCCGCGTGCTGGGGGCGGCGGCGCGGACGAGGACAGTGGCGGCAGTCATTTCGCCGCCATCTCCCAAGCGGACAGGCAGGGAAACGAGGGCTGAGGCACGGTTCGAGTGATGGACGGTGAGGCGGCCGGCGCGGAGGTCGGCGAGGGTGAGGATGCTGGCTTGGCCGTTGGCCAGCGGTGCGCCGTCCACGTTCAGCGTGAAGCCGGAACTGGCGCTACCGGCGAACTCAAGCTGGATGCCCGCAGGCTGGGTGTCCGAGTCGAGGACGTGGAGGAAAACTCCGGCCTCGCCCGATTCGGGGACAAGGATCTCGGCGCTGGCGAGCTGCGGCTTGCGGTTGCTGACGGTGGGGTTCGCGCCTTGCAGGTATTCTTCGAGATTGGTCCAGCCGTCGTTGTCGGCATCGTTTCCAGAGTCGGCAAGCGTGTCATCGAGACCGTAAAGTTTTTCCCACCAATCCGGCAGTCCGTCGTCATCGCTATCAGTATTTTCGCCGGCGACGAGCAGATCGAGCCGGTAATCGGCACCCCGGCTGGCGAAGCTGAGGCCGTAAAATTCCTTGCTGCCATCGGGCAGGGTGGCGACACGGCCGTCGATCTTGATTTCCTGAATCTTGAACGTGGTGTTAGCCGAGCCGATGGATAGAAACTCATTGATCCGGGGTGCTTCTGGCAGATAGGCGAGCGGCACGTCGATGGCGTAGGAGTAAAGCTTGTCCGCGCCTTGGCCGGTGGGGCGAAGCTCGGTCTTGAGGCTGACGCGGTTGGTTTGATTCGCTTGGTTGACGAAGGTCATTTCAAGCTCGCCTGACTGGAGCAAGACTGTCTGCCCGCCGCCGACCTGGCGGACTTGGCCGTAGAAGGTGACGACGGAATCCGTGAAGCCAGCGGCCGCGGCCAGGCCGGTGAGCAGAAGCGAGGCGGTGAGGAATTGGAGAAATTTTTTCATCGGATGGCGGTGATAGGGATGGGCGACTGCTGGCGGGTTCACTGGCCTTGATGCGAATAGGTTTGGAAGTAGAGCTTGATGTCCCCGATGGTCTCGGAGAGGCGGGTCACGCCGGTGAGCGGATCGGCGTGGAGACCGGCTCCGGGGATGACGAGCATCCATTCCGAGTTCCAGACCGAGCGGCCGATCAGGCGGGAATTGAAGACCAATTCGCTGTCGTCGGCCTCGGGATCTCCATTGTCGTGATACATGCGGAAATCGCCGTGGCGGCGTGCCTCGCCATAAGCTCCATCCACGCCGTTGAGGGTGGGAATGAAGCCGGTTGCGGTGATGTTGCCCTGGTTGATGACGAAGGGAGTCGGAATGCGTTGTTCGTTCACGCTCCACATGCGGGTGAACGGCGTGGTCGAGCTGGACTCACGGATGTAGTCATTTCCGATAGGGACCAGATAGGCGCGCGGAGTGGTCGTGAGACCGGCGGCGTTGTAGTTGTCCAGCCAGACGCCGAAGCTGCGGACTTTGGTGGCGTAATTGGCGGTGCTGTAGTTGTGATCTCCCGGCAGCAGCGGACGACCGAAGACGTTCACGCCTGGCTCGATGCTGGTGGAAAAGCGAATGACGAGTCCTGGCTGGGCGGCGGTGCTGGTCGTGGCAAATGGGCGGCAGTAGCGGACAAACTCCGGCATTTTCATCAGATCCGGGACGATGCGGGCCTTGAGCGCGTCCTTCCAGCGGTCGTCACTGGCAGCGGTGCCACCCGCAGATGCGGCAGGTCCGATGCGGAAGAATTCACTGCGCAGCGAGATTTTTTCCGACTCGCTCTGCGGGCTGTTGATGCCGAGCTGGTGCTTGAGCACTTGGAAATTGGCATTCATCTGGACCAGGATTTCCGCAAGGCCGTTTTGACCGATCGCAGGTTCGCCATCCGTCCAGAGGCCGAGTTGGCGCTCTTTCACGATCTTGTCGTAAATGGCGGTGGGCGCGGCGGGATGGCCGGGATCAAGGCTGGTCTCGTAATCGTAGGCCTTGGCGGCCAGCCAGGTGTAGCGGGCTGCGTTGTTGAAGGAGGTCTGGTATTTGCTCATCGCCTCGTTGCGGGACAGGCGGAAAACCATGTCCTGGTAGCGGTTCTTTTGCACGGTGGCAGCGAAGCTCTTGTTGAACGCCTCGCGCTCACGAAGGAGGCGGAAGCCCTCGGCTTGAGCGGTGAAATACTCCTGGCGCAGGATTTCGAGATTCTGCAACCGCTCACCGATGGCGTTACGAAGCGCGGGATCTTCTCCAGCCAAGGCACCGAGTTCGACGAGCATCCCCTCGATTTCCGAAACGTATTCCACTCGGACGCCTTTCCGTTCGAGACTGTCGATGACCTCGTCACGGACGAGTTCTGCGATGCGGATTCCGATTTCACTGATGCCATTGGCGACATTGAGCGGCTCGCGGGCAGCCACTGCGGCGGCGAGGGCGATACCACGAGCGGGCGAGGTGACGTCGTTCGAGAATCCGATGCTGGTGGGGAATGCCTCGGAAATTGCATCGGCGATGGAGCCGACCACGTCTCCGATGATCGAGAGCGTGCCGATGATCGTTTGGGTGGCGACGATGCCTGTGTTGATGCCGGCGCGAGTGCCGGTGATCGAATCTTGGATGCTCTCTTTTTTGGCGATCAACTCGATCTGGTTGAGCAGGCGGCGGCAAGCCACCTCATAGCCGCCGAGGTAGTCCTGGTAGGCATAAATGTCGCGTTCGAGCCCGATTTCCTCGCGGAGCATATTTTCGAGCGTTTGCTGGATTTTGCCGTAGCTGGTCCGCTGGCCCCAGCCGGCGGGCGACTGATAGGCGTAGGCGTCGGTCCTGATGACGGGCATCGTGAAGCTGGTCGTGGGATCTTGGTAATTGTTTCCATTGACGAAGGTCTGGACGGCGTTGGTGAGTTGCGCGCTGCCGCCTGAGGTGTTGCTGTAAAGACTCAGCAGCGTGCTGTTCGAGGAAAGTCCGGCCACGGAGGTTTTGATCTCGTTGAACTCCAGAGTAGCCGGGTTGTTCGAACCTTCGCCCGTGGGGACGATCTGCTCCACCTTGGTGCGGTCGAGGTAGGCGAAGAGCAGCGTGTCCGGTCCTTCGTAGCCTTCCGGATAGGCTTTGCCGAAACCGATGGTGCCGCTGTAGGGGCGACCGAAGATTTCAATCAGGCGATTCCGGTAGTCCAGATCCTGGCGCATGGATTCGCGAATCAGCCCGTCGGTATCATCCGCGATGCGCCGCAGCTTGTTGTCCGCTTTTGCGGCGAAATCCAAGGTGGTGAGAGCGTTTTTACCGGCAGTGACGGCGCGGGTGTAAATTTGCTCAAAGTGGGTTCTACGGTCAGCGGCAGAGCCATTTTCGTAGAAATCCAAGTCGAGGTCGAAGGTGATGGCGTCCGAGTCGAATCCAAGCGGATTCACGCCGCCGTTGGCCTCGTCCATGGCCATTTGGATTTCATGGAAACCGCTGGCGATTTCTCCGACTTCGTCGATGGCACCAGAACGTTCGATTTTATCGAGACCTTCGGGATTCGGGATCGGCGTGGCACCGGTGGCGTTCTCTGGCAGGAGAGAGTTGGCAACGACCCAGTCGAAATAAGCGCCTTGTCCGGCACGACGACCCCACTCGGAGACGCCCCAGGCGCGGGCGGGATCGGCATTGTCGGAGTAGCCTTGCCATTGGCCGTCCGGGTTCTGGGTGTATTTCAGGCGATAGGTGCCGCGAACGATGTCGCGTCCGGCGCGGGCCTTGGCGGCGGCAAGCTTGGCGAAGGTTTTTTCGTCGAGGAAATCGACCTCCAAGACGTTTTGCATGAGCGAGTAAAGCTCGGCACGGGTGCGCCAGTTGAAGTTGGTGGCGCGGAGCAAATCGTAGTGCTTGCCGAGGGCATTGACGAAGTGGCCCCATGCATCGCCGTGGCCTTGTGGATAGAGAACGCGGGCGTCTTCCTCGTTGATGAAGCCGTCGGAGTTCGCGTCGTAAATGTTATAATTCACGTTGTAAGCGGCTTCACCGAGACCCTTGGCGTAGTTCCAGAAAAGCCGGTTATAGACCGGATAGCTCTTGCGGAAATCCGTGCCACGGAGCAGCGAGAGTTCCTCATGCATGAGGTCCGGCTCGAAGTTCTGGAAGGCGTGGGTGAAGGAGGCGACGTTGTTGAGTCCGCCGTCGTCTGTGACGGTGATGGTTGAGTCTTGGGCGTCGCTGTAGGCCTCGTGGGCGAGGAGTTCGTAGAGAACGGAAAGGCGCGTCGCGGCTAGCAGAAGCGCTTGGTTGATGCCGGCGGAGCTAACCGGGTTCGAGGAATTGTCGATGGAAAGCTCCTTGGCGCGCTGGAGAACCGTTTCGTAAAGCTCGATGAGGCCGGTGTTCTCGATGACGTTCTTATCCGAGTTCAGGGCCACCTTGCCGGCGTATGGACCGCCAGCGATTTGGATCTGGCTGGTGTAGGAGGCGGGGCTTTCGTTCGAGAAGAAGTCGGTGTAGCGGGCTTCGTAGGGGTTGATGCGATCCAGAACGCGCTTCACCCAGCCCATGACGAGCTGCGGGATGTAGCGTTTGCTGCCGTCCGCTTGGAGTTGGGGTGAGTTTGCGGCACCTGCCCACTGGAACGGCGCCGGGTTGCCGGGTCTCCACGATTGGGAGGCGTTGCTGAACTCGAAGGGTACGAGGTTCCAATTGCTCTCATCCTTGTGGCGATAGCGCATGAGCACCAGCTTGTCGGCGAGCGTGACGTCAGGGCGGCCTTCGAAGACGATGGAGTTCAGGCCGAGGTGCTTCTGGGTATCATTGAGGGTGCCGTCTGCGATGCGGACCTGCGGCAAATATTCCTGCCAGAGCGTGCTGCCGCTGGAGTCGGTTTCCTTGAGGTTTCCGTTAGGTAAAACTTCGTTGGCCACGAGATCGAGCGAAGCGGCGTCTCTGATCCACCATTCGTAATAGAGATCGCCGGTGTTGGCACCGAAGTCACCATTGTGGGTGAGCATGACTTTTTCGCTGAAGGCATCCGCGTTTTCGATGACTTTGATCGCGCCACGATAGCGGTCTGGGACGACCTCGATGATATGGAGGGAAACCGCCGCGCCATTGAGCTCGGAACGGTTGTTTTCCGCGATGGTGACGTAGAGCGAGCCGTTCGGGTTCTGAGTGAGGAGCGAGGCATTCGGGACCAGTGAGGAGCCGACGCCGAAACTGTCCAGTCTGGCCAGAACCGGGTCCGGGCTGTTGACGGTTCCCGAGAGATCGGACCGCCAGAAGCGTTTCACCTCAGGCAAACCGCCGCCGGCAGGAGCGGATTTGACACCTTGAAGGAAAACCGGGGCGGTGACGCTGGCTGCGAGCTGTGTGACTCCGTTCGGGTTTTGGCAAAGTTTGAAAATATCGTCGATGGCGGATCTCCAGGTCGTGTCTTCAGAGAGGGTGCGGATGGCCGCATACTCGCCCGGGGTCATGACGTTGGGCTCCAGCAGGTTCAGCGGGTCGGGACCACGGGTGAGATCGGAATTTCCGCTGTCCTTGTCATTCAAATAGCCACGGAAGACGAGGGTCGAGGAGAGCGAGTCGTAGTAGAATCGCTTGCCGAGCGAGCCGGGGAGATCCTTGAAATACCAACGCTCGGCGATGATGAGGAGCTTGGCGGTTTCCGCAGGGGTAAATCCTGCAGCGGTCATCTTCGCGGCGGTGAAAGCGGTTTTCTCACGGCGGTCCAGCGGGCGAATGATCTGGGCGGATGCGCTACCGACCGCTGCGGGCGTGGCGGCACCGATGACCATGTCCGGGGTGCTGGAATCATAGACGATTTCCGCGGCTTTCATCGCGACAAGCGCAGGCAGACCTTGGGAGCCGGGATTTTCGTTAAAATACTCGCCGCCTTGGTAGGTGAGCGTTTCGCCGCGCTTGAGCTTGGGATAGTTCGACCGCCATTTGCTCGAGTAGATGACTTTGACCGGCTCGATGCTGGTGCCAGTGCCGGTAAAGATTGGAGTTGCCGGGAGCCACGCCACGGGGGTGCCGTTGGGGGGCGAAGTGGGCAGGTAAAAATCGCCCCGCATCGGGTAGAAGAACTGGTTGAAAAACTTGCCATCACCCGAGACGACCCAGCCTCTTTTGTTCACGTCGCGCCAGAGGGTCCGGCGGTTGACATTGTTCACTTGAATGTTGCCACCTCGCTCGTCCTGCATGGAGACATTGCCGATGACGATGTTGAGCGGGTACGGCGGGATGAGGAGGTCGCCTGCGAGGACGGGATAGTCGAATTTGTAGTTGAAATCGTAGGCTTTGTTAGGATCGAGGGTGAGGAAACGATCTTCAGGATTGGAGGCTGACTCGTAGGCCAAGCCGGGCGTGGACTGGACGACGGCATCGGTGGGACGGGGGAAGGCGGTGGCACCGTTGCGGGTCTTGCGGACCGAGTATGCCGCCATTTCCGGCTCGCCGGTGATGAGATTGTTCACCTGCACGAGCACCCATGGTTCAGAGGTGTAAGGGGTCGTCGTCTGGTTGGCATCGGTCTGGAGGGCGAATGCGGCGAGCGGCAGATTGTTCGGAACACCGTCGCCAAGAGACTTGATCTTGAGCGCGGCGCGACCGGAAGCAGCTGCGAGGGCGTGCTCCTCGTTCGGATTGTAGCCTGCCTGGGCGAGATCCGGCTGGTTGTAAACTTTCAGGCCAGAGTAGCCAGATAGGTCGAAGACGGGTTGTGGTCTGCCGTTTTGGTCAATGCCTTCCGAGCCGATGCGGCTGGCGATGTAGATGCGTTTGTCTTTGTCCGGACCGACGGTCGGATAGACGACATTTTGGAACTCGGTGGTGATGTAGGGCCAAGCGACGTTCGGGTTGGGCGAGCGGTCGGTGAGGTAAGGATTCTCGTAGTAGGTGATTTCGAGTTTTTTCGCGGCATCCGTGAAAAGTTGCGTGTGATTGACCGGGAAAACGGGTCCCCATCTTCCGACTTCGGCACCGCGGTTGTAGATGCCTGCGTTGTAGTTCGAGACTGCGTTGAGAATGTAGCCGCTGCCTGCAAATCCGGCGTTGTCCAGCGTGCTGTCGATGCGGGTGGCGACTTCCTGGAGGTCGGTATTTGCCCAAGTGCCGACGTAACTTCCTGAGCCGGAAATGGGGCCGATTGCCAAGTTTGGCGAACTCCCGAGGTTGGCGAATTTTCCGCCGAACGGAGCAGCTTCAAAGCTGAACCACAGATTGGGCGAGACGGAGCGGAGTTGTTTGCCGAGAACCGTCATGTCCTTCTCGGTGCGGAGTGATCTGACTTCGCTGCCACTCAGGTAGCCTTTGACGTCGGCGCCGAGGTTGAAGAAGCGGAATTGGTCGATGGCGAGGCCTTGCAGCGGATTGGCATCCACACCGAGACGAAGCGAGCTCGCGTTGATGATTGGGGCGACCGTGGAGTCCGCGTTGCCGGGGAACCAATTGGTGACGTAGGTTTGCTCCTTGCGGACGCCGTCGAGGTAGTAGTTCACCACGGTGATGCCGATTCCAAAAAGCTTGGTGGTGAAAACGTGAATCGCGTGATGGCGCCAACCGGCACCGGCCACAGGCAGGGAATGCGTGATCGGGATACCCCGATATTTCGCAGTAACCGTGGCAGACGCGGCATCCAACACAACCGCGAGCCCGCCGTTTTCGGTGCTCAACACCGTGACCGGCTTATTGGTGGCAATGATGGAGAGGCCGGTGTTCGCGCCGGTGGCGGCCGCGCTGAGAGTGAGGCTGGTGGCGTTGACCACTGCGGAAACTTTGGTCCCCGCCGGGATGTTGGTGCCCGCAAGGGTCATGCCAGGGACGATGCCAGAAGTGCTGGCGCACACCAAAGTGGTGGAGCCAGCCGCCGTGGTGCAGCCCGCGAGAGTGACTGGGGCGGAGGTTTTCAGCCCCTTCGCATTGAGCCAGAAGTCCACCACGAATTTGTCACCCGAGGTGATGGGAGCGGCAGGAGTGGAGCCGGCTTGTACGACGCCAAAAGCACCGCCCGAGCTGGCAAGGCCGTTTCCAAGCTGGAGGCCGCGTTGACCGAGGACGAGCCGTGAATCGGTGCGTGGAATGACGACGGATGGCGTGGACCGGATGACGCGGACGGCGAGACGCTCTTTATTGAGTGTGCCGTTAGCGGTTTCATCGGGATTCGGACGATAGCTATAGAGAACCGTGCTGCGACCGCTGCCGCTGACGCTGAAGGGCTTGGAGGTATCTGTGCCGACGGTGGCCCCGGTGCCTTGGTCGGTGTAAGTCAGTTCGCGGAACGACCATTCGTCGGTGGTGCTGATGTCGAGCTTGGTCGGCATCGTCCGGGCCTGGATGGGATCGAAGAGGTGGCGATAGTGGGCATCCAGTCCGGGCGCGGGCAGGCTGCCGGGAAACTCGGTGTTCACCCGGGGCAGAGTGGTGTTGAAAACAAACGAGGTTCCGGAAGTTTGTCGTCTGGAATTGCCGTCGCTGAGTTTGATTTCACGGGCGGATGCCAGCGGGGCGATGTCTCCGGGGTAAGCAGCGACGATCTCGATTTTGTAGGTCTTTGAGGGATTGTTCGAGTCCGGCCAGCTCAGCTGATAACTTCCGGGATGCACGGGTAAGAGACTTTTTCCAAGCTGATCCCAGCGGATGGCGGAACCGGTGGCGGTCCCGCTGGCCAATGCTCCGACGCGGGTGAATGAATCCAGCGGGCCTTGGTCGTCGGCACGCAACACCGCGCCGGGGCTAATGCTCGGGACGAGTTGGAGATCCGGGTTCGTCGCGTCGAAGGCTTCACCGAGCGCGATTTCAGCCCGGAAAACGGTGGGAACGTAGCGGAAAGTGATCTCGGTGGGGGCGGTTGCGGCTTGGATGGTGAAAATCCGGGCGACGCGGTTGCCAGCGGCGAGGGTTGGATTGTCATTCACCATTTCATCCTTGAAGAGGGAGATGTCGGTGCCGACGGAGTTGAGATTTCCGCCCGGAGCGGTGATGAAGTCACCGAGGGTGAAACTGCGATCCGCCGTGCGGTAGAATGCGCCAACATCCACTTTGCGCCCGGCATCGATCCAAATCTCGTTGAGCACGGCCGTGCCGAGCCGGGGATTCGTGTCGGTGGGAGTGCCGGTCGCCAGGATGGTGCGATCCACGCCGTCATAGATGCGAACAAAGGATTGGCTAAAGAACTGTGCGCTGCCAGCAGAGGCATCCGCAGCGGCGGCGAATCGGTAGCGGACCTGGGCGGCCATGGTCCATTTCAGCCGGATCCAGCCGTTGATGGTGAGCGGTGAAATGGCGACGCGGCTGCCGGTGGGACTGAGCGAGACGGCTGGCGCGATGACGCGGGTGGCCGTGGTGGTCGGGTCAGGGAGATTGAGTTGATAGGTCTTGGCGGTGTAGCGGAATCCTGCGACGTCGAGGCCGAGTGAGTCATTGCCGACTGCGCGGTCGATGGATGAAGTGAAGACCGCGCCTTTGTCATACCAACTGCGACCGATGGCAGGGCTGGGATTTCCGACGCCCGGCCCGGCTTGGAGCGAGCTGCCATCCAGCCCGACGGTTTCCACGAAGGCGGCGTATTGGAGTTTCCAACGCCAAACCACGGTCACGTCCTTGGTGAGAGTGGCGGTGAAAAAGGTTTGTGCGCCTTGGATGACTTGGCCGTCGATGGAGTAGCCGTCGTTGACGAGGCGGTAAACAGCCGGGTTCGCCGCGGTGATCTCGCCAGCAGCGGGGAGTTCGTTGAAATTCTTATCCAGATAGATGAACTCAGGAGCCTCGAAGCGTTTCACCGAGTTGTAGGGAGTTTTGTAAATCGTGCCCAGAGGATTCACCCCGAGGGTGGAGGAACCCACGGTGGTGGCTACGGTGGCATTCGGGTCCGAGGCGGTAGGCACCGGCTTGGCGTATTTGCTCTCCACGGTGATGAGCACCGGGCGGGTGAATAACAGACTGCCGCTGGGGAGGATGTCAGGACCACCGGAGGCAGTGAAGGTCCCTTTCGAATGCTGAATACCGGTGATGCCGTTGTTTCCTACGACGCCCTCGCCGGGACGAGGACTCTCGGTTCCGTAGTTGCGGCTCTCGATGCCGATGTTGTAGGCCTGCAACGGGTAATTGGTGCCCGTCGTTTCGTCGAGGTAGCGGATTTGGATATTGTTCGTCGTTTCGTAGAGCTGCACCTGGAAACTGACGCGTTTGCCGGTGTTAGAGCCGTTGTTGTAGAGCTTGGCCTGGTGATACTTGACGATGAAGATGCGGTCCGGCGAGGCACCGATGGTCTTGTAAAGGACCTTGCTGGTCGCATCGATTTGAAGATCCGTCCACAGCGGGGCGATAAAATTGTCTGGGGCATCGGTATTGGGAATCGTATCCGGCGTGTAGTCCACGGAGGACGCTCCGAAGGTGATGAGGCCGGTGGTCGAGATGGAGCACTGCGAGTAGGATTTGTCGTAGAAGAGGAACTGGAATCCGAGGTCCACAGGCACGGCTTTGTCAATGCCTGTCAGAGTGCCTTCAGTGATGACTGTCGGATCCGTCGGGATCAGGAACGGCAGAATATTTCCGCCTGCGATGACCGTGCTCTTGTAGCCGAAATCGTCCCCACCGACGGCAGCGCTGACGCCGGTGCCGGTGAGATTAACGAGGTAAGCGGTGGTAGAAGCATTGCTGCTGAAGCTGAGGGTCGCCACGTGAGCCCGCTCTTGGGCGGGGGCAAAACTGACGTTGATGGTGGCTGAGGCCCCTGCGGCGATCGCCGCTGGCACGGTGCCCACGACGGTGAACTGGCGATTATCCGTTCCGCCGATGACTGGCTGGGTGGTGAAATTCAGGCTGGCATCGCCGGCGTTTTTGATCGTGAAAATGAGGCTTTTCGGGGACGTGGTTTGCACGTTTCCGAAAGCGACGGTGCCGGCGGCGGCGACGACCGTGGGGGCGGGCTGTTGGATTTCCAGCACCGGCGCAATCGCCGTTCCACGGATGTTGAGGACGAAAGGAGCTTCGTCGGCGTCGTTGTTCGGGATGGAAATGGTGGCGTTCTGAACGCCCCGGGCGGTGGGGGCGAATTGCACCGCGAAGGTCGTGTTGCCGACTCCGGTGAGCGTGGTGACTGCGGGCTGGCTGGTGATGGAGAACCCAGCACCGCCGGTGATGGTCGCGTTTGAAAGCGTGAGCGTGCCGGCTGCGGTGTTCTTGAGGGTAAAAGTCTTGGAGCTGGTTGTAGTGCTCGTGCCAAGATCCACCGTCGTGAAGAGAGTAGGAGTGCTATCACCGCTCGTGATAACGGTGCTGCCATCCACGACTTCGATTTCCGGTCCGGTCGCGGTGCCGGTGAGGTTGATGTTGAAGCTGCTGCGGGTGCCGCCGAGATCATTGGTGCTGATCGTGACCGTGCCGGTCTTATTGCCTACCGTGGTTGGCTGAAACTTGACGATGAACGTGGTGGTCGCGCTGCCAGTTGCAACGGAAGCGGCGGGCAGCGTGGTGAGGCTGAAATCCGCACCGGTGACGACGGTATTGGTGATAGCAAGCGCTTCATTTCCCGCATTTCCGATGGTGAAGGTCTTGCTGATACTCGCCGTGCTGGTGCCCAGATCCACGGTGCCGATCGCCGAGCTACCGCCATCCGTGACGGCAGTGCCTTGAGTCACGGTGATCTCGGAACCATTTCCGGTGCCGGTAAGTCCGATGATGAAGGTGGTGTTATCGTTGTTTGCAATGCGAAGCGAGGTCGTGCGAAGACCCGCGCCGTCGGGGGAAAAGGTGACCGTGAAGGTGGTGGATGCACCTGCTCCGACGCTGGATGCCATGCCAGTCGTGTTCACCGTGAAGTCCGCTGCATCGCCGGTAGTCGTGGTTACTCCCGAAACTGTAAGGGCGGGGCTACCCGTATTTTCGATGGTGAAAGTGGTGGCAGAGGACGACGAACCCACCGGGGTGTCGGCGAACGCATAGCTCGAAGTTCCGCTGGTGAGGACGGTCGTGCCTTGTTTCACGACGATGTTCGGAGCCGCTAGGGCGGTAACTGCGGAGAGGGCCAGCGTGGCGAAGACAGCGAGGATCCGGGAAGGTTTCGGAATGTGTTTCATCAGACTTGGGATCGGGAAATGAGTGGAAGCGGGGAAAGTCATGGGGCGGGTCTTATTGGGCACCTTGCAGCGCGGCGACGGAACTGATGCGGCGGAATTCGACCCGACCGGAGAGGGTGAGGTCGGACTTGATCAGGCCGCGGATGGTCTCGGAGAAATTTCCCTGGAGGCGATCTGTGATGGGTTGGGTAGCATCGAAGCTGACCGTCATGGTGCGGTTGACGTCCGGGCCTTTGGGGAGGTTCTGGTGGTAAGCGTGGCGGAAGGGATTGGTGCGATGGAAGGGATCGAGATTGATGGTGGCGGTGAGCGACTGCCCGGCACCGACGGAGCCGCTGGCGTTCAGGCTGAGGCGGTAGGCTTCGGTGAGCTTCGGTGGCCGGATGCTGCGGGAATTCAGGTAAGCGGGCAGCAGGCTCGGGATGGTGGCTTTGGCCGCGTTGATGGCGGCGGTGCTGTTATTGATCAGAGTGACCTCGCCGGGGGTGCGGATGGAGGAATCTTTGGCGAGGGCGGTCTGCAGGGCCGGGGAAAGGCTGGTGAGGAGCAGAAAATTCGGATCGAAAATCATGTTCTGCTGGCTGGCGGCATCGACCGCGCGGGGCATGTCGTAAGCGACCGCGTCGATGCGGACACCGACGCTTTTCCCGTCTCGTTGTTTGATGCCCTCGAAGAAGGGAATCCGTGCGGAATCCACCACCAAGACCCGCTCGGCGGCAATCGCTGGATCGGCGGTTTTCACCTGCATGATGGTCACCTGCGAGAGCAAGCGCACTTGGCCACTGGCATCCGAGTGGAGAATCATCCGCAGCGGCACCGTGCCGGCGGAGGGCCGGACGGGAGCGCCGTCTTCCACGATGCTGGTGACGGAATTCGCAATCACATCGCCCACCCAAAGTCCGGTCACTTGGCTGGCGGGCACTCCCGGGACCACGCCGCTGGGTTGTTGGACATCGCTGCGCACCGCTCTGATAGGAAGCCAAAATGACGCGCCTGTGGCTGAGGTTTTGAGACGGTAGAGATTGGTACGCTCGGCATTGTCCGGCCACGCACGCAGCGCTCCCAGTGAGAGCGTCGCGGTTTTCTGAGCGAGGATTGTTTCATCCAAAGCAGCACTGGTTCCGGCTCCCAAGGCGGAATCCACCTGGTTGCCCCGGAGATAGGCGAGGCTGTTCGCGGCGGGTCTGACGACGTAGAGATTTAGCCCGGTGTCGGTTCTGGAAATCAGGTCCAGCTCCGGGACGGCACTGGTGGAGCCGAGGTTGCTGAAGTCGATTTCCTCAAGATCGAGAGCCAGCGCATCGACGCCGGAGCCGACGGTCACGGCGTCAGAGGGACCGCCAAAACCGAGCTTGCCGTTGCTGGCACCATCGAAGGAAACGGAGACCGGTCCCATGTAGCTCGACGGCCCGGAACAGAAAACCCAGTAGGCTCTGCCCGAGGCCATGGCTTGGCTGCCGGTGACGCGCTGCCAAGCACCGCTGGCGGCATTGAGCGCGAAGATGTTGGAAACCGAATGTTTCGAGCCGGATGGGCCGAAGAACTGGTCAAAAGTGGGCGTCCCCTGCAAGCCGAAGCCGACGAGGTTATAGCGGTCTGGATTCCAAGTGGGTTTGAAAAAACGCGCCTTGCCGGAGACAGTGAACGTGAAAGTGGGAGTGCCCGTTTCGACTTGGATGAGGTAGGCGCTGTTTCCAGAAATCAGCGGAAGGTTGTTTCCTCCGCTCGGGTCGGTCCGCTTCCATTGCTGCCATTGCTCTTGGTTGAAGGTGCTGATGGTGCCCGGCTCTTGAGCGAAAAACTCCGCGATTCCGGCAAGCGGCTTGGGTGTGGCGGCGATGAGGATGGCGGGATTGCTGAAAACAACTTCCGGCGCGAGACTCTGACCCGATGGGTTGGTCGGCTCGACCTCCAGCCATACAGAATTCCAACCGGCGGTCAGCGTGATCGACTGCGTGGCGGTCTGGGCGTGCGAGACGCCTGCCAAGGCCAATAAACCAACGACGAGGCTGCGAGTCAGCAGAGGAAATGAGGATTTCATGAAAAGGGGTAAATGGGTCATGGCTGCTGCATGGTGACTTTGACGCGGAGGAACTTGGGAACACCCGAGTCGGAAGGAACCGAGGCTCGGATCTCGCGGAGGTTGCCGTTATCGGGGAGAGACTGCTCGGTGATTCCCGTCGGGAACCAATCCACGAGATTGCTAGACCATTGCGGGGTGTAGGTGAGGTTGGTGGCGGTGAGCACCCGCGTGTAAGTGATGGATAGCTCTCCGGAGCCGAGAGCCATCTTGGGTAGGCCATCTTGTCCAGGCAGCCACGGTTCGAGATTGAATGCGTATTTCAGGAGGTTGCAGATGCCGTCATGGGCGGGGTCTGCTGAGGCTCCAGCGATGGCGGGAAGAT
>Ga0209512_1001853_pt1 | contig 24345 bp, 16 predicted proteins | sample frozenSSSSmetaG_FD_184142 | JGI IMG/M metagenome (GOLD analysis project Ga0209512, IMG submission 184142) | Glacier valley bacterial and archeal communities from Borup Fiord, Nunavut, Canada, to study Microbial Dark Matter (Phase II) -... | ecosystem: Environmental > Aquatic > Freshwater > Ice >...
ATCGGCATCAGTGCTGTGATCGGTACAGGGTTGGTGTTGAGCGTCTCTTCTCGTAAGGGTAGTGACAGAGATCTGTGGCAAATCTTCAGACTCTATCTCATGCCACTTTGTGTTTCAAGTTTTTCTGCCTTAATTATAAGGACGTGGTTTTATCGTATTTGTATCGCCAAAAATAGAAGAGACCCTTGTAACAGCAGCGTGTTGTGCTCTATTTTTGTCATTTGTTCTAGCTCTTAAAGTGACTAAGAGAAGAATTGCTTGATGTCTGCGATCGCCTAAGTCAGTAGATTGGGACTAGCTGAAAGACGCATTTCGGCTCTGCTCAACGCCAGCACTTCTATCGGGTTGAGCAGAGCCGAAACCCATGCTCACACGTTGACTTTAATTGCGCCTGTCTACTTAATCAATGTCGGCAACTCGAAAACCCATTTGACACTCAAACTGATCGGGCTGCTGCTCAGTTAGCTTGCGAACAGCGTGCCCACAGCGAAGCTCTCCGTGGCTCCAGCGAGGTTGACCGCTTTGGTCTGCCATCACACAATGTTTGCAGACTTTTTGGGGCGAGAGAATGCGATCGCCTGCAAGGATGACTAACATTTGACACCTCCAGTAGACTTCACCTAACAAATGAGAAAAGCAGCCTCTGAAACGCAGATGATCTGGAAATCAGGCTTGTTGCTCAAATAGTTTGTAGCGATTCTCAGATGGTTCTAACTCAATTCTAGAGCAGCGTCTGCTAAGAGATAGATAACTCTTATACAGCTTAACGAGATTGATAGTTTGTTTAGAAGCTTTTTAACCGCGATGGTCAATGTTTACATATTTCTGAAACCAACCGCTTAAGGCAGCTTGTTTAATTTCGGTCGTTTGAATGAATAAGCTGAACTGTTCGATCAACTCAGGGTTACGCCATCCCTTGAGGGTTTCATCTTTCATCATTTTCAATGCTTCTTCGGGCAAAAAAGCTTTCTTGTAAGGGCGCTCACTCGTCAGAGCATCATAGATATCAATCACCTGAAAAACTTGAGCGATGTAAGGAATTTCGCGACCCGACAAGCCATCAGGATAACCTGAACCGTCCCATCGCTCGTGATGATGGCGGATAATCGGCACCACTCCGCGCATCGTTCGCAAAGGTAAGCAGATCTGCTCACCGATCAAGACGTGTTGCCGCATAATCTGCCATTCATCGGCAGTCAACTTTCCCCGCTTTAGCAACACTGCATCAGGGATGCCAACTTTGCCAATGTCATGGAGATAAGCGCCCCACATCAAATCTCGGACTTCGGGACGAGACAGCCCTAAATAATCTCCAAAGGCTTTGCCGTGTGTCACTAGGCGTTCACAGTGACCCGCAGTGTTGGGATCGCGGCTCTCAACGGTGCGAGCGATCGAGAACAACACTTTCTCAGCGTGATCTAAATCCTCATTCAGTCGCTTTTGACGAATCAAAGATTTGACTCTGGCAGACAGTTCTAGCTGGTCAAACGGTTTGGTTAGAAAATCATCTCCTCCCGCCTCAATGCCTCGCAGACGGGCACGACGATCGTCGAGGGCTGTGATAAAAACCACGGGAGTCAGACGCGTGTGCTCATCGTCTTTGAGACGGCGACAGACTTCATAGCCATCCATGCCTGGCATCATCACATCGAGCAAAATCAGGTCAGGATTTGTGCCGAGGACTTGGGCGAGGGCTGCTGCACCACTTTCTGCCTCTACTACGTCATAGCCCTCAACCGACAAAAGAGCAACGGCAGTCATACGACTCGATGGATGGTCGTCTACCACAAGAATTCTGGGTCGCTCCAAATTCAGGTCATTCACGGCAGAAAAACTCTACAAAAGTGAGTAGTAAAAATATCAGTAGAGCCAAAATGTATAAAAAAACCTTAATAGTCTATTTGACACTTAAATACGCTAAACGGCTTTAGTGCTTCGTTCCCAGTATGAGGAAACATCTTCATGAAAAAATCAGGCTTTTTACGGAGATCAAAAAATACTATGAGATCAGTGCAAGCAGCTAACCACCGCTACAGTATTTGACTCAAGAGATGGTTCAATTATTCTTAATTCTGGTAGTTTGATTTTGATAAAAGACTTCTGGCGTTACTGAATTGATGGATGAATTTCCAGATTGACCCTCACCCTAGCCCTCTCCCCAGAGGAGAGGGGACAAGATCTTTAGCTCCCTTCTCCCCAAGGAGAAGGGTTGGGGAGGGCTTCGTCCCACTTCGTGAGGAAGGCAGTTCACACTTGTATTCAGCAACGCCAGACTTCTCTCCTCAAGGTTACGGATGTTTCCTCAGTCTGGAGTCTCGTGTATTAAGCTCGTGTATTTAAAGATAGAGCTTCTGCGTGGAAGGCACGGAGTGGTTCCTTTGTCTGATTATTCGACTCCTTCGTTGACGGGGAAGCGATCGATGAGTTGAATCGCCCGATTTGCATTGATCTGAAGCGTTTTTGAGATGTGAGGAATGTGAGGAATCTGAGACAGAAAATCTAAAGTTCGGCGCAAGATTCGCACGACATCGCCTTCGTCGAGGCTCGTGTTTTCACAGAGTTCTGTCCATTCAACGCCGAGTGCCCACTGCTCGACTAATCCAATCAGTTCATCTTCTAACCAAACGGGCAGTGTGACCTGGTGCCGTCGCTGCGCTTGAAAGAGTTGCCGACGAATGTTCCGCAGCCCGCCTAGAGCCTCTTCAACGTCTCCTGAGATGTCGTAGCGAGTCCAGCTATCGGGGCGCGAGACTTCAGTAACGAGCGCTGCACAGGCAGCCGCCAAATGATGGGGATCGAGGGGGGCAAACTCGCCCGACATGATCGCTAACCCTAGCCAAAGTTCGTTGTCGCCTCGAATAGAGGCGGTGGCTTGACCGAGCGGTGTGGGAACTAGCCCTTGGAGACAACCAAAGTGTTGCAGAATGTCGATCAGATTGGTGAATTCTTCCCAGTGACGCTGGGCTTGCTGCTCTAATTTGCCCTGGCGATCGCGCACTTCTGCTCTGAGAGTCTCAATGCGCTTTTGACGTTTGAGTAAATAGCTACGATCGCCCCACTGATTGACGGGGTGGGCATCGATTTGCGCCTCAACCGCTTTCACGCGCTGAAATTGGGCATAGACTTCAGGATCATCATCAGCGAGTCCGGGGGCGTTGGGGATGCGATTAGCGATCGCGGCGGTCTGCTCATTGCCACTGCGAGACTGCCCCGGTTTGGGCGGCATCTCTGAAGGTGGCACCAAATCATCGACTTCACGGATTCGAGGAATGTCGCCCCGGAGATTTACCACGTCAGAAACAGTGCTGACATACCAGCGATTATTTTGACCCAGGCAGACGAGATAGGGAAACTGCCCAGAGCCTTGAATCTTCATCACCAGAACGGAGGGAAGCGGATTTGCCATGCGAACGTGTTCACCTTTGAGGGTGAGAAGGGTTCCAGCAACGGCAAAAGAGAGGGCGATCGCCAGTTCGCCTGAGTGCATCTCGTCTGCCTGACTTTGCAGAGTTTTTAATAAACGACTCTCTTCTTTCAAGCGTCCCTGTAATTTCTCGTACTGCGCCATCAGCTTCCAATCGACAGAAGCGACTTGCGCCTCTAGCTGACTCAGTTCGGCTTTGCAGCGATCGATTTCCTGCTGTTGAGGACGCAGATACAGCGTCGATAAATATTGTCCAAAACTGCGCTCAACTAACTCTTTGGCTTCTGCGATCGTGTGAGTTTGCAGCAGATTCAACACCATCCCATAGCTGGGAGTAAACTGACTCACGAGGGGATCAGGCTCTGATGTAGCGAGATAGGAAGCTTCTTTGGCTCCCTCAAAAGGAGTTTGGACGGTGACGACATAGCCTTCCTTGTCCATGCCCCGCCGACCTGCCCGACCCGCCATCTGAAGAAACTCGGAGGGATTTAAGAGTCGATGTCCCAAATCAGTGCGTTTAGACAAGCTGGAAATCACCGTCGTCCGTGCGGGCATATTGATCCCGGCTGCCAGGGTTTCGGTGGCAAACACCACTTTAATTAAACCCTGTTGAAATAATTCTTCGACCAGACCTTTCCAAGCGGGGAGAATTCCGGCGTGATGGGCAGCGATGCCTCGATAGAGTGCTTCTACTTGTCCTGCGCGTCCGGCATCAGGATTTTTGGCGAGAAACTCATCGATCGCCGTCTTCAAAAGCGCAGCTTCAGCATCATTGACGAGCGATAAGGCTCCCAAATTTGTCACTGCCTGATCGCAACCCTTCCGGCTAAAAATGAAGTAGATAGCGGGCAGCATATCTTTTTCTCTCAATTTGCTGAGAGTAAAGGCGATCGGAGGGGCTTCGGGTCTGGGTGCCCCCCGTTGATTCGCTCCTTTCGGTCGATGCTGACTGCGCTTAATCTTAAGACGAGGATTAATCTGCTTTTGAGTGTCGTCGAGCAGAGGAAACAAGCCTTTAGGATTGCAAAATGAGAAGTGAAGCGGCACCGGACGATAGTTGGAGTAAATTAATTCTGTCGGTCCATGAACGCGATCAATCCAGTCGGTCAGTTGGTCGCTATTTGCCACCGTTGCCGAGAGTGCGACAAGTTGAACTTCAGCGGGGCAATAAATGATCGACTCTTCCCAGACGGTGCCGCGCTGTCGATCGTTCATATAGTGACATTCATCCAGCACAACCGCTTCTACGCCTGTGAGGGAGGTTCCGACTTCTCCGATCGGAGTGCCGTAGAGCATATTGCGAAAGATCTCAGTCGTCATCACGAGAATCGGAGCCTCTCGATTAACCGACACGTCTCCAGTCAGCAGCCCGACTCGATCGGCTCCAAACTGATTGCGAAAATCACGGAGCTTTTGGTTTGAAAGCGCTTTGAGCGGCGTAGTGTAGAGCACTCTGCGCCCAGTTGCCAACGCCCGATGAATGGCGTATTCTCCGATCAGAGTTTTCCCGGAGCCTGTGGGCGCACAGACCACCACCGACTTATCTGCTTCTAGAGCCGCGATCGCCTGTAGCTGAAAGTCATCTAGCTCAAAGGGAAACAGCGTTTTCAGGTCAAGCCGAGAAGAGGGAGGGGAATTGTTCACCAAGGGTTCCAAAAAGGTTGATTTAAGAAAGATGGTCGAGAATCTAGTCTCTATGATTCTATGGACGATCGGACAGTTGTGATAAGTACCATCTTAGACCGTAAACTTCATCCGCTAATTGAGGGTTGAAGTCAAGAGTGATGTCTCTATTTATATTGCTATTTGTGGCGATCGTAAAATCCAGAAAAAAATAGAGTAAATTGTTCTATGCTTTTGATCCGCTTCTACCCTGACATCAGGGTTGGCAAGCTGCAGTTTGATGACTGATTGATTGGTTCGATGGTTAGTGGTAGAGGTTTACCGTGGAAATTGCGATGGTCGAAAGTCTCTGGGCGCAAGTTTTAGAGCGGTTACAGGTTCAACTCAGTCGCCCCACGTTTGAGACTTGGATTAAGACCGCCGTTCCTGAGCAGTTAGAAGACGGCTGTCTGGTGATTCGCACTCCTAACCCATTTGCTAAAAATTGGATTCAGAAATACTACATCAAGACGATCACAGAGGTCGTGGAGCAAGTGGTTGGGCAACCGATCGAGATCCACATCACGATCGCTCAGGGTGATGATGGCACGCTGCTCGGTGATGCCGATATGTATTATCCTCTCCCGATCGAGGTGAACATCCCCGAACCTCCAACGGGGCAGCGCGCACAGAATTCTGACCTCAATCAAAAATACGTCTTTTCTCGTCTGGTCGTCGGTTCTAATAACCGCATGGCGCACGCTGCCTCTCTTGCGGTTGCCGAGTCACCCGGACGGGAGTTCAACCCTTTATTTTTGTGTGGCGGCGTTGGGTTGGGAAAGACTCACTTAATGCAGGCGATCGGGCACTATCGTTTAGAAATCTGCGCCAGTTCTAAAGTCTTTTACGTCTCGACTGAGCAGTTTACAAACGATTTAATCTCTGCGATTCGCAAAGACAGTATGCAGAGCTTTCGAGAGCTTTATCGAGCCGTTGATGTGCTGCTGGTAGATGATATTCAGTTCATCGAAGGCAAAGAATATACGCAGGAAGAGTTTTTTCACACGTTTAACACGCTGCACGAAGCGGGGAAACAAGTGGTGTTAGCCTCCGATCGTCCGCCTAACCAAATTCCTCGTTTGCAAGAGCGGCTTTGCTCTCGCTTCTCAATGGGCTTGATCGCAGACATTCAGCCTCCTGATTTAGAAACCCGCATGGCAATTCTGCAAAAGAAAGCTGAATATGAAAATATGCGCCTGCCGCGAGAGGTGATCGAATACATCGCGTCTAGCTACACCTCCAACATTCGAGAACTGGAAGGAGCGCTCATTCGAGCGGTGGCATATATTTCGATTTCGGGTCTCTTGATGACCGTCGAAAATATTGCTCCCGTCCTGAATCCGCCCGTTAAGAAAGTTGAAGCCTCTCCAGAAGCGGTGATTATGGCAGTTGCCGATGCGTTTAATGTGCCGATCGAAGACCTCAAGGGCAATTCTCGTCGTCGAGAAATCAGCGTCGCAAGACAAATCGGGATGTATTTGATGCGTCACCACACTGAACTGAGTTTGCCAAAAATCGGCGAAGAGTTTGGCGGCAAAGATCACACAACCGTGATGTATAGCTGCGACAAAATTGCTCAACTCAAAACCAACGATCCCAGCATGGCGCAAACGCTCAAACAGTTGGGCGATCGCATCAATCTAGCCAGTCAATCTCGAAAATAACGATTCAATAGTACAGGGGGTCTTTAGAAAATCCCATCGATCGAGCTAGTACCGATTCATTTTCCTCATCAAAGAGAATGAATCAAACTTGGCTTGTGGAAAACCCTGCTTTTTCTGTGGAAAACTTTGTGGGAAACCTATCGAAAACTTCTTAGCTGTCGTGGAAAACTCAAAAAAGCCCTTTAAAAATACTGATTTAGAGAATCTTTTCCACAAGTTTTCCACAGACGATCGAGCCTTCAACGTCTTTCCTGAACGTCATTTTGACTCCTTCTCCACAGTTTCCACAGTTTCTCTAGCAAAAATTTATTCAACAATCTTAGCCCTCAAACCCTTTATAAACCGTGGTTTCGATGCCCACTAGCACGTTCTAGACAGGGGTGCTACTATGCTCAAACAAGATTCCGAGACAAAACAATTTCACAAAATTTGCGAAGTGAATCCTTCAGAGATTAACTTCGCCGATCGCGTTCAACCCCTCACCTTCTTTAGCCCTCAACTGCCATGAAACTGGTTTGCGCCCAAAACAACCTCAATTCTCATCTTTCGCTGGTCAGCCGAGCGGTTTCGTCGCGTCCTACGCACCCAGTCTTGGCAAACGTGTTGCTCAATGCCGATGCTGCAACGCAGCGAGTTAGCCTCAGCGCGTTTGACTTAAGTCTTGGCATTCAAACAAGTTTTGCGGCTCAAGTGCAGGAGAGCGGCTCTCTGACGCTTCCTGCCAAGCTGTTGGGCGATATCGTCTCTCGGCTTCCAGATGGAGACATCACTCTTGATAGCGGCACTGATTCAGACGGGGGATTGACGACCCTGACGTGCGCGTCAGGGCGATATCAAATGCGTGGCATGGGAGCCGAAGAGTTCCCAGAACTGCCCGTGATTGAAGATGGCGAACTCGCAACTCTCTCGGCAGAAGCGTTAATTGACGGCTTGAGAGGGTCTCTGTTTGCCGCGAGTGCGGATGAAACGAAGCAAGTGTTGACGGGCGTTCACCTCAGCCTGCAACCCGACGGGCTGGAGTTTGCCGCAACCGATGGACACCGCTTATCAGTAGTGCAGACGATCGAAGAAGATGCCTCGCCTGACCGCTCTAAGAGTGAGACGGCTCTGAATGTCACGATTCCTGCCAAAGCCTTGCAGGAGTTGATCAAAATGCTCGGACAGGGTGGCAGCTCGGTTGCAGTCCAGTTCGATCAGGGGCAAGCCATTTTTGAATGGACAGACCAACGCCTAACCAGCCGATTGCTAGAAGGGCAATATCCCAACTATCGGCAACTGATTCCTAAGCAGTTTACCCATCAGATGACGGTCGATCGTCGCCTTCTCTTGGGTGCCTTAGAGCGGATCTCGGTGCTGGCTGACCAGAAGAATAACATCGTCAAGCTGAGTTTAGATGGCTCAAATCAAGAACTGACGCTCTCAGTCGATGCTCAAGACGTAGGTAGCGGTCGCGAGACGATGCCTGCTCAGATTTCGGGAGACAGTCTAGATGTGGCGTTTAACGTCAAATATTTAGTTGATGGACTGAAAGCGATCGCGACCTCTGAGGTGCAAATGCAGCTCAACACAGCGACAAGCCCTGCAATTTTGTCTCCCTTGGGCAGCATCAAAATGACTTATCTGGTGATGCCAGTCCAAGTTCGTAATTGAAGCCAGTATCATCTACATGGGTCACTAGACGCATAACTTTTCCGTGGTGGAATACTGATGATTCCGATCGAGCTTGGAAAAGTTATGCTCTCGCTCTATTGAGGCTTTAGGTGGAGGCATACTCCTGGTGAAGTTAACGGGGATGGGCGATACTGGACTCGAACCAGTGACCCCTTCCGTGTGAAGGAAGTGCGCTACCACTGTGCTAATCGCCCGAAACTGTGAATCTATAGACCTTAAGTCAAAGGCTACTTCTACACAGGCACGATTGTATCACTCTCAGAGTGGTGTTCTGCACAAAAATCTCAGTGAATCTTCAACCCAATTAGTTGACACCCTCTCCCAATTCTCATATAGTACCTGTGTACTAACTGGGTAAGTCTGAACGCAAACGGGGACATATCATCGCAGCCCTTCACGCATCAGTATAGAGGATAAACCAATGACCAGTGTAGAAACCAGACAGACAAAAGCCAAAAAAGAACCCACGATCGCTCATTCAGATTCTATTGCAGCCAGCCAGCAGATGCCTGCTGCGCCAACTCGATCGCTGGCACTTGACGGCGGAAACTATGACTTAAAGTTTTGGGATGGAACGGGAATTCCGAAGGCGATTCGATCGATTCGATTTCAAGTGCCTCAGGGTCGCGATGCAGTGCGCTATTCTGACAGTTCGCCTCTGGTTGAGTTACCCGATGGCACTCGTTATCACTTTGGCACCCAGGCATATAAATATCGCAGACAGCAACAGACGGTGGTTGAAAATAAAGTTGACTTAGCGCGGCTGCATCTCTACGCCTGTTTAGAAGCAGACCGAGCCGCAGAAGCTCTATGCCAATTCAATCTTCAGCTTCATGTCTCAACGCCAGAACCCGCTAGAAGTCAAGAGTCTCTCAGGTCACAACTGATGGGAGTGCACGAGTTTAAGCGCAACGGCATTCCGTTTCGGGTAACGGTCGATCGCGTCGAAGTTGAGCGAGAAGGATTGGGTTCTTATCGCTACGCGCAACGGCTGGGGCTAATCGCTGAAAACGGCTACACGATAGTGGTTGATATTGGTGGCGGCACCTGGATTACACGCTTAATGGATGCTGAAGGTGACGTGATTGATGAAAACGTGATGGATCGCGGCGGAGCTTATGAATTAGCAACCGCAATCAGTTTCGATAAGCGATTGTCCAATCTTTTAGGAACGACGGCTGACCCTGCGATCGTCATGGATGGCTTTAAAACGGGACACAACTACGCCGACACAGGGTTGTCTTGGTCGCTGTGGCTAGATGACTATCTCGACCCGTGGTTTAAGGGCATTTTTCAGACGATCAAGGCTCAATACACTCCTTACATGGCGCGGGTGACGCGATTTTTGGTGACGGGTGGAAGCTCTCATTTGATTACCGAACGGTTGGCGGGTCGCAAGTTATTTGCGGTGATGCCCGAACCTCAATTTGCCAATGTGCGCGGTTTATTTCCCATTAACGAAGGATTGCAGCTATGTATGACAACAAAGTGAGACTCAGCGAAGACGTGTTAGAGAAAGCAGAAATGATTGCCTCAGAGTGGGGCTTGAAAAATGCACGAGCCGCGATCGAAGCCGTCTTTCGTAAATATGCCGATGATTATTTATATGGGCGCAGCTTTGGAGGCGGGGAAACGATCGTTCCCTTCAGACAGGTTAACCCGTCAAACGATTGTGAAGCTCTAGACGAACTCGATGAGCTGTTGGGGATTTAGCAAATTTCAGGTTTCAGGCGATTTGCTGAAACCTGCTAATCCTCTTGGGGCAGTTCGCTCCAGAGTGAAGTTGTTTGACGCAGACTAAGATGGTTTCCGTTGCCCAAGATCAGGTGGTCTAGCAGCGGAATTCCTAAAAATTGGGCACCTGCGAGGAGTTGGCGAGTTAGAGAAATATCTTCAGGGCTGGGTTCGACGTTGCCCGATGGGTGATTGTGAGCCACAATCACCCGAGTTGCCGCTTGACGAATCACTTCTCGAAAAATGTCGCGGGGGTGAGCCAGCGTCTCGGTGGCAGTGCCGATCGTGATAATCTGCGTCCCGATCAAGCGGTGTTTGACATCAAGCAGCAGCACTGCAAATCGTTCTTGTGTTTGCCACATCAGATCGTTGCTCAGGGCTGCTGCCGCAACTGCGGGGTCATCGATAATCGTTTTTTCGGGAGGGCGAGACTGATAGGCGCGTTTGCCAAGCTCGATCGCCGCTAAAATCGACGTTGCTTTAGCTGGACCGACTCCCGAAATTTTGATCAATTCTTGAATGCTGACTTCTCGCAAAACGCCGAGGGGATCGCGCTGATGCTGGCTAAGAGTCTGCAATATCAATTGCCCTAACCCGACTGCCGAAAGCTTTCCAGGTCCTTGCCCCGTGCCGAGTAAGATCGCGATTAACTCGGCTGTAGAAAGAATTCTTGCACCTTGCGCCATCAACCGTTCGCGGGGTCGTTCGCTCTCAGGCAGATCGGCAATTCTCAGGCTGTAGGTCATGACTAGGCTCAGGGCGCTCTCGTTGGAATAGATTCAGTAATCCCTGAGTGAGCGATTAGAGCGACAAAACACAGCGTTACAAACTGATTAAATAGAGCATTCGCTTTAGAATCGAGTAGATTTTCTGATAGGTTGACTTAAGGAAAGCGTGTGAGATGTTGAATCGATTTAATTTTGCGATCGTCCCAGTGCTAATCGGTGTCGCATGGATGGCAGGTGGGCAGTCAGCTTGGGCGGTTCGCAGTCAAAACTATACCCCCGATCAATTTGTGTCGGTGCTGGTTGGCTTGGGCTATCCCGTCAATCCGGGTGCTCCATTAGTTGATGTCAGGATTCAGCAGGCGATTCGAGATTTTCAGACTCAATATCGGTTGCCTGTCGATGGCACTTTAAACACTCCGACGCAAGATAAAGCGGCAAGCTTGATCAGCGACTTGCAGACGAGTCTAAACCGAGTTGTGCAGCCTAGCCCACAGTTACCCGCTAGCCAATTTTACGGAGCGCAAACCAAAAATGCAGTCGCGCTATTTCAGCGTCAAAACAATTTGCCCGAAACGGGAATCGCTACCTTAGAAACCTATCAGAAGATTCGAGATATTGTCAGTGATGCGATTCCACTGCCGGGGCAACCCACCCCGATCGAGCCAACAGTTCCTCCTGTGAGTTCGGTTGCGATCGGCGCTCTCTATAGTGAAACTGACTTTCGATCAGTGCTGTTAGGGTTGGGCTACGAGGTGAATCCGGGTAGACCGCTGAGTGATGCCCCAAGTATTCGAGCGATTCGAGACTTTCAGCAGCGATATGGGTTGTCAGAAACGGGTAGAGCCGATCAACCGACTCAAGAGACTGGCGCAAGTGTGGTCAGAAATCTTAGAAATAATTTAAAGCTTGTATTGCGAAACAACTTATCGATCGTTCTGTTCTATGACAATGCGACCGAAATATCTGTGCGCCAGTTTCAGACTCAGGCAGGTTTGCGAGTTGATGGAGTTGCCACTCAGGCGGTTCGTGCTCAGTTAGATGCGGCGGCAAGACGGGTGAAATAGGAGGAACGAAAAAGAGAAGATGTTCGTAACCTTTCCTAATCTAAAGGAGCTAGAGAAAATAACTCCGACGGACAAGGGGCTTAAGCCCCTTGTTTAACGCGATCTTTACGTGCGAAATGTTCAACTTAGTTTTTACTAATCCGCTAAGGGTTGTAAATCTTCTCTTCCCTCTATTTTCTTGCAACTCCATCTTCGCGAGCAGCTTTTTGGACGGCAGCCGAAACGACAGATGCAACCCGATCGTCAAACACTGACGGCACGATATTTTCTCGGTTTAGATCACTCTCTGATACCAGAGACGCGATCGCTAACGCAGCTTGCAAATACATATTCGTCGTAAAGTGAGCCGCACGACAGTCTAACGCTCCGCGAAATACTCCAGGAAACGCTAAAACGTTATTGATTTGATTGGGATAGTCACTGCGACCCGTTGCCATCACTGCTACGTCATCACGCACCAGTTCTGGCTGAATCTCTGGAACTGGATTTGCCATTGCAAACACGATCGGGTCTTTTGCCATCGATTTCACCATTTCAGGAGAGACGACTCCCGGCGCGCTCACGCCCAAAAACACATCTGCGTTTTTCATCGCATCGGTCAGGTTGCCTTTCATCTCAATCGCAAACTCTCGCTTTTGATTCGTCAAATCAGCCCGATCGACCGAGAGAATTCCTTTAGAGTCGCACATCGAGATTTGAGTGGCTCCAGCTTTGCGAAGCAGACGCGCGATCGCGACTCCAGCCGCCCCAGCCCCGTTGATCACAATTCGCACATCGCTGATAGATTTTTTAACTAGCTTCAACGCATTCGAGAGCGCAGCCAAGGTGACGATCGCCGTTCCGTGCTGATCATCGTGAAAGATCGGAATGTTGAGTTCTTGCTGAAGGCGAGTTTCAATCTCAAAACAGCGCGGCGCGGCGATGTCTTCTAAATTAACGCCCCCAAACACAGGAGCTAACATCTTCACGGCTTCGACGATCGCATCCGTATCCTGCGTTGCCAAACAGATCGGAAATGCATCAATGCCGCCAAATTCTTTAAATAGCATCGCTTTGCCTTCCATTACGGGCATTGCGGCTTCAGGTCCGAGATTTCCTAATCCCAACACGGCGCTGCCATCGGTGACGATCGCCACCATATTTCCTTTCACCGTCAGCTCGTAGACGCGATCGGGATCTTCAGCGATCGCCATGCAAACCCGACCGACTCCCGGTGTATATGCCATCGCCAAATCAGATTGTCTGCTCAACGGCACCTTGCTTTGCACCGTGATTTTGCCGCCTTGATGCAGGGCAAACGTGCGATCGTCGGCGCTCAAAACTTTGACATCGGGGAGAGATTTAATCGACTGCACGATTTTGTCTGCATGATCGGTGCTGGCAGCATCGACGACCACCTCCCGCACTGACACGTCACGGGTTTGTTCAATGAGATCAATTTGCCCGATACTGCCGCCGATCGCAGAGATTGCTTGAATTACACTTGCCAACATCCCAGGGCGGTTGGGCACCTCAACGCGGATGGTCAGACTATAACTGGAGCTGGGAGTAAGATTCGCCATAGCAGTAGAAGATTGGATTGGGGAGTCTAGATTTTAGATTGTAATGAGCCATTCAAAATCTAAAGGTTCTCCGGTGGTCATTCTTCTACAGACTACAAAAAAGCCGTCTAAGTATCTGTACTGAATGAACGAAAAGGGCGGCTATTCTTCGACGTGTAACCCCTGACAAATGGCTGAACTTTGGCTGACTTTCAGAAGAGCGTTTAGCATGGAAAGACGATTGCGGGTCCGCCCTTAAGATAGTTGCAGACACGATCGTCGATTTCTCAATCCTACCCTTCACTACTTATGCGTGACTTTCTCAAACAGACGTTCGCAACCCTACTTGGCATTTTCATTTTTTTAGGACTTAGCGTAGGAGGCTTGCTATTTCTAATTATTGCGACCGCCACAAAAGACACAGGACCGCAGGTGAAGGATAAATCAGTGTTAGTTTTTGATTTATCTCAAAATATTACTGACTCTCGACCCAATTCCAGCGCTCGCGAAGTCGTCACCGATGCTCTTTCTGGAAGTGAAACCGACACGATCAGTCTCCGCAGCGTTTTAGACACGATCGACTACGCAACTCAAGACCCTAAAATTATTGCCCTTTACCTTCACGGCAGCGATGGCAACAGTTCTTCTGGGTTTGCCACGCTTAAAGAAGTCCGTAAAGCCATGACGCGATTTAAGGCGGCTGGGAAAAAAATCTACGCTTACGATGTCGATTGGAAAGAGCGCGAATATTATCTGGCATCGGTGGCAGACTCGATCGCGGTGAACCCGATCGGACAGCTAGAGATCAACGGTCTCAGTTCTGAAGGTATGTTTTATGCGGGGGCATTGCAGAAATTTGGGGTCGGCGTGCAGGTCACACGAGTCGGCAAATATAAATCAGCCGTCGAACCCTATTTGCTGACAAAACGCAGCCCTGCCAACAAAGAGCAAACCGAGAAACTCTTGGGCGATCTGTGGAGTGAGTTTCTCACGACGACCAGCAAAGACCGCAAAATGACCGTCCCGCAGCTTCAAAAGATTGCAGACACTCAGGGCATTTTGAACCCAGAAGAAGCGCGGAAAAGCGGCTTGACTGATAAAGTTGCCTATTCTGATGAAGTATCGGCAGAGCTAAAAACGTTGACCGGAGAAGACGAAGAGAATAAATCGTTTCGCCAAATCGCTCTCAAAACTTACGCCAAAATCGCGGACGATCGACCCAAAAAGCGCGACACCAAAAATCAAATTGCCGTCATTTATGCCGATGGCGAAATCGTCAACGGACAGGGCACAGCGGGACAAGTCGGCGGCGATCGCTTGGCGCGACAAATCCGAGATCTGCGCCTAGATGACGAGGTGAAGGCAGTCGTGCTGCGGGTCAACAGTCCGGGCGGGAGTGCCACTGCATCTGAGATCATTCAGCGAGAACTCGTTTTAGCTCGCAAAGTCAAACCTGTTGTAGTGTCAATGGGTGACGTAGCCGCATCAGGGGGTTACTGGATCTCGACCTATGCCGATCGCATCTTTGCCGAACCGAACACAATCACAGGCTCGATCGGGGTGTTTGGGCTACAGCCCAACATCCAAAAGATCGCCAATCAAAATGGTCTGACTTGGGATGTCGTCAAAACTGGACGCTTCGCCGACAGTCAGACCATTAGCCGACCCAAAACCCCTGAAGAACTGGAACTGGTGCAGCGATCGGTCAATAAAATTTACGACCAGTTTCTCACGAAAGTTTCGGACTCTCGCAAACTTCAGAAATCGAGAGTCGCCGAGATCGCTCAAGGGCGAGTTTGGTCGGGCGCTGAGGCAAAATCGCTCGGTCTAGTCGATGAACTGGGCGGATTAGAGGATGCTGTCAAAGAAGCCGCAACCCGCGCAAAACTTGGCGACGACTGGCATTTAGAGGAATACCCCAAGAAGAGCACGCTAGAGGAAAAACTCTTGGGTCAGTTCTTAGGAGGCAGCGAAACCAAAGCAACTCCTAGCGACCCCTTTACCAGCGAGTTCAAAAAAATTCAGGCAGATCTCGAATCTCTTCGTGCCATGAACGATCCGAGAGGAGTCTATGTCCGACTGCCGTTTAATCTCCGAGTCGATTAAATTTTGAAGTCAGAAAATCTGGATCAAAAGTCGAGATTGCGAACCTAAAACTTTAGATCAGAGTTGAAACCAATCCGGTAAATGGGTAAATTAAGTTGAATCCATTTACAGTATCGTAATTTGTCATCCACCTATGGACAGAAAAAAATATCGCTCCTTACTATTAATCTTGCTGTGCAGTGCGGCGGGTGTGATTGTAGGAGGAACTGCCAGTTGGGCAGAAGGTAGTCAGTGTCTGCAAGCAAAAGTGTTGACTAACCAGTGTCTCACTCAAGAGCCGATCGTAAAAACGCTAGAAGGAATGGCAACGGGAATGATTGCAGGAATTGGCGCAGGGGCAGGAGCCGCCTGGAATGCTAAACGAAACTCCTGATCAAAAAGATACCCGTTTAGAAGTCAGCAAAATAACCGAAAGGGCGAAGCATTGATTTAAATGCTTCGCCCTTCAGTTTTCTAACGCAAATATGATGTCAAAACTAGAGACGAAACGATCGGTCGAACCAACTCCCTACAATCACCAAACCGCAAAAGACACCAGCGAAACAGACAAAGCTTGCCCAGAGCGTTTATGAATAAGGTGAAGACTTCAAAGGCAACAGGGTATGCAAGGATCACTAAAACGCATTCTCACGGGAGCGCTATTTTTCATCACTACACTGACCGCAGCTACAGCAGGTTATATGCTCGCTGGTTGGTCACTCATGGATGCCGTTTACATGGTCGTGATCACAACCTTTGGCGTAGGCTACGGCGAAGTTCACCCGATCACGAGCACAACGCTGAGAATCTTCACGATCGGTGTGATTGTGGCAGGAACATCTTCAGTCGTTTACATGGTGGGCGGCTTCGTTCAAATGATTACAGAAGGAGAAATCAATAAAGCACTGGGAGCAAGACGAATGACACGCAGCATTGAAACGCTAGAACACCATGTGATTATCTGTGGCTTTGGTCGAATGGGACAGATTCTGGCACGGAAGATGCTAGATGCTAATATTCCCTGCGTGATTATTGATAACAATGCTGACCGCATCGCAATGGCTGAATCATCGGGTTATTTAATTCGGATCGGGAATGCCACCGATGAAGCTATTTTGCACGCGGCTGGTATCGATCGGGCTAAAGTTTTAGCGACCGTGCTGCCAGATGATGCCGCCAATGTTTTTATCACCTTAACCGCTCGCGAGCTTAACCCTAAATTAATGATCTTGGCTCGTGGTGAACTGCCTTCTACCGAGAAGAAATTGCGGTTAGCGGGCGCTAACCAAGTGGTGCTGCCTGCCGCGATTAGTGCTTTGAGAATGTCTCACATGATTACTCACCCTGCCACAATGGAGTTTTTCAGCAACGATGATGGTCGCAGTCGTCTGAATGAACTGCTGTCACAAGTCGATATTCAAGTCGATGAACTCACGATCGGCTACGGCTCTCCAATGGTGGGGGCAACGATCGAAGATATTGAGGTGCGGGGTAAAGGAACCTTTATTGTTGTGGCGTTACGCAGACTGGACGGCGCTACCATTACCCACCCAAGTCAAGCGTTAATTCTCAGCGAAGGGGATGTTGTTATCGTGATGGGGCATCGCGGAGATATTCCTCAATTTGTTCGCAAGCACGTCATTCGTCGCCCGATGCGATATGCCAGCTCTCGGCTGTTTCGTCACGACAACCAATAAAATCTTTCGCGCGATAGATCACTCGTTTTGTCAGTGCCAAATAGGTAAGTAGCATAAGAGCTTGTTACACCCTAATAAAAAGCTGCGTATATGCCGAAATAAAAGACTGAGTTTGCGTATTAACACTGAAAAGCTAATGATAAAAATTATTTTTTAACTTCAAAAACATATAAAAGAATGCGTGTAATACTTACCCTGCAAGGTTTTTAGTGAAGAGTTAGCTAAGAGATATCGCAGCTAGTGACATCAGCAACCAAACCCTGCTAGAAGTATTAGAAGCTACACAGCGCCTCAGTATCAAGCAGGTTAAGAGTGCGCTGGTTCAAGAGTTAGCTGCACTTCATTCACAGATTTATGAATACCAAACTCGCGACCAGTCTATTTATCACAGCAGCAGCCGTCACCGGAGCCTTCTCTCAAATTGCCCCAGCCGCCGCCTTATCTGCGTCTAGCTCTGTTTGGGACAAGCCTCAACCCACTGTCTACAGCAAAAGTCAAACTGGTTTTAATGATGCAACCTATCAGCAGTTTGTGCAGCAAGAACGCGTTGCCATTCCTAACAGTGGGCAGTTTCAACTCGACTCCAGCAAGCTAAAGCTGAAGTATGATTACAACGTGTCTGCTTTCTTTATCAATGAAGGCGCAGGCTACAGAAATCAGTTGGCTTTTAGCTCAACCGGGCAAACCAACACCGAGAACCTACTGTTTAAAGACATCTCTTGTGAAGGGGCTGGCTGTGTAGGTGGCTGGGGTGGCAATGCACTCAAACTGGGCGATGGCGTAAAGGTTGGTGAAATCAAAGCGGGATCTCAACTCGATTTCTTCTTGCGTGCTGACGGTCTAAATCGCGGAACAGGCGCAAACGTTTTTGGGACTCAAACGACCCAAAACGCAGATGGGCTTCAGCATTTGGTTGCTTACGGTGTTGGCAAAAAGTATCTGTTGCTAGGCTTTGAAGACCTCTATGGTGCCCAAGGTGCAACGGGCGGCAAAAACGAGAACTCCGATCGTGATTTCAACGATGCTGTTTTTGTGGTTGACATTGGTGAAGCTAACCTAAATGCGCTGGTTAAGCCCGTTCCTGAGCCTTCGGTCAGTCTGTCGCTGATTGGGCTAGGTGCTGCGGGTTTGCTCTTGCGCCGCCGTCAAAGCAAAGCTAACTAGTCGATAAGATCAGTCCTAGATTAAGGTCAGTCGTGTGTAGTTTGTAGAAAATAGTCCTTAGCAAATTGCTGGGGGCTATTTTTCTATATTCAGACTTTCTCAGCTCACTTTAGATTGCTTCCTAGCAGATTGCTCAGCTTTGGAAACGTTAGAGAACAGCGCATCGTGCGGGTGTAAGCTAAGAATTCGAGAGACTTGAGGAAACCGGAATGAGCAACAATTCTGCCGCAGCGATTTCGTCGATCGGCATTGGCGGCAGCATCCGAGAACATCACTGGACTTGGAAAGATCAGCCCATCACGGGCATCTACGAAATTTTGGGAGACGGAAAGCCGATTTTGCTGCTTCCTGCTCTCAGCAGCGTGTCTAGCCGCACTGAGATGCGAGGCTTGGCACAACTGTTGGCAGAAAAATATCAGGTGATTGCGATCGACTGGGTAGGATTTGGAGAGTCTTCGCGCCCTCAAATTGCCTACACACCAGCCCTCTATGAAGCCTTTCTGCGAAACTTTGTGCAAACAGTCTTTTCTGAGCCAGTTGTGGTGGTTGCGGCAGGGCACTCAGCCGGATATGTGATGGAGTTAGCCAATCGAGCCAGGGGCAGCGCGGCGGTGCCTTGGCGCTGGGTCGTGCTGGTGTCTCCGACTTGGCGCGGACCGTTACCCACGGCAATGGGCGAACATCGTCGTCTCTATAAAGTCTTGCAAACGCTGATCAACCTACCGTTGGTGGGGCAGGTTCTTTACTTCTTGAATACCACTCGTGGGTTCTTAAAATTTATGCTCAGTCGTCATGTGTTTGCTGATCCTAAACATATCACAGACAGTCTAATGCGGCAAAAGCAGCAAACGACCCGACAGCGAGGAGCGAGATTTGCGTCTGCTGCCTTTGTGACAGGTGCTTTAGATGCAGTGAAAAAAAGAGAAGATTGGTTTAGCTGGTTTCAGCCATTGCCTGTGCCTGTGATGATGGTGATTGGAGAGCAGATGCCAGCCAAATCTCGTGCAGAGGTGGAAGTGTTAGCCCATTTTTCAGGAGTCCAGGTTCACCGGATGCCGGGTTCTTTAGGGTTACACGAAGAATATCCAGATCAGTTGGCTGCGGGAATGTTGCCGTTTTTGGAGAAGTATTGGTCGTAGATTACACAATGTTCAACTCTCCTGAAACGTTAGCAAAGACTGCCCTCACCCTAGCCCTCTCCCATCGGGAGAGGGAACCAGAACTGTCTGAAAGCCCATCTCCTTGGGAAGAAGGGTTGGGATGAGGGCAATTGCACATCTCGCTAGATTGCAAAAATAAGGGCGAATCGGGTTCGCCCTTGTCTTCTAAAAAAGCCATTCGTCCTGAGCTTCATTTTTGGTGTTTGTATTGCGCTGCGGCGTTTCGCGAGTGAACTTCATGTGAATCGATCGCATCTGCTCACCATCGGCAGCAACGGCAATGATCGGATATCGAATCACGCCATCTTGAAAGGAGAGTTGGAACCGGAACGTGCCATCGGGGTTGAGTTGGATGGGGTTGCCATCGATCGTCACTTTGGCATCGGGTTCAGTTGCGCCATAAACAATCAGTTCTGCGTCAGCAATCAACCAGAAGTTGCGTGGACGAATAGGAGGAACTGATGCCGACATCCCGATTCCTGACATCCCGATCCCCGACATCCCAATTCCCGAAACGGTTGGTAATGCGCTCATTCTGGCTCCCGGCGCGAACACAAAAGAGCTAACCGACTGCTGAGGGACCTGCTGCATTGAGCCAAACAGTGAACCCGTCACCCGTTGCTCTTCGGCGGATTGTGCTGTGTCAAAGAGTTGATCGTAGAGAGGATTCACAACTGCTTCACCATCGGTTTGTCTGCTGGGTGGCACTAGCTCTAAGAAAGTTTTGCCCCGCAGGTCTTCTTGCCAGTCTATCTTTACAAATTGGTCTTCAGCCCAGTCTGATGGGTAGGTTGGAGGAATGCGAACTGGGGTCGATCGTGCCAGCATCAGCCAGCGTCCATCGGCAGTCAGATAGCCAATTTCGACGAGATAATCACGATCGCTGACGGGAATTGCCAGATACCAATCTCGCGCCATCTCGTCGCAGTCAAACTGCTGCATCGTGTGGGGGCTTTGCCGATCGACCTCGATATCGGTGACATCACAAAGCCGAAGCACTAAGTTCTGCCCGCCCTGCTGTCGCGCTTCAGATTTGTGCTCATTCGAGATATCCCAGTAGGTGTAGCCCCACTGCGGATCGCGAGGCAGCAGGACAATTCGACTTTCACCATAGCCTTCTGGTAGGTCTGACAATCCTTCATCAACGGTTGCTAAAGTTTCGCTGCTGAGGTCGGTTTGTCCGACATCAAACTTAGCGGCTTCGACCTCAGACTGAGCGTCATCAGCGTTCATCAACGCTGCTGCTTCTACCGCAAGGGCGGCTCCTCCGATCAGTTCAGCAGGGACGATTGGGGAACTCACATCACCCAAGCCTGAAGCAGAGGTCGCTCCGTCGAGATCAAGTTCGATCGGGTCTTCAATCGCGCTGGGAAAATCAACATCCAGGTCGTCGATCGTGTCAAATGTGGATAAAGCTTCTTCGATTTCCAAATCCTCGATCGAGGGTTCTTCTAGAGAAGTGGGAGAAACATCGAGGCTGATCTCAGGCGAAGGGTCTTCCGATCGAGCCATTCCAGCGGCTCCTGCGGCTAAGACGGCACCACCTGCTAAGGCTGCACCTGCGATCGAAGTAGAGTCATCGGCACTGATGGGTGACTCAACAACAGGGACGGTTAATTCGGTGGGCTGAATCGTTCCAGAGGTGAGAGAAGGTTCTTCAGGGCTAGAGATGTCTGAAGAATCTGTGCGATCTGCCAAAGCTGCGGCTCCTGCTCCGGCGGCTAGTGCGGCATCTCCAAGATTAGGAGTAGAGCCAGTCGTCTCAATCGTAGGGTCAGCAACAGGGGCAGGTTGTCCTGACGCGGCACGATCGGAGCTAATCACCGATTCGGCTCTAGAAGCAAGGTTAGGATTCTCAACCCAAGGATCTGTAAGATCGTTAGCTGGTGGAATGGGAGCCGTTTCTGGCGGAGTCGGTTGAAGAGGAGCGACTGGCTCGATCGAGCGTCCTGCATCTTCTTCAGAAGTCTCTCGACGACTGTTTAACCACAGCAAAAACAGCCCTAGCAAGCCCAGCGGAAGTAGCCACAAGAGCCAAGGTAGAATGCCTCCATCATCTTGGGCGGGTCTGGCGGCGATCGTAGTCGGGGCAGTCGAGGCAGACGCGGCTCCACTCGGAGATACTGCTACCGTTGAGGAGGCTACTCCATCTGGAGAAGCGGTTGCAGCAGGAGCGGTGGTTCCGGCAGGAGTAGCATTCAGCGAAGATGCTGCCGCGCCTGCACTTCCTGCGACGAGTAGAGTCGGATCAACTTGGGCAGATTGAATCGCCTGCTGCACGGTTGGCGCAGAAGCATAGCCTAAAAAGGCAGCGATCGCCGGACTCGGATTCGTGCCTTTATAGACATAGACCAACGGCTGCGAGAAGGGATATCTAGGATCAGTCGGAAGCCTATTGTGCATCAGCAGCACCTTCAGCCCAGATGCTTTGCGAGCTTGGTTGGCGATCGTGTAGCCAATTCCATCGGCTCCGAGTTGAGAAATCAGTGATGCCGTGCTGTCTTCAGAGAGCCGCGTGGTCGTTGCGCCCGATGTAAAGGGAGCCGTTTTAAAGACTGGATAGTTGCTGAGAGCCTGACGAGTATCACTGATTTCGGGGCGATCGAGCACCCGAATTTTGCCAGAAGAACCGCCAATCTGTGACCAGTCGGTAATCTCTCCTCGAAAAATCTTGGCAAACTGCTGATCTGTGATGCTGCCGTTAAAAGGATTGTTAGACCCAACCACGATCGCGATTTTCTCTCGTGATAGAGGAACGGCAACCAAGCCCTGAGCTTTTTCTTGAGGAGTGAGGACGCGCCCGATCGCTGCGATGTCGGCTTTTCCATCTAAGACGGCTTGCAGTGCAGATGGAGTGCCGCCATAGCCGACGGTAACGCTCGTCCCTGGAAACTGTGCCTCAAATCGCTGTTTTAGCGCCTGATTAGCCGATGCCATGCTGCTTGAACCATCAATCCGAACGGTGGTTCCGGTGGGGACGGCGGTTGGAAGCGGAAAAGCCGTCGGGCTGCTAGCGGCGGCTTGCGCCAACACGATAGGGGCGGAGATGGCGAAGGGTTGAGATGCCGCTACGATCGCGGCTAACAGCGCCATGATGATGGAATTGTCTTTTTTTTCAAGCATTGGGCTTTCAGCAACTCACACAGTTCAGGTTGAAATTCATTTTGACAAAAGACGTGCCAATTATATAGCCTTCCTCTCAAATTTCAGCTTGAGTAGAGTAATTGCTTGGGGGATATCTGAGAAGCGATCGTTTCAGTTGACCGCCTTGAGGTAGAGAAGACAGCAAGTGGATCTCAGACGATTGAGGCTCAGAAGTTGGAGGTTAGAGCAAAAAGCTCGAAGTTCCGAGTTCTGAGCTTTATTTTTTGAGTAAAAAGGTTGAAGTTCCGAGTTCGGAAGGTGTAGCTTCGAGTTTGGGGGGTGAAGTTTTAAGCAAACAGGTCAAATTTTCGAGTTCTGGGGTCGAAGTTCCGAGTTCTGAGGTCGAAGTTCCGAGTTCTGAGGTCGAAGTTCCGAGGTTTGAAGGTGAAGGAGGGAGAATTAAGTGGGAATACTGACGATCGAGCTTTAGCTTTGCCTGGTCTAAACGCTGTCTCCGAGGAAATTACTATGAGTGCTTTTGAAACTTACATTCGAGATCTACAGGAAATTAGGGCAACCGGAGCAGCCGTTAAGGAGACTTCCTATTATGGGGCGTTAGAGAAGCTGTTGAATGAGTTGGGTAAGACGCTAAAGCCGAAGGTGCGCTGTGTGATGCAGTTGAAGAATATCGGCGGGGCGGGAATGCCCGATGGGGGTTTGTTTAGTGCTAGTCAGTTTCAGAAGAAGACAGGAGACACGCCCGCTAATCCCACAAATCCAGAGAGAGGCGTGATCGAGATCAAGGGGACGGGGGATGATGCTTGGGTGATTGCTCAGACTCAGCAGGTTTCTAAGTATTGGGACAAGTATCGTCAAGTGTTGGTGACGAACTATCGAGATTTTGTGCTGATTGGGCAAGATGGGAACGGACAGCCTGTAACGCTGGAAACCTACCGTTTAGCTCAAAACGAGGCGGAATTTTGGCAGAAGACAAAGAACCCTAAACAGTTTGCCCAAGAGCAAGAAGAACAAGTCACTGAATATCTAAAGCGGGTGATGCTTCAGTCTGCCAGCATTGCCACTCCGCAAGATCTGGCGTGGTTTTTGGCTTCTTATGCAAAGGATGCGAAGGCACGAGTTGAGAAGACGGATTTGCCTGCATTAGAGACGCTAAAAAAGGCGTTAGAAGAGGCGTTAGGGATTGCGTTTACGGGTGATAAGAAAGACCCGAAGAAGGGAGAGCGATTTTTTAAGTCAACGCTGATCCAAACGCTGTTTTATGGCATTTTCTCGGCGTGGGTGTTGTGGCACAAGCAGCAAGAACAAGGGCGGTTTGATTGGCGGGTGGCGGGGTATTATCTGCACGTTCCGATGATTAAGGCGTTGTTTGAGAAGGTAGCGACTGCAACCCATGTTCGCAAGCTGGATTTGGAAGAGGTGTTGAATTGGACGGGGGAGGCGTTGAACCGAGTCGATCGCACGGCGTTTTTCTCTAAGTTTGATGAGGGGCAAGCCGTTCAATATTTCTATGAGCCGTTTTTGGAGGCGTTTGATCCAACGTTACGCAAGGAGTTAGGGGTTTGGTATACGCCGCCAGAGATCGTGCAGTATATGGTGGCGCGGGTGGACACAGTGTTGCGCGAAGAGTTGCAGATCGAAGATGGGTT
>Ga0209512_1001855_pt1 | contig 24330 bp, 25 predicted proteins | sample frozenSSSSmetaG_FD_184142 | JGI IMG/M metagenome (GOLD analysis project Ga0209512, IMG submission 184142) | Glacier valley bacterial and archeal communities from Borup Fiord, Nunavut, Canada, to study Microbial Dark Matter (Phase II) -... | ecosystem: Environmental > Aquatic > Freshwater > Ice >...
TATCTAATATATGCCTCTAGCCTCAATAGGCAGCAGTAGGCATCAGTCGGCTATTGGACTGTATCCTGCTCTGGTATTCGATGCATGTGAGACATGCATATTGTGAGAACTGAGTGCTCACTCAACAACAGGCCCCCCGATTAGCACTTCTACTATTCATCTCCATGGACCATCTCTATGTCCATGTCCATTCCATCTCCATCTCCTTTAAGACGCATCTGTCCGTAAGAACTCCTTATATGGCATTAACATAAGGAACCTATAGGTAACAGTCAAGCTCACTAAGCTTTGCGGGACTAGCTGGGTTGGGTTAGTACTAGCTAGGTTAGGACTTACAATATGTAGAGCGTTGATAGGGTCACACCTATTAACAGTGGTGCAGTGGTTATCAGCACTCCCACTCCTCCTAGACAGAAGTCCCCCCCCCCAAACGATTACCTACACAATTTCCCTCCCCACCATACCGTACTGTAGCTTTGCTGTTTACTTTTTACTGTTTAATCGTCGGATCCGCCTAGTCGCTTTCGCTCCCAGTTGGAGGAAGCGAGTTGTCCCGCGGAAGCGAGTTTGTCCCGTGTTAGATTTGTCATGGTCACGCAGAGCAGGTCATGCGGATCTAAAGTGCTAGATTCAATCTAGAGAGAAAAGAAGGAAAAGAGGAAAGAGAGAGGAGAGGAAAGATCTATATATACAGTGTAGGGCTCTAAGCGCACAAGCGCGCAGCCAGCTAGCGAACAGTACACGTGAATACCACAACAACAAGAGCAACACATAAGGTGAAGCCTTTGATATTCGTAACAAGATTCAATTATTCTGTAGATAGTATAGAGAGGAAAACACACCTAATTTAATCAATTCCATATCAATTCTGTAATCATGTCAGAACATAAGAAAACTCTCTGCGAAGCTCAAGATTGGCTACGTGAAAACCCAACAGAAACACCTACTACAGCAGCCTAGATCTTCAAACTTAAGCCTGACAGCGTTAGAAAGGCTGTCTTACGAGCCACCAAACTAAAAGAAAAGCCACTTTATGGTGGACAAAACAAGGTCTTAACAGAAGCTCAAACTAGAGTATTAAAGAGGTGGATAATAGGCTAATATGAAGCTGGATTTAGGGCCACTCAGCAGATGCTATACGCAGCCATTTGCCACCTACGAGAGGAACAGGGTTAGGGTCCTCCGTCTAACAGTTGGATGACCAAATTTGTACGACAACTCACGGATTTCCATACAATTAAAACTAAGCTAATTTCACAACAGCGCACAACAGCTCAAGACTATTCAGTAGTTGAAGAGTGGTTTCAAGACTATTCTCAGTTCCTATATGAACATGCTATTGAGCCAGAAGATTTATAGAACATGGATGAGACCGGCTTTAGGATTGGAATTCCAGGGGGAGAGCAAGTGATTGTCCTAGCTACGGTCAAAGAGCTCTACACACCAAGTCCAGAGAACCGGACTTCAATTACTATTGTGGAGTCAGTTTCAGCAAGTGGAAAAGTGATTCCTCCTGTACTTATAATACAGGGCAAGAGGCATATGGAATCATGGTATTAAGCTAAGACTCTTATAGGAGATGAAAAGGTTCTCCTATCAGAGAGTGGCTATACCAACGATGAGCTTACAATTGAGTGGCTACAGCACTTCATTCAGCATACAGGTAGTTTAAAGGACGGAAACTCAAAGCTAAAGGTCCTACTACTAGACAGCCACGCAAGCCACCGGACCCCAGAGTTCACCATTCTTGCGTAAGAACACAACATCACTCCATATACCTTTCCCTCACATCTTACCCACATCCTTCAGCCCTTAGATGTGGGTATTTTTCATCCATATAAGCATTGGCATAAGAAGGCAGTCCAATATGCAACTAGGAACCTAGATTTGGACTATAATATCAGCTCCTTTTTTAGGGATCTTGCCTTAATTAGGGATAATACTTTTAAACCTCAGACTATTATCCACGCCTTTCAAAATGCGGGTATATGGCCACCTAGGTGTACAGTAGCTCTTTAGAAAATGAAGACCTACTCAAAGCTAGAACAGGCGCCTTAGACACTAGCTCCAGCTCCTCAGCTACCCCCTATTCCTATTAGCTTCTCAGAATCTGAGAAGCTCTTACAGAAATGGAAAACTAAGATTCCAGCTTTACTTAGTAGCCCTTCTAGGCCGCATTTTCAGAATTGGATTCAAGGCACAGAGGATGTCTTAATTCAAGGACAAATTAAAGACCTTGAACATGCTATTTTAGAACAGCAAGTTCAAGATTAAAGACAGCAAAGGAGCTATAGTCGTCGCACTCTACAGACAGGAGGTGCCTTAACAACACGGGAGGCACTACAGGTACAGGCACAGAAACAGGAAAAAGAGGCGGCTAAACAGGCAAAAAGGGCCGCAAGAGCTCTGAAATCCCAGGCTATTCAGGCCAGGAAGCTCCTAAAACAGGCTGGTGTTCAGGCTAGAAAAGAAGAGAGAGCACGCAAGAAGGCAGTTGCTACTCTAATTAAGGCAAATCAGCCTGTTCCAGAGCACCTCCTAGAGCCTATTCAGGATCCTGAGGCGGAGGCTTAGGCTCAAGTAGAGGTGGAGGTGGAGGTGGAGGTGGAGGCGGAGGCGGAGGCGGAGGATATTAGTCAGGAGTCAGGAAGTGAGAGTAGTGACAGTGTTCAATTCTTTAGGCTAGATACAATTTAATTATGTACATTTGCTATTAAATATAGTCTATAGCTACAAGTTATCATTTCATGTTATATGATCGTGAGAATGAATCTGACGCGGGACAAACTCGCTTCCGCGGGACAACTCGCTTCCTCCGACTGGGAGCGAAAGCGACCAGGCGGATCCGACGATTATTGTTTATTGTTTACACGAGTCTGTAAGTCTGTGTGAACGATGCTCTACATATATCTAGATACTTAGGTATATAGATATACTTGATACATAAGATAATTCTTCGAGGCTCACTGACTGCAGTATCTACGCAGCTCTGTACGCAGATACATCATACTGTGTAAAGCACAGCACTTCAGCTCTTCTGCTTCACAGCCACTTTTGCGCCTCAGCTCGCTGCCGCCCGCACATATCTCAGGCAAGCCCACCTCACGCCACGATGCGAACATCCGTACAGTGATTGCAGCATCACCTCCATCCCCTCTGCTCAGCCTCGAGGAAGAGGAAAGTTATTCCTCAATGCGGTTCTCCGTGCGCAGCCAAGCCCGCCGTGGCGCCGTTCCGACAATATCAAGCCTCTTCATCATCTGCTGATTGGGAGCCTGCGAGCCGGATGGCTACAACATACATCCAGACCGCTGCAGACACATTCGCTGTTGGTGAGCCACAATTCCACGCATTTTACACGGTTTATATGTGAAGATGCGGGACAGCGGCGAAGAGCGGGAGCCTATCCAAGATCCTGAGATACTGTAGAGTATCATGATGGACGGTACATACCGTGTATGTATGTATGTATGTATGTACAGCAAGTGCTGTGGAGGTATGCGCGATGCGCGCACAGTGATTGATGCGGTAGTAGCCGCTCATATTGCAACGAGCAAGCCGACGGAGACTGGAGAGCGCAAGATAGCCCCTGAGCTGAAGCAGCAACAGAGCGTGGTGTTGACTCCGATTTGGATTTCAGCTGGACCTCTTCCCCATGACCCCAACATGGCTGCACCGCTTTACTACCTCACGGGACGCTCATGTTCATCTTGCATTGGAGCCCTTCCAAACCTCGTCAATCTCAACTCCATGGCATACGAGCGACGATGAGCATCTTTGTAGCATCGCTTCGCCATCTGTGGGTGCTGGCCATATTTGGCTCTCGACTCTCATCCCCTCTGTTTGTTGTGAGTCAGTCTTGTCCCATTTCTCCCTTTGCTGTGCAATTGCGAAACTGTACCTTTGCGTCTGGAGTCGAGGCATGGGGAAATCTTGTGGAAATCGGATCGCCACCTCAGCGCGTATGTCTCATTCCATCGACCGTGGTGAACTCGACCCTGGTTTCGCAATACTCGCTATGCGTGAAATCGAACACGCTGGTCATGAACCAGTGCGAGTCACTAAGAGGAGGGTTCTTCAATGAGAACTCGTCGTCAACTTGGACAGAAGCTGACGCTGCAAATTACAACGACTCGCGAAGCAATCCGACCTGGGACCATTTCAACGCCCCCGGCTTTACCAAAGTCGGATTCGAGACGCTCAGGTTTCCTGGCAACGACGTTGTTCTCTACGGTGCCGGAGTAGCGTTGAACCAGTTTGGCAACAATTCGAATGCTGGCATGATAGGGCTTGGCAAAGACTCTGTCTTTCTGCAAGACGCAGTCCATCAACAGATGTCGCCTTCGAAGTCTTGGTCCCTGGATTCTGGAAGTCTGTCGCTGGTGAAGCCGCGCAATGGTGAGCTCGTTGTGGGAGGGTATAACAAGGCTCGAGTGGACGGGTCATTCAGGTGGTCAAACATCAGCGACATGTCTGGTGATCGGCCATGTCCACTGCGCACTACTATCAAAGACATCAAAGTCCAGCTCCCCGATGGAACGACGTACCCTCTGAAGTCTTCCGCCGAGGACATTACCGCCTGCATCGAACCATATGACAATCTATTCCGCTTCACTACGGGAATGCTCTTAAACTGGAAAGCCATCACTGGCTTCAACCAGACATTGTTGCAGGTATACTCAGAGCAAACCGATCAGGGCTTGTCCTTTACAGAGCTTGGTTTGCCATACATCGCTGAATCTGCTTTAGAATGGTCTCTGAGCATAACCCTCGATAACGGCTACTCAACCACCCTGCCGCACTACGAGATCCAGAAGCCGCTTCTGGGCTGGAACGCTCGTGGAGAAAAAGAGGCGGTGCCAGGTATCACAAATATTGCGATTCTAGACACCCCAACCGGATCAGGCGAGGTACCAACGCTCGGAAAGATCTTCCTGTGCCGAGTAAGTTGCATTGTCCTATGTTTTTGCTCTGCTGACAAGCCCAGTCGATCCTCGCCGTCGACTATGATGCAAACCGGTTCGGTCTGGCAGAGGCCTTGACCGACCCCGGAACAAGCCAGCTCGTCCCTCTGAGCTGTGGCGGCAAATCGAACTCAACATCAAACCCCTCAGGATCGAACTCCACTTCTACCATCAACTTTAGCTCGTCCTCAAACTCAAAAACGCCTATTAGAGTGATAGTAGGTGCTGCGGTTGGTGGAGCTGCTGTTCTCATCCTCGCCGCCGCGTTGGTTTGGTGGATCCTCCGCCGCAGAAAGGCTCGTCGCGAGGCGTCTGCACCACCGCCGGTCTGGGAGATCGGTACCAACATCAGCTCCCCCAAGGTGCAATGCCAGTCCTCGCATGGAGGCCCACGAGGTCCCATGTCGAGTGGTAGCCAGGTGGATGTACAGGGCTTGCACAGAGAGTACTCGGAGCATGGGTCACCTTATCGCCAAGACCAGAGGCAGCTCCATGAGTTTCCTGGCTGAGGCCATGAAGAGCATTATTAAGAGAGTTGGCGCGCTGTATGGCAACGACATTGTCTAGACCAAACGACTCTCACCTAGGTAATCGAATTTAATGTTAAAGCCTAGATTAGGCATTTATTCGTATACGAAATGATGTAGTTTTTAAAGTATATTTTTTACATAGCTTAGCTACTTTATAACTTTAAATATGTTTTTAATATGACGATACTTATAAGAAGTAAATAATTATATATATCAATTTTAATTAAAAGTATGACCGTATGAGAAAAGGAAGGTCTTCTAGCTCATTAATTCATCATGTGTAGTAGCAGAGACTACTACTGTGCATCGTGCAATCTTGACATCATAGGACCCTACACCTTAAACTATCTACTCATGATGTGTCTTCCTTCCTTCATCTAGAAATCCAACTTCAAATAATACTCCATGCCGCCGCGTATTCCTTTCAAGATGTCGCCAATCCTCTGCATCGACCTGTTCACCATGCTCGATGCGAAGCCAATCTCGAAAGCACTCGCTGCACAACTTCCGTCGGGAACACTGCCAGACAAGATCCACAGCATCGCCGATAAATGGCGCATGTTGCAGGCGCAGTATACCTGGCGGCTAAATAGCATGGGTATCTCCCTTCTCCTCTTTCTCCCCTTTCTCTCCTCGCACCGATCGTCTGCAGTTATGAGAACTGACCCAACCTCTGCGCAGAACACTACATACCATTCAACCAGCTCCTCCCTCTAGCTCTGCAGGATGCCCTGGCCGAGCACAGCGTCCTTACCAAGATGAACGAGAACAAAGTCGCGGCGCTCACCTCGGCCTTCCTCGAACTGCCCGTGTCCCCCGACGTCCGGCCCTTCCTCACCTCCCTCAGCGACGACAAGAGCCTGCACCACAAGTTCGCGCGGCACACGTACGTGCACGCGAACGCGCCGCTCTCCGTGATGGACGCGCTGATCACGGCCAACGCCGGGACGCTGGGCGTCTTCTTCGACTCGCCGAAGTACATCAAGAGCGTCGACACGACGGTCAAGAAGTTCAAGCCGCACAGGGATGCGTACGTGGATTTTGCGCTCAGTGCCGGCGTGCAGGACAAGGACTGCGTGCTCATCACGAGCCATTCGTGGGACGTGGTGGGGGCGAAGAGGGCGGGGTGGAGGACGGTCTGGGTGGACAGAGGGGGGGAGGGGTGGTGTGATGGTCTTGGGACGGGGATGGGCATTCATCCGGATTGGACCATCAAGAGTTTGCAAGATATGGGAAATGTATTTTCGGTCATGTAGAGTCCATGGATAAATACTTGGAAGAGAAAGACATCTTATCACATTCAGTCTTTTCAGTGTTTTCCCTGCCTGTGAGATGGTCTCTAGGTATGTATTTATGTAGCTTTAGAAAGCGGGCTGAAGGTAAGGTATCCGTCTCGAAAGTCGGGAAAGGCTAAAGCTAGGTAAGACTAAAAAGGTACCTGGATATATTATATATACATATATATACGACAATACTCCTCCTCTTCCTTCTTTACCTTTACTTTTACTACTCACTTCTTTAACGAAACCCCTCTAGCTCTAAGTCTTAGTCTGAGTCTAAGTTTAAGTTGAACTCTAATATGATAACCCTAACATTAACTTCAAATCTCAAAACATCAAATCTCAAAACGTCAACACAACTTCTCCGCAACCAAAACTTTAAGGGGTTCATGCACAGAGCGAGGACTATTACGATTGAAGAGCCCTCACGCCAGCTATGGCTCGCTCCTTCCAAACCCACCTCAGGATCTAATCGAAGGGTTTGGGAGAATCCAGCCAAATCACACTTCTCTATCACCCGAGCTTCATCAGATCAACGTCCGAGGAATGCTGCAGCAACAAATTCAAGACGGAGTCAAAGTCTCTCGTGTAATGAGCGAAAGCCATTCATCTCGACTATCGAAGATAGCTCAGATCAGCGACCGCCCGATGATGCAGAATACACATCAAGCCGCCATGGTAATCGCTTACCCAGGCCATCATCCGAGAACACGGCGACGCAGACATCGTTCTTTCGAGGAAGAGATTCAACCCCATGGTCGAGATAACTAGGGAGGAGGGGGAGAAGGAGCATCCCCGACGACGATTAGGACCATCTTCAAAGATTCATCAAGGACAGTCAGCGTCTCCTTTAACGGGGACAACAGTCGTCTTCAAGGACGCATCATCTCGGCGACAGACATGGAAGAACAACACCCAAAACCGAAGACCACCCACGATTTACTCTGGAGAGACCTTTCCGACGCTCGAACCACAAAACCATAGATCTCAGACTCATATTCTCTGACCTAAATGAGAAGGAAGATACTGCAATATCGACATTCACAAATCCTCATCCCAGAGTCACATCGCCAGGAGACTTTTCTTTACATTTTTATCCCCTCTCCACTTTGTGGAGCTCCACAAAGTGGAGCAATACATATTGTTGAACACCAACAACAACAACATGAATCGGCCGGATGGTGTAGTTGGTTATCACGTATCCTTAACACGGATAAGGTCCTGGGATCGAACCCCAGTCTGGTCAATTGTTTTACTTTTGCTGCTCTCGCCAACTTCTCAATGAGTCTCAACTTTCGATATGGTTGCGCCAAGATACGTTATAATGCCACCAGGAGATTCCGGATATACTATAGTGACGAGCCAGCAGCCTCAGCTTCATCGTCTCAGAGGGTCACCACTGGGCCTGTCTCGTCTCTATGCGGCTCAGCGAGCAGAGCTACCATAATGCAATCGTTCCTCCGTTGGAGAGCGCGTGAAGAGGAGCCAAACTTTAATGAAACTCCGTACTGAGAGGGCGGGGATGACGAGGATCTACAGGAGAGACGCGCCGAATGGGAGAATACGGTCTTACGGCAGGAGATCTTGAAGGGAAAAGAGACAGGGCTGGGATTAGGAAATGGGTGAAGGCGTGGGACGAGAACACGGCGGTACAAAAAAGTTCGTGGCGGAGGGATGAAGAAGATGCTTGCGTTCCGTGGTGGCTGGAGCACTTTTTTGGAGCCATGACCTGTGGCCGGTGTTTTGGGGAGACTATACATGTAGATGCAGAGGACATTAATAGGGATGAAGGCCAGTTATTTTAACAGACATGCCGTCCGTGAAAATACCTAGCCATAATGCAAAAATGGAGATTGATCCGTTCTTTCTGTGATCTTGTTCTGCCTGTTATGCTCGCTTTCCTGTCCGATGTCGACGAACACCAGGTATCCGTCGAGGAAGATGCGGGAAGGAAAACGCCCTGAAAAAAATGGAGAATAAAAGGGCAAGAAAAGACGATTCCTTGGTCGTGATTATATATATACGTACTTACTATAGCTTCCTCATAATCCACCCAAAGTACTCGAATGCCCCAGCAGCCTGTTCCAACACCTCCACCGACGCCGTCCAGACGCCCTCCCGCTCGAGGTGCCGCCTCATGAAGTGCGGCTGCCGATACGTGATATACAGCCACTGCGCACCCGGCCTCAGCACACGCGCGACCTCATCCACATACCTCCGAACGTTCTCGCACACGTCGTCGAGCGGGTCCCACAGCGAGCCGTGGATCATGGCGTCCAGCGTGCTTTTGTCGACGGCCACGTCGACCGAGGCGTCCCGCACCTCGAGGCTCCGCACGTCCATGACGCGCCACTCCTGGCCCAGGGCGGCGTACTTGGCGCGCATCGCGTCGATGACGACCTGCGAGAAGTCGACGCTGGTCTGGCGCGTGTAGCCGAGGTGGTGCAGGTCGGCTGTGAGGGACTTTGGCCCGGACGGGGGGCGTCAGCTTCCTCGTGGGCAGCAGCACAAATCACGGGACGGGACGGGACGGGCTCGGCCGGGGCGCGGCGCTTACGCTGTTTCCGCAGCCTAGATGCAGGATGTGGCAGGCGCTGGCGGGCGGGGGAGGTGCACGAAGAAGGGGCGCAGGTCCTCGAAGCTCCGGAACCACTCGAAGGAGCCGAGCTCTTCGTCCGCACTGTCGCGACTGGCATTCTTCTCCGCCACGTATCGAGCGTCCCAGAACTCGGCGTGGGTGAGCTCCTCGAGCTCTTTGTCGTTCATCGTCTTGCGTTGGAGAGGCAGCTGCTGCGTCTCGACGAAGCTCGAAGCTGTCGCAAAAGTTTATCCTCGTCGGATGCGATAAGAAGATAACGCGTCTGGATCATTATTGTTCCCATACGCGGCTGACGTTCTTCCGGCAGCAATGCATGTGGTGCGCGTGGTGTCGGCTGTACAGTCCAAATCGGAAATGGTCTGTGCCCCTTACTCCTTTCCCTACGTACGTCAGACGCGGACATCTTGACATTTGCGCCGTCAATTCCTTTCCCTTTTGGATGACCTGATAGACCAATCGCCCGATGATCTGATATTAAGTCAAGCCCTCAACTGCTGTTCAGATCGAAAGCCTTCAAGATGGGTACGTCTCTTCTCGATCCGCGTCGTCGATCTACATTCCTGAGACCCTTGGACCCCGATTCCTGGACCCTGATTCTTGGACCCTGATTCTCGGTCCCTGCATCCTCGGTCTCTTGACAAACCCCCCGCTCACCAAACACAGAAGGACCAAGAGCCTACGCCGCCGGGCACAGACCCTCGCTCGCAACGATGCGCCGGCGGATCATCTCCATCGCGGCCGTCGCGATCTGCCTCCTCCTCCTCCTCCTCTCCATCCGCGAATCGAGCACGACCCGCGAAACACACATCGTCTATTCGGGACGACCGAGCAGTAGCAACAGCGACGGCAACGCCAACATCAACGCACAGCTCTCGTCCAAGAAGGTGGCCGCGCTGATGGAGACGCGCGCGACGCCCAACCTCGTCCCGCTGATCCTGCACTTCTCCAGCGTCCTCGGCCCCACCTGGCCCATCAAGATCTTCACCACCCCCGCCGTCGTCGCCAACCTCTCGACCTCGGCGCCGCTGTCGCGCCTGCTCGCCGACCACACCGTCAGCTTCGAGCTGCTCCCCGCCAGCGCCTCCTTCACCGAGCACTCGGCCGTGTCGGCCTTCCTCGCCGGGCCGTGGTTCTGGGAGCAGCTCGCCCCCGCCGAGCGCGTGCTCATGTTCCAGCCGGACTCGATGCTGTGCGCGAACTCGGCGCGGCGCGTCGACGACTTCCTCGCCTACGACTTCGTCGGGGCGCCGGTGCGCGCGGGGCTCGGCGAGGGGTACAACGGCGGGCTGTCGGTGCGCAACGTGGGGCTCGCGCTGGACATCACGCGCACGGAGTCGTGGGCGGCGGACCGCGGGGAGAAGGAGGGGCGCTACAAGGACGGGCCGAACGTGGACTACGAGGACCAGTGGTTCTACGCGAAGATGCGGGAGCGCGGCGCGCGGCTGCCGGCGCAGGACGTCGCGAGCCAGTTCGCCGTCGAGACGATCTGGGCGGAGCGCCCGCTGGGGTACCACCAGGCGCATGTGTGGCAGGCGGGCGACATGGGGCGCGTGCTGGAGTGGTGTCCGGAGTACAGGCTGTGCACGAGCGAGACGTATACGAGTCACTAGAGGTGGCGTGGCTGGTGGGGTTGGCGTTGCGGTTGTTTTTTGGAGATGGCGGGCGTGTACTACGGCTTCCCCAGGGATGTATACTTAACATGAAGCCAGAGTTGGGCATCTCTACGATGCATCTTCCTTTATCACAGAATGTCTCTTCGCGTCCTGTCTTCTTAGGCACGTATTCCTAGTCTAGACACAACGTCCACATTGTATCAATATACTCGAAGGCGAGGGAATTCCAAGGCAGGCTGTTAGATATCGAAGGAAGGTTCACGTGATTACGGTCATGTGACAGGCTTGCTTGTTGCGAAACTTAAGATACACAAAGCAAGTCGTGAGATATGCACGTGATATGACATAGGCCATGTGGACGGTCGTACTTCTCACTACAAGTATTCGTTTTCTGAAGCACACGTCCAGCAAACCGTTCTCTGCATCGCGTATAAGTGTATTATATATACGTAGTCTTACTGAAGCTGACCTCAACCTGAACACCCCTTAAATTTAAACATCACGTTAACCTTAATATAATCTTCTACTCAACGCCGTCCGTCTACCTGGTATATAATTCCATACAGATCATCCCGCGCCATACGCCCCACGCCCCTCGACATCCCTAGGTCCAGTTGGGAGCGTTCAAAATGATCCCCATTAGACAGCCGGATATCACAGCCGTGACCGGCACCGTAATAAACCATCCCATATATATCCACCCCACCAGCTGCAGGTTAATGGCCCTCCAGTCGCCGTTGACCAGCCCGACGCCGACCGTCGCGCCAGCAATACACTGCGTCTGGATGACAAAGTCAGCAATGCCCACGGGACAATAGACGTCGGGAGAAGCATACCGTCGACACCGGCAACGCCAACCGCGTCGCCATCAGCACCGTGATCGCGCTGCCCAACTCCATGCAGAAGCCGCGCGACGGCGACATGAGCGTCAGCCGATTGCCCAGGTTGCGCATGACGTGGTACCCGTACGTCATGAGGCCGAGGACGATGGCTCCACCGCCAAAGCAACTGCGTCGACACGCGTTAGCGGACCGGTCAGAGGATGAACTTGGGGAGGCACTCACAGGACCCAGATGGGCACGGGGACATCGCTGTTGACCTTCCCCGTCTTCCAGATGAAGAAGGCGGACGTGAAGGGCCCGACGGCGTTGGCGACGTCGTTGGCGCCGTGGATGAAGGAGGCGGTCGCCGCCGTCATGACCTGCAGCGCGCTGTACATGTACTCGGCGCGGTTGTCGTAGCGCGGCGCGCGCGCGTGCATGTCCTCGATGTTCCAGCTCAGCATGGCGTTGCGCTTCTGCAGGCTGATGACGTCGCGCTCGACGCCGCGGAAGATGACGCGGCTGACGCGCCACACGAGCACGCGCCAGTTGTTCCAGGGCCCGGGCGGGCGCCGCGGCACGTAGCTCTCGGACGGGTCCTGCGACGGCGCGCGCCCCGGCGACGGCACGCCGGCGGCCATCTCGAGCGCGCCGGGCGACGGCAGGAAGCCCTCGCTCTTGTCGAGGTCGGCCGAGTTCTGCGACGACTGCACCGACTGCATGAGCGACTCGGAGGCGCGCACGAGGCGCAGCTCCTCGCTGTTCATGTGGCCGCGATAGTAGTTCTTGATGTTGACCTTGTTGATGCCGAAGGGCGGCGGCGGCGGCGGCGGCCGCTTCAGCAGCCAGGGCCCCCTCCACATGTGGTACCACTTCAGCTCCCAGTCCTCGTGCATGATGCGCCTCCACAGGAAGGGCAGGACAAAGACGGTCTCGAGGATCGTGGCGCCGGCGGCCACGGTGAAGACGGAGATCAAGACCTGCGGCCCCGTGAGGTCGACCTGGGCCTGGACGCCCTTCCATGCGAGGAGCACTGTGGAGCGCGTGAGATGGTTGTCTTCGCGCAGCAGAGACGGCCGCGTACGGAGGGGGCGAGGCACTTACTGGTCAGAGCAGCGAAGGTGAGGAATGTGTAGCCCGGGATGGAGAGGAAGGCGTACTTGACGGCGTTGCGCGCCGTGAGGACGAAGTGCTTCGTGAAGAGAAACAGGATGGCGCTGATGACGGCGGCGATGCCCGGGGCGATGACCCAGGTGGCGAAGACCCGGGAGACGCCGGTCCATCCCCAGCTGATCTTGGTCCAGCCGACGGAGGCGACTCCGGAGCCGACGAGACCGCCGACGATGGAGTGGGTGGTGCTGACGGGCAGGCCGTAGCGGGTGGCGATGGTGAGGAAGGTCGAGGAGCCGATGATGGCGCACATCATGGCGAGGAGCAGGACGCCCGGGTGGTCATCGTACAGGTGTGGGTCGATGATCCTGGTGCGGATGGTCTCGGAGACGCGCGAGCCGACGGCCACGGAGCCGGTGAACTCCATGATGCTCGCGATGGCGACGGCCTGCTTCATGGTCAAGGAGCGCGACGAGACGGACGTGGCGAAGGAGTTGGCGACATCGTTGGCGCCTATGCGGGGATTCGAGGGTTAGCTATAGTTTGGGATGTCGCGGCCGAGGGAGGGGGGTATATACCGATGTTCCAGGCGTCGAGGAAGGCGAACAGAGTGGCCAGGGCAAAGATGTAGTCATATTGATGAAGGGCGGCCGCCATCCGAGAAGCGGCGATAGGCTCGGCCGGCTATGGCCTGGAGACGGAGGATAGGTGAGGAAGTAGGAGAGTCGGTGCACTTGCAATTATCTGCAAAGGCTCCGAAGGGCCGAAGCCATGGATGAGATGGGAGGAGGAAGAGAGGAGGAGGAGGAGGAGGAAGAGTTAAGATGGGTCGCGATGGAGGAGAGAGAGAGAAAGATAATAATGGATAGAGGATATAGGATATAGGATATAGGATATATGATATAGGATAGAGGATAGAGGATAGAGGATAGAATAGAGGATAGAATAGAGGATAGAGTATATGTAGATCATGCACTGTTCCTGGACTCTCTCTCCACCCCCCGTGCACTCTCCGTACACAGTAGAGCACCTCAGCACGTGTATTCAACCCTTCCCCGTCCCCCACACACCCAAGACGAGCCCATGCAGGCATGAGCCCTGGCAGCCGTGGCATGAGGTAGTATATACGTCGTATATATGCCATAAGGCGTAGGAGAGGGAGATGCTCTTTCCTGTGGCTCTGGCTCTGGCTTGGCTCTGCCTCGGCGTACTCGGCATGTTCTGCGTGGAGGAGAGATGGCATAAGGCTGGCTCGAGGACTCCGAGTGAGTAGTGTCAGGGAGAAGGAGAAGGGAGAAGGAGAAGGGAGAAGGAGAAGGGAGAAGGAGAAGGGAGAAGGAGAAGTGAGAAGGAAGAGGGAGAATGGACAAGGGCAGAGAAGTGAATACTCAGACTCATACTCATTTCATACTCGGTTCTCGGTCTTCCCTCCTCCGTCCTCCGTCCTGCGTCCTCCGTCCTCGGTTCCTATTATCAAAACGCTCTCGCCATCTCGCGCGTGTTCCTGGGACTCTTCGGGATCTTGGGGGTCATTGTTGTTCTGGGTCGTTCGGTCATTCTCTTTTTGTTTTGGGGTGCGGTGACGCTGTCGAATTGTATACCTAGGTACCTCTACCTAGGTACCTCTAATTATGTACTAGTACCTTAAAGAACCCTGCCCCTGCCCCTGCCGTTTCCTCTTCTCTTCCGTAGACATCACCTCATGCACGTCACGTGCACCCCCCTAGGCCTACCTGGGTAAGGGAACATCAGGTCGTGGGGCCACGGACTGGTCGATAGCTCTCGTCGAGTCTCTGCTCTTCTTTCTTCTTGGTGACGTTAGGTGTCGTCAGTGCTGTGAGTGATGTTAAGTACTGTCTGTCAGTGATGTTAAGTACTGTCTGTCAGTGATGGCAAGTCCTGTCAATGATGTCAAGTACTTATTATCAAGTACTTATTATCAAGTACTGTACTCTCTCCCAGCCACAGCCGCACACCCCCCCCCCACCCCCCGCCCCGTTTAGACGCGCCACGCCTGCATTGACCAATGACAGGCCCCATCGCGCCCACAATGTCGCACGGCTGGACCACATCGTCCGCGCCAGATGCACGTGGGTGTTGGGAGAGGGCTTGGCGGGGCTTGGCCTTCTGCTGTTCGTATGTACTGCCTCTGGCTTACATAAGATAGAGGCTGACATAAATTAGAGAAGAGAAGGAGAGAGAAGAGAGGAGAGAAGACAGAGACAGAAGACGGCGTGTCGAACTGTTTGGCCGTGCCTGCGAACTACAGGTATGTACCTACGTCCGCCGTGGGGGTCGCCGAGGTTGACTTCGTCATGAGAAAAGAGCTGAGACCTAAGACGTTAACCCTCGAATCATGAATCCTTCCATCAGCTTGTGTAATCACGAGTGCATCTCTTTAAACTCTGCATAAGAGGAGGCATAACATTAACTTCCTAAACTTCCTTAGAAGAGGAAAGACATAACATATAACATAGATCTTAACGAAGAACAATATAGAACTAAGCCCCTCGTTGATCCTCGCGTCTTCGCAGATCTGTTTGTCATCCCTAGCGTCCCCAACATCACATCTCTAACCTCAGTGGCGGCGCTTGCTAAGGAGCCTGAGAACCCTCCCTCGTGAGAGACACGACCATAAGCAAATGCATGTTTGTAGCATCCAAGACTTACAGGTTGGCAGGAACCAGATCTTCGCCACTGCAACATTCAAGCCCTCTGTCCAGCTCATGATGGAGATGTTCGATACACTGAATGCCACCCTCACCTCTTTCAACCCCGCCAGCTGCGGAAGTTGGACGATTGATTGACTTTGAGCCTCTCGCAGCCGCCACGATATCCCAATCGGCAAGCGATCAAGCGGACGTCCTCGGCCTTAGGCCTGAAAACAACGGTTTCAGTACGTTCCATGAGGCATGTCATCTTGGCATGTAACGTGCCTTTTTAAAGAACTAGAAATCTCTTTCAGTTTCAGGCAGGATGCTCTCCAAGAGTCCAAGATACTGTCTAGTATTTGCCAAGTATCGCTGGATGCTCGTATGAGGTTGTCATCTTAGCATGCGGGGTACCTTTTTAAAATACAGTTAATACCCTTGAATGTTCTCTAGCGCCTTTTCAGCGACATGGTATTATATATTAGGAGTTTTTAGCGCTGTTTTGTGCTAACCCTGGAGGCGATCTTGCAACTTGCCGTGTCACATGACACTTTTAGCAACCGTGCTAGCCTAGACGGAAATCACAGTTTATGGCGTAAATGTATCATTGCTTCCCTCTTTTCTGTGCGGAACAATATCATCTGTATTATCACAATCTGTAGACTTTAAAGGACTTTTTAGGGACCTACTCCTACTAGGATCAACAAGGAATAAAGGAATATCACGGGATTGCTCTACCTCCTCAATTAGGTTAGATCCACCACGGACTAATGTAACTGCTGTGCTGCCTCAAGACAATTTCCAAACTCTTCTGTTGTGATGGGTCAGCAAGCTCTCGTTCACAAAACACAGAATGCAATGGCTCCCTATCAGTTATCACCGTTCTTTCGTCTTATAGTCGGATTTCTTCTCTTGGGCCAAATATCCCTCATCCAATGCTCGAGTCAATCCCAACTACGGCTCCCAAAACTTCCCAGCCTCAATCGGCGTACTGCAGTAGGGGATCCACCACAGCCAATAGGCATTGACTTTGGTCCAGAATATGTGTATGAGACTATGAGTAGCCCAGATCCGTGATTGCCTCATCTACTGACATGCCGCAGCGTTGCAGCATATGCTCATTCTCCCACCAATGTCTCGGTCCTCGCCATGATTAGTGCCAAAAATGGGAGTCACGCGGCTTATTTTGAAAACATGATGCTGCTCCGTCTGGCAAACGACGGTAGGGTTGCAGGCATGGCTCAACTCGGCTTCGGGCCTGGCCCTGTTCCAACTGCAAAAGAAATAATAATAACCATGAAGAGGACTTTGCGGCATTATGTACCCAACCCAATGCCTATCATTCCCTTCCTCGACGGCCTAAAGATCAGGAAATCAGCATCATGGATCTGGATGCGCTCTCTCCTCAACCAGGCTGCGGATATCCTAGACAATGCACTTATTGTCACCCTCGACAAAGGCATGGAGGTAACCGGCATAGTCACGCCCGATGAAGTCCTTAGGCGTCGAGCCAAGGCACTGACCCGCCCCGCCATTGAAGAAAGCTTCTACCCCGTTATCCACGAGCTCCTAGACGATGTCTTCAAGAACCACAACATCGCCATCAACTTCGCCGTCCTCAGCGTCCCTGAATACTTCCCCCCCCAACACTCAAAGATCCCAGGCCAGGCCTGCGCCTTCCTCGGGATCAGAAGCCCCTTGTCTCCCATCCCCAAACCCCTCGCCGGCCTCGCAGGCGTAGTCACTGAGCCAGACGCTCGTATCCTCCTCCTTGACCAGGGCCGCCACCACATGGCCGCGCACACATATAAGCGCGGCGGCGACGAGGCGCACAAGCCCATCAAGGAACTCTCTGTGCCGCTCGATTCGTACCACAACATGGCGCTCGAGATCAACCTCTTCAAGCGGGTGACGTCGCGGGGAGTGCTGAAGGAGCAGTTGAAGCTTAGGGAGCAGTTGCACCTCGACGCCGAGATTTGGAGACTTCACCACGAGATTGAGCGCGCGAGGATGCTTATCAAGGATAATATGTTTGATTTTATGGTGAAGGATGCGGAGGATGGTGGGGAGGATGAGGATCACCACCACGATGAGTGGCCGCTCGCCCTCGACAATTGGTGGACTGGCCCCGCCCAATCTGCCGTTTTGGCATGGGAGGACGTGCAAGCCGTCGAGGACGAGTACGTAGAGCACCTAAGCAGCACTCTCGACACCTTCTTGAAGAGTATCCGAAGTTAGTCTCCCCGTTCCCTTTCTTCTAACACCCATTCCCCGGCTCCGGTAGTAACACCCGACAGTGATCCGCGAAGGCGGTGACAACGCGTCCATCCCCGAACAACAGCAAGAAATCGACGCCGTTATCATCGTGACAGACCAGCTTGACGGCGCCCTGCTCAGACGCGCAGCCAAGCTCACCGTCGGCGATGGGGTTAGAATCTACGGGGGCTCGACAATGGATCTTCCCATGGCTGCTGTAGGGGCGGCGATTATCGCGTTGAAGCGAAGGAGGCATTGGGACGATGTGCGGGCGTATGAGGAGGGTTTGACGCTGGAGCCGCCGGTGTGTCGGGCGCAGATATGATGGGTTGTGGAGGAATGTATGTGTGAGGTATTAGAGACATATAGACGAAGTTAGGGTTAACTGCGCGCGTCACATCGGCGCTCACCATGAAGGAGTTCGCGTAAGTGCGGCAAAGGGCATCCTTCTCTTTGCCATCTGCACTGAAGACTTCGCTGAGTCTCTCGATGGTACTGAGCCAGAAATTTCCTCTAGCACCTTGACGGAGTAAACTTCCGATCTCCTCGTCGTCAAATAAGGCGACGAGGTTAATGGCGAATTTAGCCTCTGGTGCCGCAAGAAGACCCTCGACGGCGGACCACGGGCACAGCCTATCGTCAATACGGCCACTGAACGAGAAGTCCTTGTTCAAGCCGCCAGTTTGCGAGGGCTGCGTGTCAAAGAGCTCAAGCTCGTGGAGACAACCCGTGGATTTTATCAAAAGTAGAGCAGACGCAGTAAATAGATGATATGAAAAGTGATTGATTATCTATCTATGCTATAGACCATCATTCTCTTAATATAGGTGGCCGTGACAAAGGCTCAAAAGGCCAATGAGAATATGCATGGAGCCATCCATGCATAATAAGAAGATTCCCCTAGATCCTCATATTACAGAGCATCCTCTAGTGCCTCTAGGCGCTACCCTCTCTATTTAACATAGTTATAATATGCAACCTATGGTATAGCTTTAATATATTTGATATCATCTACTTAAAGAGCACTTAAGACATACGAAAAAGATGGGCAAAAGCGCAATGGCAAAACTGTTATCTGTTATCATAAATATGTAGGAAAGGCGTTAGATATCTAGGCAGCAAAGATTATGGAAAGTATCCGAGACGAGAATTCAACAGATAAGAATTCTAAGAAGGCAGAATCGGATTTTAAGGTCGAGCGATATGTCTCACAATGGCAGCCAGATCTAGCTCCAGAATGGAAGTGCTAGATGAACGAGCCAGCTCTTGAGCCTAAAACTGATATACTCAAGTTTTGGGCAAATAGGCAATATCAATATCTATTGGAGATCCAGGGTCGTAGCTCTTCAGGAGAAGTGAGTAGAAGGCCAATCTACTTGTTTATCTGCCACAATCTGCTTAGCTAAAAGTGAAAAGGAAGCCATTGATTCAATAGTTTATAGGCAAGGTTGAAGCGCGCCCAGAACCCAGTCTTTGTTGAGAGATTCAGTTCTCACTTCATGCATGTCTCACATGCACCGAACATCAGAGCAGGATATTCACCTGCATGCAGTCCAATAGCCGACTGATGCCTACTGTTGCCTATTGAGGCTAGAGGCATATATAAGTAGATAGATTTCATAGTTTAGCTAGACTCTATTCTACATGCTATTATCACATTCTGCTTCCATGCACACAGTCCACCAATACTGTGTTCAACAGGTTATGAGCCCGGGTGCAACAGTCACCTACATTGTGATCATATACTCTCACAAAAGTGAGAACTCTCTCAAAAGAAGAGAAGCCAGCAGCATCACCGGCACAAATCATCAAAAGCCTCATTTTGAGACAGAGATACACATCTTTCTGTTCTCATTTTGAGCATTGCTCTCAACTTTGAGAAGCTCCGGAACTATCACTGGAAAACCCACCAAAGATTCTCATATTTGAGATATCATATACACCATCGATTCTCACATCATCTCTAAGATATCGACACTAGTCAAAATGACTGAATCTTCGACCAATCTCAACTAGGCCGCATCCGACAAACTCAAGGATAGCGGCAACTATACGACATGGAAAAACCTTGTTAAACAAGCCCTCATAAACGCTGACGTATATGAATACGTTCTTAGGGAAGATACTAGCAAAGAACCAGACACTAAAGACGCAACCTATTTAGGAACTTCAACATATGGAAAATGGCTAAAGGGCAATGCAAAAGCATACACAATATTGCATCGGACTTGTGGTACCGAGGCTATGAGAACCATAAAGTCCACAGATAAGGCCTCGACTGCCTAGACTCTGCTTAAGGATCGATATGAAGGGAAAGGCTTCTTTCTCATGGACCAATGCGTCGCTGAATTCGAAGCTCTCTCATTTGAGAAGACAAGAGACGTTGCATCATTCAATGCACTATTCAAAGACATTAAAGTCAAAATCGACGACACTAGTCTAAAGATCCCCATTAGCTACTATATCATGAAATACCTTAGGTGGATTGCACCAGCATTCCCCACTTAGGATGAATGGCAGAGAAGCTCCCTAAGAGACACAGACACAACAAAAGATCCCCTAAAGGATGACAAGCTGGATAAGATGATGGTAGATCTCCTCGATGAGAATAGAGCAATCACTATTTAGGATGAGAACGCATCAACAATCTCCCTATACGGAAACCGCCCTCAACATCGGAAGGGCAATTCAACATATCAAAAGAAGCTGAACACTTAGCAAAAAAGGGGGCAACTTAACAAGCATTGCTCTCACTGCAACAAGAACGGCTATGTTGAACAGAACTACTATATTAAGCATCTGGAAAAGAAAGAGGAGTTCATTCAACAGAGGAACGCAAAGAATAAGAACAAATCCTTGAACAATTAGGGGGATACTAAGTTAAGAACCAATACTAATCCTCATGTATTAGTGGCCCATCATATTCAAGGCCTTAAACACTCCGATTAGATCCTTAACACTAGAGCAAGTCATCATATGTGCAACGACCGCACCATGTTCAATGAATACAAAACGAATACTAATCCTGCAAATACCATTGCAACCGTAGGATCATATACTCAGGCTAAAGGATACGGGTCTGTTACACTTACAGCTATTCAATCTAACAATTCAACTGTCACCGTCACCCTTACAGACGTTTTCCACATGCCAAGTCTTAAAGTGAACCTCCTATCTAGACTGACAGTTAAGAGAAAAGGCATCTATATTAATGGCAAGACAGAGACTCTTCGATACTCTCACAATGATCATGAGATCTGCAAATTCCAATCACTACATTCAGCAATGAGAATCTGTACTGTTCTCACCGGCTAAGCCATGATCGCAGCCGCTCAATCAATTAATGTATGGCATCGACGTCTTAGTCATATTAGCTTTGAGAACGTCCGCAAGACAGCCCAAATAACCAAGGGCATTGAAATCGGACCGAAATACGGACCAACATACGGACCGCAAATCGGACCGCAAAACGGACCGAAAATTGACAAACCGGCATGCAAACCGTGTATCATCTCAAAAGCAGTGAGAACGCAGTCCAAACAGCCGCAAAGCCGGTCTGAACATGCATTTGACAAGATCCATTTTGATCTTCTTAGTCCAATTACCCCCACTAGACATGATGGCTCTAATTGGTGCATGATCAAAACGGACGATGCATCAAGAGCCTAATGGCTCTCAACGTTTCTAAAGAAGGGGGATGCTAAGATTCAAATCAAAGATTTCACAACTGCAATACATACCTAATACGGCCGATATCTAAAGTGTTTTCGCCTCAACAATGGCACTGAATATGGAGGCAATGACTTTAAGGAATTCTGTAAAGAAAGAGGCATTCAAATTAAGACTACGGTCCCATATACCCCTGAGCAGGATGGAGTGGCCAAAAGAGCTAACAGAACGATCCTAGACTAATGCCGAACTCTCATCCATGCTCTAAATGAGAACGATGACGAAGATCAAGAAGATCTCAAAAACCTCTAGCTGGAATTCATGAGAACAGCCATCTATCTCACAAACCGGACGGCCACACGAAGTCTTAAAGACAAGACCCCTATTGAAGTATTAACGACTGATATCGGTTAACTAACGGTCCTAGATTTATCACATTTGCGGACAATCGGCTGTAAAGCCTACTACTACATCCTAAAGGAAAAACGGCAACGTGGAGCTAAATTTGAGACCCGAGCTAAAGCTGGAATCCTCGTTAGATACGAAGGGAATTCCATTTACAGGATTTATGATCGACAGCATGGCATCGTCCGAGCCTCATTAGTTGTCTTTGATGAGAACGACGCACCTAATATCAAAATCCAATTCAATGATCTATTCGAGGACACCCACGAAGGGGGGGCCGCTCTAGACGATCATGACGATACTTAACACAAAGATGGAACTAGACAACGGTCTATTTAAGAATCTCAACAGTTGAGCATCCCTAGGGGATTCGAAGATGAGAATCAAGAGCCCATCGACGCTTAGGACTCAACCCCTAACTACCTATCACAATTAAGAAAGCCTCGACAAAAGCCACCTATCATCCCAACGGCCGCATCATCACGACCTATACGAAACCAGGATGGAGATCCAAACAAAAAGAGGCTCTAAGCAAAAGGAAGCCTCGAGGACAACTACTAATATGCAAAATACGCTGACTTCGACGACAGAACTCAAGAGTTTATTACAACTCAAATTAATCTGTTCATTGCGAGTATAACAATGGATCCTCAAATCCCTCAAACATATAAGGAGGCACTTGCTCGACCTAATTTAGACAAATGGATATAGGCCATGCAAGACGAATACCAATCTCTCGTCTAGAACGACACTTGGACAGAGCTAATTCCTCTGAAGGGAATTCATGTCCTTAGAGGCAAATGGGTATACGCACTCAAAAGAGACGAGAATGGCCAAATCACCCGCTACAAGGCTCACTAGGTTGCAAAGGGTTTTGAGCAGGAATACAGAGTTAATTATGAACAGACTTTTGCATCTGTTGCAAAGTCAATGGCAATCTGGATCCTATTTGCTCTCGCCGCCCACGAAGATATGGAAATCGACCAAATGGACGCTGTTACAGCTTTCCTACAGTCAAATATACAAACTACAGATGTAGTTTGGGTTGAGATGCCCCTTAGATTTAAAAAGGGGGACCTGGCCTACCTACTGAAAAAGGGGCTATATGGATTGAAACAATCCGCACGCCTTTAGGCAAAGGATATACGGGCCGAGCTCACCAAGCTCAATTATCACCCGTTGCATTCTAATGAATGCATCTATTTTCACTAAGATCTACGCATTTACGTAGCAACCCACGTTAATGACTTTCTTCTTATTGGGCCATCATCTATAGAACTCTCAAATCTCAAATCCTAATTGAGTACGAAGTTCAAAATGAAGGACTTAGGCCCGTGCAAGCTGTTCCTCAGTGTACAGATCATTAGGGACCAGGCAAACAGAACCATTCATTTAAATCAAGCCGCCTATATTGACAAAGTCTTACAAACCTTTAGCATGACAGCTGCCACAAGCAAGAGCACCCCAATGGAGGCAAATGCTCTTAAGATTCTAGTTAAGAATACTAGAACGGCTACCCCTAACGAAATCCGTCTGTACCAATCCATGATTGGATCATTAATGTATGCAATGACACAGACGAGACCGGATCTAGCTTTTCTAGTCTCAATTCTCTCAAGATTTGCATGCAATCCGAGCGCAGCCCATATTAGAGCTGCTAAAAGAGTTATACGATATCTCAAATATACACGGAATCACAGCATCACCTACTAAGGATACATGAAAAACGGTGATTTTCATGGATATTCGGATGCAGACTGGGCCGGAGATATTAAGACTCGGACCTTAACCTCCGCCTACATCTTCTTTCTCTTTGGTGCCCCTATCACTTGGAAATCCTCGAGACAGCACACAATTGCTCTCTCGAGTACGGAGTCCGAATACTACGGCCTCACAAACGCCGCCAAAGAAGCTATATGGCTTCAAACTCTTCTCACGGAATTGCAATACCATGGAAAAGAACATGTCCCTACACACATTTATAGGGACAACCAAAGTAGCCTAGCATTAACTGAGAATCCGGAATACCACTAGCGCACGAAGCATATTGATATCAAATATCACTTCATACGCCAACAGGTTGAGAACGGAGCAATCCATTTATCATATATCCCGACTGCCCAAATGGTGGCCGATGGCATGACGAAGCCTTTACTAGCCGTCAAGCATGCTCTATTTATTCAGCAACTTGCTCTTGAGAATTGGTCCTCAACCGACTAACCATCCATTCACTATTCTTAAGAGTGTCGACCGGTCCTCTCGTTTTTCGACGACCGATTTCCCTACGTCAGCTATTGCGGGGGGGTGTTGAGAGATTCAGTTCTCACTTCATGCATGTCTCACATGCACCGAACATCAGAGCAGGATATTCACCTGCATGCAGTCCAATAGCCGACTGATGCCTACTGTTGCCTATTGAGGCTAGAGGCATA
>Ga0209512_1001858_pt1 | contig 24296 bp, 22 predicted proteins | sample frozenSSSSmetaG_FD_184142 | JGI IMG/M metagenome (GOLD analysis project Ga0209512, IMG submission 184142) | Glacier valley bacterial and archeal communities from Borup Fiord, Nunavut, Canada, to study Microbial Dark Matter (Phase II) -... | ecosystem: Environmental > Aquatic > Freshwater > Ice >...
TGCCGGGTTTCTCTGGAAAATTCCGGCATCACTTATTGGCGCCTATCCATCTTCTATAATTAATATACATCCGGCGCTGCTGCCTGCTCACGGGGGCAAGGGAATGTATGGAATGAATGTACATGAGGCCGTGATCAGGGCCGGTGAGCGGCAGAGTGGCATAACCATTCATTATGTCGATGGGCAGTACGATAACGGAGACATTATCTACCAGGAACGCTGTGATATCGCTCCGGGAGAAACACCCGCATCGCTGGCACAGAAAGTTCATGCACTCGAATATGTCCACTTCCCGAGGGTCATCGAGGAGGTCATCGATCTGCAAAATCAACGTTAAAAACTTTTTATAAGATCATCATATTGATCCGCAAAGCTTAATATCGGGACACATCAATTAAATTTCAGACAATTAAAGAATCATATTGCAACGGTTTAAATACATTTTTAAAATCATTTTACTGCTGGCGGCGGGCAATGCTGCAAACGCCCAGGTACGGGTAAGTGGCAGGGTATTCGATTATTCTAAATTCAACCCTCTTGAAGCGGTGAGCGTCCTGTCTACCTCCGGCTCAGGAACGGTTTCCGACTCCACGGGACATTATACTATAATTGTAAACGAAAATGACTCCATCTGGTTTTCCTACCTGAACAAACCTACCCCGAAATACCCGGTACGGTCCATACAGAACATGCAAAATTTTGAGATATCCCTGCATGTTAATGCCACGGAACTCAGAGAAGTGCGGATAATGCCCCGGAATTACCGGATGGACTCTATCGAAAACCGCCAGGAATATGCAAAAGCCTTTAATTTCCGAAAGCCGGGCATTGGCAGCTCGCTTAACGTCGGACCAAACGGAGGGGCGGGCCTGGATCTGGACGAATTTATTAATATGTTTAAATTCAAAAGGAACCGCAGGATGCTCGCCTTTCAAAGCAGGTTAGTGGAAGAAGAAGAAGAAAAATACATAGACCACCGTTTCAACAGGGCGCTGATCATTAAACTTACCCAGCTTCACGGCCCTTCCCTGGATACCTTCATCACTCAATACCGGCCATCCATAGGGTTTATTGAAAACAGCACAGAATACGAGTTGCAGGATTACATTAAAAAGTCGTTTAGCCACTATCAACTCTACCTCAACATGAAGCACGAACTGGAAGGAAAATAATATTAATTTATCCCTTATCTTACTGTTTAAACTGCTCTCTCTGTATGAGAAATTTTCTTTCCATTGTTATTTTACTGGCTATCTGCCAGGTTTCTTTTTCGCAACAAAAACTTATCGAGGCCGCCCCGGAAGCAGAAAAATTTTCTGCAGAAAGATTACATCGCATTGATCATATGATCAAGGGATATATCGATGACGGGAAAATGAATGGAGCAGCTACCCTGATCGCCAGAAATGGAAAAATAATATACTACCGGGCCTTCGGATATGATGACCGGGAAAACAAAAAGCCACTTAAGCGTGATGCCATATTCAGGATCGCTTCCCAAACCAAGGCCATTACCAGCGTTGCGGTCATGATGTTGTTTGAGGAAGGAAAGTTTTTACTGGATGAGCCTGTTTCGAAATATATTCATTCTTTTCAGAATCCACAGGTGCTCGATAAATTCAATCCTAAAGACACCACGTATTCTACCATTCCCGCAAAAAGAGAAGTGACGATCCGGGACCTGCTGACGCATACATCCGGTATCGGCTATGCGCAGATAGGCTCCTCTGAATCGAATGCCATCTATGCAAAAAATCATATCACCGCAGGCTTCGGCAGCAACAGAAAACTACTTGCGGAAGACATTCAGTTGCTTGGATCGCTGCCCCTGATGCATAACCCCGGAGAGAAATTCACCTATGGCTTAAATACCGATGTGCTCGGCTATCTGGTTGAAGTAACTTCCGGCATGCCGCTCGATAAATTCTTCAGTTCAAGAATATTCGAACCGCTTGGAATGAACGATACTTACTTTTTTCTGCCTCCGGATAAACAGGACAGGCTTGTATTTACCTACATGGCCGACTCTACCGGCAAACTAAAAAAAATTACTTCTTCCTTTTCCGTGAACGGAGCTTTTAATATCGATTATCCGAAAACGAACGGGACCTATTTCTCGGGAGGTTCAGGTTTATCTTCCACGGTATACGACTATGCGATTTTTCTGCAGATGCTTTTGAACGGAGGAGAATATGATGGAAAGAGGATTCTGTCCCGCAATTCCGTAAGAATGATGACTATGAACCAGATTGGGGAGCTTAAACTGGGCGATAATGTGTTTGGGCTTGGATTTGAATTAACTACAGAAAGGGGGAGCAGCAAAATGCCCATGCAGGAAGGATCGTTTAGCTGGGGTGGAGCATTTTCTACCAGTTATTGGGTTGATCCAAAAGAAAAAATCGTTGGACTCATATACAAACAAACCTGGGGTGACCCCAGCGAAGGCGCAACACATAAATTTAAAGTAATGGTATACAGCGCGCTTAATGATTAATATTCCAGCAGACGCTGTATATATTCATCGAGCCTCGACTTTGCCAGAAAATTATTTTCCAATACTGTATTAAACGGAACCGGCGTATCAAGCGATGCGCAACGCATTACAGGGGCATCCAGATGGTCGAAGCAATGTTCTCCTATCCAAGCCGCTATCTCTCCGCCTATTCCTCCTGTAATAGTGTCTTCATGCAGGATCAGTGCTTTACCGGTGCGGAGAACCGAGGCTTCGATAGCTTCGTAATCGAGTGGAAGCAAAGTTCTGAGGTCCAGTATATCAAACGAAATATAATTATTAAGCGCCGCATATTCCATTGCCCAGTGAACACCTGCCCCGTAAGTGATTATTGATATTTCGTTCCCTTGTATTACCTGCCTCGCCTTACCTATTTCCACTTCATAGTATTCAGCGGGCACTTCATCACTAATACTTCTGTATAAAGCTTTATGCTCAAAATACATTATGGGGTTCGGGTCATTAATGGCGGCAATTAATAAGCCCTTTGCATCCCTGGCAGTAGAAGGGTAAACCACTTTTAATCCCGGGGTATGCACGAACCACGCTTCATTGCTTTGTGAATGAAACGGCCCCGCGCCGACTCCCGCGCCAGATGGCATTCTGATTACCACATCGGCATGCTGGCCCCAGCGGTAATTAATTTTAGCCAGGTTGTTGACGATCTGCGTGAACCCTGAACTGACAAAATCAGCAAACTGCATTTCCACCACAGATTTGAATCCTTCGATGCTCAATCCCAGCGCCGTACCCAGTATCCCGCTTTCACACAGGGGCGTATTGCGTATCCTGTCCTTTCCAAATACTTCCACAAATCCTTCGGTGATTTTAAACGCACCTCCGTATTCGGCAATATCCTGTCCCATGATCACCAGGTTTTCATGGGTACGCATGGACTGGTACAATCCTTCCTTCACCGCATCTATATAACGGATGGGCGCAGCTGAGGTACGCAAATGCTCATGTGCAATATTTCCCGGCACAGGGTATAAAAGATCCGCATAGATGTCATTCAGTTCCTCACCACTGTTCACAACAATATCCTCCGGTTCCATGCCGTGTATTATCTCTCCTTCAATATGATCCTTTATTTCCTGTTTCATTGAAATAACCAGCTCATCGGTAAGCACGTTTTCCCTGATCAGGAATTCTTCAAACCTTTGCACAGGATCTTTTTTCTCCCACATTTCAAATAAATATTGCGGAATGTATTTTGTGCCGCTTGCCTCTTCATGTCCGCGCATCCGGAACGTGGTGCATTCAACCAGGTATGGTTTCTTCCGGCTAAGACAATAGTCCCGTACTCCCCTGATCGTATCGTAAACAGATAATATATTATTACCATCGATCTTAATACCATCCATGCCATAGGCCTTTGCACGGTCTGAAAGACTTACCGAACGGTATTGTTCAGCGACCGGCGTACTTAAGGCAAACCCATTATTTTCAATGATAAATATTACAGGCAGGTCCCATACGGCTGCAATATTCAATGCTTCATGAAAATCACCTTCGCTCGTTCCTCCCTCTCCGGTAAACGCTACGGCAACTTTATTTTCGGCCCTTAACTTATGTGCAAGCGCCACGCCATCCGCGATGGCAAGCTGGGGACCAAGATGAGAGATCATTCCGCAGATATGATGTTCCTTATTCCCAAAATGAAAGCTCCGCTCGCGCCCCTTGCTATAGCCATCCTTATGTCCCTGCCACTGCTTTAATAACCTATGCAGGGGCATGTTGCGCGTGGTAAACACACCAAGATTCCTATGAAGCGGCATTATCCATTCATCCTGATCAAGGGCAAGCGTAACGCCGGCAGCGATTGCTTCCTGGCCAATTCCACTAAACCACTTGCTTATCTTTCCCTGTCTCAGAAGCACGAGCATTTTCTCTTCTATCATTCTTGGCAGCAGGATGCTGCGGTAAAAATGAAGAAGCTGGTCATTACTCAGATCTTTTCTTTCGAAATGCATAGATGAGTTTAAATTACCACCAGTTCATAAAATTCATCGGGTACAAGATATTTTTTGGCAAGTTCCTGCAGTTCTTCAGCAGAAATCGTTTTAATGGTATTGATTGCGTTGTAAAAATAATTTTCGTCTAGGTTATTTAATATTAAGTTTTTCCACCTTCCCAGTACCTGGAAAGGCCCGTCCAGCTCACCCAATATCGTACCGATCATGTAATTGCGTGTCATGCGGAGTTCTTCTTCATCAATCAGCTCATTCCTGATGTCTTCCATTTCCGCATATATCTCAGTTATGGTAGCAGCGCTTACCTCTCTACCCGCTTCTGTGCTGATTATCCATCCGCTTTCATGAATATGGTTCATGAGATAACTGTAAATACCATAGGTATATCCTTTATCCTCCCGTATGTTTCCCATCAGCCTCGATCCGAAAAATCCACCGTATATATTATTAAGCACCATTACTTTTTGAAAATCAGGATGGTGCCTGTTGGGAAATGGTCTAGCGATTCGGATCGCAGCCTGCACTCCCTTAGGATCATTAATTAACAATTGTTTTTTATTTTCAGCGGGGTCAAGGTCGTAAATAAGGTTCTGTCCAGCACCTTTATGCGACTTCAAAGGCAGCTGTCCAAATTCCTTTTCCAGCATATCGATCAATCCTTCCGGTAATTTTCCGGCAACAAATATCACGCAGTTACCCTGCCTGTAATAAGTATCATAAAACTCAAGGATATCGCTGCGCTGCAGATCGGAATAATCCTGGAGCGTATTGTATTTCCCGTATGGGTGGTTTTCGCCGAATAAATTTGCATCGATCATCCGCGAGGCAACAAATTCGCATTTCTGGAGATTAACTTCCAGCTTCTGTTTAGAATTCTGAACATATATTTCAAGTTCCCGTTCCGGGAAAACGCTGTCTGAAATAATTTCTCCCACCACGGAAAGCAGTTCATCCGCATGCTTGCTCATGCAATGCAAAACAATCTCGGCAGTTTCCTGGTGGCAGCTCCTGTTCAGGTAAGCACCGAAATATTCAAAATGATCATTTAATTCAAAAGCGCTAAGGCGCGAGGTGCCATTTTTTAATAAATGGTTTGTTGCAGTGGCAACAGTTTTTTTGTTTTCAAAACAATTACCGGCATAAAATATCCAGTTGACCATCAGAATATCTTCCGTGCCCATATTCAGGGCAAATACTTCAATACCATTCGACAATGTATATTTATCAAAGGGAGGAAGTTGTACATTAAAAGAGGTAGGGTCCTTTATGGCAGGCGGAGCTGTTCTTATCAACATATCATTCTTTGTTTTCATCAATCAATTATGAGCAGCTAATTATTTTCATTTAAGTAATACAGGGTGCTGGAATTATTTTCATCAAATATTTTCCTGCTGTAGTCAAGCACATCACTGGCAGTAACCGCAAAATATTTTTCGCGGTCGCTGTTAAATAAATTGGCATCTCCCAACAATTCATAGAAGGCCAGATTATTTGCGCGGGTGAGTACGCTCATGTCTTCAAAAGCAATGGCGGACTCCGTTTTATTTTTGATCTTGGTGAGTTCTTTTTCAGTGATCAGTTCGGCCTTTATCTTTTCCAGTTCTTTTTCAACGGCACTTTCCGCATCTTTCATTTGCACGCCCTTCACCAGTTTCCCTTCGATGGCTACCAGGCCATTGTCAATTGTCCCATACTGGTAACACTCGATATTGCTGAACAGCTGCTGTTCTTTTACAAGGCGTTGAAACAATCTGGAAGAACTTCCGCCACCAAGTACTTCCGTGATCAGGTCGGCCACATAATAACCATGCGACATACGCCCTTCCATGTGCCAGCATTTATAAAACGCATTGAGTGGCACATTGGCTTTCACTTCCAGTTTGCGGGGTGCATCCTGTATGGGTTCTGCAGGAAGATCTCTCTCATATTTTTTGCCTGCGGGAATATCGTCAAACCATTTTTCCACAAGCGTTTTCACTTCCGCTGTATTCACTTTTCCGGCGATCACCATAATGGCGTTGGCCGGTGTATAATGCTTGAAGAAAAAATCTTTAACATCCTTCAGTTTTGCATTTTCTATATGCGTAAGGTCTTTCCCGATGGTCATCCACCGGTAAGGATGCTTTCTGTAAGCCATCTCCCTCAATTTGAACCATACGTCGCCGTAAGGCTTGTTAATATAATGCTCCCTGAATTCTTCACTCACCACCTTCCTCTGCACATCCAGGCTTTTTTCACTGAAAGCCAGCGACAGCATGCGGTCGCTTTCCAGCCATAAAGCAGTTTCCAGGTTTTCCGCGGGAAGCTGTATGTAATAATTGGTAACGTCGTTACTGGTGTATGCGTTGTTTTCACCGCCGGCCATATTGAGGGGTGTTTCAAAATCTTCAATGTTCACGCTGCCGCCAAACATCAGGTGCTCAAAAAGATGTGCGAAGCCTGTCTTTTCAGGGTCTTCGTCCCTGGCGCCCACATCGTACATTATATTTACAACTGCCATAGGGGTGGAGAGGTCTTCATGAACAATTACCCTTAATCCGTTTCCAAGAGTGAACCTGTTAAATTGCAACATAAGGGGTGCAAATTAGGGATAAATTCTGGCGCAAAGTGTGTTGTGCCGGGCATCAGCGATCTAGTGCAGCACGTTCAGGACTTTCAGTACGAGAGAAATGGGCCGGCCGTTACGGTACACGAGGATCCTGATTTTCTGCCCGGGGTTCTGCATCAGGTTTTTATAGATCTGTATGTTTCGGGAAGAATTATTTTCTACCGACATTACAATATCATCCGCTTTAAAACCACCTTTTTCCGCCGGGGAATTTTTCATCACATCCACAATTTTTATTACGCTATCCACCACATACATCCCCAGTCCGGTGTAGGAATAATCAAATTGTTCGCGAAAATGAGAATTGGGCAGCAGGTGAATGTCTTTTTTGTCGTAGTTAAGGATCAGATTAAATCTTCTCAGCAGGTCGTTGCCCAGCAAGCCGCCCAGATAGGGGTAGGAAGTAATATTAAATTCATCATCGAAGATGTAGGCCGGCACGTTCCTGAATTTATAGGGCCCTACTTTTACCTGTTTAATCACCCCCTGCTTCATAGGTGCCTTGCCGCCAAGCCCCTCTGCCTGGGACACAAGCCATTTCCTTTTTGAACGAAGCAGCATGCTGTCGGCAACAAAATCGGAAGACAGTAACAGGCACATACCTGCGCCGGTATCGAAATAAAACCTGCTGGTCACTTCATTATTATCCTTCACCGTGGCAGTGGTAATGGGAATATTGACAATGAAAGGTTTTATCAGGAACCCGCCCCTGGGATATTTGATCCTGCCCTTTGTCTGCACGGCGATACTCATGCTATCGTAATTGATGCGCACAATATACCTGGAAAGAAAACTATACCCTATGATGCCATCTATTTTCTCTCCATAAACACTGGTGAGAAGGTCGTAATCGTTGATGTGAAAGTCAAGGCTGTCCACACTCAGGCCGGGTAGCCGAAGGATGTTATTGTAAGCAAAGCGCACCTTGCGGACACCTGCAATTCCTCTGATGGTCCGGTCGCTCATGTATGTTTTTATCTTAAGCCGGTTTACCGTGTTAGAATCCAGGGAGATCCCGCCGCTTCCCGTGTCCAGTATAAAATTCAGGGAATCCTTAAAATCATCGAGGCCTGCGCTTATAAGGATAATTCCACCGGTCAGGATCCTGAAAGGAAATTTTGTGATGAATGCAGATGGTGACGGCACAAACTCTTCCTGGGCATGCAGTGAGGTCATGGATAAGGCCAGCAGCAGCGGAAGCATCAGTTTCAAAAGCATAGAACCATTTGGCACTCTTAAGGTAGGCATTTTAGTTAAATGACCCGTATAGCGCCACTTGGGAACATAGTCTTATTTTTGCAGTATGAATCTCGAAGAACTGTACCGGAAAGCCCTGAATTTCGAATTTCTAAGCATAGACGAAGGAGTGTTTTTATTTGAACAGGCGCCTTTGAGCGATATTATGTATATAGCGGATGAATTACGGAAAAAACAGGTCCCGCATGGAAAGGTTACCTGGATCATAGACAGGAACGTGAATACAACCAACGTCTGCATCGCGAATTGCAAGTTCTGTAATTTTTACAGGATCCCCGGACATGCGGACGCCTACATAACGGATATTGAAACCTACAAAATAAAGATCAACCAGACTTTCCGTTATGGCGGGGAACAGCTGCTGCTGCAGGGAGGGCATCATCCCGGGCTAGGTCTTTCATTTTATACGGATCTTTTCAGGGAACTGAAGAAATTATATCCCACGCTGAAGCTTCATGCCCTTGGGCCCCCTGAAATAGCGCATATTACAAAACTTGCAAAATCAACTCATGCCGAAGTGCTGAAAGCGCTCAGGGATTCGGGGTTGGACTCACTTCCAGGCGCAGGCGCGGAGATATTGAACGACAGGGTACGCAGGCTGATCTCCAAAGGAAAATGCGGCGCCCAGGAATGGCTGGACATTATGCATGAGGCCCACAATGCCGGACTTACCACTTCCGCGACAATGATGTTCGGGCATGTCGAAACCATCCGGGAAAGATTTGAGCACCTGACGAAAATCAGGGAAGTCCAGGCCATGAAACCAGCAGGCGCAAAGGGGTTCCTGGCATTTATACCCTGGACGTTCCAGGATGTGGATACCCTGCTCTCCCGGATCAGGGGCGTACATAATCTCACTACCCCGGAAGAATATATAAGGATGATTGCTATGAGCCGCATTATGCTGCCCAATATTAAAAATATTCAGGCGTCGTGGCTGACAGTTGGCAAGCAGACGGCCCAGATCTGTCTGCAGGCAGGAGCGAACGATTTTGGCAGCATCATGATCGAAGAAAACGTGGTGAGCGCCGCCGGGGCTCCGCACCGGTTTACTTATAAAACCATCCAGGAAGCCATATCAGAAGCAGGGTTTGAACCGCAGCTCCGCAATCAGCAATATGAGTTCCGAAAAATTCCCGAATTAATTGAAGAGCAATTAATTGATTATTGACAATTAATAGTTTCCAATTAGTTCTTTTTCACAATAGAATAGGGGTTTAGCAGTTTATAGTTGAAGTAAATCCTTTGAACGTCCAATGAATACCCCTTTCAGGAAGCTAATCCGAATAGCTATCGTATTGACCTCCCTTACCCTTCTATTCAATTTTTTTGGATATTATCTGGTAAGATCAAGGTCTGAAGAAAATGAAAATATGGCCGGCGTGGTGAGCTTTGCCACCCGTCAGCGGATGCTTAGCCAGACAATCGTTAAAGATGCCGTTCTGCTGCTGAGCCTCCATGAAAGTGAAAAGGGCCTGGAAGACATTCGCAATAATCTCAAAAATGATCTCGTTGAATTCAACAATAATGCACGTGTACTCAGGGGAGAAATAAAATATCCAAATTCACCTGCCATACCAAAGAGTTTTGAAGTAGCTAATATACTGGCCAAGTCCGGTACACATATAAAAACAATTCTTGCGGTGGGCCATGAAATAGCAAATGCAGATTCCATGCTGCTGGCAATGAACCGAAATCTTTATCTCCGCGAGCTCACTTATAACGACCAGAAACTGATGCTGCTGATGGAAGAGGCCAACAGGAACTTTGCCACTATCATCGAACAGCAGACAAAAGAAGCTTCCACCATTAATGCCAGTAAACTGGTGTCGTTAATTATTGCATTAATATTCCTGGGGGTGCTGGTGCTTGAGCCTCTTTTCAAAACAAACCAGAAGAATTTTAAAGAACTGCAGGCCGCCAGGAATAAATTAATTAAGGAGCAGAAATATCTTTCTTCTATACTCAGTACGCAAACCAATTTCGTGATCCGTATAGACCGGCATGGGAATTTCACCTATGCCAACGCCGAGTTCATTAAAACATTCGGTTATGACGAAAAAGAAATTCTCGGCCTGGCTTTTTACACTACTATTTTCCCTAAAGACGTACTTAAATGCAGGCAGGTGGCGGAAGAATGCTGGGAAAATCCCGGCAAAAGATATAAATTACTCATCCGTAAACCAATAAAGGATAATAAAGAATTTTTATGGACGGAATGGGAATTTCTCAGTCTGCAGGATGATTCCGGAACAGTGTGGGAGATCCAGGGAATCGGCCTTAACGTTACAGATAAGTTTCATGCCGAGCAGCTGCAGAAAGAAGCAGAGCGCGCGCTTCTGGACAGTGAGCAAAAGTTCAGGCTGCTGGCCGAACACTCGGAAGATATTATTACCGAGCACCTTCCGGACAGCACCGTATTGTATATTTCACCATCGGTCGAGAAAGTACTCGGTTTTCCAAAAGAAGATATCATTGGAAGGAAAATACTGGACTTCGTTCATCCCGATGACGTCTATAAATTTTCACCGAAAGAGAGACAACCGGAAATCGGAGAAGTTGATCCGGTAATTTTCAGCTACAGGGTACAGAATAAAAAAGAAGAGTACATCTGGCTGGAAAGCATCATCAAACCCGTAAAGGAAAACGGGGTAGTGGTAAAAATAGTTTCTACCTCCAGAAATGTCACCGAACGTAAAAAAGTTGAGTCTGAAAGAGAACAACTCCTGATAGAAATGAAGCAGTCTGAAGAATTGCTGCGCACCGTGATCAATTCCACTCCGGACTGGATCTTCATTAAAGATCTCGGTCACCGGTTTTTACTGGTCAACCAGGCCTATGCAGACAGCATGCACATGACCACGCAGGAATTTGTGGGCAAGAACGATATGGAGATAGGATTTCCGCAGGAGCTGGTTAAAGGAGATCCGCTAAAAGGCATCAAGGGATTCTGGGCCGATGACCGCGAAGTGATCAACACCGGCAAAGCGAAATTCATCATGGATGAACCTTCGATGATCGACAGTAAACCCCAGGTGATGAGCACCGTAAAAGTGCCTCTTATTGATCCTGAAGGGTACGTATGGGGAGTGCTGGGATTTGTTCACAATATCACCGAATTAAAAAAGACAGAAGAAAATCTTCGTAAAAAAGATCAGTTGCTGCAGGCCGTCGCAGAGGCCACTCACCAGCTCATCATTAATAACAACCTTGAAGATGCAATAGGTGAAGCCATACAGTTGCTTGGCATTAAAATGCAGGTGGATATTGTAAATGTTTACCGTAATTATGTTGATCCGGTAACACACCAGTGCACCACCAGCCAGATGGTGCACTGGGATAGCATCAAAGGGGAACTGCTTTCCAATAACCCGGAGATCCAGGATGCTCCATTATTGGAAGACTCGGCTATGATCAAGACATTACGAAAAGAAGATATTTATTGCACCCACGTCAGCGATATGACAGAACCGGAAATGAAGCAGTATTTTGAAAACTTTAGTATAAAATCTCTTGCGATCATTCCGATCTTCACGCTTAACCAGTTCTGGGGATTTGTAAGTTTCAGCGATTGTAAAATCGAGCGGGACTGGACGATCACGGAATTTTCCATACTTCAGTCATTCGCATCCACGCTTGCGGCTGCAATTGAAAGAAAGCAAATGGAACGGGAACTTGTCCAGGCAAAAGACATTGCAGAAAAAGCAAGCACTACAAAAAGCGAATTTATGGCCAACATGAGCCACGAACTGCGCACGCCAATGAATGGGATCATAGGTTTTACCGACCTGGTACTGACAACAGAACTTCAGAAATCCCAGCGAGAATACTTAAGCAACGTGAAAAAATCGGCCTACGGACTGCTCGAGATCATCAACGATATTCTCGATTTTTCTAAAATTGAAGCAGGTAAATTGTTCATCGACAATACAACATTAAGACTGGATGAGCTGGCTGAAGAAACAGTTGATATCCTGACGGTGAAAGCCTTTGAAAAAAACCTGGAAATGATCTGCCACATAGACCCCTCACTGCCTTCGCAATTCAACGGGGACCCGGTACGTATCAGACAGGTGCTGGTGAATCTGCTGGGCAACGCGATCAAGTTTACGCAACAGGGAGAAATACTGGTTTCGGTTATGCCTGCCGGTGAGATCTATAATAAGGGATCAAAAAGATTCCTGGATCTCGAAATTTCAGTAAAGGATACGGGTATAGGCATCACAAAAGAAAAACTGGGAAAAATATTTGAAAGCTTCACACAGGCCGATAACTCAACCACCAGAAAATTCGGTGGCACAGGACTGGGATTAACCATTTCGAAAAGCCTTGCGGAGCTGATGAATGGTAATCTCACAGTTAAAAGCGAGCCTGGCCATGGAAGTTGTTTTACGTTCCATCTTCCCCTTGAAGTAATTAACGAAAATCCCCAGATATCAACAGCGTACAAGCCACCCTTACGTAAGGTGATGGTAATAGATGACAATGCTACCAACCGGTGGCTGATGCAGGAAATATTCGGATATTTCAATATCGACTGTGTTGTTGCATCTGGCGCCAGGGAAGCTTTTATGATGATTGATAAAATGCAGGCAGGAGGGGAACAGCCCGACCTGGTTCTTACAGATCTTCACATGCCTGAAATGGATGGATTGACATTGTCGAAAGAAATAAAAAAGAAGTTGGGAAAAGACCAGTGCCCACACATTCTATTGTTGTCTTCTCTTGAAAAAAATATTTACCAGCGCGAAGCAGAGGAGGCCGGCATTTTCAAAATGCTCACCAAACCCGTGAAGATGTACGAGCTGTACAGCATAATGTGCTCTATGTTCATGGCTATAAAAGAAGAAGAGAAAAAACCGGCCGTTGTACCTATTATTGAAAATATCGGAGAGTCCAATATAATCATGGTCATTGAGGATGATCCTATTAATATGATGCTTATTAACGAAGTCCTGACGAAAATGGGCTTCGTGGTACTCAAGGCCGACAATGGCAAAAAAGCTATTGAAATTTTACCGCAACATTATCCTTCCCTGATATTCATGGACGTAAACATGCCAGAAATGGATGGTTACGCCACTACGAAATTGATAAGAAAAATGCCTGAGCCATGGTGCAGTTTACCGGTGATCGCGCTCACTGCCGATGCCATGATAGGCGACAGGGAAAGATGTATTGAAGCAGGCATGAATGATTATGTTTCCAAGCCCTTTAGGATAGATGAAATAAAAGCGGTACTCAGGAGCAGGGTGGTGTTTGATGTTGGCTGAAACGCCTACACACGTGTGTAGCATGCGAAAACCAAATAACCCGAATAAAAACAACGAAATGTCCATTTTATTTCCTTTCAGGGGGCGCTGTCATTCTCTGAATGATCATTGGAAGCAGAGAATCGAATCTGGAAAGCTGGTCAGGAGCGCAAAGCATCCGTACTTCTTTAAAATGCCTGATTACCTGAAGATCTATTTCTTTTTGCTCATTGCCGATCACTGCCGCTTTCAGCTGAATTACTGAATCCGGAATGGAAGGATCATACATCTGGTGATAAAAACTTTCCTTCGATTTTTTCATTTCTTCAAACCGCTGACGCATTTTACCCCAGAAAAGTTTCTTCTTCGGCTCGAACACTTTTAATTGCTCCGGGGTGAACCCTACTTCCTTTTTCAACCGTTCGGTAAATCCCGGCCCGCGTCGTACTTCCGCACATTTGTGATTGAAGAAAAATATGACTACTGCCAGATTAGTAATCAGCAGTATTCCTATTATGGTGACCAATATCCTGTTTCTTGAAATGGTATTCATTATGGTTGCACATTGTCTAAATTGTAAACAAAAGCAGTGCGGCTGTATTCATCGGCCATTGCTATTTCAGCCTGGTCCGGAACAGATGCCTTTACAGTGTGATAAAGCACTACAAAAATATTAGCCACAATTATCAATATCACGCTGAAACCCGCGATTGCAGGACGGGTTATCGTCCGGCTTAGCCTTTCCCAGATATTTTTTTCTTCCTTAATCATTCTTGCGCTTAACCGAGTATAAAAGAATGGTTCCGGCATTGCCGGTGAAAGATGATCAAGGCAGCCCATCGCCGCTTCAATATTGTCTTCAATCTGTTTTTCCCTTGTCATAGCAACTATTTGACGTGAATAATTATAAAAACTTGTGTTAGCGGCCGTTTTCAAGGTAATAGGCTTCAAGCGTCTTCCTTAGATTTTTTCGCGCCCGATGCAGAAGGGACTCTACCGAAGCCACCGTTAACTTCATAATTAAACTGATTTCCTGATAATTCAACCCCTCAATTCTGTTTAAGGTAAACGCTATATTCTGCTTTTCAGGCAATTGACTTATCGCCTTGAATAATTCAGCCGCTTTTTCCTTGTTATCGAGGCTGATGCCGGGATGCACAAAATCAGGCGGATCATGCACCAGCTCTTCATTCGGACCGAAAATACTTTGTACAAAGGCAAAACGTTTTTTTCTCTTTTTCTTTCTCAGGTGGTCCATCGCTTTGGAAATGGTGATCCGGTATAGCCATGTCGACAGTTTTGATTCCCCTTTGAACGAATGAATGGATTCATACAACTGCACGAATACTTCCTGAGAAACATCTTCTGCGTCTTCAGGATTCTGGACAATTCCCAGGGCTGTGTTATAAACCAGCCCCTGGGATGATTCCACGATCTTTCTGAAAGCAGCTTCATCGCCCTGCTTCAGCTGTTCAATTAAGCTCCATTCATTCAAAACTGAGTGTTGAGGGTTTCACGCAAAGCCCGCCTGCCGGCAGACAGCAAAGATAATTACATAAGGGGCGCAAAGGGGCCATTTCTTTATTTTCCCCTGCACCATGCCTGCCGGCAGGCATGCTTTGCGTGAAATACTGATTAGAACGAAAATTATTTATCTTGCACTCCTTTTTTTAAACACCAGATATGGAATACGGAAAAATTATTGCGGTAACAGGATTACCAGGATTATTTGAATTATTAAGCAGCAAGAATGACGGTGCCATCGTCCGCTCACTAGACGATAAAAGCACAAAATTTGTATCCTCCAGGGTTCATAATTTTTCCCATCTCGAAAGCATTGAAGTTTTCACCGTAAGGGATAATGTGAACCTTATCGAGATCTTCACTGCCATGGAAAAAGACGGAACAAAAGCTCCGGACGGAACTGATTCAGGCGCCACGAAGAAGTATTTTGAAAAGATATTTCCTGACCTCGATTTTGAAAGGGTCTATTCAAGCGATCTGAAAAAGATGGTGAAATGGTTTGATGTTTTAAAGGAAAACAATATTGAAATTAAACTTACGGAGCGTCCCGGAGAAGTGCCGGAAGAGGAAACAGAACCCGCACAGGAACCTGTAGTGGAAGAAACGCCGAAAAAAACCGCTGCAAAGAAGAAAGCAGGGCCAAAAGAAGAAAAAGAAACCGAAGCAGAAACGCCGAAAAAAACTGCTGCAAAGAAGACTCCCGCCAAGAAAAAATAGTGACCATGACAGCAGACATAAAAAAATTACCAAGAACCTTCTTACCGGAAGATTTTACCATTACCAGCTGGCAGAAGCTGGAGCCTTACTTTAAAGAGCTGCTGGAAAGAGTCATACCGTCAAAGCCTGACCTGGAAAAATGGCTGAAAGATACCAGTGAACTGGAAGCAGTGATCAGTGAAGATGCCTGCTGGCGCCAGATCAATATGACCTGCGACACAGAAAACAAAGCGCTGGAAGAAGCATTCACCTTCTTCTGTATGGAGATCCAGCCGCACGTGCAGCCTTACGCCGACCTGATCAACAAAAAATTACTGGCCAGTCCCTTCACCCAAGAGCTTGACCAGCAGAAATACTTTACCTATTTTCGGAATATCAGGAAAAGCATTGAGCTGTTCCGGGAAGAAAATATTCCTATCCAAGCTGAAATGAACGTGCTGCAGCAGCAGTTCGGAGTAATATCCGGAAAGATGACCATTACTGTCAAAGACCAGGAGTATACGCTTCAGCAGGCGTCCAAATTCCTGGAAGACCCGAGCAGGAAACTGAGAGAGGAAGTGTACAGGAAAATAAACGAGAGAAGAGTACAGGATAAGAATGAACTGAATAACCTGTTCAATACGTTAATCGATAAAAGGAACCGGATCGCAAAAAATGCCGGCTTCATTAATTTTCGCGATTATAAGTTTAAAGAACTGGGAAGATTCGATTATACAAAAGAAGAATGCTTCCAGTTTCATGAAGCGGTTAAAAAACATGTTCTGCCACTGGTAGACATGATCTACGAAAGCAAGAGAAAAAAGCTTGGCCTTGATACCCTGCGCCCGTGGGACATTGAAGCGGAACCGGAAGGTGTAATGCAATTGCATCCATTCAAAACCGGGGAAGATCTTTTAAATAAAACGATTTCCTGTTTCAGGGAGCTGCACCCGTTCTTCGCGCAATGCCTGCAGAAGATGGATGAAATGAAAAGGCTCGATCTTGACAGCAGGAAGGGCAAAGCTCCGGGTGGATATAATTGCCCGCTCGCCGAAACAGGTGCGCCATTCATTTTTATGAATGCCGCCGGCCAGACCAGCGACGTGACCACCATGGTCCATGAGGGCGGACACGCGGTGCATTCTTTCCTCGCTCATCCGCTGGAACTGAGCGCATTCAAGGATTATCCCATGGAAATAGCTGAAGTGGCCAGTATGGCTATGGAACTTTTCAGCATGGACCACTGGGATAGATTCTTCAGCAGTAAAAACGACCTGTCAAGGGCAAAACTGAAGGAATTGGAAAAAGTCATTACTATTTTCCCATGGATCGCGACAATTGATAAATTTCAACACTGGGTGTATGAAAATCCCGGTCATACTGAAAATAAGCGGACAGAAGCCTGGCAAAGCATCCTGAATGAATTTTCTTCTTCGGCTATTGATTACAGTGGCCTGGAAGAGTATAGAAAGAGCAGCTGGCAAAGACAGTTGCATTTGTTTGAAGTTCCTTTTTATTATATTGAATACGGGATCGCCCAGTTGGGAGCCATCGGGCTATGGAAGCAGTTTAAAAATGATAAGGATGCGGCGCTGTCAAACTATATCCGGTCATTAAGTCTTGGAGGCACAAAAACACTTCCGGAACTGTATGAAGCGGCGGGGCTGGAATTTAATTTTTCACCGGAGTACATAAAAGATCTGATGATCTTTGTTAAAAACGAAATGGTGGATCTGGAAAATGGTCTGAATTAATCCGGCGGAAGGTCCGTGAGCCGTCTGAATGATTCTCAGGCTTGAAAATACTCCAAATGTGGTATTGAAAGTTCAAAAACAGGAGGATACCTTTACTGCTCAATAAAAAACAAAAGGGTTTCCCCTTCAAAATAGCTACTAATCAGAGCCTTAACCAAAAAGTCCCGGTGTTTCCACATCGGGGCTTTGTTTTTACTGGCAGCCTCCACAAACGCCCTTTACGATCATCTGCCTGTCCAGTGGTTTAAACCCGCGGGGTAATTTCACCTCTGGCACAGTGACAGACTCAAGGCACGTAGTACGGCTGCACTCAATGCATAAGAAATGAACGTGGTTGTCATGGTGATGCCCTTGGGAGCAATTGTCCCTGCATAGCGCATACATGATAGAATTATCTGAAGTAGGTATGGTATGAATGATCCCTTTTTCCATAAAGGACTGCAGGGTCCTGTACACTGTCACTCTGTCAAATTGCTCGCCGGTCTGCTTTTCTATGTCTGCATGCGCAAGCGCACCCTCACTTTGCAGGAACAGATCAAGAATGCTTTTCCTGCTGCCTGTTACGCTGAGCTGGTTTCTTTTCAGCAGATCATCTACCTGGATATTTTTACTTTTCGTTTGCATACCCATATCACTTTGTAAAAAGATTATTCACGAACCTTTTATTGTCGGCAGGCTCCTTGAGTAACACGGCAATATCATCCTCAAGTTCTTTGAGTTCGTCTTTTTTCAGTCCGTCATAGATCTTCTTTCGAACCCTTCCATTTTTATCCACCAGAGCAAAAAACTGGGTGTGAAGGAACTGTTCGCTAATATTCTGCTTCAGGTTATTTTTAGGATCATCCAGTAGATAACTAACCCTCGCCGCATTATACAGACTTTCCTTGCTTCCGGTCAGGAACATCCATTTCGATTCATCTACCTGAAGCGAATCCGCATACCATTTAAGCCTGGCTACGCTGTCTGTTTCCGGGTCGCAGGTGTGCGACAGAATCACAAAATCAGGTTCATCCCTGAATTTTTCATAGACAGTTTTCATGTGCGTGTTCAAAACAGGGCAGATACCCTTGCAACTGGTAAAAAAATACTCGACTACATATACCTTCCCCTGCACATTGCGCTCAGTAATGTTCTTTCCATTCTGGTCAGTAAAGGAGAATGGCCTCACTTCATTTAATACCTGAAAGGTCCTTACCCCGTACCCCGGTATGATCTGCCGGAGTACAAAATAAAATCCTACTATCAGCACTGTAAAAAAGACCATATAAAAAACCGACTTCCTGCTCATTAATGTGAAGTTACGACAGCTGCATAACTTTATTTGCAACTTTGTTGCATAAGTTTAAAGTCCATATATTTGTCCTATGAAGCATAGTATCAACTGGGATGCGCTGGGAATTGCCACATCACTGGCATGTGCCATTCATTGCGCGATTCTTCCGCTGATACTCAGTTCCCTTCCGCTATTCGGCATAAACATTGTTGATAACATTGGTTTTGAATACTTTATGATCTTTTTGGCCTTCTCTATCGGATCGTTTTCCCTCTGGCACGGATACCGGAAACATCATCACAGCATTCTTCCTTTTCTGATCTTCACAGGAGGATTTCTTTTTTTGGTGGCCAAACAGGTCTGGCATCATTACCAGTACTGGCTGCTTCCTTTTGCAGTGATCCTGATCGTTGCCGCCCACCTGATCAATTACAAGTCTTGCAAGACATCCGGTCAGTAAAATCCCCACTTTCTCCACACTCTTTATTACTTTTGTAGTTAAATTGTGAGTTATGATAAAAACAGGCAACCCGGTTATCAGCATATATACTGAAATGACTCCGAATCCGGAAACCATGAAGTTTGTTGTCAACAAACTTCTTTATCCCGGAAAAAGCATTGATCTGGCAGATATTGAAAGCGCAAAGGTTTCTCCCCTTGCTACCGAATTTTTTGGTTTTCCATTTATAAAGGCAGTTTTCATAGCCAGTAATTTCGTGACACTTACAAAGACCAGCGAAACAGAATGGAACGATGTAATTCCATCTATAAGAGAGTTTCTCAAGGACTACCTGGAAGATGGCCGCCCGGTGATCAATGAAGAGGAAGTGGCTTCCATGAAAAAGGAAAGCAGCAACACGGTCAGCGCAGATGATGATGATGTGGTAAAAAGAATTAAGGAACTGCTGGAAAATTATGTGAAGCCAGCAGTTGAAATGGATGGTGGCGCCATTCAATTCAGAAGTTATGACGATGGCGTGGTAAACCTGATGCTGCAGGGATCCTGCTCCGGTTGCCCATCTTCCATGATCACGCTGAAAGCGGGGATCGAAGGCATGATGAAAAGAATGATACCTGAAGTAAAAGAAGTGGTAGCGGAAGCAGAATAATGATCAATACCTCGTGGTATGAAATAACTGCAGTCGTTTTTGGTATTCTCAGCGTATGGTTCAGTAAAAAGGAAAATATACTGGTGTACCCGGTTGGGCTGGTAAACACACTGCTTTATATTTATCTAAGCATCGAAGGCCATTTATTCGGCGAAGCTTCCGTAAACATATATTACTCTGCGGTAAGTATTTATGGGTGGGTCCTCTGGCACAGAAAAGATGAAAACAGCGCACCTGCTTTACATATTACAGCATCGACTAAAAAAGAATGGGGGCATCAGGTCCTCTTTTTTTTATCCTTCTACTTAGCAATATTTATCTGCCTTTCTTATTTGAAACAACAGTTCGCGCCCGGTGCCCTGCCTGCCGCAGACGCATTCGCTTCTTCAACCGCTTTTACAGGCATGTGGCTGATGGCAAAGAAAAAAGTAGAAAGCTGGTATTGGTGGATCGTCACCAACATCGCTTCAGTTCCATTATATTATGTAAAGGGGTACACGTTCACAAGTATTTATTATATTATATTGCTTGCCCTTGCTGTTTCAGGTTTAATTGAATGGAGAAAAAAAGCTATTAACCCGGCATGAAAAAAATTGTCGTCATAGGACCGGAATCCACAGGCAAAAGCACGCTTTGCAAAGAACTAGCCGCCCATTACAACACTTCGTGGGTGCCAGAATATGCAAGAGAATTTTTATTGAACCAGGGAACCGCCTATACTTATGATGATCTGCTCGTTATTGCACAGCGACAGGTGAAAATGGAAGAAGAATATTCACAAAAGGAAATTAATCTGCTGTTCATAGATACGGACATGCATGTGATGAAAGTCTGGTGCGAATTTGTTTTTGGAAAATGTCACCAATGGATACTTGACCAGGTCGCAATAAGAGAATATGATCTTTACCTGTTATGCAACACCGATCTTCCATGGGTAAAAGATGACCTGCGTGAGTATCCCGACCTGGAATCGAGACTACTGTTATTTCATATGTATAAAGATCTTATGATTAACCAGCACGTACCCTGGAAAGAAATAAAGGGAACATCTACAGACAGATTTACTTCCGCAGTTAATACCGTGCAGGATCTATTTAAATAATTTTTCAATTTCAGGATCTCCCTGAAGATTATCCATTTGTCTGAGTACCCGGAGATATTTTTCTTCCACGTCTTTTGACAATGGAACAGCCGTGTAGATTTTAGGGTTAGGTAAACAAACAGCTATCATTGCGGCTTCCCGCTTCCCTAATTTTCTGGCAGGCTTTTTAAAATAAAACTGTGATGCGGCTTCAATACCAAAAACGCCTTTGCCCGTTTCGATGACATTCATATATACTTCCAGTATCCGCTTCTTTCCCCACACCAGTTCTATCATGAATGTAAAGTAGGTTTCGAATGCCTTTCTGAGCCAGCTTCTTCCCTGCCATAAAAATACATTTTTTGACACCTGCTGGCTGATTGTAGAAGCGCCCCTTATCCTGTTGGCGCTTTTCTTATTATAATCCATTGCTTTACCGATACTCTTCCAGTCAAACCCATTGTGATCGGGGAACACCTGGTCCTCCGAGGTCATGAATGCGAGCTTCGCATAGGGAGAAATTTCATTTATGTTCACGTAATCCCTCCTGAGGCCATATCCGCCAAACAAGCTGCCAAGTTGAGTAAGCGTAACCGGGGGATCCACCCATTTCAATAATAATATGTACACAAATTGAAGAAGAAAGAGTACGAGTAAAACTCTTTTGATTCTGCGCCACAACCTTGGTACCAGGCCTTTGGTTTTTATCGCCATGAAGGGTGCTTCTTTGTGCGCAAGATATAAGTTAAATACTAATGAGCCAATAACATCGTGCCAATAAGCAGCGCGAGGCCAAAACCAATTAATATCGTTCCTGAAACTTTATTGATAAGAGAAATATTATGCAACGTGAGGCGCTTGCGTAATTTGCCGGCCATCAGTACCTTAAAAATATCGGCAGCCATGTTTATCACCAGGCAGACAGAAAATATAAGTATCCGCTGGTCGAATGAATACTTGCTGGCAAAGGCGGTGGCGGTACCAAGCCAGAACAAAAAAACATTTGGATTTAATGTATTGATTAAAAACCCGGAGGAGAATATCTTAACCATTTCCGTTTTGCTGAACCGGAACAGGCCGCCTTCGGGATTCTGCAATTTGATCTTTTTGAAAAAAACATAGAACACGCCCATGATAATAAGAAAAACACTGCCGGTGATGCCCAGCATTTTCCGGTAGATCATTACATTGGTGACGAGTTCGGAAAATGCATTGCTGATAACGATCAGCACAATATCACTCAGCCATACGCCGGCAATAAAACTAAAACCGCCTTCCCTGCCATTGTTCAGGCTTTGTTTGATGATCGTAAAGATGACAGGACCGACAGAAATGACCAGTATCAGTCCTAATGTCAATCCGCTGACTATGGCTTGCCACATGGCTGCAAATGTACCGATTTAGGTAGGTGAAGGAACCGTTTCCAAAAACCTTAACCATTCTTCATACATTTTCCCCTTCATTACGCGAGGGAATTTATGCTGGCCACCTACCTTGCCTTTAAGGCTCATGAATTCCATGAATACGGATTCCGGGAGGATATCCAGATACACTTCTTTAAGGGCACTTTTTCTTTCTACGGCATAATCGTCGTTGAGCGCTACAAGATGCTGGTCAATCTTTTTTCTTAATATATCCGAATCAGCTTTATCGTTGCAGGCCACCCACCATTTATGGGCGAAAAATAATCCATAGGGAACACCGGCAACAGTAAATTCAGGGATGCAGAGATTTAATTCGGCACCTGCAAGTTGCACTGCCTTATTCATGTTGTCTACACTGAGGTGCTCGCCCACGAGGCTGAGAAAATGTTTGGTACGTCCTGTGATGACGATTTCACTTTTTGTTTTATCTACAAATTTTATGGTGTCTCCGATCAGGTAACGCCAGGCACCTGCGGACGTGCTTAATAATATCGCGTAATTAATTCCTTCTTCCACTGCATCGATCATTATTGCTTCCGCATCCTCTCTGAGATTACCATCTACATCAAAGTTCCGTTCGTTGAAGGGAACGAATTCGAAGAATATATGTTCATTGAGCGCGAGCCGCATGCCCTTTGCAAACTGCCTGTCCTGGTAAGCGATAAAGCCTTCAGATGCCAGGTATGTTTCTATGTAGGTGAGTGGCTTGCTGACCAGTTTTTCAAATCCCTTTTTATAGGGTTCGAAGGATACGCCCCCATGCACAAAAAAGGAAAGGTTAGGCCAGATATCATGAATAGTATTAAGCTTGTACTTTTCTATGATCTTTTCCATGCACATCTGGATCCACGCAGGCACACCGACCACGAAGCTGATATCCCAGTTAGGAGCACCTTCCACTATCGCTTCTATCTTGTTGTTCCAGTCTTTTGTCCTGGCGATTTTCTTCCCGGGCTTATAAAACGGAGAGAACCAGAATGGTGCTTTTTTGGCGGTGATCCCGCTAAGATCGCCGGAATAATATCCCGGTCCTTTCTCCAGGTCTGTACTCCCCCCGAGCATGAGCCAGCCCTTGCCAATACTTCTTACCGGTATGTCGTGGTAAGTGCGGAGGCTGAGCAACTGTTTGATCATAATGATCCTGTTGCCGCGCATCAGGTCATTGGTAATAGGAATGTATTTGCTGGCAGCCTCTGAAGTTCCGGAACTGAGGGCGAAGAATTTGATTTTCCCAGGCCAACAGATATCAGGCTTGCCTTCAAGGGTTCTATGCCACCAGTCTTTGTAAATTTTGTTATAATCGAATAAGGGAACGCGCTTTTTATATTCTTCCCAGTGATGCTTATTCAACAGTATATCGTCGAAGTGAAATTCCTGGCCAAATTCAGTGAACCTGGCCTTGGTGAGGAGCTTTTGCAACACCCGGCGTTGCTGCCTTTCGGGAGACTTGCCTGGCAATCGTAGAGCTTTAGCAATTGAAGTCGGCAATGAAATATCAAATAGAGCCATTCGATCTTCAGCCATGTTTAGTCGGCAACTGCGAATTTACGATTTATAAGCGATATTTATGGTTGTGACACTTTCCATCATCATTGTCAGTTATAACGTGAAATTCCTGCTGGAAAAATGCCTGCAATCGGTTTCGGAAGCCATTAAGAACCTTGCCGCCGAAGTATTTGTGATAGACAATCATTCCTCCGATGGCAGCATGGAATACTTACAGCCATTGTTCCCTTTATTTCACTTTTTTGGCAATAAAGAAAACAAAGGCTTTTCAAGCGCCAATAACAAAGGGCTCAAACTGGCATCAGGGAAATATGTCTTATTTCTAAA
>Ga0209512_1001865_pt1 | contig 24224 bp, 22 predicted proteins | sample frozenSSSSmetaG_FD_184142 | JGI IMG/M metagenome (GOLD analysis project Ga0209512, IMG submission 184142) | Glacier valley bacterial and archeal communities from Borup Fiord, Nunavut, Canada, to study Microbial Dark Matter (Phase II) -... | ecosystem: Environmental > Aquatic > Freshwater > Ice >...
TGAATGGTTAAGGGATGTACTCACCAGAATTCCTGACCATCATGCGAATAAAATAGAGTTACTGCTACCGCAGAATTGGGTCAATAGTGGCCAAAATGCCGATTCAGGTAGTTAGCCGTTGGCTTACTCTGCAACTATCTTTGGATGTTGCTTATATTTTTCGATGATTGTCCTTGCCTTTTCGAGTACAGGAATGCGAACCCCAGTTGAGGTTTTTTGCCTACTTGTAACAATCCAGTCCCTTCCATCTAGCCCAATGGATACCATATCGGGCTTGAGGTTCATAACATCAATATAGGAAAGTCCAGTATAACAGCTGAATACAAACAGGTCTTTTACCTGTTGCAAACGCTCAATATCGAAATTCTTATCCTCGATCCTTTTCAGTTCTTCGATATTAAGGCACTGGCGTTCCACACGATCAAACTTTTGTTTGTACTTGGTAAAAGGATCTTTTTCCATCCATTCCAAGGTTACCGCCAAACAGATCATTTTTCTGAAACGCTCGATGTGCTTCATGATTCCATTATTGTGTAACGGCCTATGATGGTCTGATGGTTTATGATTACGGAGAAAGTGTTCAAAATTCAGTATAAAACTATAACTAAGCTCCGTTAGGTATTTATCTGGAGTTTTATAGTGCTCCTTCAAAAATTTGCGGATGTACCTTTCGGTAGTATAATAGTTTTTGAGCGTTCCAATGGCAAGAATGCCCACCTGTTCCCTGTTATGGTATTCGATTAGTTTGCAAAGGGTAAAATCCTTTTGGTCATCGCCCATTACCTTTTCCTTGATGATCTCAACGGTAATCAATTTCTTTTGCAGGCTAAGTTCTTGATAGCACTCTACAATGGAAGACCTTAATCTTTCAAGGTAGTTGTTCAATTTTACAAACTCCTCCCTGCTTCCCTTTGCCATTCCCTTTCCAGCATTCCAGTTCTTATCCGATACAGTTCGCTTCACAGAAATATCAAGCCGCTTTCCATTTACGGTAATACGCAGGTAGATCGGGATCGTTCCGTCCTGATTGATTTTGTATCTGCGCAGATAAAAGGTTACCCCAAACGTGTTGTTCAATGCTTTCATGTCCATTCATTTTAGTTTGAAAAAAGCCCGTTTGGTTCTGTTTTTTGTGCCCCTTTTTTAATGGGGCACAAAAAACATTCAAATTGGGGCAAAATAAACACCAAAACGTTCTGATTATCAATTGATTAATATGGTATTTGTGCCCCAATTTAAAAATTTAAAAAGGGACACCGAATAGGGCACATTTATATCGATTATATATGTATAGATTGGTATGAAAGAAATTTAGAAAACAACAAAAAACCCCTTTAATCATACAATTAAAGGGGTTTAGCCGACTTTTAGTTAGTCTAATTGTCGGGGTGGCAGGATTCGAACCTACGACCTCCTGCTCCCAAAGCAGGCGCGATACCGGGCTACGCTACACCCCGAACTGGTATCTTCTTTTTTTTACCTCAAGCTAAATCCTTTCCTGGATTAGATAAGTTCACCGGAGTGCCTTATTTATGAAGTGCTGCAAAGATATAAAAATTAATATCCCTAACTAAAGAAATATTAAATAATTCTAAAATAGGTTTCCTGCCAGCACAGAAAGAGATGAGCGTTGTTGATATCAGCTAAAGGCTGATCATTTCCAGATCTATTGTGATAATCTGTTACATATTGGTTTGTAGGTGCATCGCGATCGCAAGCTTTGTTATGCTGTGGTTAACGGCGATAGTATACTTTTTGTTTTTAAACAAGTCAACTTCATTAATGAATCTATATTAGCTTTTGCCCACCGGCTGTGATCTGAACAACTCGGGAACAATTAGGTATCTCCGTACATACTCCTAGGACAAAAGCATTCCTTTGCCCTACTAATATTAGACCTCTCTCAGTCGAGAACTAGTGCACCAGAAGTTTTATTTTGTGGCAAAATTAGAATATGCTGTGGTTTAACTTAAGAATGCTAACGTTAGTTCAGTTGCTTTCCATTTCTATAATTTTAGAATCAGTCAATTCAGCAGGCATATGCATTGATGCCTGCATTACGCTTTCTTCTTCAGCCTGTTCGCCGGGGATGTAGAGAATATAAAATGCATATTCTTTCTCAGTCTTAGACATACTAGCAGTTGTCAGACTGCTTAAATTGGTTTCCACAATGTGTGCATCTTTATGATCAGATAGCCACTTGTTGATTTCAGATTGAAGGGTTGTGATTGACGGTGCAGCAAACAGTTTGATCTTATTCATGAGTCTCGGGTTTACCTATTAAACAACGCGAATGTTACAAGTATGTTTTAAAGCAAGCTAATCAAGGCACTGTATCATCGTTAGCTCTGCCTATTTAATCAACGGGATCACCTTTGAACCAATCAACTCAATGGCCCTGACAAGCTGCTTGTGCGTAAGTCCTGCATTGTCCATCTGAAAGGTAAAACGATCTACTCCTCCAAGGGCTTCGCTATGTCTTAAAAGCTTTTCAGCTACCTTTTCAGGTCCTCCAACAACAAGTACACCTTTAGGAGCGATTAAACCTTCAAACTGTCTTCTCGTTACTGGTGGCCATCCCCTTTCGCGACCTAACTTCGTCCACAATTCCGCATAGCCAGGGTAATAATCCGCTTCGGCCGATTCATCATCCTCAGCAACGTAACCAGGTGAATGCAGTCCAACTTTAAGTTGCTCCAGACTAAATCCTGCTTCCTGACCAGCTTTCCTATAAAGATCAACTAATGGTCGGAAACGTTCTGTCTCACCCCCTATGATCGCAACCATCAATGGCAGTCCAAGTGTTCCTGCGCGAACAAAAGATTCTGGCGTACCTCCTACTCCCAACCATATTGGTATTTTTTCCTGTAAAGGTCTTGGATATACCGGCTGATTAGCTAATGCTGGTCTGAATCTTCCCGACCAGGTAACAAATTCCTTCTCACGAAGCTGCAGCAACAGGCCTAGCTTTTCTTTGAATAAAGCATCATAATCATTCAGATCAAAGCCGAACAAAGGATAAGCTTCAATAGCCGAACCCCGGCCAACCACTATTTCCGCACGACCTTTTGAAATGATATCTAACGTTGCAAGACTTTGAAATACCCTAACAGGATCTGAAGTACTAAGTACAGTTACAGCACTGGTTAATCGAATGTTCTTAGTACGACCGGCTGCTGCTGCAAGTATAACCAGAGGGGCAGAATCCAGAAACTCCTTCTTATGATGTTCGCCTATCCCATAGATATCCAGTCCGGCTTCATCCGCTGCAGTTATTCTATCCAATAGCTGTTCCATGGCTGCTTCACTACTCAATGCGTTTCTTCCGTACATTGCCGAAGCAAAACTATCTATTCCAATTTCCATGATGAATCCTTAAACATTTTTTAAATCACATCGCTCATGACTTCAAATGCTTATTTAATCACAAGACGATTCAATATTTATTTTCTGGTTTGTTATTCTTTCGCCTACAGGGGATACCAGGATATTCTTAATATTTACACCTGTCAATTTACCATCAGAAGATCTAATGTAACTGTATTAAGCAACGGAAGTCAATGCTAAAGTATAGGGACTAGCACTCATTCTTTCGGTATAAATCAGCTTTGATGGTAAGTAGGTTGATGAAGTTCCTCTTAAGGTAACCGGCAATGAATTACTTGAACCCAAGCCAAAATAAGATTGTAACGATTGTGTTCTGGAATCGACTTTGACATCAGAATATTCGTAGGTATATCTGCGGTCTATCAATTTGTTTGCCTTCATTTCTTCAATTATATAATCGAGGTTACCATTACGGTAATTAAATGTATACGTATTGCTGGCATCATCCGGTTCACCTAAAAAGATCTGTTTAATTCTTCCATCCTGATCATAAGATATATTTTGAACCCAGTCTGACTTGGTCAGTTCAATTCTTACAGCTCTGCCATTTTCCAATGCGATATTAAAAACATCCTTGCCACCGGAACTAACAACAACTCTATTTTTTTTGTACTCATAAGAATAGGAGTCATCATTTGTTGTAATTCCTATGATCTGCCCTGCAGCATTGAAACGACTGGTTACCGAAGATGTATATCCAGGAACTTGATTTGTCAACTTTATCTCGCATGTTGTTTTTTTAGATTCGTTCTTTTCGCAGGAGCTCATGCTGGCAACAAACAAAATAAGGACTAATAGGGAGGAGTACAATTTTTTCATCCTTGAATCTACGTTATCTAAATAAGATCTGCAACTGAGGAAGAAAGAATGTGAATTCATTCTATACCGAAACACCTTAACTTCGTATGCGCTACACTCAAATAGTAATCGGTTATTGCTATTTGTTAAAGAATGTATCCATCAATACGTACCGTCTCAAATTCCTCTCTGACTGCGATTTACTTTCGGTATCAATCACCATAACTTTAGGTTGGCTACTTTGTAGGCCGTACCATGTTGGCAGACCTCCCCCATTTGGGTTTCCAGTTTTAACAAAATTCACGAAGTAATTTTGCATGGTTTCAGAAGCTTTATAGTCCTCAGGCGTCCAGGCATAAACTTTATTGGCAGAAAGGTTGCCCAATGAATACTCAATATCTGAGGCATGAGACGCACCTATCGAATGATCAACAGTACCAGCCGGAGCGTTAACCATAACAGGACGTTTCTTTGCGAAAAGGTAACGGTAAACCGGGTGCCCGTTAGTCTTGCTGTGCAGGTCGATAAACTTCCAGGAAGCATAGGCGATAAAGCGATCTGATGCCAGATCCGTTGCTACCTGCAATACCTCGGCATCGGTAGCAGGATTATATGCCCTAAGGATCTCCCCTGCCCGCTCGCCATAAAGCTTTTCAATTGCGGCTTTATAATTGGCGATTGTCGATTCAGCTTTCCCTAACACACCTCCAGCACCAGATTCTGCGGAAGTCCAGCCAGCTAAGAGTGGCACATCCATCTGTCTGCCGGTTGAGAATATTGCCTGTGGGGATTCTGGTAAAAAGTACCCATCAATAGTAAAGGGGAAATAGGCGTTCGCTGCGATTTTCAACAAAGTATCCGAAGGGATCTTACGTAAATCAGCTAATGATTTAGAATTAATACCAGCAGCAAATTTAACACCCCTTTGCTCAGCATCCGCCAAAGGTGCGGGCAACAAATTGCCAAGGAACGCACCGCTTTGGCCTATAGCACCGACAAATAATCCTTTCGATAGCGGCGATGCAATTTGTCCGCATACCGACATAGAGCCCGCAGATTCGCCCCCTATAGTTACTTTATTAGGGTCACCACCAAAAGCAGCAATGTTTTTCTTAACCCATACCAATGCGGCATGCTGGTCCATCAAACCATAATTACCTGAAGCATGATGAGGTGACTCGGCAGTGAGCTCAGGATGAGCCAGGAAACCGAATATTCCCAGGCGATAATTGACGGTAATGGTAATGATTCCTTTTTTAGCCAAAGCCTCCCCATCGTAACGGGACTCTGAGCCATCGCCTGCAGTAAAACCTCCACCATAAAAATAAACCAGTACTGGTAATTTTTCTGTTGGCGATTTAGCAGGTGTCCACACATTGAGGTACAAGCAATCTTCGCTTTTGCCATCACTCCTAAAGATCATATCACTATAAATTGCGCGTTGCATTGCCTGCGGACCGAAATGATCTGCCTTGCGAATACCTTTCCAATTTAACGTTGCTTGCGGTTCCTTCCAACGCAAATCGCCGACTGGAGGCTGAGCAAAAGGAACGCCTTTATAAGACACTACGCCACTTGCTTCGGTAACGCCTTCAACAACGCCATTGGCAGTTTTAGCGCGTTGCGCATAAGTTTGCAGGCTTAGAACGGAAAGCATCACAACTACTATTTTTTTCATAATGAGATTGGTCTGAGGATATACTCTTTAAATAAATTTACTATTACCAAACGTAAGTAGCAACCGATGCTGCGGTTAGTTGCGTTGTCACCGTTTTATCTTTGATAACTATTTTAAAGGTTTGTGCCGATTTGCCTTTGTTGGTAACAACTAATACAGTTTTACCTTCGGGCGTAGTAAATGCGACGTTTGATAAGCCCTCAGGCATTGAACTCTCTACCCTAACCGAATTCGGCGGAACAAATTTGGAGATTTGTCCGATGGTATAATAGGCTAGATTCCGGCTCACCTTATCGCCATCTATACTAATCGCACCCTGACAACTTGGGCAACCCCCATTATCCGTATGTGGCTTATTCTGCGAATCCGCTGCTATGTTCCACAATATTACATTGCGGCTCCAGTTGCGGGTGGCGCCGATCACGATCCGTTCAGTTGGATTACCTACATTGAAATCATTGCGGCTAACGGCCATCATCTCTGTAAAATAGAGGTTTTTATTGGGGAAGGCATCGTGTACTTTGCTCATCGCTGTAATCGGTCCGGCATATAAGTGGAAGCCGGAACCATCAACATATTGATTGGCCACCGGATCGGTCAGTATAGAAATTGGGTATTCCGGCGCGTCGCAATTGTGGTCAAAGAGGATGATCTTGGTCTTAATACCCGCTGCTTTAAATGCCGGGCCTAAGTTGTTTTTAATGAAATTTAACTCCTCTTTCGCAAGGAACTGGGCGCTCGGGGTATTGCCATCGTTAAACGGTTCGTTCTGAACTGTTACCGCATCAATGGTGATCCCATGCTTTTTCATCCCCAGGATATACTTTACAAAGTATTGGGCATAGACACCGTAGTATTGATTGAGTAATCTGCCGCCCTGGATATTATGGTTTGATTTCATCCACAATGGCGGAGACCAAGGCGAACCCAGGATCTTAATATTAGGGTTTACTGCGAGGATCTCTTTCATTACCGGTATCACATCCTGCTCATCTTCCTTCAAAGTGAACTTCTCCAGCTTCATATCCGTTTGTCCTTCGGGGAGATCACTGTAGGAAAAAGTATGGTCATTCAGATCCGATGCGCCAATGCTTAAACGGAGGTAACTGATACCGACATCATTCGGACCTGAACCAAATAGCTCCTGTATAATTTTCTTCCGCTCGGTTGCCGACATGCGGATCATATGTTGCGCGCTACCCCCGGTAAGTGCGAAACCAAAGCCATCAACTGATTGGTACTTTTTCAAAGGATCAATAGTAATGACCGGTATGTTTTCAGTGTTGCCTGAGCCAAACGTTAAAGGCGATTGTTTGGTTAGCAATGCCGACTTTTCGTTATTCGTTAACCACCAATTTACAGTATTCTGTGCGAAGCATATCGAGCTTAACATCAAGCAGGTTGCTAGTAAGCGTAGTTTTGATGGGTTCATTGGTTATAGTGTAATTGGTTTAGTGTAAAAGATGGCAGTGTAATATAATAAATATTGCTGTTACCACATTAAGTATTGATCCGGAGCCTTATCATCATCAACAATGTTATCAGTTTCGGACTATCTTTCCCGTCTCGATTGATTAAATCTGCGACAATTAAATCTCAGCCAGTTTTATCAGAAATAATCAGTAAATACTTACATTGGTAAATCATAAAAATAAGTTCAATTATGAGTATGATCGGCAATTTTCTTCGGGTTACAAATGATGAACTCCAGGCGTATTTAAAAAATAGTTCCCTCCTGGATTCCCGGATTTATATTGACTAAAATGAAGATCCGAATTTAACTGACATCGATAAAGCTTGGGAGGGAATCTTGTCCCTATTAACGGATAAAAACTTGGCTGAAGCTGATCACCTGCTTACATCTGTATTATTAGCAGCCAGCTCATTGATGAAGATCAGGATCTCGGGTACAGGCCCGCACATTATAATAATCCAGAACAGGTAAGAAAGTTAAATGAACTGATCTTTGTATTCACGGAAGAAGATTTAAAGCAAAGATTTGATCCGAACAAGATAACCTTACTAGCTATCTATCCCGAGATATGGGATGAAGGAAACGAGGCGTTTGATTACCTATCCGAAAATTTTCTAGCTGTTCAACAAACATATGAAAAGGCAGCCCAAAACAGCGAAGCAATCATCACCTTCCTTAATTAAGCGCATCGAATTATACTACTTGATCGCGTGAAGAAGGGTTATAGGCAGCGAAAAATTACGGAGCTTTTCCAATCACAGCTAATCCCACTGCGCTAGCGGTTAATTCGCAACTAATCAATAAACTCATTACAAAATAGTTCTGCAATTTCCTTTAAAAGAATTTGTAAGGTCGTGATTACTTTCTCTCAGCACTGTTGAGAGTTTTGCATTTCCAATCATTGTCCGCTCAAAAAGACTGGAGGAAATTTGACTTCCAAGTTCTCTTGAATTATAAGTTTCCTGCTTGTCAGTTTTAGATAAAATTCCCTTTCCTCAACGGTTTTGCACCTTGAGAAGATAGCCAAATTATGTGTCGAACTAATTACTCTCACCAGTGGTGAGAGTTTTGGAAAATCCTTATATGTTTCAAAAAACTACTTCATCCTCCAAATATTCTTGTCGGAAAAACCTTTCATTTCAGCTATGAAATACGAAGACCCCGCCTTTTGGGCAGGTGCTGTTACATCTTCGTTGTTTTCCTCTAGTTAATTCCATATTGTGTTGTTATGTCTAAAAAAACTTCTCTGTCGGCGATAGAGAACAATAGCATTTCAGCGTAATATAAGTTTTGTTTCTTTTCATTGTCCCCCGTCCATAATTTTTCGCTAATATTTTTTATAAGATTGCTCAATTCAAAATATGCTTCCTTTTTATTAATGAATATTTTTTTGTCCGCATTTTTTATATAAAGTCTATGGTCTAAATGATCGATACTTCGGGGTTGATAATTAGAAATATTTTTCAGTCTAATCAATACATTTAGGTCAAATGCTGACATTTTAGAATTGCGTCCTTCTGGAATAGGGAAAAAAAATTGTCCCGCATTTTCTGAAAGTATAATCCAATTGAGTGAATATACAACACGAGAGTCGTAAATTACGTTTCTGTGCGGAAACAGATAAGCACCTACTTTTGAGGAACTTGCTATTCGATTAAAATTTGGTTTGTCTTGATTTAAAAAGTCTTTTATTAGACTTAATGTATCGCTGTCTTTGGCAGTTGTAATGCCACCCCAATCTTTAATAACCCATAAACAAAGCTTGTCAAATAGGTCTGAGTCTGATTTTAATGTGTCATTCAGTTTTTGTCCAACGATTTTTTTTAGTTGAAGTTCTTTTTCGTAATGAGATAATCCATTTATTTCTTTTACTTGTTTTTCAGTTAAGGTGTCCAGTTCAACAAGACTACCAATTTTAGCGTTCCAATTGTATAAGGTTGGCAAGTCAGATTTATACCTGTCTAAATACTTTACGATTTTGTCAATGTCGAACTTGATTGTCATTATTGTCGTGTCTTTTCACAATGAGGCATGGCTCTTTTATCCTAGCCATAATTTGCTGCTTTTGTTTTACTAATATATTAAATTTTTGGAATACCAGATAAACTTTGCTGTGGCGAAGGAGGTACTCATTAAAAGAGCTCACACAATCTGAGTTTCAGTAAATCTTGACTTTTTCATACTACACATTTAAAGTTAAAAATTCCTTTTATCGCCCTGTCCCTCCATTCAATTTTTCCAATTGGTATGTCGTAATTCTGCGCCATACAATAGCACTACTTTTAGTTTCATGGCACACCTGGAAGCGGATAGTGGTTACTTACCCCAATAACATCCAATGTTGAAGTCACACGCTAGTCGATATGGCGTTTGTCCAGATGATTCTTGGCTATGTCTGGGCTTCCTCTTTTATATGTGTTTGCTTCGCGGATCGCTCGTTTATCAAGATATGATGCACATTTACCGTTTTGTTAGCAATTCAAATAAATCTACGTTAATGTAGTAATTTCCGGTTCCTAGTTTGTCTTTTCTTAGCATTTTATCTTCCGCCAGTTTATTCAGGTAGTTTCCGGCGGTTAATCTTGAAACGCCTAAATCGTTTACCAAAAACTCAATTTTAGTATAAGGATGTTTAAACAGGTTATTTAGTAAGTCCTGGCTGTAAAATTTATAATTGTCTCTTAGCTTATGCTTAAAATCCAACATTAAGTCTTTGATTTTGATAATCAATTCGATGGTTTCCCTGGCAGTAATTTCGATTCCTTTTATCATAAATAAGAGCCATTCTTCCCATAAGTTTTCATCTCTTACCTTTTGTAAAAGGCGGTAATAATCAGCTTTGTGCTTGATAATATAATTACTCAAGTACAATATTGGTAGATTTTGTAGTCCTTCCAAAATCAAATAGAGGATATTAATAATTCTTCCAGTACGTCCATTACCATCATAAAATGGATGTATGCTTTCAAATTGGAAATGAATCATTGCCATTTTTATCAATGGGTCGCAATCCTGCATTTCAGAATCATTGATATATTTTTCCAAATTAGACATCAACTGATTTATTTCTTCGTAATCCTGTGGTGGGGTGTATATGACTTCGCCAGTAACAGCATTTTTAAGTGCAGTTCCAGGAAGCTTTCTAAATCCGGCATTATTATCTTCTAAAGTTTCCTGAACTTCAATAATAGTTCTGTTAGTCAATAAATTATCTTTTTTAATTAGCTCAAATCCTTTTTTTAGCGCTAATATGTAATTCTGCACTTCTTTTGCTTCCAACGATTTGAACGCGTCAAGATTGAGTTCAGATTTATATAAATCATCATGTGTAGTAATAATATTTTCAATAGCAGAACTGTCTTTTGCTTCTTGAAGTCCTAAAGTGTTTATTAAAATGCTTTGATTTGGAATTGTTGAAGCTATCCCTTTCAGCTCTGCCAATGCCGCATGTGCAGCCGGTAAGGCTTTCAACACTTTTAAGGTTTCCAACTCTATTGCTAAAGGAAGCTTATCTAATGTCCAGCCTTGCATATGTAAAGAAAATTAAAAAACTTATACAAACATAACATATAATGTAAAGGAAATGGCAAAATCTTTACATATAGATATGATTCCACTTTCCAACAGCGGTACAACAATGCAGGACTGATGTCCAGTTCTTTGGCAAGGGCACTCTGGTCCGTGCGGGTGTTACTCAGTTCAACGCTGATCACCCTGAACTTTTAAGGATACGATTTTCTTTCTCTTGACATAATTTCTGTTAAGTTACCAAATTCACTTAACTTGCTGTCTACTCAAAGGTAGCAACTCCATATTATAGAATAGATGGATAAAATTGAACTCGGACTGAAGGAAAACTGGAAGCAGTTTACCTTACTTATTATTGTTAACGCCTTCGTTGGTGGCATGGTGGGGCTGGAGCGTTCGATACTCCCTCAAATAGCCGAAGGAGAATTTCATCTCGCTGCAAAAACAGCTATACTATCCTTTATCGTGGTTTTTGGGATTACCAAAGCAATAACCAATTATTTTACGGGCACGCTGGCTAATAAAGTGGGGAGGAAAAATCTGCTTGTCATCGGTTGGCTTATCGGCATTCCTGTACCGTTAATCCTCATGTTCGCTCCCAGCTGGAACTGGATTATTGCAGCAAATGTATTTCTTGGCATCAATCAGGGATTAACCTGGTCTAGTACGGTGGTTATGAAAATCGACCTGGTAGGCGAAAAGAACAGAGGCCTGGCTATGGGATTAAATGAGTTTGCCGGATACATAGCCGTTGCACTGGTGGGTTTTTCCACCGGATGGATAGCTGCAAACTACGGTATAAGACCCTATCCGTTCTATATAGGAATCGGGTTAGTTTTGGTAGGCCTCTTATTAAGCTTTTTCTTTGTCAAAGATACCAGAGGGCATAGCAATAAAGAGGGCACCAGCAGTATCACCCCAAGGCTAAAAAATAGCTTTAAGGATACTTCCTGGAATCACCCGAACTTAGGTTCGGTGACTCAAGCCGGACTGGTAAATAACCTGAACGATGGTATGGCCTGGGGACTGCTCCCTATCTTACTTGCTACAAAAGGGTTTACCTTACAGGAGATTGGAGTCATTACCGCCATTTACCCCGGAGTATGGGGAATAGGTCAGTTGTTCACTGGAAAAATGGCTGACCACTATTCAAAAAAAATGATGCTGTTTTGGGGTATGCTGCTGCAAGGGATAGCCTTACTTTTTCTCGTATATGCTCACACCTTTTATCATTATGGAATTCTTGCCGCAATCCTGGGACTTGGGACAGCGATGGTTTACCCAACGTTTTTAGCTACCATCGCTGAAAATACGCATCCGGAAGACAGACCTAAAAGTGTAGGAACATTCAGGTTATGGCGAGACCTCGGTTATGCCATCGGTGCGGTATTGACTGGCGTTCTGGCTGACTTCTTTAGTATCAATACTGCTATTCTATTTATCGGTGCGCTCACAGGATTATCGGCTTTTGTTATTCTGTTAAGAATGACGGATAAAAAAGTACGGCATTCTGGCACCATCTTACAGCCCTCTATTTAAACGGTCGTTAAAGTATACCTATGTCCAAGATCATAGATTTTCAGGAAAATGCATTTAGCTACGTTCAAAACTAAAGAATTACTATTGCTATTATTATCTTGTTGTAATGTGCGAAACTGGCGCTGGTTCAGCGCTGAAAATTTTCCATATTTCAATAAGAATTCTGTTGGCGTGAGATGTCCCAGAGCAGCATGTGGCCTTTCATTGTTGTGCATCCAAGCCCATGCCTGAGCATAGTTTCTTAATTCAGCTAAGCTCTCGAACATATAACAGTCAAGCGCATCCCTCAAGCCAAAATTACTTATTTTTCGGTTTAATGGATTATACAAAGCTAGCCTTAAACATATGTCCATTTTATGTGGAAAAAATGAACAGATAACTGATTCCTGTCCATTTTACTTCGTATATCTGATTATATGTTCACATTTCACCAAAATATGAACACAATGCTTTCTTTGTTCATAAATGTTTTGTTAATTTGCCTCATGTTCAGAAATTTAATTAAAATGGACTTATTATGGCTTACGATAGAACTAAACCATTTAATGATTTACCGTTATTGCCACCAAACTCGGAAGTCGAGAATGATGTTGAAATTTTAAAGAAACTGGTAACGGCATCAAGAGCATTAGCGGCGGTGAATAGTAGCATCATGCGACTTCCTAATCCATTAATGTTGGTGAATACAATTGCGCTACAAGAGGCAAAGGCCTCAACTGCTATTGAAAATATCTTTACAACAGAGGACGCTTTATATAAAGCAGTCTCAGACACCGTCCAGGAAGATAAGGCAAACATTGCAACCAAAGAGGTACTACGCTATCGGGAAGCATTATGGACTGGCTATCAACTAATAAAAGAAGATAATCATATTGATTTAGAAAGCATATTAGGAATTTTCAGGCAGATCAAAAATACATCATCCGGGATACGCTCGCCGGCATCATTAACCATCATACAGCGTGGACAAAGTGAATTTCGTTCGGACGAGGTAATTTATACTCCACCGAGGGGAGCCGGTATACTGGAAAAACTAATGGACAATTTGTTGACTTATCTAAACGATGATCAAAAATATCCTACAGATCCCCTACTTAAAATGTGTTTTGCTCACTATCAATTTGAAGCTATACATCCTTTTCCCGATGGAAACGGTAGAACTGGACGTATTTTAAACCTATTATATCTCGTACATGCAGGCTTGCTAAATCAGCCTGTGCTTTATCTATCTAAATATATCATAGTTCATAAAGATGATTACTATCATAATCTGAGTATTGTCACACAACGGGGATCGTGGAAACCCTGGATATTATACATGCTGGAAGCGGTGGAAAAGACAGCTCAGCTAACAAGCCAGCTAATTAACAGCATACTCGCACAGATGGAATCAACGTTGACACATGCCAAGGGTTTAATAAAATGGTACAATAAAGAAGTAAATGAATTAATTTTCAGTCAGCCATATATTAAACCTAAACTCATTGGTGATCAATTAAATATAACTTCCAGAACAACGCTTACAAAATACTTTAGTGAGTTAGTTGATGCTAAAATATTAAGCCCTATAAAAGATGGAAAAGAGCTGTTTTATGTAAACAATGATTTGATCCGCATTCTTGAGAGTTAGTAAGCGATTAAAAAACGAATTATTTACGTTTTTGACCGCTAATGTTTTAAACGCGGTAAACTTTTCCACCAGTCATTCAGCTCTTGCTTTAATTTGTTAGTGACGGCAATGTTATCCTTATTTAAGTTGGTTGTCTCGTTTTTATCTTTCACAATATTGTAAAGCTGAACATCGGTACCATCGCTATTCATCAGCAGCTTCCATTGTCCCGAACGTACGGCAAGATTTGGACTTTTGTCAATTGGTTTGGGATACTTATAGGCGATATTGTTTCGCCCATACTCCCAGAACATTGCCTTTTCCCGAAGCGAAGATTTACCAGTAAGCACGGCACTCCTGTCTAACCCGTCGCCCTTATAACCCGCAGGAAGCTTTATACCAGTCATTTTAGCCAATGAAGGCAACAGATCAATAGCATTAACTTCAGAAACGTTATCGATTTTTCCGGCAGGTATCCTTCCAGGCCATGTAATGATAAATGGCATGCGCGTTCCGCCTTCATAGAGCGAAAGCTTAGAACCTCTCAAGCCGCCACTGCGACTACCCCTGAAGCTTGGTAGCGGACCATTGTCGCTCGTAAAAATGATTATTGTATTATCCAGTTCACCGATTTGTTCCAGTCCGGCAACCAATCTGCCGATCTGCACATCGAACTCTTTAAGAACCAATTTAAAAGCTGCCTCATCTTCCTGTCCTATGGGAAAATTGCCGGTATAACTATCATCCGCCTTTGGCACCCAAGGCGTATGCACATCATCTGGCCAAAGGTTTACAAAACTAGGCTTTCCTTTATTTTCCTTTATAAATTTTAAGGTCTGATCAACAAAATACTTCGTCCTGTCCCAGCGCTTGATACTGTCTTTGTCAGACCAGATCCAGTTGGTTGCGGTAAGCAGAGGATCGGGATCAGGACTCTCGTAAGTGCTCGCATGAGCATCAAAACCATACTTTTCAAACCCCGGTGCATTCTTCACATCTCTGCCCCCACCCATGTGCCATTTACCAAAATGACCGGTTGCGTAGCCTGCCGACTTAAATACCTTGCCGATAGACGGTGCATTGGGATCCAGAAAATCTGCCTGCTCGGCATTCTTGTTATGTTTTTTATTGTCCAGGTAGGTAGCGAAATTCCACCTGCCAGGATACATACCCGTAAGGATACTTGCTCTTGAAGGAGAACAGATTGGGGCACCACTGTAATACTGAGTAAGCTTCAACCCATTTTTTGCTAAGGCATCTATGTTGGGTGTCGGAACAAATTTACCGCCAAATGTGCCAATATCGCTAAAGCCCATATCATCTGTAAGGATCACGATCACATTCGGTTTACGGTTTTGCGCATAGCCCTGTAATATAATTGCGGTAAAGAATAGTACCGGAATGATGAACTTCAAAATCTTCATATCATTTTTAGCTTAGCTGCTGCGATCATATTGCCAATGTACTTATAACTTTATGCCTTACCGCATCATTTCCTTGAAGAACAGTATCAAAAAGCTAATCTTTGAGCCTATATTAATTTTTGTTTATACTTTTATTACCTTTACAATATGTCATTAGCTCGTGTCAAGTGTCAATTGAATCTTAGTGCGTTAGCAAAAACGGTTTCTAATGCTGGTCTTCAGCGCATGATGTTTTCCGACGATTTCAAAAGTCACGTAAAGCATCTTAAGCAATTACTTCGTAAAAATGGTATCGAGGTAGAAAAAAAGACACAAGTTTCTGAGCTGATCAACCTATCTTACGAACATTTATTAATCCACTATCGTCATGAATACCTATACAAGGTTGCATTATTAAACAGCTATGTGATGAATAACCATTGTCTGTCTGACACCATACTTTTAAACGAATTCAAAGTAGGAAGTTCAAAGGCAGACACAATCCTAGTTAATGGCACGAATAAGGTATTTGAAATTAAAACAGAACTCGATAGCCCGGAACGTCTCTGTACCCAGATCAAAGACTATTATCGGGCATTTTCAGAAGTGTATGTTGTCGTACATCATACTGAAGTTGGTAAGTATATGACATGTATTGATAATCATGTTGGAATTATGGTGTTTTCAAAAGACTACACAATTAAACTATTTAAACCAGCAGAGGTATACAATGCAAAGCTGGATATTGTAGCAATGATGAAGGCATTGCGTAAGAGTGAATATTTACATTTGGTTTATAGCATAGCTGGAGAGATTCCAAAAGCCACACCAATACAGCTTTTCAAAGCATGTGTTCATTTACTTTCAAAATATCCTGTCCTTGAGGTCCAGGCTAAGTTTTTAAAAATCTTAAAAGAGAGAATCAATTCAGGCACCAATGAGCTTGCAATGAAACCTGAGTTGCCAGCAGCATTACGCTTATCTTGCTATTACTATAATATGAATCATAATGATTATCTTAGCATAGTTGACAAACTAGCTTACCAGATATAAATTGACATCATGTACTTACCGTATCTCAGGGGTAAACAATACGAATTGCTTGCCTTACGTGAGCTTTGTACTTTACCATTAGATTCTAAAAAGATTTCTCCCATCGTTGAGCCTCTAAAAAAGGATTTAAAAAGTATTGAAACAGCGCTAATCTCTCTCAATCGTATAGGCCTTGTTATGCAATTAATTGTGAATCCAGAACACGGGGACTTGAAAGGCAACGGTGATACTGTCTTGGATTTTATTGATAAAGCATATGAGATCGGATTAACCAACGTAGTTCCTACCTATTTAATTTCTAGCGAGCGTGACTTTACTTTTTTTCAGTCTACAGCTACAGACAGAAATTATTTAACATCTGGGTACTCTTTGATTCACCTAAATCAGATTAGTAGTGTGGTTGCACTTAAAAGCTTAGTCAATGCAACCGCCATCAGGTTTAATATAATTCACGTTAACCATCAGATGTCCCTTAAACGCGGGTTTACCAGTGGTGGATTGACTCTACTTAGTGATCCATTTAATAAACAGAAGAGAAACTCAGATTACTTACAGGTGCAAAGTGAGTTTTTTTCAAACGATTATATGTATTTTAATGGCGAAGGCTTCTACGCTTTTGCTGATTACCTGACAATTGGCTCAAACTATGCTGAAGGAGGAATGCTTCCATACGCGGTAGCAATTCACCTCACTTATAAAGACAAAACTTCGGGTGAGATTTGGATTAAGCATTTTACTTCCGTTACAAACGACGATTATAGTGATACACCCGGAAAGTTCGGTGAGGCTTTAGATAAATTGATTGTATTCATCAACACTGAAAGTTTACATACCACTGCCTGCGAGCAATTCCGTGACTACCATTCTAGGGGTGCATTTCCTGGCTTAGGTGTGGTAAAAAAGCTTTCCATCATGCATCATATCGAACTTATTCAAGGTTTAATTTAACTTAGCATGTTTTGTTGCATTAAATGCTTTTCCGATCCAGGATTGCAAAAGCGGATTGAATCGATATCCACTAAACAAGGAAACTGTAATTTCTGTGAATCAAAAGACGTTACGGTAGTTAACTGCACTGACCTCAACACAGCGTTCGAACAACTTTTCGATATGTATACTTTTAACCCTGATGCTGTAAAATCGCTTGGACATAATACTCCTGTACTGCTTCATGAACATATGATAGAATACTGGCCCAATTTGTTCGATACTAATAGACTTTCTTCAAACAGTATCATGCAACTCCTCAATCAAATTGGACGCGGTTGGGTAAACTACAGTGACGAATTCTTTGAAACAACTATGGAATTCGGAACGCTGCTCGATTCCCCTGCAGGAGGTGGAGAAGATCTTCAGTTACAATGGGATATGTTTTCAGAAGAGATCAAGAACCGTAACCGCTTTTTCATAGGCGATAAAATCGACACAGACCGTCTAGAAAGTGTCTTTGGACGTCTAGTGATCGACTATTCGCCGGGCACTCCTTTTTTCAGAGCACGCATCTCCGATCAGCTACTTGCAACCCATGAACTGGGTAAACCTCCAAAAGATCAGACATCATCCGGAAGAGCCAATCCAGTTGGAATACCCTATCTCTATATTTCCGATAGTAAGGAGACTACACTTTATGAGACTCGTGTCGCGCTTCATGAGGGTATAACAGTCGGAAGATTTGTCACGACTGAAACGATAAATGTGATATCATTAAAAAATATAGCAGATCATGGGCCTTTTGAAATATTAGATCGTGGATTTGACTTGGAAGAGTTCATATTAGTCCGCCCCTATCTAATGCGTTTAGAGCAAGAGCTGTCACGGCCGGTCAGGAAAATGGATGTCAATTTGGACTATTTGCCGACACAATATCTTTGTGAATTTATTAAATCACTGGGTTTTGACGGTGTTGAATATAAAAGTGCAATGAATTCTAACGGTTATAACTTGGCTATTTTTAATGATAGAAAGTTACAATGTCTTGATTCCGTTTTTCATCGCGTTACAAATTTAACCTATGATTGGGAGCCAAAATAAGATTAAGACGTTACTTAAGTAGGAGAAACATTACACTATTATAAAAAATATTATTACCTTATATAATGCGCTCAATAACTACACTTCACAAAATCAAAAATAAGCATCTAACAAAGAAACAATCCAAGACTGGTAAATTGTCAACCGTCGAACAGAAACCAACTCTGTACAGCTTATTTAATCCTTCCATCTATTTCCTTGTTATACTCATAGTAATTGTATTAGGTGGACTACTTTGTATAATCAGAATATGACCAAAATAAGCACTCATGGAACTGGCTGAATTTGTTACCTGAACATTGCTATTTAACCTGAAATGCGGGATGCCCCGCTTGCCACAAAGCGAAAGAGAACATATTAGCATAGTTGCGGTAAGCTACATCCTTGTTTTCGGTAAAGTGCCCGTTGTCATAATTGACTGCCAACAACACAGGCTTACCTGAGGAAGTTGCCGTTTGCAAAGCTGCAGCAAATTTACCAGGTTGCCATACAATTACCCTTGGATCATTCATCCCCCCTACGCAGATCACCGCTGGATAAGGGACCCCTTCTTTTACATGCTGGAAGGCATCCATTTCATAAAGGGCCTTAGCCTCTATCGAATCTTTCACACTTCCGAATTCCTTGGTATTATTTTGACCATTGGGTGAATTTTCCATCCTTAAGGCATTGCTACAGCTTACATTGCTGATGGCAGCCGCAAACAGGTCTGGTCGCTCAGTAATAGCTCGGCCTATAAGTATGCCGCCCGCGCTTGTTCCTTCACCAATTAAATGACTCGCGCTGGTATATTTATTTTTAATCAGGTATTCTCCTGAAGCAATGAAATCTTTCCAGGTGTTTGGTTTTGTGACCTTGTAACCCGCCTTGTACCAGTTTTCACCTTTCTCGCTTCCACCGCGGACATGCGTTTCCGCAACAACCACACCCTGATTCAGTAAAGCGAGATTGTAGGTGCTAAAATATGGGTCGCCAGATGAACCGTAAGCACCATAACCAGTCATATAGCAAACCGCGGAACCGTCTCTCTTCACATTTTTATTGTATAGAATAGTTAACGGTACCATGGTTCCATCATGACTTTTAATTTCTGTTTCTTCTACTATGATATCGGCAACTCCGGGATAAGCAATTGGAGCTGTCCAGGAAGAAGGTTTAGTCACTCCCGTAAGTGGATCATAGTCGTACATCGTAAAGGGCTGCTTCCAGGAGGTGACCATTAATAGTACTTCATTGCTTTGAACATCTACTGGCATAACTCTGGCATTGCCGCTAACAGGTAAAGTAATCTCTTCTATTTTTTTGGTCGCAAAACTGTATTGAAACGCCCTGGAATTGATGCCATCATTGGTTGTGTAATAAAAATAATCTTTTCCACGTAAGAGGTTACCAATTTTGCCATTCTGCTCTGGAATAATGGTTGTGGCATTCGAAACATCCAATTGATTAACGTTTGTTTTGGTAACCTTATAGTTCGAGGCGCCAGCATAGGTTAACAAATAAAGATCCTCTCCATGAGTAAATAAATTGGTAACCTGATCCGATTTTTTGACCAGTTGCTTCCAATTGATTACCGGTTTTAACAGATCTGCAGCGGCTGCGTAAAAGAGCGTGTAGTCGGGGTCAACGCCTTCAGGCATGCCGTAAATATACTTCATGTCTTCAGAGTAAAACACAAAACATAAGTCTTCTGGCTTGAGGTTCAACTTGGGATTGTTTTTACGGCTGAAGAGCAATTTATCGGCTGTTACAGGTGTTCCCAGTCGGTGATACATGCTCCTGGTATCGGTCATTGAACTCACAGCGGTGATGTCCCCATTATTTTGCATGGTGTAAATAAATCCTTTACTATCTTGCGTCCATCCACTAACACCAAACCAGGATGGATAGATTTTCTCAGGATATACTTTTTTGGTGTCAACATCCATTGCATAGATGGTGGAGGTTTCTGATCCGCTGACAGAGATACCATAGGCTAGTTTTTTACCATCCTCACTTGGCAGGAAATAATTGACGGCATAGGCTTTCCCTCCAATGATTTTCGGTGTATAAAGTAGGATCTCTTTACCATCAATACCTGCTTTGTAGTAAAGTTTTCCAACGTTTTCTGTCGGTAATGTTTTTTTAAAAAAATAACGGCCACCTTTTTTCACCACATCAGTAATATTATAAGGCTTCAGCATATTGTATTGCTGAAAGGTTTTAATCAGACTGTCCCTTCCAGGAATTTTGTTCAATTGAGCATTAGTATAATCAGCCTGTGCCTTAAGCCATGTCTTAACCGCTGTGTCTTTAGTATCTTCCAGCCAACGATAATTGTCGGTAACCTTCCAGTTGAAATAATTATCTGTGACTGGTTTTTTTGGAGAGGCAGGTTGCTGAGCAAACAGGGTTGCAACTGCGAACAGACAAGAAGAAGATAAGATAAGTTTTTTCATAAGAATTGAAGGTTAAGGTATTGACTGACAATGGTTAATAACATTTAAATTTATTTTTTTATTCGGAAAAACACAACTATAACTCGCTATTTTGAGTTATTATTCTTTGTTAATTGAACCAGTATAGCTCCCTTTTAATGGTCCCCTTGAAGTAGTGGCATCGACAGTTACGAAATAACCTGATCCTTCTTTTTTAACTGAAACACTACCGCCAGTAATTTCGTGCGCGTCTGCAATACCCAGATTCACACTACCGCCAGCAAAATTTGTTAAAGGGTTGTAACTAGCCTGACTATTGTCTTTGTAGATGAAACTGCCCTCAGGAATAGCATTACCGCTCTTATAAAAAAATAGCTGCACCCATTGACTGGTTTCATTGCCAATTAGGATAAGGCTGAGGGTATTTGTGCCCAATACGGTAACCACATTAAATCTCCCTTCGGTGATTTTAGTTTCTTTACTTTGGTAGGAGTATTTGTTGTTACTATTTCCACCTGGATTTTTTTCGCTGTCTTTTTTGCAGCCCAGTGCAAATACATTTACTAATACTAAGAGGCAAATAATCGTTTTTAAATTTTTCATGACATTAGTTTTAATTGTTTATGATGAAACTAATGTAAAGGGTATGGTTGGAGCGATTTCCCTTAATAAGCGATAGGGTATTCTTAATGAGTGAAGTGTGTATTCCAATGAGGCAGATTGCTTTGCCTTCTTGATTTAAATCCTTCCATTAACGATCTCATAACAATTGTTAGCTTTGCATTTCAATAATTGAATATCCATGAGCGAACTTGCACCATGTCCCGTATGCCAATCTCCTTATACCTATGAGCTAGAAAGCAAGTTGGTCTGTCCTGAATGCGGACATGAATGGAAAGATGTAGAAGAAGTCCTTAATGAGCAAGACTTTCTAGTGAAAGACAGCAACGGTAATACGCTTGAGAATGGCGATACGGTGGTTACTATTAAAACTCTTCCTGTAAAAGGCACTTCGCAATCCATTAAGGCTGGTACTAAGGTTAAAAACATCCGTTTGGTAGACAGCGACCACAACATCGACTGTAAGATTGAAGGTTTCGGCGCGATGGCACTTAAGTCAGAATTTGTAAAAAAAGTTTGATTTGAATTACCTGCTTCTCCTGTGTTCCAGCTATAAACTTTCTCTAAACCTTTACCCAGAACATTGCCTTTTCACGAAGCGATGATTTACCGGCACCATACTCCTGTCTAAGTCAACGCCTTTATAGCCTTCAGGAAGCCTAATACCTGTTATTTTAGCTAATGAAGGCAATATATCAATAGCATTAACTTCAGAAACATTGTCAATCTTCCCGGCAGGTATCTTTCCAGGCCAGGTGATTATAAATGGCATCCGCGTTTAGATAAGTGCGAATATCAGTAACTTTAAGAAAATCAATAATTAGCAACCAACAAACACGATGTGTACGACTTATAATAAGATTGGTTCACTTACGACTTTAAAACTGCGTTTGGAGGAAAATAACATTCATGACTTCAAATCATTAAAAGAAGTTATTGATTTTCAAAAAAACTATTCCACTATCCGGCAGCAATCAATTTCTCACCACGAAAATCTGATTGAGGAAGAAAAGAATAAGCTTGAGATAGATTTGCCAACTTTAACATTAGCCATCGAGGTACAAATACAACAGACGGTTCAAAGGTTAACAAGCGAAATTGATAAGTTGAAACTACGCGTGCTTATTTTAAAAGGGGATAATTCTACAAACTATTTTAAGAAATTAAACAACAATCTAAGCAAGTGGAACTATAAACGAAAAATCAAGCGCTACGAAAATTGTTTTGAACCGGAAGTAAAAATATCAATACGCCAATATGCTGATCAACAGATATATTTTATGGTGCCTTGGGCGAACAGAAGGTAGCTAAGGTGTTAGAGACCTTATCAAATGAATATTTTCTGATCAATGACTTTGTAGTTTCATTTTCCCCTGCAATCTACAATAGACAGGAAAATGACTACATACAATCCATTCAAATTGACCATATACTGGTAGGTCCTTCCGGAATATTTATTATTGAGACGAAGAACTGGAGCGAACAATCATTGAAAAATTTGAGCTTACGTTCTCCTGTAGAACAGATTAAAAGGACGAGCTTTGCTTTATTTTATCTATTGAATAATGAGATAAGTCAATATCATATTCGCTTAGAACAGCACCACTGGGGTGACAAAAAAATACCAATCAAAAATCTCATTGTCTTTACTAACACAAAACCTAATGAGGAGTTTCAGTATGTAAAGGTTTTGACAACTAATGAACTTCTTAGTTATGTGAATTATTTTAAACCAATATTTTCATATGATGAAACAAAGAAGATTGCTGACAAGATTTTGAAAATCAATGAATCGAATGAAAAGTAAAACTTTACCGTTTCGAATAGAGATTTATATCAAGCTAAGGGCAAGATTTATTAATACGTCAAAGAGCGATGCTGAACGCTTCACAGCGAACAACCAAGATTCCCATGTGATCAATCATGGTTCAATTGGAATTAAGGATAAGTGCTAGCAAATAATCCTAAAGTAAATGGTGAATGGTGACTAAGAAGAGAAGAGCGTTGTTCATGACAGCCTGAGGCTGGTCATGTTCCAGGTCATTTGTTGTAACCTGTCAGTTTATTTTTTATCGTTGCTTCGCGAACGTGAACTTTGTTATCCTGTTGTTAACCGCGGTAGTAGTCAGTTTCTAAATTAATGCGAATGGTGTTGAGAATCTGATTAACAAGCCCATTCAGGAACACTAGTATCTTATATTGCAATGTACGAATAATTAATGATAAAAACAAATTATTTACGATAATGACATGTTTATTTTATAAGTATTCTCTACATTGAAATTATTTACTTTCAATATAAGAAGCCACTACCCTCGCTCCTCTTTTCAAATTTACTATAACGCGCACACCTTGGTCTGAACTACTAGGTAATAACTAGGTAACTCAGAGCAGGTTCGTTGGGTAAAAGCATGCCTTTTCCCAACGAACCTGCTCTTAACCCCCGGTTAGTGCGCCGTTAGTGCAGTAGCAGGGGTCATTTTGTATAGTCCTAGAATAGCTTTACACTAGTCCTGGAAAAACTTGACATCGTCCTAAATTGAACTTTACATGTCCTGTTTAAACATTACATGCTAATTATCCCCTAATATAGCAATGGAATTTTGTTGTTGTTGAATTTTACGGTCCCATTTTTCTTTTCTATAGTTTTTCCAATTTTTGTTTAATTCTCCCAGCTTTTTGTGCG
>Ga0209512_1001869_pt1 | contig 24163 bp, 19 predicted proteins | sample frozenSSSSmetaG_FD_184142 | JGI IMG/M metagenome (GOLD analysis project Ga0209512, IMG submission 184142) | Glacier valley bacterial and archeal communities from Borup Fiord, Nunavut, Canada, to study Microbial Dark Matter (Phase II) -... | ecosystem: Environmental > Aquatic > Freshwater > Ice >...
CCTTTTCCTTCTCTCTCTTCTTTCCTCTTTTCCTTCTTTTCTCTTTAGATTGAATCTAGCGCTTTAGATCCGCATGACCTGCTCTGCGTGACCGTGACAATCGCCTTATGCTAACTGATATCGAAGATGATATATGGCGGGACCATCATGGTCGTTGGCGTTATTATCCAGATCTCATGTGTCTTTGGCCATAACGCCGTTGCGCAGTTCATTGTTGGTCGCATTATCACCGGTGTTGGGAATGGAATTGTACGCTCCTCTACCATCCTTACAGACCTCTCTAACAGTAATAGAACACTTCGACCATCCCAACCTACCAAGCCGAGTGCAGCCGCAGTGCCAACCGTGGTCTGCTCATCTGCATCGAAGGGGGTATTATTGCCTTTGGGACACTGATCGCATACTGGATCGACTATGGCGCATCATACAGCACGAGCGACGATTTCCATGGCGCTTCCCCATTGCCTTCCAGATCGTCTTCGGTATCATTCTTGTCATCGGCGCCTTCTTCCTACCCGAGTCCCCGCGCTGGCTGCTGTCTCGAGACCGGCACGAAGAAGGCCAAGCCGTGCTCTCAGCGCTATATGGTCTCCCAGAAGATCATCAGGAAATCCAGCTGCAGAAGACCATCATCTTGGACAGCATTGCAGCCTCGGGACACAAAGGCGGCAAGACTTCGTACTCGGCCCTGTTCACAAATGGCAAGACGCAGCATTTCCGCCGCATGGTCCTTGGGTGCTCATCACAGTTCTTCCAACAGATTGGCGGCTGCAATGCCGTTGTATATTACTGTCCGATTCTATTTCAAACCTCGCTTGGCGCAGATCACTCACTGGCTATGCTGTTGGGTGGAGTGAATATGATCGTTTACTCCATCTTCGCAACGATGTCATGGTTTATCATCGAGCGGGCCGGGCGGAGAAAACTCTTCCTTATTGGCTCTGCAGGGCAAGGTCTAAGCATGGTTCTTGTGTTTGCCTGCTTGATCCCTGGGACGAAGTCCGCCGCAAACGGGGCGGCTGTCGGTCTCTTCACATACATTGCCTTTTTCGGCGCTACCTGGCTTCCACTCCCATGGCTCTATCCTGCTGAGATCAATCCTATCCGCACTCGTGGTAGAGCGAATGCTGTGTCCACGGCCGTAAATTGGGTGTCGAACTTTATGATCGTATGCCACCTTTCCAGCACCTTTTTACACTGCAACCTATACTGACATATCACAGGTGATGGTGACGCCCATCATGATCGACAAGATTACCTGGGGCACATATGTCTTCTTCGCGGCAATGAACGCCTGCTTCATCCCGATCATCTGGTTATTCTACCCAGAGACAAAGAAGCGCAGCTTGGAGGAGATCGATCTTATCTTTGCGAAGGGGTATCTTGAGAAGACCAGCTATGTCAAGGCGTCCCACGATATGCCATACCTTACCGATGCGGAAGTTGATGTGATGGCGAAGCAGTACGGGTTTACTGGAGCCGATGACGAGTTCGCAGCGGGAGAGAAGAGAAATAGTGAGAGTGTGTCTCGAGATAGCGAGAAGATTAGTGATGAAATCCACGAGGCGGCGAGGAAGAGCAGCGAGTAGGTAACTCGTCTATAGTTATCGTGATTGGAGTCTGCTATTCAAGGTAACATATTTATAGAAATATATATAGATAAATAAATAAGAAGAAGAATAAACCCTATATCTAAAAGTTTTCTATGTATATAATAAAGCTAATTAGCGTTATTAGTATTATGATTACGGTTAAATACCTAGATAGAAACTTTAAATTTAAAGTCAAAGTTTTCAATGATTAGAAAGATATTATCTGCGCGATTTGTAATCTTCAAAACCAAACCCTCTGGATCGACCATGGCTGTCACCCAACCCAAAAGATGTGAGATGTCGAGCAGAAGAGAATTCACCGTGGTTAATAAGGCTCATGAGTGTGCAAAGTTCTGCGATGAAGACGTATCACTCAGAGTTTTTTATATTTCACTTACAATTCTGCCGATCTCGACTCTTGACCATCGTCTAAAGAGCAAATGGTAGATCGCTGTCCGTAGTCTTGGACATCTCAAAGAATGTGATTTATGGAGAAGCTGAAAATACCATATCGCATACCAGTGAACCTCTGCCCACATGATACTGATATAAAAGCTAAGCTTCCGAAACCTCGAATGCTATTTCACTCACGAAATGAATGATGGGTAAGAAGAGGATTTGGATATAGATGCTAGAACGAGACCTGTATAAAATTTCTCTAATGTGAATCCATCTCCTACCCGACCTCCTACTCGAAGCCCCTCCGAAGTGTCAACCATCCTTGGCCATCATCTTGTTCTCAGCTAGAACCTCAGCAAAACTCTAGTCATGGCGCTCCCGATGCCCGATATGCCTCCTCTGCTGGTCCGGATCCGTACACGTGACTTGTATTATCTCTTCCTCGCTGAAGTTGCTATTTCCCCAACTTTTTTCAGCTCATCATCGAACTACCTGTGTATGTGGTCCCTGAGTCGTGGCCAATTTACGCCCAAATCCCCTCAAAACATCTAGCTCTGCACTCTTGCATTTGAAGTGCAGAGCGTGAAGAAGAGATTGCAAATGGTAGAAAGATATAAAATCATTATATAATGTCTATACAGCATAAATTTATGTACTCTTTGCCTTACTTACTATGCTAAGCCCTCATCCCAGGGCACCCAAGTCTGATTCTGGTATGAAGACATACACTTTACAAGGGCCGGCGGATTGTTTTCCCACTCTATCTTCAGTGATCCATCATTATCATCGTCTCCGTCCTTACCCACCCACTGAGAGGTGTAACCCTTATTGGCTTTGATCTTTTTCGCCTGCTCATCGGAATATTCGAGATTGACGCTGGGCACAACAGCGATCTTGCCGGAGCCAGCCTTCCACATCTCCTTGCAGAATATCTCTGGTTCCCCCCGGAAGCATTCAGGCGGCGAGCGGGAACTATGAAAGGAAATCCCATGTTGGAGTAGCAGTTTTGCGCTGAAGGTAACAGCGCCGTTCCAACAAGAAAAGACCTGGAATGGCTCGTGAGAACTATATCGTTCCTGAGTAGGCGCATTGTTCCAAAATAGGTTCCACGCCGAGTTCCAGTTCCCATCTTCAGGGATGTTGAAAAAAGTGTCGCCCTTAATGTCTCGTGCAATCCAGACATCGTAGAACGTTGGATCCGGCCCAACGTATGTCCAATCCATGGCGCAAGTCATATCTGCGTGCTGGTGCACCCGTTGATGTATCAGCTCCAGGATATCCTCCATGCATATCGATACATCGTTCAGGAATATCACCGTCGTCTCAGTGTCGTATTGTTCTGGATGGTGCGTCAAGGGCTGGAGCGCCATGTTGCGAAGCTCCGCAAGAATCGCAATGCGGGCGCCCGAACCCGGATCCAGGTCCGTTGAGTTGAAGAAGTACCTTGCGCCAAGATCCTCGATCTCCTGGCGCAACATTTTCAGTATCTCGAATGTCCCATCGTCCGACCGCCCTTCGACTATCGAAAGGGCACAATGCTCAGGCCCCAAGAAGCGCATAGTCTCCACGACGGAGCCGATCAATCGTGGGAGAAGGCTTGCACATTGATGGAGGTCGAGTGCAAAGAAGTATTTCGGTTGTACTGCGCGAGGCGCTATGGGTGTCTGCCTTTTCTTCAGGTAGTCATATCTGATGCCACCTGGAGTTGGACAGTCTAGTCGAGGGAAGGAATTGTCTTCGGGTGACATGATCGCTGTAATGTAGGCTGGAGCCATGTTGAGCAGCGTCGCATTGCCATCTCGTAGGTTCGAAATCAGTTCAGGAGTGGGTGGTGTTGTGCTGGTTTCGTGGGGTGCTGCATATATGAGTTAGCATAGAGTTTTATCACTTCGTCTTGATTTCTGGCCAACTAACCGGTAACATTTGAAGCCGGCTTGCCTACCGGCCTGGTCTCTTTCCAAACCTCTAGGGAAAACGACCCCGTGGAAATATACGCGGCGCTTAGTAGAATCGATACAGCTGCAAGGAGGACACATATGGTCAAGATCCTAATCTTCTGGGTCATGTTCCGTTAAGGTGCGCCTGTTGCCGAGGCCGAGCAATCATAGCGGTCGCTCAGAACAGTGTAGACGCGTCAAGTTAACACGACATGGAGAGCTGTTGAGGGGTGAGGGATGCGGGAGGTTAAGGATGTGTTGTGTATAATGATATAATATATCGTAGGGCTATGAGAAGAGGAAGAAATCGAGCACGGTGTGTTGCTGCAGGCGACCTGACTATGTATCCGTGGAATAATTCACGAAGGGGGCACGGGTCCAGGGGTCCAGGTCCAGGGCTCCATGGCGCTAGAGCGCTAGAGCTGGCGGCGGCCCGGCGGGTGTTAGGACTTGAGCATCTTGTACCTAGGTATCCACGTAAAGCGGCCAATCATGTCTTCGGAATAAACGCCCTCTTGTCGCGGACTATCCAAAAGCGATTCGGGCTTGGTTGGGCCTTGTTTCATAACATACCATATCCCATTTAACGTGCTAAGAAAAGAAAGAATCAAAAGCGATTCGGACTTGCTCGGGCCTTGTTTCATAACATACAGTAACATATCTCATTTAACGTGCTAAGAAAAGAAAGAAGAAAGAGAGAACGCCTTACGCGGGGGCTGTCACCTCCTGGCACCCCGTACTCGTTACGAGTCCTGGCACCGAGGAGCAAGTAGGGGGTGAGTAGGGGGCGAGTAGGGGATGCCAGCCCCCAGGTACTCTGTATGCACTACAATCTGAAAGCGTCTAGAACCAACATCATAAGCTGCAGAACCAGCATAGCCAACCAGAAAGGCCGCTGTTGCGATGGGAGTCTGTGATGCGCCCTTATATGTAGGTCTTGTCCTGCCATCTGTTCTGCGCTGTTTTGTCATCTGCGAGCTTCATTTCTCAGTTTCCTAATTTATATGGCGTTGAACACTCCTTGTTGATGCCTTTGTCTCCTTTCTCCTTCAATGATGAAGAGTTTATATTTTTCCGTCTTTCTTCTTGCTATTCGATATCAGGATTTCGCAGGAGCATCGGTAACGGCACGACCAGCTCAAAAGCCCATGCGGATATCGAACTCGACACTCGACTCATTCGGACTTGACTTTGGACCTTTAGAGAGGCGGCAGAATGCAGTGAAAGTTTCAACATGCGGCTTCGGTAGCGGAAGAGCTGACCGACCTCGCACGGCTGATCCAGGCTTCGACTGCCGTGTCGACACGAAGAACGCAATATGGGGATTCTGTCCAACGACAGTCATTGCTGCGAGCGACTGTGGGCTGGCAGGGGCATGTGTTGATAGCCATGGTTGCTCTACCGGATGTGGGATCCATTCTGATCCTAGCATTACAACATTTACATGGTATGCACAGATGCAAGCGTTGCAATTCAAATCGCTCAATAATGTTGAAGGCTAACCAAATCGTCCATTCCATAGCACGGCATCGGGCAGCGATTTTTGCTCGACAGCGATTTTGATAGCGGGACCGGATCAGACTTATTCATATCTCGCGTGCGCAAATGCACCCATAACGGAAATTCTGCTGGCTGTGGCCACCACGACTCCATCAAGAACGGTGTCTACTATGTCCCCCACTCCTGCACCAGCTTCGACTTCTCGTACCACGGTCGCGGAGACTCTGACACCCGCCTCCTCGTCTTCGAGCCGTTCTTCTCCCTCGCCAACTTCTTTATCTGGCTTAATAACATCTACAACATCTACAACCTCATCATCCGGATCATCCGGATCAGATAGATCAGATACGTTCAGGTCAATACAATCCGCAACCGACTCATCATTCTCGTCCACGACACTCACATCGTCAACCTCAACCTCAACCTCAAGTCCAGAGATATCTACTTCCAGTCCTAACAACATCGGTGCAATAGTTGGCGGCGTCATTGGTGGCGCTGCATTAATATGCTTTGTCGTCCTGGGAGTCATGCTCCTACGCAGATATCAAAGAGGTCAGGAAACCAAGGCGCCAGAGCCCGTCCTACAATTTCCAAATCCCAGCCTCCTCGAGAAAGATGGCACTGAGATGTTGACGCAGCCTTATTCAAGGAGGTACACACCAATTGAGATGCCAACGCAAAAACCAAATAGGCTGTATGAGCTGCCTTCGTAACGGAATTGGGATTATGAAATCTTCGGCGTTTTAGATATTATACATAGAACTGAGGCCACCTGTCCCACTTGAGTGTTTACTTTACTATATTCTCCGTCATCTTCCTGCTGTCATTAAAGCTTCATCCCTGAAAAAAAAAGGAGACAGTTACGCAATCACGTGCTGTTGTCCGGGACCTTTTCATTGACTGAGCCATACCTATCCACATTCTTCGGTGAATCCTTTTCCCGTGCCGCGCCCCAAGATTACGAGTCCATCCATCCACCAACGTCACTGCTCTCTGCTCTCTGCTCTCTGCTCCTCTCCCCTCCACCACCGAGACATAATCAACAACAACATCATGACATCAGAAGAGAGAGCACAGAGGGCAGCGAATAACAAGTCGCTTCGCATTATCAAGACTGTATGTTTCCTTGCGATGGATGGGTCTTAGCATCGCTGACAGGAGCCAGGAACTCGAAGCTCTCGCTGAGCGCGGATTCATCACCGACGAGCAATATGACACGATAATCAATGCGCTCCCTGCTGAAGCATCTCTCAACGCGAGACCTGCACCAGCAACTACAAACTCGAACACGTCCGCCATTGACTCTGGCTTTGCTGCCATGACAGTGGATGACAGATCGAATGCATCTCCAGCGCCGCCGTCGTACCAACAAGCACAAACCCATCAGCCCCCGCCTCCGCAACAACCACAAGCTCCTGCGCCCAAAGAGGTCGCACATGCGGTCGCGCTCTGGCAGTATTCCACACCAGATGCTCGAGATCTAAATCTTCAACCTGGCGATCACATCTCTGTCACGGAATTCGTGAACGCAGAGTGGTGGCTTGGAAAGAACGTCCGAACAGGCGAAGAGGGAATCTTTCCCTCGAATTACATAAGACGGGAGAACTATCCCTCTCCCCTAGCCCAGGCACAACCACAAAGCAATGCATATTACGGCGACCAGAAGCAGTATCCAGGTCAGCCTCAACAACACCAGCCATACCAGCCTGGCCCGAGCGACCCATACGCGAATCCTGTCCCGCCGATGGCGATTGCGGAGCAGCCGACCGAACAGAAACCAAGCAAGGGTGCGGAGATGGGGAAGAAGTTCGGGAAGAAGCTGGGAAATGCGGCTATCTTCGGTGCTGGTGCGACAATTGGTGGAAACATTGTCAATTCGATCTTCTAATGTTGAGAATGTTCTAAAGAGATGGGCTGGGTAGTTGACGGAAATCATCGGTGACGATGATAATGACTTTGCTTCATTTTTTGTTTCCCTATACATGGCATGGGAATGGTTTCTGACAGGGTCAAATGCATCTTTACATGCGACGGCGTTTCTAGAGGTAATCAAATGCATTCACGTTTATTTCAAGCCATGTGGCAAATTGAATTGCGATGGCAATAAATATTTACAAGAATCCCTTTTTCCCATGACCTCTAGTCAATCATCTCTTCTCCGTTTGACCACAACTCCTACGATTGCCAGAAACCTCTCAAAGCCAGTTCCATCGTTTTCAACGCTCAGAACTTTTCTGGTTGGCTTGACCGCTTCCCCTCCAAGCTTACGTGCATTGCGAGTACCACTGGTTGCTCACGGTGCAAGTGCTACCTGAGACACAGACGGTTCCTCCGGTCCAGCCCTGTCCGCCACACTGTCCCCACTTTGGAACCGCTGCAGCATTACCATTGCCAGCTGGGGTGCTCGTTGCCGGCGATGCGGGGGTTGTCGATGTGGGGGTTGTCGGTGTAGTTGGGGTGGTAGTTTGGCCGTTGCCCGCATATTGCTGGAGGGTGTCCATGTAGTATGTATATCCCGTCCCACTTGGCGCCTCCAAGCTGAAGATATAGTCTCCCCACCATGGACCAGCGGCCCACCACAACGCGCCAGTCCACACGTCGGTGTTCTCTTGCAGGTATGCGAGCATGCCCTCAACGGCCTGCTTGCATTCTGAGTTGGCGCCACCAGCATATTCTCCAAGGATTGCCTTTTTTCCGTTCTGCTTCAGCCACTGAGTGGCAGCCTGGAGGCGCTCCTTGCCGATGGTGGCGGAGACACAGTTGGCACTGGTGCCAGATCCATCAGTGTCGAGATACTGATGCATCTCATACACGAGCTTGTTCTGAGGGTCGGTAAGGACGCTAAGGGCGGTGTTGCCAGATGTGACCCTTACACTGTCAGTTCTACGCATTCAGCATGCGAGATGGAGTAACTCACCAAGACCAAGCACCGCTCCAGGAGGTACCCTCAACGAAAATATACTGGCTGGTGGCTCCTGAAGCACGAATGCCATTGATGCAAGCCTGGTTGAGTTGGATGACGAGATCAATAGACGGCATGTCATGCGGCTCATTGTTACAGTCAAAGATGACGTTTGAATTGCCGCTGAACAGGCTGGCAACGTTCTTCCACCAGGTTTGGAAGGCGTTCACATCGGTGATGACATTGCCATAGTATCTCATGTAGTTGTGCGGGTCGAGAACTGCATAGGCGCCTTTGCCCGTGATATGGGCCACGGTGCTCTTAAGGTCCGCGAGATAGGCAGCGTCGAACCCACCAGTCAACTGGTTCGGGACAAGTCGCTCCATCAGAAAAGCTACACGGAAGGTGTTCATGCCTTTGCCGATGAGAGTGTCGATTGTTGCTCTGGAGTAGGTCAGCATGGGATTGGGAGCTGGAAGAGATGCTGGAGACTAACGTATCGGGCCACGTGTATTCCTTTCCCTTTGTGCCAGGAATGACATTCTGGCCAAATTCAGCGCCAGACTCGTTGACGCCAAAGAATTGAAAGTTGGCAGCACGCTTCGAAGTCTTCGAGGGGGCGGCGACAGCAAGTGCCACTGTGCTGGCGAGCGTGAATAGGGTTGAGAAATGCATGGTTAGAATCTCAGCAAAGCAATGATGACTGCAGAGTGAATTCACAACACGGGAGCGGGCGTCTTCTTCTTATGTACAATACAGTTCTTCTTATGTACAATACAGTCGCATCGGCCCTGGCAATCTCAGCAATTGCGAAAATAATAAATTAAGAATACGTGTGAGGGGGTTGTCATATGACACTCCGCTGTCCTCCGCCGTCTATTAATCTGAGAGGTCGACGCTAAGCAGCAGGAGCAATGCCATATGTGGTGTTGAAAAGAGGTGTCGTCCTTCCTTGTGCTTGGACATCTTAACAAGCGCCGAATATCAAAGCTTTTTCCATCGCTCCCGAAGCACATATCTACTAGGTACAGGCAGAAATCAGGCACAAGGTAGACGACGCTCCATCAAGATTGGTCCAGAACACGGGACATGCGGTGCGTTGGATATATTGCTTGTAATATTGCCGGTCACTGGTATAGATTGCTACCCCACATTTTCGAAACATGGGCCGCGATACCATTGATGATGATGTCGTTTACGGTCTTCATCTATCGTACACGATACTCATTTCGCGTCGCTTCCTTAGGATGAAATTCATAAATGAGACTTTTCGGAGAGGAGAGACATCAAGATGGGAAAATACGTCTAACAGCTGTTAGGCTCTTCCAAAATGGTGCCGACAACATGATACATGACGCCTCCATCGTGGAAATCTGGGGAAAGTCTGGAGTACTGTGCGGAAGAGCGGGAACGTCGGCAAATGCGGGACGGCAGGGGTCAATAGCAAAAGCTTTGCCAGCATCGTCCTTCGGCCTCCGGCAGTGGCTGCCGCAAGACTGGATGGGGCTCGATGATCCCTTGCGCCGGTTCATTTGCATGCTATTCTTCGAAATTGACCACTTGGGAGACTGTGCCTTCGCACAAACCATCTATAAGAGTGGGTTTATCACTCCATATGTGCATACCGAATCTGCGGAAGCTGGTCTTCCGTCGTGGATTTGAGCATGTATCACTTATAGTATCTGGCCAGCCCTTCGTGATCGACGAAACAATCGTTGTTCCTGGCACATTAATACACGTATAGATTATGATATCTATATCTTTCCTTCAATTCCATGAGCACTTAAAGAACGGAACATCGAACGCCATCACTTACCGGCAATACTTCCGATGCAGTGCTCGATATGTGCTCTTCGCCTGAATAATTGCTGGCTCAGCAACAGTTGTACCATCATGTCAAGTATTACATGGTAGGAAAATTCAGGCCGATATTGTCTTGGGTCTTCAGATATATTCGGCATGCAACCTCAATACCAACATCGCCTCTTTGTGCAGCAGGGTTCATTCACTGTGAGATAAGCAGGCCATGGACCTACCCCCCCTTTCTATACGTAAACATTTCTAGGGAACTTCCTTATGAAATACATAAGACTTGCGTGATGCACCGTAAGCGCTTTGGGGGCAGTGATCTGTGAGCCACTTGGCTCAGCTTAAACAGAGATTTTCTAGCCACGATGTTGTAGCCTTGGCTACACACATGGCCGACAGTAAATATTATATATATTGTAATCCCCACACGAACTGCAATCAAGCAGCCTAAGATACATCCTGATGGCTTCGTTTCCTAGCTGACAGCACCTTCACCCAAGCATCCGCAGCCCTCACAATAGCCTCATTCTTGGTCAAGCACCCGCCGACTGTAGCAACATCAACATCACCAACCCTAACTATACACTGATACGCGCCGGGGGCATCATCCTCAGCCTTAACAACATAGTCAACCTTATCCGGCCCAGCCAACTGTCCAAGCAACGTCTTGGGATGGATAACCTCGATGCCGCCCGCCAACATGCGCCGCAGATACGTTGTGATCCCAATCCGCTCTGCGAAGTGTTCGCAGTCCGCGAGACTTCCATTAGTGTCTACGAAGATGGCTCCGAATATACTTTCGATCATGTCGGAGAAGAACTTGTCCACATTAAGCTGGGCGAGCAGGACCCAGGGATATGAATTGCCATCCGTCAGGCAAGATCGTATCTCCCCCCGTAGTTGCCGATGGCGCTCGAGGCAAGCCTGCTGGGCCTTCGTGATCTCCTGGCTGTGATGGCGCATGAACTTCCAGAACCCGATTTCCTCAGTGGCAGGCACAGCGCAGAATTCCCCATCGTTCTTTGCCTGGATGTTGACAGTGTCTTTTATAAGGGATAGCTCTAAGCAGAGAAATGCCAGCAGATCGGCGTTTACCAGAGCCGCTTTCATCTGCGTCATGTCACCGTGTGAATAGGCCTGGTTATGCTTGAAAATAGTAGACACAACAACCATGTCTAGTACTGCATCGCCCAGAAACTCAAGCCTCTGGTATGATTCCGTCATAATGTCCCTGTCGCAGGACGGGTGGGTCAAGGCCTCAACAAAAAGAGTTCTATCCTGAAAATGATAGCCAACAAGCAGTTCGGCCTTGATAATTGAGGGGTTGGCGACGCTGGCATTGCTAGGACGAGTGCCACATCTGAAGACAGGTGATGTTATCGAGATGCTTGGGAGAAAAGTGTGTATGCATGTCCTTGCAATGGAAAGGCCACCGTCCAAGAAAGCCGCTCCGACTAAGGCCTCCACGACATCGGCCAGGACCTTGCTTGAAACGGTTCGCTTGCCAGGAGGCTGAGCAACTACTTGAGATATCAAAGGCGAGGTCCATTCCTTGCCCAAGAAAAGTCTTATCAGAATGAATGCGTCTAGACCTTTATCCACAGCAGCTCTGGCAAGGCATGAATTCGACACAAGTCTGTCTCGATTCTCAGAGAGATATCCCTCATGCCAGTTCTCGTGATCAACGAAAAGCTGAATGGAGACGATGAACTTTAAAACCGAGTCCCCTAGAAACTCATATCGCTGATAGTCAGTAACCCACTGGGCAGAAGAGGCGCTAATGGCAGTGATTACGTGGCCAATGTCTTTCAACGGTACATCCTTGAGGACTGTCTGGCGCAGCTGACTCGCGATCAGAAGTATTTCCAAATGCTGTGAGATAGCTGGAATAAAAAGGCTCATTCGAGCCTCCTCGAACGGGAGCAGATCAATCGTACAAGAAGCGACTGGGAATATTCGCGATTTACGCATGCTGTCGGTATTTTCCTGATCGCCAGAATCAATTGAGTTGTTCGGTAGCGTATCACAGCAAAGAAAGTTTCGTCTCTTTGGCAATGGGAGACATTCAACTTCGATATCTCCTTCATCCGGAAAATGGGTATGCCAACGGTAGAATATGTGAGGGGCACCTGAGAATAGCGAGCTGCGCACGAGGCCATTTGGAGTGCTCTGGTGATTCAAGCGGAATTCCTCTTGGGCACTGCGTCTTCCTCGATTTTTCGCTAGCCAGTTCCCCAACTGATCCTCGACTATGCTCGGCGTGAAAAGGATAACAAAGTCCTTGCGGTCATCCGGCTTGTAGTCTGAATGCGTAGATCGGAGCAGAGTGTGCATGATTTCCCCCATGAGCTGAAGTCTTTCTGTGCTGATCTCAGGGACGTGCGATGGAGGTGCAGTACGGACAGTGAAGGTCGTCTTACTATTCCAGAACAACGGGAAGGGTGGAATAGTAGGTATCACTAAAGGAGTCGTCAGAATCATCGAATAGCCGTCTTCGCCTTTTTGGTCAATAAATATTGTTGTCTGGTTAATGTCGGGGCTCGTCCATGCCTTGGCCAAATCCACCCAAGGATTGAATTGATCTTGGACCTCTATTCTTGAAGGCACTTCCTCGCGGACATCTTCATCCACCACTCGCTCATTAGTTAAGGGGAGTAGATTATCATTGAGCAGACCTGCCCTATACAACTCGACATATGCCCCGAAAGCGGCATCTTTCATCGCTGCACGCTCTGTTCGCCACCATCTATCCCCACGTATGCGTCGCACCAGTGAATTCACGCAGTTCGGGAGAATTACGGTCGCGTTGATTAGGCCGGTGTCCTCCTGTTCGATGAACGTAAACGCAGGGCGGAGATCGACATACGCCTGGTGGGGGAGTACAGCACAAAAGTGATAAAGATGTGCCATCGCCGATTCAGCCGTCAGAAAAGCGCTGTAGCCTACCATTAGTCTAGGTCTAAAGTGAATTTGGAGAAACTTGCCCCGTCGATTCAACACGGAATCTTTGCATGTCATTTTCTTCGATGCTTTCTAGGTTGGAAATTTGCTGTCGCACTCTGTCATCGCTCTGATATGCTCGCACCATGTCATCTTCCAGTTGCTGCCAGCTCTCGATGCCACCTGATCTGTCGTCGCTGGCCAGCATGATAGCAAATGTCGACCTCTCCTGCCTAGCCCGGCCTCGCCGCTGGACGAACGATTTCAGGTTGGGTGGCTTGTCGAAACAAATCACCAAGTGGCAGGCTGTAATGTCTATTCCCTCTTCAAGCACGTCAGTGGTGATAACAAGATTTTTCCTACCCTCTCTGAAATCGTCCAGTGTTCCACCCTGTGCACGTAGATCGAGCAATTCGCCAATGTTGTTCTTTCTATTGGCGCTGTTTGACAACCCAACATAAGGCGCGCATCGGAATCGATTTCTCGTTTTTGGATGAACGGACAGTAGTTTAGACATGACGCTAACTGTTGCTCGCTGCCGAACGAAGACCAGTCCGGAAACCTCGCGTTGTTCATCCCTAGTGAGGAAAGATATCAAGCAGTCGAACTTGGCGGATATCTGAGAACTGTCACTAATGGTGGGATCAATGGTTGTCCCTGCAATAGCCACATGAGACAATTTAGAAAGTAGATAGGCCTTCTCGTCATTGTCCCATCCGATAAATAGGCCTTTCTGGCTATTGAGCATCTTCTTCAGCTCTTGAATCGTCTCTACGATGAAGTAATCTGCCGCCCACAGGCCGAGCTCCTCATAAATATGAATGGCCTTGCCGGTAAATTTTTTAAGTTGCTCTGAACAATAGGTCTTACCTGTCAAGAGCGTCTTATCCAACGTTGCACGATTCCACGGTTCATCTCTGAGCTTTAGGATATACGGATCGTTTCGAATATCCAGATTTTGGAAAACGGAAATCAAGCTCTGGAGTAGGCGACTGCTGTATGGCAAGGCACTATCATGTTGTAGATAATTTAGCCTACACAAGGCGGGTCGATGTACACATTTTAACAACTGTTGAGATATTCAGATCTCATGCATGTCTCATATCATGCACCGAACGCCAGAGCAGGATCTAGAGCAGGATATTCACCTGCATGCAGTCCAATAGCCGACTGATGCCTACTGTTGCCTATTGAGGCTAGAGGCATATATAAGTATATATATTTCCATAGCTAGACTAGATTCTATTCTACATGCTATTATCACATTCTCACTCTGACTCTTCCGCTCGTGATCACCTATTCTTCCGCTCGTGATCACCTATTCAACAACAACTCTTGTCGTTGTTTGCGTGGCGTTTTGCTGATCGAATCGAGATTTGCTTCAATGGTTCTGAGTTGATTAGCAAAGTCATCAAACGAAGGGTAGAGACAAACTGTAGCTCGCCTAGTTTCGACCTGATAATAGGACTGGCTGTCAGGCCTAGGATATGAGGGGCTGCATCTTGGCCCTGTTCTCTTACAGTCGGATGGTAGAAGTCACGCATGATTTTGTTTGCCGGATGTCCTCGAGCACAATGATGGGCTTTTCTTCGGATGAGTAACAAAAAGGACGTGGGATTAGACTGATCAACTGACCTTCGTCGAAAATCAACAGCGCAAGCTTCGACATTGTCACAAATCCATGGCTCAAGGCATCGGCGAGAACGGCATGAGTCGACACAACGACCTGTACGTCCTCCAACGCAGCGTCCCAAATCCGCTGCTCGCTCCAGCGGTCGACGTTGTCAGACCCGATCAGCAGCCTCGTTCGAGCTGCGGGGATTTCGAGGTTTATTGCATTGAGCTGTTGTGTGCATAAGGCGACGGTTGGCGCCAAAAACCAGAAGAGCTGCGTATACGGCTTAGAAGCTCAGAATCCAACGGCTACATACGCCAAGAACGTACCTTCTCTGGAGGACAGCGATCGAGCTCGGCCATGATTCGGAGAATTGCTCTGTAGATACATCATGCTCAGTAGTGACCGCAACCCAAGATATTTTTGCAAGAACGAAGGCCTAGAAGATGCCACACGAATCGTCCACTGATCTACTTACATGTGCGTCTTTCCACTTCCAGTATCCATCTATGTCTGTCAGTATGAAGCAATAACATGATGGAGAGAAAGGGATTGCATACTGCGACGATAATATTTCCCTTCAAACTCTCTGCCAACATCTCCAACTGATAGCCTCGGCTACGATGCTGCATTGCATCTTGGCTGATTTGATTCACATCGTCGTAGACCTCAAGAGACATTGTAACTTTCAAGGGCAGTTGATGGCAAATCTAGTGTTGAACATGCGGGCTCGTGGTGTATATATATATATTGGGTCTGTTGCCGCCGCAGTTTGAATGGCGCCAATCGTATCGATCACGTACATGGTCGCTCACTACTCGAGGGATTACAGATGATTCGTCTTGGCTGATGCGATGCGATGCGATGCAATGCGTTGCATATCACATTCCCAAAATTTGTTTTATTGGAATTGGTTGGAAGTCAGAACTCCATTGTGATGTATTTTGACGACTCCCGTCCTGGCTTCCCAGTCACCCAATGCAATGCTAATGCGTGAGCCAAGCGAGATCTCACGCAAGCTTCCTCCTCTATAGATAGACATAACGCTCGGAGGCTCCAACTGACAGCAACAGGTGAGCTCCTTTAAGTTTTACTCGAAGCTTTCATTATAAACGATTATAAAGCAACAATTGCAATGAGACTTGACAAACGATCTGTCTCGCCATGTATAATAGAAAGGTTTACTAGACACTCGCATGCATCACCAAAAACGTGACTAATCACGTGATGTCTTCTTGAGAGGCACATCAAATTAAGTTTGCACTATTTTTACGTACATGCTTAGGCGGACTTGCTTCTGCAGAGCAGGTAGCGAGGAAGGGCGAGGAGGCAAACGAATTAGATGATGTTAGGGGGGAGATAGAAGTGCGTTTCGAAATAAAGGGAAAGTATGAATGTTATGGAAAGGAGAGATGAAGATGTGCGAGATACACTTAGGGAAGATAGAATAGATAGAAGTGGTTTGGCAGACACCAAACTTTTAATGTTTGAATGAGAAGCACAGGGACCTGGCCTACTACCCGTTTTTTAACTCTGGCATTTGTAAGGACCTCTCCCACAGGATACCTCTTCTTTAAATATTCCTCTCTGCTTGTTAAAGTGGTGGCAATCCGCTATCTCGCCGTCTCTGGCCACGTGTTTTGAATACAGATAAAATAGGCTTTCAGACTAAAAAAATTACATCACAAATGCAACGCCAAAATGCTACGGCCAAGCGGCTATGGTTGAGATGGCGGCATGGTCAGAATCGCTTGTGACTGTGTACGACGGATAAAATGCAGTGAATTCATGATATTACTATAGGTACATTCTATACTCCAAAAGAACCAGTGAAGAAATTCATCAATCAATCATAAGCCTATGCCTCAATCGCCTCGGTTGGCTTCTGTGCACGGGACTTCATCAATGGCTGGATGAACTCGCCAAACTTATCAAGCCCCTTCAGGAAGTCATCGAATACCAAGAGAATACCCTTGGTGCCCGCAACGGTGCCAGCCTCGTCCAGCATACTGGCAACCTTCTCGTATGATCCAACAAGTGTGCCCATGTTCATGTTGACTGCGCCAGCTGGGAGGTTGATGGTCTTCGCGGTCGCAGACGCATCCGCAGCGGTGTCCTTGGAGCCCTGATCACCCATCCAGGAGACGGCAGCAACATCAACACCGTCCTTGTACATCTGCCACTTTGCCTCGGCCGCCTCGTCGGTCTCCTCGGCGATGATCATGAAGAGGACGAAGGCGCCGACGTCACGGCCAACCTTCTCCCTGGCCTCAATGAGGCGCTCGTTAACCGGTGCATAAGCAGTTGGTGTGTTGACTCCGACACCCATGGCGAAGTTATAATCGGAGTAAGTAGATGCGAAAGCCATACCGGATGGCGACTGGCCAGCGGTGATGATCTTTGGGATGGAGGATGGCTTTGGCGAGACGCGGCAGTCGTTCATCGTGAAGTACTTGCCCTTGAAGTCTGACTGGCCCTTCTCCCAGAGCTCGCGCATGACCGTGACGTACTCGGCGGCGTAGTCGTAACGATATCCGAAGTATGCATTCCCTGGCCAGAGTCCCATCTGGTCGTACTCAGCCATCTGCCAACCTGTGACGACGTTGATGCCGAAGCGGCCCGGTGCGATCGAGTCAATAGTTGCAGCCATACGGGCAACGATTGCTGGCGGGAGAGTGAGGATGGCGGTCGTTGCGTAGAGCTTGATCTTGGAAGTCACAGCGGCGAGACCAGACATCAGGGTGAAGGACTCGAGATTGTGGTCCCAGTACTCGGTCTTGCCTCCAAAGCCACGGAGCTTGATCATGGAGAGCGCGAAGTCAAATCCGAGACTCTCGGCCTTCTGGACAATTTGCTTGTTGAGCTCGAAAGATGGCATGTATTGTGGAGCGGTTTCTGAGAGAAGCCAGCCATTGTTGCCAATGGGGATGAAGACACCAATTTCGACAGACATGGTAAATATTTAGGTATATGGAAGATGGAACGCGAGAGTGTAGAACGGTGATTCGGAAGAAGGACAGATAATGGTTGGTAAGATGAGAATAGAGAAAATAATTACCTGGAGACATCAGTCCTTCTTATCACTTCGCAGACATGATGAGTTCGCGACATGATTCCTGCCCCGCGTTATCACCAGACGATAAGAAAATAAAGACAGATAGGGAGACGAACGGCGGAGGTGGGGTTCCACGAGGAAAAGGAGGTTAGCAGTCAAGTCCAGCTTATCACGGCGGACTTCCGATGCCATCGCCGTCGAAATCTGCATCACGTGCTGCCCGTAATCTTTTTGATATTAGGTAGGCAGAGTCCGGGGTCAACACGGGGAAATACTTCTGATAGACTGATAGTGCTTCGATCACTAGACGAAGCAGATGCGATTCAAGCAAAAATAGCGGCGGCCGATGGATGACAGAGGGAATCCGCATCTGTCGATTGATAAGGTGCGGGCATGCGTTTCTCCGAATTCATCTGTTGGAGGTGTTGTGCTATTGTCAAATTCGGCGAAGGATCGATTTCCTTGAACTAATGATCCGGCATGTTGGAGAACACACGAGGGAGCGTAATAATAAATGAGGCGGTGCAAGTATTGTGCAAGTATTGTGCAAGTATTGTTGCATGGTAAATTCTATCACAAGCGATGGGATGGGCGGAAGACAATTAGTAAAACGGGCGCTTAGCGCGTAGCCCCCGCGTCTATTGTCGACCACAGATCATCAATCATCATCTTGCCTTTCCATATCGGCAGCGCTTCGGCATCTGAATAGAGTCCATCGCATATGGCAATAACGCAGATGCATCTATTCCAGGTATGTGCTCTCTGATCCTCAGCCAGCACGCGGAAGGATTACTCGTAGCGATGCGGCGATGTAGCGATGCACTGTTGGGTAGGATAGCTTGGGGAACGTTGACGACTCGGGATTGGGGGATGGGGGTCAGAGGTCATTGTCGCCCATGAGGTCCCATGATTGAGCCATCGAAGGAAGCAGAATTGGGGCGCATGGCAACAGATCTTGGCCACTCCATGTAAGCCCGAAGTCGAAGTCGAAGTCGTCTATCCGAGTGTGAGGCTACGCTGCGCTTGGAGCATTATTGCCTAAAGCCGAGTGGCTTAGACGGAAGGATTAGACGACGACTCCAGATGAAACAGTATTATAAGACGAGGAGGATCAGGACAAATGCTGGGGCATTGTGGCTGAAAGAAGTGATGTAAGCGCTTGCCGCGTCTCCTGACATAAAATCATCAAAGCACATCCTTGACAACAACCATGCCTGCAGATATATTCGCATGCATCAGCCTTCGCAGCTAGCGGCTTTGCGGAAGGATCGACTACGATGGCTTTGATTTGTCCGTTTTGCCCGTATGTCCGTACGCTCATGGCAGACACTTATGCCAAACCAAACCAGACTAAAAAATATGATCTTCTATTTGCATCTCACTCAAGCCAAGCCCTGTCCTCGGTCCGTACCACACTGCGCTTTCGTATTCGAACTAACAGCTTCAGACCTATAGGGTAGTTGATGGCTGACGCTGCCTACCAAGTCGAGCCGAGTGCTTACTGGGATTCTCATCAGTATCCTGCCTAGTGCTGGGTTCTCATATAACATGTAAATACTCTAAATTTATAAGCCTTACCTAGTAAGTAAGTCATCCCTCGAATCGGGGATATCCACGTATTGGGCATCACCACCTCCGGAGGAGGTGGGTCTATGGTTAGACTTAGAGGCGGGTCTTCTGCCTCTGCTCGACAGCATTGCCAGTCTTATAGTTGACCCTCCCTTGCTGTACATCGGCTTAGGGGGAACACATCGGGCCATCGCGGCTCCATATTTATTCTCTCGCTCCATATCGCGCCCACCAAGAAGACCTACCTCGTCGACATCCACACTCTTGGAGAGACCGCTTTCTCAATCACCACCAACGCCGGAACCTCACTAAAAACCGTCCTGTACTCTTCAACTATCCCTAAAGTCGTCTTCGACATCCGCAACAATCGAGATGCCCTATTCAGTCTTTTCCAGATCTCTGTTGACGGAATCAAAGATCTTCAGATCAGGGAGCTCGCATCTCGGACAGGCTCACGGAAATTCGTCTCTAGCCTAGCGAATTGTATTGACAAAGAGAGCCATATCTCTGCGGCAGCAAAGACAGAATAGCGCCATATCAAAGAGCGCGGTCGTCGACTGTTCAATATTGCTGTTTATTATAGCTATCGTGGGGAACTCTATGTCCTGAAGGCTGCCTTAATCTATCGCGGGCTTAAAAAACATGACCCTTTGCCTGCGTGATGCCAACAACCTTGATATCTCGCCACATAACGACCGCTACAATGCCAAGAGCCCAAACAGCAGTGCCCGCACTCAAAATCATCGTCTGCGCGTCCCCGTAGGCATGCTGAATCGCGATACGAGCAGGCGAGCCCACCGCGTACGACAACTGCACCGTGAGGTCCTCATAGATAGTGGTCAGATTAGGGAGTTCTGAAGAAGGAAGATATTCAGCGAGCTTCTTCGGGAAGACACCCTGCCAGATAGCGGCGGCAACGGTCAGTCCAATTGCGCCACCAATATTACCGAACATTGATATAACAGCCAGAACAACAGCAATATGTTGATGTGAAGCGGCGGCCATAATAGCGATCTCGTCGCAGATGATAATAGTACCAGCGGTGAAAGAAATAAAGATCTGGCACATGACGATATAGCCGATGTTAACGTCGGGCTGGCGGAAGTTGATCATCAGGCCCATCCCAAGGATGCTCATAGGAATACCAAAGTAGAGGCAAACGGGCTTATAACGTCCAGTATAGTGTATCAGCAGGCCCACAGCGATAGAGCACAAGCAGGAGCCAACGGTGTAAACCTGGACGACATAGCTAGCATCGGTAACGGTCAGGTCGTTCACGACTTGCAGGAAAGAGCTGAAGTAGCTATTCCAGCAGAAGAAACTAACGAACAGCGTAGCAGAAAGGATACAAGTGTTGGATAGAGAGGTTTGGTGCCTGTCTGTAGGCACCCGGGGATTCTCACTTTGGAGAATCTTCACGTCATGCATGGATGATTCCATGCATAGTTCCATCGGCTCTTTGAGCCTTTGTCACGACCACCTATATCAAGAGAAGGATGGTCCATAGCATAGTTAGTTAATTAATCACTTTTTACTTCATCTATTCTACTGTGCTGCTCTACTTTTGACAACAAGCGCCGAGGACCGTACGATCTAGGAGGAGAGAATAGGTAATAAATGTAACAGGGGCGAAGAATCTCTCCCATACAGCGAAGGTAATTGTAAGAACGATTCCGAAGACCAGCAGGCAGATAATAAGGGGAGAGCGCCATCCTTTCTCTTGTAAGGTGTAAAGATTGAATGGAAGGAGAAAGAGAGCGACGCCGGCAGATAGCAGAAGGAGACCGACAGCATCAAACTCGCGGCCGTAGTAGAGAAAGGACTGCCAGGCTGTGCGTTGACTCTCGCGCTTCGGGACAAGGCCCTGCTTCTTGGCCTTGTAGTAATTATACACGAAAGGGCCAAATAGTGGAAGGGTTATGGCTGGTATGATAATCGAGAAGGATCCAAAGCACCAACGCCAGCCAGGTCCATTCAGGTAGGCCGAGGAGATTGGGCCAGCTAACCAGCAGGTAATCAGATTAGGCGAATAGGCAAAGGCCTGCATCAGACCTCGGTTGCGCAGTGAGGATGTATCGGCGACGAAGACGCTAAGACTGTATTGTATGCCGTTGTTCCCAACCGTGTAGAAGACTTGGGCGGCAGCGTAGGCCTCGACATTATTGCACGCAGCCATTAAGATAAGCCCAACTGTAGCGAGGACAATACAGAAAAGATATCCTTGGGGCCTCCCAAAAACATCCAGGACCTTGGCGATGGTGAGTTTAGTGACACCGCCGATAACACTGCTCAAAATGCCGACGGTAGGCGTGAGGGAGTGCTGTGCGAAGGCCGAGGTGATATAGGGACTAAGGGCAGCCGTGGTGCCCGACAGAATACCCTCGACAAAGTAGATGAGCCAGATCATAACATAGGCAACGATCAGGGCGGTGGTCGACTATGTGTTGAATAGGTGATCACGAGCGGAAGAGTCAGAGTGAGAATGTGATAATAGCATGTAGAATAGAATCTAGTCTAGCTATGGAAATATATCTACTTATATATGCCTCTAGCCTCAATAGGCAACACTAGGCATCAGTCGGCTATTGGACTGCATGCAGGTGAATATCCTGCTCTAGATCCTACTCTGGCGTTCGGTGCATGATATGAGACATGCATGAGATCTGAATATCTCAACACTATGCCACGGTCACGGCCTCGATGTTCTGGACACCGGGTTGGACAAAGGCATCTACATTGGACTCGTCTCCGTCGGGATTGGGGCCCGGGCTCGAGTTCACGGAATGGTCTGGGTATTTGACGACGGTGCCGGCCTCCTTCCCGGCACAACCATCGGCGTACGGCATCATGGTCTGGTACATGGGAGATGAGAGCTGCCGAAGAGCGAGAGGAATGGGGAGAGGATGAATGGTAAAGGAGTCGATATTGATGGGAAGACTAAGTTATATAGATGGGTTGACAAACAACCAACCGACCCTCACCCCAAACCGTAGGGTTGCTACAAAAAAAAGGCAGATGCACGCAGAGAGACTAACAAATGGCAACGGCCTCAAACCTTCTCCAATCCTTCTCAGCTGCAAGCCGGGCACACTACACAGACGGGAGCCAGGGCAGAGCCACTGAGCCAGAGCGCGCTTCGGGCCGGACGAGTCGACAACCCGAATTACTATAGTTCATCTTAGACCAATGGCAATGGCCTCAAACCTTCTCATCCTGTTGCCGGCCCCGGATTACTTCGTATATGCCATAACAATCTGACCTTTTACGTCTGGTTGTAGATTTACTTTTTCTATAGAAACACGTAGCAAGGCGACTTCTGTGGGATGAATACGGGCATTCACTTCCAATAGCTGACAGGCAGCCGGGGGATCTGTTTGCGTTCATGCATGGATACCTCCAGGCATGGAACACTGTTTGATAGTCTTCACTTCTTTATTTGAGGCTCTCTATATGAGAGATGCTCATTCCATAGTCTAGATAGATTCTGAATACATGCTTTTCTCACTTTTCCTTGCGCGCACACAATCTTGAGTATTGTCTCCAACAACTTTGGCCCACAGATATAAAAGGTTAGATTATTGCGACCTGTACGAAGTACCTTACCCTAGTTCATCTGTGCTGCTCATCATTGGCCGAGACATTACTTTGACATTTGACAGGGTGATTGGTCTGGTCCCCAAGGTAAATCCGAGCAAGTTTTATGAAGGATAGAGTCTAGTTTATTTACGCCTAGTTCCAGCTACCCCTACTTACCTAGGCCAGCAGGGAATATTTAGCTCATAGCTTATTACAACCCACATTTGAAGTGACCTCCCGCTATATACTTCGTCGCAGGCCAAACAAACCCCACGCACAATTTTTACATTGGTTTGTGTTGTGGTGGGGGGGGTTTAGGTGGTAAAGAAGAGTTTTAGTAAGTTTGTGCATGGTGCGACAAAGTAGGATATGTTTCCTTTTTTTTTTTTTACTACGGAGGCAACCAGCCATCGTGCCCGAAGGCTATCAGACTGTTACGCACGTGTGGACCTTGTGTATGCATCATCCTCGGTAGAGACAGCCCAGAGCTACCTTAGCTATCCACAAGCTCTGCATACTTAGTAAATTCTGCATTAGTTTTGAACATCTCCAACTCCTCGGGGAGTGTGCCAAGTATTAGCTCCACACCCCCATCGTTTTTCATGGGATATATGACCAAAAATCGAAAATGCTTATGACCCCGCTCGATTTGTGGTCGCATGGCTTCGGGAGATCCTCCATCGGCGAAGAATCCATCACCGAATGAAATCTCGCTCGTCTGGAATAGCATCAAATTGGAAATCATGGCGTTCAAATGTCCCGCGAGACCCATGTTGGCGACAGTGAACCTGCTGTAGTCGGGTAAAGACTGCAGAAGCGTAAACGTATCATGTACAAGCGAGGGTGTGATACGCGCGGCAGCCTCGCGGAGGAGATATGCGATGCTTCCAATGCTAGTCTCTGGCGAGCAGAGTGTCTCGACGGGCATATTGGGCCGATTCAGCAGGAGCATGCTGCCCATATACGATGATGGTAACAAAGGAGAGAAGTAAGGGCGGCCATCAATGGGTAACTCTAGAATGGATATCTGTTGAATATGTCACGAGCGGAAGAGTCAGAGTGAGAATGTGATAATAGCATACAGAATAGAGTCTAGTCTAGCTATGGAAATGTCTATCTAATATATGCCTCTAGCCTCAATAGGCAGCAGTAGGCAACAGTCGGCTATTGGAACAGAATGATGTTGAATGTTCTATGATGTGAGACAGACATGCATGAAGTGAGAACTCATGCATACGGTGAATCATCACCAACATGAATCATCCAACA